>JAABUO010000326.1_pt1 | contig 103951 bp, 124 predicted proteins | sample 5559291 | NCBI WGS metagenome assembly JAABUO01 (sample SAMN10711878, study PRJNA513372) | rock metagenome | isolation source: Antarctica rocks | place: Antarctica: Victoria Land, Finger Mt sud
GTGTCATGACTTAACTGAAGCAGACGTAGTCGCAGTTTCTCATCTTCGAGTATCAATAGCCTATCTCTATAGTAGACTCGATCACTTCGCAGCGTACATTTCGCTAACGAAAATTCTTTAAGCTTTCATTGATCATCTCTTAACGCAGTTATCATGATCTGTACTCATTCATCATTGAAATAGACTGCAAAGAGTTGTTCTTCTAGCTCATTCATAGACATTTTCTCTGATGATTCAGACTGCTCAGAGATCACTGATTCGCTCTTCGAGTCACTTGATTCGAGTGCTTCAGAATCACTATCGTCGAGAACATTGATTAAGACTTGAATTTTCAGATTTTTTGATTTTAACACGATCTGTCACTGATGTTCTTGATGACTATTTCTCTCGTTCAAGAAAAGATCTTCTGATCGACGCGTGAGTGCATCGACTCAAGTGTTCAATTCACTCGAACGATACACGATTTTGAAGTTAAATCGAGAGAGAAATTCTGATCATCTGACTTGTCTTCGACTAAACAGCTTGATTGACATGAAATATTCTAGATTCTTGTGATCGAAAATGATCTCAACGAGATCTAACGTGTCTTTCAGTTCAAGTCTTCATTTCTCAAAAGCTCTGATTATAGCTAGAAGTTTCTTGTCATAAATCTCGTAGTTGCATTCTGCGAATAGCATTTTGAAAGAGAAATAGATCACAGATCTTAACTGCTCATTATCATCTCGTTGAGACATGACTTCGATCACAACATAGTCAAAGACATCGATTTTCACAGTCACGAGTAGATTCGAATTATAGTGCATTAAGATAGAGACAGTGATGAACGTCTGCTTAAGTCAATCGAAGGCGAATTGACACTTCTGAGTTCAATTAAATGACTGATCTTTTCTGATTAAGACAGTCAATAAATCAATCAGCTTGAAAAACTTCTTAATAAATCGTCTATAGAAGTTGACGAAGCTCAGAAAGCTCTGAACATCTTTGACGTCTCGAAGTGCAGCTCAATTCATGACAACATTGATCTTCTCAGAGTTCATTTTGATTTCGTGAGTGATGATTATTAGGCTCAAATACTTGATCTCGATAACTGAAAATTTGTATTTCTCGATATCTATCTGTAGTTCAACGACTCTAAGTCGCTTCAGTATCTGATGAACATGCTGAGTATGCTTCTTTTTGCTGTTGCTATAGATCAAGATATCATTCATGTACGCGATGCAGAAAACGTTCAAGAAGTCATGCAGAGTGTCATTAATGAAGTTCTGAAATGATGACGATTCATTTGTGAGTTCGAAGAGCAAAACGTTGTACTCGTATAAGTCATAACATGTTCGAAAAGCGATCTTTCACTCGTCTTCATAAGTCATTCGCAGTTTATTAAAGACTGCAATGATATCTAACTTGATGTAGTACTTGATCTTAGTCAGTCAATCTAGAGTTTCTCGAATGAGAGATAACGAGTATCGATTCTTAACTGTCATGACGTTCAGATCTTGATAATTCACGCAAAATCTGAGTTCTTCGCTTGATTTTTTAACAAAGAGTATCGAAGAGATCGCGAGAAAAGAGCTGACTTGAATAAAGTCTTTGATCAAATTATTCTTCAGATATTTCTTTAGTATTCGAAGCTCATCTTGAGACATGTCATATAAAGACTCGAAGATAGAAGTTTTGCTCTTCTGCAGCTGAATTTTATGATCATAGAAACGTCGTTCAGATAGAGTGTTTGTCAATTCGCAAGAGAAAACATCTAGAAAGTCGTGATATTCGAGAAGCAATAGCGTGACAGAGTCAACGAAAGATGTGATTTTCAGAGCTTTGTCGATATTTCTCATGAATATGACAAACAGATCATGATTCTTTTTTCTAGCGAGTCGCAGAAACGAAGCACTATTTATAACGTAGATCTTCAGATGTTTCGAGAACGAAGACGTCGAAAGAGCTGATACTGACACAGTCGAGATCGAGATGCTCAAGAGAGTTTCGAGTACAAATTCTGAATTGACTTGAGATTCAAAGATGAGCTGATTATGATGCAAATCTATAATTGCTTTATGACTTTTTAATCAGAGCAGATCTAGAACAACTGAGAATTGTGAAAGTTGAGTGACATAAAAGAGAGTTTCTTCGAGCTTCTTGCTTGAGACTTGAAGTTTGACAAGAGCATAATGAGTGATTGAATTGAATACAACTGATTGATCGTCAAACTTCTGAAGAGTACAGATTTCAGACAAAGAAAAACAGAACAGAGAGTGTCTTTGCGCGAAAGAATCATCAATAAATGCATAATCGATGACGTTGATATCAATCAAAACAGAAAGATTGACATTGATTTTATTGCTTTCTAGATTATCTGAGAGCATGAGATGATCATTGTTCATCTTCTTTTCTAATCGATGAATCGAGTTAACTGAGAGTGCAGAGATTTTCAGACTGTTCGATTGTCTCTGCGAGCGACTGTATGCAAAGACTAGACTTTTCTCAAGGCGAGAGAAGTATCGAAAGCGAGATTGTCGATAGAGATTGCGAAGACGAATAATGAGATGACTCGTAACTGAATCTTGAGCTTTGAATTGCAGATCGCAGTCTGATGCTCAGACTTATCACAGTATAGACACAGATGATTGATCATGCGATGCTGATGCTTCTCAAGAGTCAGTGAGTCTTGTTTCTTCATGTTGATGATCGATAAGTTCATGAGATTCTTCGAGCTCAAGATCGTAGCTTTCGAGTCTGTTGAAAATGTCGCATATTTAACGAGATACGCGAAGACTGTAGAAATCACAGAGACAAAGTAAATCACTGCTTTTGACTTGAAAAGATTCTGTACTGTGACGCGATATCGACTATTCAATTGCTGACATTTGATAATCAACTGCTCATAGTTCAGACTGCTGACATTCATCTGAATCAATAGAGCTTTGAGCTCGCTGAATAGTTCATTCTTCAGATTGAATTTTCGAGTTACGACGTCATATTCGATTGCATCAATGTGCTGCTGAAAATCGAACAGATATTCAATGAAGATGCGATTTTGCATTCTTAGAGCTGAAATGAATCGCTGAGCGATTTCTTGCTTGTCTGAATCATCGAAGACTTGTCTTAACAAGACAACTAATTGCTCAATCGTGACTAGCTTGTCATGCTGAGCAGTCATACGCGACAACGCTTGAGCGACAGCGTTTCTCGATAAGCGACTGTACTCATACAGAAGACGAGACTCGAAAGTTGAATAATGATTCGCGTTCAACTTCAGCTTGCTGATCAGCTCGAAGATGAACTGATTTAACTTGTTCTCTCGCTCTTCGATATAGAGTTCTGAATTCAAATATTTCTCTGATTTGATATTGATTCTGCTCATGCTCTTGAGTTCTTGAATCATTTCTGACAAGGTTTCATTATTGATCTGAGACTGCTTAAGTTCGATCTGAGTTTGCTCATGTTCTTGTTGACAGACTGAGACTCAGTTGATATACTGAGTGATGATGTCGTTGAATCAAGTTTGAAGTTCGATCAGAAAAGTGTATCACGCTTCGAGAGCATTGTTGATGTGAGTTCGAAACTGAGCAACAGTGATGAGTTCGTTGATCGAGACTAGAGATGTCGACGACAGAGTGTTGCTGATATTCTCGAATTGACTCATGATGTAGTGAGATGCAACGTAATGTCACGAACTGAGAGCTGAATGAAATCAGAATGAAATTCTAATAACTAGATTTTAGATACAAGACGTTGCACGAAGAAGAAAGAAAAGAAAGAGATCATTCAGATGTTCTTATATCTCATGAACGCTGAGTATCATTCGTATCGAGAAGTTCTCATAACATCACTGATAATCTCACATCTATCATCATCTATAATATTGTTCAACATCATCTAAGTGATCTAACATCTCTTTTCCCAATATCTTTCAAGTAACACATGCTAAAACCGTGACAATTTGATGAAGACAAATCATTTTTTGAATTCGTTGCGATTTCGTGCATCTGAGCTGATTCAAGACAGTCATATGCTCTATGTTCTGACTTCTTGCATTTGAAGCAGAGTTCTTTCTTAAACAACTTCTCTCTAGCAGAATCGACGTTCAATATTCTGAATTTCTTTCATGCAGAGATTGAAGCTGAGATCGCAGTAGTGATCGTCGTTGAGATGCTAGCAGTAGAGTGAGCGACTTGAATAGTTGATGTCTTGAGAGTTGATCGAGCATTCAATTTCGTCAATCGAACATCGACTTGCATGCAGATGTCGACGAATTCGTTCAAATTCATAGTTCGTTCGTTGATCATGACTCGCTGAAGATCATCTAGTAGAGTTTCGTTATTGTATTTTAGTTTCACACTAAGTCTCTGAAATTTCATTCAAAATTCATGAAAGAAGATCTTGTTTTGATACAGCTTCAAAAACTGTCGTTGAGTCGTGTGACGTCGATTGAGATCATCATACATTTTATTTATGATCAACAGTATCTCTTCTGCTTCAAGAAACGAGTTCGTGATCATGTCTTTCATTCGAAATGCTATGTGTTTGATCGTCGTTTCACTGACTCGACTTTTCACATATGCAATCTTCATTTCTTCGATAGAAAAATGATTCTTGTTCATCTTCAGCTTGTTTTGCATTCAAAACAATCAATTATTTACATTCTGCTTCGAATCTTCAAACAAAGACGAGTCAGATAGCTTGATTGACTTCAAGAATCGATCTTTCGAAATTGAAGTGCTTAGTCGACTTGATGTTGCTTCTAGATGATGTATAATCACGTTCTTTTTCTTCATCTCTTTCTGTAGACGCGTTCGAACAGCATTCAACGTTATCTGTGTAGCTTTCAACTCAATGTTGATAGCTTTCAATTCGATGTTGATCTTGTTGACATCATTCAACATCTGAATCATGTCATTGTGAATCTCGATTTCAATGTCATGCTGTTGACACATGTACTTGATAAAGACAACGAGATCGTCTGTTTCATGAGCGCTTATTCAAGCATTCAGTTCAGTGCTGATGCTGATCTTGATCATTTCGTGATTGAAGAGCAACGCGTTCGTGTTTTCTTCTTCTGATGCTGTTCGATTCTGTGATAGAAGTGATTCTCTTCTAGCATTTCGAAGTTCATAATGAGCAATGCTCACTGATTCTGATTTTAATTCTGTGCTTCTAGTCATTGTGTGAGTAGAAAATTGCTGGTCGAGATTCAACTGAAATTTCTGATTTCAGTTCTAGAACAACGCATTCATGTTCTTCTGTTCTTCTGTTCTGACGACGAGCTTAGTAAAGAGTTAATCTAGAGCAACGCGTTCATGTTCTTCTGTTCTGTTCTAGAAATTTCTTAATTTCTAATGAATCTTCTGAGCTTGATTTTCGAATTTCGATTCTGATTCAAGTTTGAGTGATGTAGCTTGTTTTTATATTGTCTACACGTTGATAGCAAGATTGATGAGCTTTGAACTAATGTTATAAGTCTGCATAGAGCGAATCATATGAATGTATTCTAACTAGAAGTTCAAAGCTGAAGTAGAAAGAAGATGCAACACGACGTGAGTTTTACTCACGAAGGCACGCTAGATCGCTAGCGTGTCAACAACAGTTCTACTCACAGCTCTATACTAGTCTATGTTAGACTAACCAGGCTAATCAGAGGTAACAGAGATGCATGCTCACAACACGAAGCTACTGCTCATATATGCAAGATGATTGATTTATCTGATTATTTATGACTGAATTCATCGATAACAACGCTATTTCATCATCAATTGAACAGTCGATGTTCTTTCTGAATAAGCACTTTCACTCTCACATGAGCTTTGATTTGAATTCAGCTGAATATGAAATCATTCAAGCAAGAATCGAAGCAGATAAAGCAGAGAATATATTCAAACACATGAAATGATTACTAACGTTGATCAAACAAGCATTAGCAAGAGTCAGAATCACAATGAAGAAACAGATTGATAAACATCGAAAGAAAATGATCTACAAGATAGATGACATGATGTTTCTAGATTCTAGAAACATTATGATCGCAAGATCGTCAAAGAAACTAGATGATAATATGCTAGAATCTTTCAAGATTCTGATCAAGATCAAACATGCATATCGACTGAAATTGTCATCGACAATGAAGATGTTGAAATCGTGCCTAGAAACTAATCAGAGTGCGTGCGTGACTAGAATGTTTGATCTATAGAGATAGCTATAACTAAGACTTTAAGAATACAGAAGAAAGAAGGTACAAAAAGCAAGAAGAACACGCTTTATATAGTAGTTACTCAGATCGACGCTAGTTTCAAAGAGAACGTGTTGAAACACAAGAAAGATGTTGATTCAAAAGATGTTTGCGACACAAAGAAATGTGTTTGTCATAGACATCTGTTAACTACTCGTAACACAAAGAAGTGTGTTTGTCTAGAAGGCAATAGAAGCTGGTTAGAAGATGCTAGGGAAGAGAAAAGATGCTGAGTCATATCTGAGTCAAATCTGGGTCAGATTCAGGCCAGATCTCGACTAGATCTTGACTAGCTCTAATCATTACGCAGAGAACTCGCTAGCGTTCACTGCGAATTGATTAGAGCTTCAGCCTTGTTCAGCCTTGATACGCTCGTAACAGAAGATTCATTCGAAGTTCATCTTGAATCTGCTACGACTGAATTCAAAAGACTCTCTGAAAGAACAATGAAATGAGTCATCTGATTTTATAGTGATGAATAACGAAGATGAATGAAAAGTGAAGAACATACTAGACTTCAGGCACTACAGACGATGATTACAATATCGTGTCAATTGAAAAGAATACGACGTTGATCTACATTGATACAACGTCGATGAAAATAAATTCAAGAGATATCAGAAGATCGTAAATGACTTTCATGAACAATATTTAAATAAGTCAAGATAGAAATCGAAAGAATGATCGATTGAACTGCAGCAATGAGAACATTGCTAAATGAAGAGAGGGAATAATGTTGCGAGCGTGCATTCTGAGTTAGTCTAACATAGATCATGTTAAATTATCATAGACTAGTATAGAGCTGATGTTGACACGCTAGTGATCTAGCGTGCCTTCGTGAATATAAATCTTCAACGTGTTGCATCTTCTTTCTTCTTTAGCTTTGAACTTCTAGTTAAAATACACTCATATGATTTGCTCTATGCAGACTCATAACAGAAGTCTTCTTCTGAGCAGCTGTTTCGAATTCTCAGATATGATAGAAATTCTTCTTGTCATAGCTGAAGCTACTTCATCACATGAACTTCGAGAATTCTTTGAATCGACGGCGAGTGCAGATCTTATCATATACTTCATGAGATGTTCTTCACACTCTAATTTTGTTTCGTCGACTACTCAAGATAACGCTTGTTTCATCGATTCAGATAATCTTCTTTCAGTTCTTCAAAGTTCAGTTCTTATATCACATGCAGAAGTGATAGCGAGTCTTCATCATAACTTCGATTAAGCCGGATTTTTGAGTGAGGTTGCATGCTCGAAGATCGTTTCGCCTCATAATTCGAAGTATAGTGATGAAGAATAAACCTGTTTCATATTCTAAATAAGTCGAAGATTTTTCTCTATCATTTCTATCCTTTCGCACTGTAATTTGTTAGTGAAAGAAAGTAAAATGCAGAGATATATATGCATCTGCATCAAGAATCTCGACTTTCTTTTCAGCATTTGCCTTTCGAAGTCTGCCAGAGCGAGGCTCATCAACGACGTAGTTCATCTTCATAATAGAAGACTCATTCTTGTTATATTCACGATCTTTAGCCTTTTTAATGATTCGATAAACGAACGATACAGTCATTTCAGCAGATGCAGCAGCAATTTTCTTTTCAATCTTGATCTCAGTCAAGAAGATGACTTGAATTCTCTGAGTCGACGTCGTATTTTCTTCATTATTAGGCATGATTATGAACGATGACAGTGAGACAGTTGCTTAGAAAACTGCTGCAGTTCGAAGAATAGGTAGATAAGATAGGGTCGAATTCCCAACAAAAATTTGGTGGACGACTATAATCTTCCCCGGCGCTAGTTATTTATTACATACAAAATTGTATGAGGGTGCAGTAGCGCAGTCCGAGAACTTTTGGTGTCAATTTCCGTACAGATGGACACATCGCAAAGTCGCGGAAGATTTTCACTTAGAAAATCAATGGATCCAGTCAATTCTCTCCACATTTCAGGAAGCTCGTGAGAGATGTCCGTAACAGAATATCCTGCCTCGCTAATGTTTAGGCAATCACATCTGAAGACTTTTTCCGATACGGGAGATATCTGAAATGAAAGTATGCCAGTTGTCTGCCGGGGTCATTCATCACCTTCGGTAGCTTACTGTTGGCTCCCAACTTTATCACATGTCAAAGCCTTTTCTCCTCCCTGGCTCTGGAACTCCAAGTTAGAGTTGCCATGGACGTACGTCATCTATTAAGACCCACGCGTCTAGCCTCAGCATCTAGAACAAGGTGCGGGGTCCCAGAACTGCTGCCCCTCATGAGCACCAAAACGCGCAATTGCAACGCAGAGAATCCCTGCATTATCACACAAACGACAGGCTGAGAGTTCCTGATCCCGCTGGATCTGAATTTGGCTTGTAAAACAAGTTTCCATACGCAAACAAGATCATAAGGTACCTAGCGCAGTCCGGTCGACTCGGTCGTTACCCTAAGGTAAGGTAGGTACTAGGTACTCAACTGGAAAAGTAACCCTGATGGGGGACTGACGTCAATGGAGGGGTCTTGCTATGTACTGTACATATAGGTAACACTTGGTCCCTCCTGTTGTTAAGGTATACAGACACACATACGAAACGAATCATCAAACAAGACCATCCAAAAAACTAAACGTACTGTAAGTGCCTTTTGCAACTAACCACCTTTTGCCCAGGCGGTTGACCTAACAGATCACAGTATCTAAAATCTAAACACCATGTCTGGTAAGACGACCCTCCCCACCCCATCACCCACTCTATCCCTACGCTATTTCAAAAAACTACCTTTCCATTTCCACCCCTTGCCACACACACCCCTCCAATTCAACCAACTTTAACTCCTTGCTAACCCAGGTCTTGTTGGAGGCTTAACCGACACCGTCGGCAAGACCGTCGGAGGCGTGACCGACACAGGTAAGCCATCCATCCTCAATCCTCTCTTCCCAACCCCAAACCAGAGTCCCGCCTAACCCACTCCATCTAGTGGGCAACGTAGGCGACGGCCTCGGCAAGACCGTCGGAGGCGTGACCGACACAGCCGGCGACGCGACCAAGGGTGTTGGCAACACCGCAAAGGGCGCCACGGACTCGGTTGGCAAGACGGCGGGCGGTGCCCCGGGGGGTTCCTCTGGGGGCGCGAAGAAGCAGGATGCGGGGAACCCGTTGGGTCTGTGATGAAGTGCTAAGCTACTTTGAGGGAAGGGGGGTAGTGGTTCAGGGTTGTATAGGATAAGTTTAGATGAATCGAATTATATATCTTGTCCGTACGGTTTTATACCTTTTCCATTGAAACCGAGCAATGATATCCACCGGTTCGGATATAGAGATGGATGGCTTCGTGCCCCTTCTCCAGCCCCCCCCGCTCCAACACTCCATATGTTCACGCGATCATCAGCACTGGTACTTATCCCGGAATATTGGACGCAAACTGGAATTATGATTATAGCGATGGTGGCCTCGTAGGATACCGACCGTGCGTACTCGACATGGTTCAGTATTGTACTTAAGAGGGGGTTAGGGTAGTGGGGGCAGGCAAGTAGGTAAAGTAGGCATCTCGTCGAGTCGTGGGGGTTTGTGGGGTGTGTGGTATGGCCCTTTGTTGAGAGATGGTTCCTCATTTGACTACGTCCAGAATTGAATAGTCACGTATGGGTTCAGAGGTGCTCCGGTCCGGTTGTTTGTGCACATCTAGATGAAATGCAGGGTACGAGGTGAATTTTCCACACGAGCAGGAACGCGTAGATGTGGCTGGCGTATCCCGAAAGGTCTGGAATTGGCGTTGGATTTGTAGGTTGATACGATGGTAACAGGGCTACTGCGGTCGAACATTTTGCCTACCTTTGCCAGGAGTCATAATCACATATCCCCTTCCTCTTTCCCTTTTCCCAACACCCTTGGCCGATGAGGATCCACCGTCAACTCCTCAAGTCATCTGTCAGTCCCCTTACACCCAAACCGTAAGCCCAATCACCGCAGCCCCAGCAACAGCGTACCAGCAACGTCCTTGCCTCCCTGTCACGCCTAATGTAGTCGAACCGTTCGAGTTATCTCCCTTACTTGAGCTTCCTCCTTTACCAACTGATGAACCTGCAAGCAGAAGTCAACTACTGCTTCATCTTTAGATCAGAAGGAGGAGGTATAAATCCACTTACTTGAACCGGATGATCCACCGGATGAACCCTCACTCGATGTACTCTCGCCAGCCGCTGAGTCCCCTGAGCTGCTACCTGAAGACGAGCCGCCGGACGACGAGCCACCCGACGACGAGCCGCTCGACGACTCCCCAGAGCTTCCCGAACTGCCCCCTCCGCCGCCGCCGCCGCCGCCCCTCTTTTCTAGGGTGTCCACATGTGCATAGCGTCTCTTCACCATATCATCCGTGTTGGCGTGCCAGCTATTTGCTAGCTCTGCCGCGCGCTGGGAAAGGGAAGTCGAGGAGGGAAGCAAGATGGTAGGAAGAGCGGGAACGAGTATCGAGGAAGCGAGAAGGAGGGAGAGTGGTTGGAGGAGCTTCATGTTGAAGTTCGAGCAGGATGTGGAGAGGTTGGGCTTGAAGGTGGTGAATCTGAGCAGAGATTTAGAGAAAAGGGTTCGTAACCAGAGCTTGTTCGGCTAGGGTTAAAGAAGTAAAGGAAAACGAGGATGACTGGACAGTGATCTTGTGAACGCAGCCCTGAGTTTATGCGTTTGTCAAGTAGAGCTTGCTAGGAGGCTATGGTAGTAGGAGATACAAGGATGAATCCTCTGGGTTTTTATGGACAGATATCTTGCGGCTTCATTGAAGTAACGACTGAGGCGGGAGGTATCACAGGATTCATGCCACCGCCTCATCCATGCTTTGGCGAGGCTATGAAGGCCCTGGTCCTTGGTTTAGCACGGCGATGAGTCGTGTGAGTAAGAATCTGCCATATGTAGTTCCTTGCGCAACCCATCCATGCTCGTCATGTGACTGCGGTACACAGCCATAGGCACCATATGACAAGATCAGTGATGAAATTGGAGCGATTTTAATACGCCCAGGCTGACTGGTTTCACCCATTGCTCCTACAGGAAGTAATGCCAAACGTGATAGTCATGATGCGGGGCATAGGTAGCATGCCAGATTAGCTATTTGTAGAGGGTGTCTAGTGTAAGGGTGGAAAAGCACAATATCAGTTCGTGGGCGCCATGATCACGTGCAAAAAAGAGGTCACCAAAGTGTAAACTGTTCAAACCTTGCGCACGGAGTATTATCTATTCATGTCATCCTTCAATACCCAAAAGCGCTCGAAAAGACCGGAAGTGATTGTTCACAGGTCAATGACGATATGCAAGAAACAGTCTGCTTGAAGCTATACAAAAGAAAGAAAGGTAAACCAGAAGGCTCCCAAGGTCCACACGATAAAACCAACACCAAGTGTTTGTTTGTCGATAGATACTGTTGTATAATGCGTCGTAGTATTCAGTATTGTGCTCGACTATCGATTCTCTACATACATGTTTGCTTTCTACTATCTAAGTGGTCTTCTCCCTCCCTATTCCCCATGTCTTTGACCTATCGAGTCCTGCGTAAGCAACCACTTCAAAAGCATGTGCATTGGATTGCTAGAAGCTGTTTTGATGGATCGATGATTTGACGACGTAAGGAAAAGCGGTCTTATCAATTCTGAGATCAGTATTCCTGTAGCATCGATCTGCGTGGCCACTCTGCAAAGATGTACAGCTGAACGACCGACTCTCATTCGATGGTTCGTTTAGTATCTCTTCAGCTAAAAATTACGTCCCGTCTTCTTACCGTAGTCTTCCTACTGCTCCGTCTATTACCAAAGCTCGCAGGCTTCTTGCAAACACCACCTCGTAATTTCGCCATCTTGTTCACACTGGTACTTATTTTTTCTGATTCTAGACTGTCAATCGGTCAATTCTCAGACCTCTTTGATGCTTATTTGGAGTCGTTTTCTGGGTTGCATAAAGTGACCATGTTCCTTTATTGAGTCTTCCAGGTACGTTCTGGTCATGCTCCTTGTTCTTCCGGTTCCTTCATGCGTCTAGTATCCCGACCATTAAGAAAGTCAATTGGAAAGCTAGCATTGCTTGCAACTTCATGGGCCAGACAGACGCTCTTCCAATGCGATATTCGATCGATGTTTCGGTTTTAATGCTCGCCATCCAGATGCTCTAACGGTAGAATATGGGAATCAGGTGAGCTACAAGAGCATTCGTGCCTTTGCCCTTTTATGATCTTCCGGTGTCGAACTCCAGATGCCGAATGTACGTCGTTAAATGCCGTGGGTAGTGGATCAGCCATTTTGAATGTGATATATTGCTGAAGTCGGTAGCGCAAAATGTAGATCTTGTCTCCTTTGATTGAGTGGGCAGTTTAGAGATTCGCGGTCGTAATAAGCTGACTTCCGAAGGTCTACCCAAGTTTTGAATAGGCATTGCGAAGACCTCAGAAGGTTCATGAAGAATCCTGAATGTCGTCACTGGCCGAAGGGTATAGCTTATTGGGCGGACCTTACACGGCGCCTGACTGTCTTCTTTTGTGAGGCAGGGTCGTGTGGTGGATAAGTGGAGAGAGAAGACTTGTAAAAGTATCCCAGGTTGTAGATATCACATGGCAGTGATAAGCCGCCTCATGTAGAGTATTACCGCTCCCAGATCTTCTCATTCTTTCACACTATTGGAGCAATTATTGTGCCAGTTGAGATCTGAAAACACGGACTCCCATCTTCTTCTATGTCTCCTTCGCTGCATATCTTATTTATTCTGCTTCAATCGAGGTGTGGTCCAAGCGTGCATTCCCACAACATCGACACTCAAAGTAAAGGGATCAATGTCGATGTGTAGCACTTTGAATTGGTGCTACACGATCAAGTAAGACTTTGATCTGGCAAAATGATGGCAAGAAGGATCTTATACTGAGACTTTATCGCCTTTACGTCGCTCCCTGACCCCAGGTCCGATAGCACCTTTGACAGCAGTCGCGGGCCTGGAGCCTTCCGAAGGAACGACGTACTCCGTCATCTTGATTTTCGAAGATACCTATAGAAGTTGCTGGTAATGGGAAGAAGATATCGCTTGCCTGTTCTGCTCAAGTACATTCAGCTCTTCTAAGCATGTCTTCCTTGGCTTCTAGGCCTTTTCTTTATTAGCGAGGTGGAGCTGGTAGTTTCTCGTTCGCTCCCTCTCCTTCACAGCAGCCATGTGCAAGCTAATGGTCTGCTCACATTGCTGTATATATGCTGTATATGCTGTATATATGCTGGATTCGTTTCCGAACTCAGCCAGCGTACTAATTAAATATTTCCTGTTTTACCTTTTGCTTACTATATGTGACTAGAAAGACTTGGTCGATCCCCGCTTGGGATAGTTGTTTGCAAACTTGCCCTGTTTGGATTCTTTTGTTTCTCGGAATTTCCCACTCCCCGTTTCTGAGCTTCTCGAATAATGCTGAGGCTCTTTGCCTTTTCCCTTTCATTATAGATGCATCTAAGAGCACGAGTGCATTTCGGGCTTGATTAAGATTCTCTATCAAAGCTCTCTCGCGGCTTCTCTAGGATTGGCTAACTTGTTTGGTAGGGATTTCTTCTCTTCCATCGGATAATAGAGGTCTCAACGTAATCGACCTACTTGATCAGATGAATAAGGCGCCTGGTAGTGTCTCTAGCAGCTAAAAGGTTTCTTCAATCGCGAACTACAGCTTATCTTGTTACAACATTCCCCAACCCAACAAAGTCCTGAGGTCGATTCGCACGCAGTTCCTGGTGTGGACTTTTTCATCCTTGCTGAAGATTCTGGTCCAGAACCCAATTCAACGGCACATACTCCTGCGTATGAAATGGGAACGACTGCCTTGCCCTTGCCCTTGCCCTTCCTTTCCTTCTGCCATTCTTTTTTCAGGAATAATGCCTTGCAGTCCTGGCAGGACCATCTCTTTGTGTCTTTCTCCATCTCAAGTCTCTTTGCACGAGTTGATACACACTCTGCCATGCCAGCTCACCCGCGAACAGGAGCCAGAGACGTTTTTTAAGCGAGCCATAAACACCAGTGAAACGAAAAATTCGCCCCTTCGTTTGGTATTATTCGACCAGTCTGTCTTACTGCATTTACTCTGCGATCGTTCTGTGAGTGGATGTGTAATAGTCGTAGAGGGAGAGTGGGAAGTGGGTGTCGAGAAGTCGGCTTATGGGCTTTGGGTGGTGGGAATCAGGTTGGGTATGTGATATTTGGTTAGGTAGAAGAGCGGATAAGAGAGAGAAAAGGGGAAAATATATATAGAGAGGATAATATCATCTCGTGAAGTCATTCAAACATTGTGAGATTGTTGAAGTATTAAACTATCGGTCAAAGACCTCCCACACATCCTAGTAGATATATAATCATCTGGATCATAGCAAAGGACCTCTCACTTTGTAACAATTCGAATGATCAAAATGACTGAACTAACCTGCTGTTCTGCAAAGAACAAATGTGTTTCCAAGAGACTTCCATATATACAAAGCCTCTACAAGAAAAAACCATCATTGACCACATGGGCCAAAGGTAGCCCTGAGATGTAAAAGAGATAGAGCTCCAGTGTGGGAAATTGGATTTGAGTAGACGAAGGTGAGCATGCTAGGGAGGGTATATGGGACGTCACAGCTTAGGACAGCGTTGGGAAGGGTTAATATGGGCGAATGTATTGAGGTAAGGTTGGGGGGACAAATACTCACAGGTATGGCTGACTTGATCCTATGGTCGCACATAACATCCGTTCCCAATGCCCTTCCAAACCGGGTATTCCTTTCCATCGGAACGCCACCGCCTTCCCAATGAATCCTGCGTAATTGTACACACTCCAATTCTGATCTCGTACCGATGTTCACCACTCACCCCGTTGTTTCAGCCCAGCAGCCAAGCGTCTATAATCTTTGAGCAGCTCCGCTACCTCGCTAACCTTTAGCTCCCCAGCGTCAGTCACCTCCATGAATTTCTGGATCGGCGGGGAGACTTTGCCCGCTTGAGTCTGGGATTGCCCAGCTTTTGCTGTAGCTTCGGGGAGATTGTGCTCGTGCTTTGGCGGCTCTGATATCTTCGTCTCCACACTAGTGGATGACGTTGTTCTACCAAAACCTCGCATTACATTCATGCCCGCGAAACGGTTCAACGGATTCAAGCTGTTGCCTAGATTTCTCATCGACTCAACTGCAGTGTTTGCTGCCTGCGCAGTCTCATGTTGCATAGCAGACAGCTGGCTCGGGGACCCAGCCTTCTCTTTCGTCTGGTTGGTCTCAGCAGCAAAGGCGACTCGCTTTCCGCTGCCGGAGCTCTGCGTGCTGTCTGCGCTTCTTTCCCGAGGAGGTTGCTTGCGTCCCGCAAATACGGATAACAGTGCGTCATCAGTGTTACCATTACTTTCTGGTAGTGCACCCGTCTGCTCCTCGGCCAATCCCGCTCCAACTATGCCGTCTTCATCCTCGTCCCCAATTTTTGATTCCATTAGCGCCCGCGCTTCCTCTAAGGTCTTGGGGAGAATGACATTGCCTTCACTATCGATGCCGTTTCCGGCGATTTGCTGTTCTTTCAACCGACCGAAAAGAAATTTGAAGCTGCTGTCGAGAGTATTACCGATGTTCTTGAAGCCTTGATCTGCAGTGGTTCGCACTACGTCGCTAGCAGCGCCAAGAGCACTCACAGGAGGCTGGAACATATGACTTAAGCGACGTTGATGAGAAGGAGATGCCAGTGGCGGCGGAGGCTGCAGAGGGTGTGAAGAGGCAGGTGGGCTCTGTTGGACTGAAATCTCTGCAACTGGTACACTTGCTTTTTTAGTGGTGTCTGCACTAGGCGTTCTAGAAGCCCACTCTGGGCGGCTCTCTGTACGAGGTGTTGATGGGCGGCTCGCAGATTTGGGTGGGCCTTCAAGGGGTTCGCTTTCTCGAAGTGTAGCAAGATCCACGGTTTCGAGGAAAGTGATGGCAGCTTCCAGATTGGTTAGACAGTATGCGGACTCCCCGTCTATCTTTGCTGCAGCTCTAAATCTCTGGGTAAAGTGTAAGTTGCTTATGACGTTGATGCCTTCTGGCGGTGTCGTGATTAGCGTATATATCAGGGTTGGTAAGATCTCATCGGCAGACGAAGAGGATTGATGCAAATCTGTGAGCAGATCCACAATGCACTTGTGCGCAAAGGCCAAATGCTGAAGCTTCCCCAAGGGCGATTTCACTTCGTTCATTTTCAGTAATCCATCTCGTGCCTTGCATATCCAATCTTCGATCTTGGATTCCGCTCTGGCCCCTGAATCCTCGCCGCTCGGACGTGATGTGTCAATATTAATACCAAGGTCTTGTAAACCGATACCAACCAGAGCGAGTACGGCGGTCCTCGAACGAAGCTTCTCGTCTCTCACTTCATCAAGAGTACTTTTATGCCGCCAAATACGGCTATATATCCTTTCGCAGACACGCCTTTCGACCGCTTCTTCAAGAGCCAACTTCTTCCGCTGGAGTAGTCGTCTTGCTCTTCTACGCTCCAAGATTTCTTCCGTAGTCAGCATCTTTTGCTCAGAGGCTCTGTCTACTGAGTCGATTGTGTCTTTAGATGACATAGATCGCGGTCTTTTGGCTTCTCTACTTGCGATTGAGGTTTTCGAAGATGATGGATTTGGAGAGGTGCCTCTATATTGTAAACTTGATAGAGCGTTTATGTGGGTAGCTATATGTGATTCGGCTTTCAGATAAAAGTCTTGAAAGTATTCGGAGAGTCTATCGATCGATGGCGGTGTACTATGTACTTTAGCGCCCAATGATTCAATGAATCTAGTAGCAATTGTTGTCAGCATACGCAAGACTGGAAAAATGATATGACCTCCTACCGATCTATGAGACTGACCAGCTCAATGGGTAGTTCGTCAAATCCTTCCGGAACCTCCTGATCCTGAGGCGAAAGTGGATCGGCATCTCGAAAAGACCCATCTCTACCACTGTTCGAAGTGGCCTTTTCAAATACATCCCCCTTTTGTTGCGGACCGGTCCCGTTGTAAGTTTGACTCTCCACATCTGGGCTTAGAGTCTCTGCAATACTTTCATCCAGCACAGTGCTTGCCCTGCTTCGAGCGAGAGGACTTGACCGAGAAGGCTCAAGGCGCGGAAAAGATTTAGAAACATGGAGTGTCTGCGGGCGCTGTCCCCTTCCATGTTCTTCTATTAGTTGGGATGTGGACATCGTAACGAAGGTACTTTCAAGCTGTCAGCTAGAGCTCGCAAGGATACGTTCCTGTAATTGCTTGGAAGCAAATGCAGGATACTGCTAAGGCTATCGCGTACGTCAGACATTCGTGGAGTAATGTTGAAAGGAGCGAAGCTTATCAAAGTTAGGATAGTATTGCATAGATCATCAGGATCCAGTCCATGATGCTCTGAAGTCACATTCTACCCCCAATACAGATTTACAATATGTAAAATACAAACGCTCCGAATGAAGCACTTTCTGAGGATCAAGGGAGCTGCCTCGAGAGGTTAGATGACGCGCCATGGAACTTGCCGCACTTCGCCCCGCCAACCACATGAACAAATGGCCATCGATGCATAACTGATCATCTGTCGCCGTCACGACTGCCTACTTGACTACCACGGCAAAAATATATTTCGTGCTTCTTACACGCTACATTTTTTTCTATTCAGCTCACATAATGAAATTACGACGGTCTCGGACTGAAGCCTGCCATTCAGCTGGTAGAGTAACGGGGGCATTGCTGCTATCCTTCATCGCGGCCTCATCAACGATTACATCCGCAGCATCATGGCACGGCGGCTGGTTCGACGTGCCCGACCAAATCCCTCTAAGCCCTCTTCAACCCTCAGCAGCTTTGGACCCAGAGACACCTTTGAATCAACCAAGTCAAGAGCATGAATTCACACTGAGACACATCTTCCACCATGGCACCCACCTATATCCAGACCTGCACACCCGATTGGACATACGTTCTGGGGAAATTGTTTGGATAGAGGAAGAAGGAGGGGGTCGAAAAACAGCACATGGCAGCCTGTATGCAAGATCAAGACAGACGACCATACAAAGACTGTCCGATCGCAGAGCCACAGTCATCGAGTCCCTAGTTGACACTGCTCGACTCACCGGAGTCGCATCCACGCCTCCTATATCCGCGTGGGCTTTGGACGAAATTTTAGGGCCTAATGTCACAGACAAAGAGACGGTGCTCAGCTTGGCTCGTATGTCAGGGAATTCGTACACCAAAGAACCGGGAACGGGCGAGTGGCAGGATGTAAACGGGGGTTTCAATTATTCGCAGAGCTTTGGATGGGAAGGTGATGGCTTACGTGGTCATATATTCGCGGACAAGGATAATTCGACTATCGTGGTAGCCCTCAAAGGTACATCACCGGCAGTTTTCGATGGAGCCGAAACAACATCCAACGACAAGGAGAACGACAATCTTTTTGCCAGTTGCTGCTGCGGTCAAGGTGGACAATATCTATGGCGCCAAGTCTGTGACTGCCAATCGTCGGCCTTTACATGCAATACAACATGCCTAGTCAAGGCTTTGAAGATGAAAAATCGCTATTACCAGGCTTCTTTGGAACTTTATGGCAATGTCACTGAGCTCTACCCCACTTCCACCATATGGTTGTCAGGGCACTCGCTTGGTGGCGCGGTCAGCAGTCTATTAGGTCTTACATATGGCTTACCTGTTACTACTTTCGAAGCCTACGGTGAGGCACTTGCAGCTTCCCGGTTGGGTATTCCATCTCCCCCAGGCTCGTATCCAAGTGCTCCCCAGACGAGGCAGAATACTGCTATTTACCATTTCGGCCACACAGCTGATCCAATCTTCATGGGAACCTGCAATGCCGCCACGTCAGGCTGTACGCTGGGCGGCTACGCTTTGGAGAGTCAATGCCATCTAGGCCAGGTGTGCGTATACGACACTGTGAAAGACAAGAGCTGGCGAGTAGGAATTGGCAACCACAAGATCTGGAATGTTATTAAGGATGTCATTGAGGCGTATGATGATGTGGCTCCATGCGTGTCGGATTCTGAATGCGTGGACTGCTACAACTGGAAATATTTCGAGAGCAACGGGTCAGATCCAAGAACATCAACCCAAAGCAGCAGTTCTACCACTTCGACCCGGACCCGGACAACGACTTGCAAGACGCCAGGATGGTGGGGTAAGATGTTGATCTTGTTAAATTTACTATTAGAGCTCATTCGCTGATCGTATTAGGGTGCCTGGACGAGACAATCACTACTGGGACTACGTCTTCAAGTTCAAGTTCTACGACAACGACCTCAAGCTCTACTACAACAACCTCAAGCTCAACTACAACCTGTCACAGCTATGGGTGGTTTGGGGGATGCTTAGATCCTACGACCACCACCCACGTTAGCACAAGCGCGGCCCAGACCATCACCGGGACAAGCACGTCGGTCTCCCCAGGCATCAGGCCTACTTCCGCTACTTGTGAGCATCACTGGTGGTTCTGGGATCGATGTAGAGATCAGGCCTCAATGCCCCACACACATTCCATCACCTCGCCACCCACCACGGCACCAAGTGCTTGATTTTGGTTGGAACCGAATTACGAACCGTCTATGGAGTAGTCTCTGTATTATTTTATTTTCTGATAACACATACGCAGTATGCCTGAAGAGCGGCTATCGAGAACCCACGATTTTGGCGTGGCGAGAATGGGGGACCAGGGATGGAGCGTCAAAGGTATGCTCCGATGAATATAGGAGTTGTTTTGTGCCTCTGTGATCCATCTGTGCATCTGGGCATTGGCGTTTTGAATAGCATCAGCGGCATTGCGATGGGAGGAATCTACGATGAAACATCTATCACGTCAAGGTTGAATCACGAGATTTCCTAATTCACGAGAAAATGCGGTTGTCGGTCACGTCATCATTTTCTACCTAAGCATTCACATCATTAGGGTACCGTACCTTACCGTCGCAATCTCTTATTCAAGAAAATTCACAGTTCGTAAGGTATGTTGGGGTGGCTTTCGAGTCCGGAAGGGAAACCCGTCTTGCGTTGAAATCTTGGCTCCACCTCGCTTCGAGAAGCGACTAAGCCCATCTGGTGAATGATCGGATCCCGTCAATTCACTTTTTTCAGTGAATGAATGTTGAGTAAAGCATTCTGATAAGTGGCTCACACCTGCGCATGTCAGGAGAGCATCTACATATATTCAACCCCTCAGAAAAAATCACTCTCTCCTTCCTCTACTTGAATCCACTCGTTCAGGAGCAAGTCGATCCATTGATAGAGTGCTATAGACCATGAACACTTACGGCCAGTTTCTACCAGTGGCTCGTCGTAATATTCAAGCATGTTACCCAGCATTTAGGGCGATGGCACGCCTCAAACCACCCCAGAATTGGAGCATAGAAGCAGACGTACTTCTAACGGATCTTCACAGAACGACCTCGAGTTTCGATATTGAAAACTTCAAGAGTATTAATGCCACCGGGGCACCCCAGGTTAGCGAAAACTCTTATGATCTGGTTTTTCTGCAGAGTCGCCTCGAAGAGTTACTGGGGCCTCTCATTCTCAGAGCACGTCCGGTCTTAAAGCATGAGTTTGGCGGGCCAGGATCAAAATATCTTGATAGGATTTGGATGGAGCTGGAGGGTGAGGATGGCCGCAACAGCGGTTTACAGTGTATAAAGTGTAACACGAGCCCGCCCGCGATTTACAAAAATTTCAAGACCGAGCGACTAAGATGCGGTCACTGTGGGGCCATGAACTCGAGCCATCTTGTGAAGGTAGGAGACGGCACTTCCAGTGGCCATACTATCCTTAGAACTGGGGACCTGAAGCGTGAGGAGACGATGCAACACCCTAGGAAACCACGGACCCCGTGTGTGTACAATTTAGGTGTGGTAAACCAGGGTAACACTTGGACTTCAGCAGAGGTAAAGACAGCAACTTGGGATTTGGACACCCCCTCAAAGCGCACCGACATCAACCTCCCTCAAGGCTGGAATGTAGTCCTCGATATGAGCCTGAAGAAAGAGTACCGGAAAAACCCCAAACGATTTGACATCGACGGTTGGAAATCCGGTGTCCATCGGACGTTCCACGGAGCTCCCAATCTTTGCATCAACCCAGACTCTTATGACGTGGTCTTCCTCCATCACCGCTTAGACAAGCTCATCGGCCCCTGTATCTGTCGCTTGGGCGATGAAGATCGTCAAAGGCTCGATCTTGACGATGAGCCTTCCTTCTTTCATAGAGAATGGAGACCATTCGAAATCGATCGTCTTGGTCACCGGCTTTACTGTGATCGTTGCAAGGTATCGCCGCCAGTTATCTGCAGGAACGAACGTAGTCTAGATGAGTACCGTTGCGGAGCATGCGGGAACTCGAACGTCAGCCGGGAGCCGAGTGATGAGCAGTACTATGAGCATTGGAACTCAGTTGTCGATAGTTTGAACTGCGTTCTCGGCAAAAGGAAGGCGGCGGGGCTGCCGGAAGTCCCCACGGAGATGGTTCGCACTGAAGTTAAGAAACGAATGCGTCGATTCCAGCGAGACAGAACCGATAAGCCAAAGCAGAATCCCGGGTCATCCAAGCAAGACGAACAAGAGGATGAAGGAGGAGTTAAAGTGGAGTCAGTAGAGTCGGAGGATAAGGAGAATGTACGAGTCAAGATTGAGGCAAACGACAGTGAAAAACGGGAGTGATGTGGGAAGATTACTGTATCCAATATGTATCAGTGGATGTTTCGATGGCAGATTTGCATGCAACGCTTGCTCAGCACATCGCTTTATGAGGGAGGTAATGGGATCGAAGAGTTGTATGCAGCTCGATGGATTGCGAAGGCAATGTTAGTTAGGCGGCAACAATAAGGGAAGGATTCCCGTGTAGGGTCTGTGCTTGGTGGTCTTCTCTCGATAGAGTACCTGGCATGTCTGTATGCCTCCATCGCTGAGTGGTTTCGACGTACGACGGGTGTCGGAGGAATAAAGTAACTTGCTTGGGGCGCTTTGTACGGGGCTGCCAAAAGATAACGTCGGTACGTTTATTACATATCAACTTGAATATCTAATGAAGACCAAGTGATTTCGGAGACACTCCTGTGCCGCGTGTCCCATCCACCAGTTATATACTTGTACATCCACGTCTGGGTAGGTTCCTCTCTCCTAAGATCACGTGATGTTTACCTTTCTGTAGATTCGTTGACCGAGCCGTATTCGTATGCTGCAGGACTGCGCTTTTCCCATCCGCCTCAGACGATTCCCGCATCTCAGCCTCTTATCATCAACAAACCGTCGTCGTCGTTGTTGTTGTTGTTGTTGTTGCAATATCCGGTGTCCGGGTGCAGCAATGCAACATTCTGGGCCTGCTTGAGTTGCCGTCACCCGTGGTATGGCTAGCTTCGATACCATGTCTGTCGCGTGAGTGCATGTCAGTCAGAAGAGTCGGGAGCAGCCCCACGAGCCCTAATCACGGTCTCGGTTAATATGCACTAAGATACCCTCCGTATGGCTCGGAAGCATGTGATGGCTTCTAGTCCGGGTCAAGCCACAGTTCAAAAACTGTTTTCATTAAGTTTTCGTTCTGGCCGCGATCCTGGCCCTTAGTCTTCTGGGTTACAGTTTGTGGATCAGTGCCTATTAACGAATACAGTTTACCTTGACTTACGGAGTATTAAGCACAATGTACTCCCTCGAATGTGGATGTTTAGGGCAAACGTCTGGACTTTCACTTTCCCATGGTCTCGCTTAGATCCAAGCCCAAAATGGACTAGATGTGGCTGAATGATGTCATCGAGCATACCACGGCGGCCGATGAACCGCAGTTTGTCTGATTGTCCAAAATAAGAATCGTCTTCCACGATCGAGTGTCGTTAGTTTCTGAGCGGCGAGTCCTACCTTACGTTCCTGCCCCCCCATCAAATCCCCCATGGTGCAGGACAGCCTCGTCTCGCCTTTAATTTGACTTGATCTCATCCACCCCCCCCCCCCCCCCCCAGTCCCGTCGACACGGAGGCGATGAAATCATGACGCCGTGATTCCATTGGCTATTGGCTGTATTATCACTATTGCATTCATCATCACTCATCCAACAAGAGGCTATCCCATGCCTGTATGCCATACTACTTGAGATACCTCACTTCATTTTACCGAAACTTCTCTGCTCCCCACTCTTCATCCAAAGGAAGCTTACTTATCGATCTACCGTTCGTGCGAATATCTCATTCTCATCCATCTATTAATCGTATAGACCTTACACAACCTGCGAATACACGTCCTTGCTCTGCATCATCCCCTCCATCGATCTCCCCTCCACTATTCGAAACTCACTATACCCTCAGCGCTGCGCACCGCAAATCTCCTTCCCTTCTTTGGTACCGCAACAACGCCTTTCTTGCCCCAGCATGGAGGAGTCAGAACGGAATAGATGAGTCTTTCTCATAAACAAGGGCTTCCATCTCTAGCCTTTACGGACAACACCAAAGGACAGCCCCGCAGCCTGATCGACGACGCTGCCGCTTTGATGGGCACCGTATTCACTCCACGAGAACTCCAGCCGCCTTTCTTTCAAACTGTCAATCCTCACCTCGACGCTCGCGCCATAGTCCGCTTGATCCAGTGCTCACAATGCTCGCTGCCGCTACGTTCGCCGTTGACCCTTCCATGCGGCAACTCAATATGTCGGGTATGCTTGCCAGAACTACACAGGAGGGAGCACATATCGTATCCAATGACAGCCAATCGACAAGAGGGATTCACATGCCCTTTTCGACAATGCGGAGTAGAACATTCGTTCGGCGATTGTAGTCAGGACGTGACTTTGGCGAAGATCATGGAAAGAATAAGCATCGAGGTAGCTAGGTGCCGACCTCTTGCACCCGAGACTCCAACTTTGCTGGATGAGCGGTTCCATTGGAAGAACGTGGTGGATAGTTCAAAAGAGCAAGATCTTCCGAGGTCTAGGGTCTTAAATGGTGGACGACTGGTTGCAACTTACACCATGGCTGAAATTGGCGAACTCAAGTACGACTCTGAAGTTGCTTATCAGACCATGTCACCCACTGGAGATAGTTATGAAAGTCTCGATCTCACCATGTTGGAGCACCTAAAAGACGCTACCAAGGCCGAACTGGACTGTCAAGTCTGCTATGCGCTGATGCTGGACCCTTTAACCACTACTTGTGGCCATACTTTTTGTCGAAAATGTATTGCTCGTGTCCTGGATCATTCGAACCTTTGTCCGATTTGCCGGAGGCCCCTCACGATGCCTCCAGGTGTCGCGAATGAGCCTAGTAATCAAAGGCTATCGAAGCTCCTCATGGGGCTTTGCCCAGACCTACTCGCCGCCAGAGCAGAAGGGGCAAAGCTGGAAGAGGCCTCCATGACTGGCGAGAAGAATGTTCCTTTATTCCCGTGCACCCTTGCTTACCCATCCATGCCCACCTTTCTCCACATCTTCGAACCTCGATATCGTCTCATGATCAGACGAGCAATAGAAAACGGAGATCGCAAGTTTGGAATGATGATGTACAATCGCAGGAGTGAACCGCAAGGAGGGTTGGGAACTACTCAATTCGTGCAGTACGGCACATTGTTACATATCATCAGCATGGAGATGATGCCGGACGGTAGGAGTCTCATCGAGACCCGCGGGGTATCACGTTTTAGAGTCAAGGATTGGGGCATGCTAGACGGGTACATAGTGGGTAACGTCGAGCGGATCGACGATGTTTCATTGGTAGAGGAAGAACAGGTTGAAGCATCAGAAACGCAAGGCCCGACTCCTCCAAGGAATGATCTTGTGGCTCAGTTGGATCACATGTCCACATGGGAATTGCTGCAAGTGGGGATCGACTTTATTACGAGGATGCGGGCGGCTTCGGCACCATGGTTGCATGAGCGGGTTCTTGCTGCATACGGATCACCACCCGACGATCCAGCTCTGTTTCCTTTCTGGTTTGCCAGTATTCTCCCTATCGCGGATGACGAGAAATACAAACTCCTCCCCACTACGAGTGTGAGAGAGAGGCTAAAGATAACGGCACGCTGGGTGCGCCGAATAGAAGCACAACGGTGGTAGGTCATTGTTTTTCATTGTTTGCGCCCCTTGAATGCCTGTGCTTCGTCCAACCAGTGTGTTCTGACGCTATCTGGGTTCAAAGGGATGATAAACAAGAGCCCTCGGGCCCTGATGAAGGATCTGTCGCGTCCAATGGCGACGATGATGTTGCAACGAGCAATACTGTCGACGAATGAAAGACTGACAACTTCCCTCGCAACAGGTCCACGAGTAATTCTTGTACAGTCTTATGACTCCTGGCCAGCGCTGCCTTGGCTTTTATTGCATACTACGCCGCACTATCTTCTAGCGGCACCACAGCACATATATCGTTCAACTGAATCTACAGGACACGTTTCATCGGCGCAGATTAGGGGTCATTATCAGGAAGCAAGAGCGCTTTAAAGTCTTATCGGCATCAAATTGACCATCATAGCGGGGCGGAGTGCGGATTATATTGCATGCCCTAAGCAACAAGACAGGGCCAGATTTTTCACATAGGTATACCAGCCGATACTCTTATCGTTCCAGGCGGCGTTCCCTGGCTGGACATGTCTCGGGAGGATTGGTCGTTTCTTTTGCCATGTAAGTAACGGGCTCCGGATGCCCTTCGACGTTACTTTCTTGACAAGGGTGTCTCCTTGTAAGAGGTTTTTGCTTCGGAGCGATACCTACATTTCTTCGAAATCATACCACAGTTTTGGTATTGAATTCTGCAACATATTTGCATACATCTATCACCTCAGGGCCGCACGATATTTTCGAACTGTGCATGTCCGTATCATTCTTCCTCATCATTCAGGAAACTTTTGTGTACACATGTAACCTTTTGAGTCCCATACGACCATCGTAACCAAAGTATCGTCCGCATCATCCCTTCTCGCCATTGAACTTTCCAACACATCTCCATACATCTATCCTTTGCTGGCCGCACTACCATCTCAACCTCCGCAAATCCGTACCCTCCCTCTCCCAATAATCCCATTCCTATCTCTCCCCTCCAACACCTCACCATTTCCCTTCAACCAACCAAACCCCCCCACATCCCCACCAAAGCAAGAACAAACCAACCATGTCCAATCCACCAACATCCCCGTTGAAGAACCCCCAATCCCAAACGCACCAAACAAAGCTCCCCCCCCGTTCCCCGAGGAAAAAGTCGCTGAAGCGCTCAATCACCACCGCCGTAGCGAATAATCCAACACCGATATACGGAATATAACCATCTAGATCCCGGAGAGGGCTTGGGTTCTTTCTTCTTAGCTCACGTCATGTCTTAACGTGTCTAAGCTAGATAGAGGAACGAAGATTATTAATCAGGGGTAAATTTTCTGGAGGGGAAAAAAGGGGAATAGGAAAAAAGGTAAGGGAGAAAGAATTATGAAGGAAAAGAAATGGGCATAAAAGGGGATGTACAGTATGACCACGTTTAAAAAAAAACGAGCAACTAAAGACGCCAGTAAAAAGAAGAGCTAGCCCCGACCGAGGAAAAAATATATATATCAAGCAAAAACTTCCCATGGCAGCGAAATGAGATTGATTCCCACAACGATAGACGGATGAACCAACGGACGAAACAGTGGGGATCAGGTGAATTTGGAAAAGTTGTTTTTTGGAGATGTGCATAGAGTAACCTCGATCCGAAAAAAACCCCCCCAAAAAAAATCGTCACTTTCGTTTTCTGGGAGGGAAATCCATCTCGTCTTGGTTTTCTTTTATCGTGGATTTTTGTTGTTTGGGACTTGGAATGTGGGGGGGGGTGGGGGGGTGCTTGTTGTTGTGGAAGGGGGGTTTTGCGAAGAGGAAAGGGGGTGGGAAGGGTGGAGGAGGGTTGGGTTGGGTTGGTGAGGAGTGGAGGAAAAAGGGGTTGGGTTGGGTTGGTACGGAGGAATACACACTAGGGGATTGCGAAAAGCCACACATCGCTCTGGTGGTGGTGTGGGATATATATGCATATTTGATAAGGTTGGATATGATATGCGAACCTTTTTTGTCACAAGTTAATGTTGTTTCGGTGTTTTCCGTACGCGCTCGTTCTCGGACTGGCTTTTTTTCGATTTTCAGATCCTTTTTCTTCTGTCTCGCGAGGGTTTCTTTTTTTGAGAGAGAGAGAGAGAGAGAGAGAGAGCATGGGGTTGTTTTGTTTGCTGGGAAGTCGTCTTGTAAAGAGTGTGAAATTTTCTCGTTCTTTAATCTGCAACCCTACCTTTTCCATTTCTTTTCTGGTCCCGTCCCTTCGCCCCTGTCTTTGCAACCCCCCCCCCGCCCCAACCCATCGTCATCGTCATCATCATCATCATCATCGACTCACTAAAACCCTCACACAAGCCCTTATGACTAGCTGCTGTCAATATCGAGATTCGAATATGCTGGTTTTGGAGCGAGGCTGGTGCGTGCATATATTGAGATTTCAAGATTTTTTGAAATAATTGTTCAGAGCTGAGAGATGGGACGTGGGCGGAAGGGGAAGATGAGAGGGGTGAAGGAAGGGAGATGGAAGGTGAGAAAGTAGAAGGTGGTTGAGAAGATGGGGAAAGTGAGGGGGACAGGGTAAGGGTGAAGAGGTGATTATGATACAACGATAAATAGATTTATAACACGTTGCTGACCACGAAAATCTTTGGACATTCAAAGAGTCCAGGGATTCCAGAGTCAAGGTTTGCAAAAAGAGGGGTTTTTGAAAGTCTTAAAAAGCTAGTAGTTGAAATACCAAAAGTTCTCCAGTGATTATGTTAAGATCTTAGTATACAAACAAAATTTCATGCTGAGCACTACAATCTCTCCACTCGAAATGAAATACCACCACGAATAAATCTTACGAAAACACCGTTCACAGAAAATAAATACCATATCGTGTAATCTATTTCACCATCATCATCCATACGAGACCAGAAGATAGGATTTCCAACGCCGTAAGGACAGTATATTCGAATAACGCAAAGACATAGAAAGAGGTTGGGAAAATATCGCCACCCACGGTCTACGGGTGTAGGCTTTATCGGTCAATGGAATAAGCACAATGCGGGAGAGGTGGTGGACGGTGACGAGATAGTGGGCGGCAAAGGTGCGAGGTGCGCAGAAGATAGTTTCAGGTGAGGGAAGATGCTACAGAGGGAAGGCGGTATCCTTTTTCTTATTTCCATCACAATCTTCAGCATTTATTCTCCATAGAAACCATCACACCGCGAAATTAAATTCATCCGGCCCGTCTGCTACTATCTACTCATACCAAAGAAAAAATCTTTCCGACTCTTTTAAACTACTTTTTTTTCTCTTAGATATCATTAAGAGTTATCACGAAGTTTTGGAGTATACGATGCCGAACGCTGCAGAAGAGCTGACTGGGCTTGCCTGGAGACGCTCATACGACAAGAACGTCTGTCCATGGGGTGAAGGGCTGTCAAGCTCAATTGTGGCGCGAGGAGAATGAGAAGGGGTTTTGTGGGTCGGAGGGTGAAGAGTGGACAAAATAGGAGGGTCTGGTAGGGGGAGGGTGGGGGTTGCTCTGTGATACGCCCTCCTCCAAAAAAATTGAAAGGATGGAAGAAAGAAGAGACGGTGATGATGATGATGATGATGATATGATGAAAAAAAGAAAACCCGCAACGAGACATCCTTACTCTTCGCAGCTTCCTCGCAACCACAATCTCAAAGCACAAAACTCGCTGTGCCATCGTTCATCTTTACGGACTCCTTGATCCAGCCTCACGGGTAGAGGGTGACGCATCTGCGTGTCGCAAGTATAGTATGCTGGATATTAATGTGTAGGGTATGATGTTGTACAGGGGGAGGGTGTGTAGTTTAAAGGAATCCGGGCCAGGAAACGAGAGGGTGGGGGGGGGGGGGGGGGGGGGGTGGCATGGAAGGTAGGTGAGGACGAAGAAAGGCTTCGGAGATAAGAGGAGAGAATGATATATAAACTAATGGATAGATTTTTAGAAAATCCTATCTTTCGTGACTTATTTTGAACTACCGAAGCCGAGAAATAAGAAAGCGACTATCCATCTTCCGTCCCTCGAAACCAAATTCCAAGTCTCTGAGTCGAGTAATTATTTCGGTGCAATCTTGACGAAATAAAAGCCTCCGCCCCGGATGTCTATTCCTCAAGGTCGAATATTAAGTTTTTTGGTCCGTATCTTTTGTGTACGCAGACTTCACAACAGGTAGATCAAGAGGAATGAGATTTTAGATTAGTGAGAGAGGGTTGTGACTTTCGCAAAAGAGCAATACCGTTAACGGGTCTGGTTTTGAAGGGGACGACGCAGCGGGCTTGAGGAAAGAAGGATAGGAAAAGGCAGAAAGAGGGAAAGGAAAGTAGACAAGGAGACGATGTTGGATGCTAAGTAGTTTGTACCTGTGGCTGGAAAGTCAGAAATGTTTAGGAAGGATGAACTCGGATAAGCGATGTTCCCCGGAGATAAATTATAAAAGGGCGAGTTGCTAATCCTGTTGAAAATCTGTAGAACTCGGAAGGTTTCCCAAAAGAAAAGAATCCTGGAATCAGGATTTGCATTTCGTTAAATCTCCAGTGTGTTCACCCGTAGCTGTCAGTGCTTGTCAGTCCATAGCACCAAGATAGGAACCTAAAGTTACTGACGCCAATAGATTTTCAGTGTGGGTCTAAAATATGGTTGCTAATATAGGCAACTCTAGTCAGTGCCAGTGCACGTCGATTGGTTAGGTGTTGCCCGTGCGGGCGGACAGGCAAGCTGAACGTCAGTAGAGGACTACGCCTATAGAAGCTGTAGCAGTCATGGTCCCCGGCCGAACAGCTGATCTTTAGAGGTTCGATAATATTTCAATTTGGAGTAGAAGAACAGAGGCTCAAGATCGGACGAGGTACGGGTTGCGAATAGGATAGACGTTGAAAGGGTTAAATAGAGTTGATGGAAACATCTTTTCAGTATGTCATAATAGAGAAAGACGTGAATCCCGTGACCCTCTGGCGAAACTTCGATAATCCCTAGCTTCTGGTAATTTTCGTGAATGCTAATTGGTGGATACTGAAAACCTTCTCAACTGGCGTTCTGTTTTTCAGCTTGACCTGTCTATGGTATTACTCGTATTTTACGAACAGTCTTACCAACATCTAATTCGATTGTCATGACTTTCACATCGAGGCGATAGGAACGATATAGCTGCAGGTGTCGCTGCTTGGAAAGAGAGACAGCTTGCCCCATTCCCTCATGCTCTTTAGCAGGAGACGGGCTAGGCAGCTGCGACTGAAACCAACACTTGTCCAGCGATCAGGCCTCTAAAACGAGGGCTGAAAGGTAACAGTTTGTGGCCAAGAATCAAGAATGCAAGCACGGAGAAGATGAGACATTCAGCCAGTAAGATACGGTGAGAGGAAGAATCAACAATTGAAATGAAACCCGAGAGTCACGACATGTCCTTCGTGGCAGGGGAGGAAAATACGCCATAAGAATTTAGGAGACTATGCTAGATAATCCTGGCACCGCCCACACGGAGCTCAGGTTTGGCGAAGCGTTTGACAGGACAGCGAGGTGCACACTACAGCCCAGAACTGATGTTGAATGGAACTCAAAGACCCAACAGAATTCAGAGAGGGTAATCTCAGTACTAGTTTTGATTCAAGGACTTTCGGATTGAGAATTGGGTTGTGGCTATGGCAGTGCATATGAGCTGAACAAAAGGAAAAAAGTGGTAGCGAACGTGGGATCATGCGAGCATATCAATCTATCGCCGAGGTCGTACCATCTGCTTGTTGCCCTGGCAATGATCTCGATCCACCACGTGGAAGAAGTCAACCTTGGCCAACGGTCAGCGTCGAGTTGCCTGAAAGCATTCAAGATGATTGCATGGGCCACCATAGGGCAGGACGGGGCATGGAAGTAAGCCGCCACCAAAGGGTGCAGAAACAACAGTCGGTGCCAAACACACCAGGTCAACCATCCGATTAATTAACAGTTTGAGCGTAAGAATTCCAGATTGATCAAGTTTCCCTATGTTCCCATGCCCGGTTTTTGTTATCGCAACACGCTTTGCAATGGATCCCCGAGCCAATGCTTATGTTGTTTCCCAGGAAATGGATATACATATCAAAATGTCCATGTGGGCATCTCCCGGCTACTCTAATGCTTACTGGCTTCCTGCACCCTCTGGTGGGTGTTGGAACGAAGGCAATTGGATCCAAGGTCGATGGACTGGGTAGGATCAATGCCAAGCTTTCCCAGCTGCTCGGTGTCGGGTCGAGGATCAATAGGCTCGTCTTACTGTGCTCCAGGTACAGACTTGTGTCAAGTTCCATGGCAACGTGGTATCGTCTTTGCCAAGGATGACTGACTGTAAGCCTTCGAGAAGGACTGATTTAGTCAAGTATGTCAGAAGTGGTGGTGAGCGTATCGCTCAAGCGCATGTGCTGTGCTTTGCTTGGTAAACATCTTGGCGTCTGCTGACAAACATATGGATGTTTGATGAATTCCGTCTTGGAGCATTCTCTTGATTCGGCGAATAGCACGTGATCAATCAAGTAGCCCTGGAGGCTGGCAGTCCTCCACTAACGTTCAACTATTCTAAGTGTTCTGCCGAGGTACGGAATAATCAACAACCGGACATGGAATCGGCCCAACTCCACAGTTATGCGCAGTAAACAACTACCGTACCAGCATGAAGGTGAAGGTGAATTGTGCAGAGTATCGGTGAGCAATAATAATAATAATCACCTCAGGCAGATGCACGGCAGCACGGGAGTCAATAGTCGTTCCAGTCGCACGACTGGACGCGAAGCAACGGAACAGGATGCCGAATCATGCGATGTTACCTTGGCAAATCAGGTAGTTATGCAAGCCACGCTACGAAGTACTGGGCTCTTTACACTGCAGTAGGTAAGGCAACAAACACACTGTACGGTCAAGAGTGCGGAGGTTCCAGGTAGAAGGATTGCGCACGGCAGCCCTACTGTGTACTTCGTACAGTAGAATACAAGCTTCATTTGAATCTTGAGATACGCACGTTGCGAGGCTGAGCATACATGCTGTTTGTACTCATCCCCCCCCCCAATGCAGGCTGCAGCGTCGCCCAACGGCTTTGCGATTGGCAATTCGCGAAAATGACCCGGATTGGGATGCCTTGGTGCGACCGAATACTTTACAAGCCATGAATGAACTCGCAATCATAATAACAATACTAATGATGATGAGTGATGACAGTACTGTTATCGTTAGTGTGCTCCTGTACCGTTGTTATTGCCTATACCCACAACCATCCAAAGAAATGGTGTTGTTCGAAGTGTTGACAAATCAAACGCAGATTGCAAACCAAGCATGATGTCGTGACCGTGGATGTGAACAGTCATGGAGGGAGGGGATTTCTCCCGCTTTATCATCGTGGGGTTGATTTCAGGGCATCTGAGCAACGGGGGTGATGTGCCTGATGTCTAATCAATCATCTCGGTTCAACCAAGGCAGCAGCAGTCGCCCCGTCCCTGCTGATACACGCGCGTGGACGAGGGGCGTACGTCGAATCCCAAGTCCTGCGCCCACACTCTGTAAGCTGCCAGTGTTTCGTAATTACGTGTCAACTTGGCAGTGTCGAGATCACCAGTCCCTGTATGGTTGGCATTGCGAGAACAGGCAAACGTATTCCGTACGGAGGGATACGTTTGGGTGACTCGCTCGTAGAACCTTATTTAGGCCCGGAATCATTCACAAAGTCTGACCGCTCCGTTGCGCGCAATGATAATCTTGAACCAGAAAGACGGACCCCTGGTCGGCTCGGAAGGACATACGGACATATCATCAAATGCCAAAAAGTTCGTGCGGGCTAACCATTGATTCGTCATGCCCGACCCTTACTCATTGCCAATAAACAGTCGGACATCATACATCCGACGGAATTACGGTATCTACTTCGGACTGCTTACTTTGCACTTCAGGAATCAGGATCAATGATTACAAGGAAACATAAAGCCTCAGCAATTCCCACAACAAGGCCTACCATTTCCGAAACAATTCAACACAACAAAGCAACACTCTTCCACACTCATCCAGCACCTCAAAGCATCTTTATTATCAAACAACATACCACTGCTTTCGCAACTTGACATTCGGGCCCGCCAACGTTGCCTATCTTAGTGCTACTGCCTGGACTACAAATCAGGCATCTGAACTCAACCCACAATACATCTACAAAGATGCCTTCCAACCTTCGATATTCGCAATCTCCTTTCGCACAACAAGCAACAGTGGTATCAAGACCCACCTCACCATTGTCGGCGAAAAAACCGAAGATGAGCCTTACGCAAACTTACTACCTCGCCCACACCGCCCGAGGCAAGCTCTCGAAAGAGGCTGCCCGGGCCGACCACCAGCTCCGTCTTCTTGTCGGCCACGCCAACCTCCTCGACGGCTTGATGCTCGACCTTGCTGACGCGGAGCGCGAACAAGAGAGCTGGTTCAACCAAACCGTCAAGGGCGCCGCCAAGGCATCCGAAGAGCCCAAGCACATCCAATGGGTCGACACAATACCAGAGGAGGCAGTCGAAGACATGGACGAGGAGGACTGGGACGCGGAGGCTTCTGACAACGAATCCTCAGACTCGTCGGACGACGAGGACTCTGAATACGTCCCGGCAATTCCTGCCCGCCGCATACCGCAACCATCGACCACGATTACAACAACAGAGATCTACGAAGATGAGATGGACGAGGATGAGGATTACGATGAGGATCTAGCTCTGACCCGAACATCATCAGCACATCCACCAGAGCTTCTTCACGAGTCGGACTCGGAATCCGATGATGAGTCAATGCCTCCGTCACCACCACAATCGGAAATCCCGCTCGACGCTTTCTCACAGAAGCAACGACAAGCTATCGCTACAACCTCCTTTTACGAATCAATGCCGGTAAATCCAAATACCGCTCCAGCATCATTACCCGAGTCGGAACAAGCTTCCTTCTTCGACGAGGGCTTCTACCTCCCACAACGACAACAGGCAGCCATGGCCTACTGAGGGATAGAGGGACCTACTATGACTTTGATGAATGCATGGATTTACAAAAGCGAGGTTTAGCATGGTGTTTGGAAGATACCCAGCAAGCGCTGTCACCTGTTTCTTTTTTTGGTCTCTTAGGGTCCTAGGGGAGGACACATCCCACTCAATTGGAGAGCTTGGACATGAGTATGTTGGAGCAGTATCATATCTATTCTCCCTAGCCTTAGGAGCTGAGGTCGAGACCGTTCTTACAGAACAATAACCAAAAAGTTGTTATTCACAAGTTACCCGCATCCAGCATTCAAGTGATTCATTCATCTCGCTGTAACAAAGAACGCATATGTTTGACTCACAATCTAGGCCCACTGCATTAATCACAGTTCCGTCATAAAACATCTTGTGCATCAATGATTCATCGCACCCCCCTGCTGATTGATCGGGCTTTAGAGCGCATTACGGCCGAACACGCGGAGAATGCGGCTCGGTGTTCTGAGATGCCCGCAAGCCGTGCCAAGAGCCCGAACAGCTAAGCTAGCAACTGTGATACCTCACGTGACATGCCAACCTTCCGGCAGTTCAAATCATTGTCAATGCTGTCATTACACTCTACATGGTGAAATAGCGAATTGCCCGGGAGGAAGAGCCGTTCCTTGATGTGACATGACTTTGAGTTCCGTTATTTGACGTCCAACGGTCCAAGACCCTACACGTATGTGTCTGTTGACAATGTTGAATTCGTATGACGCGTTTCCATTGTGAGAGCCGACAAATCCGAAGTGGGCAGCAAACGTTGGATCTTCACCCTATGACTCGCTACCTGTGGCATCTAACCACGATTTTTGCTTCCACACTATAACAGCAAGCCCCTGCAACCAGCAGCAGTCATTGAGTCAGTCCCTGACACTGCCTTACTCACGGCAAACCTCTCCCACGGGTCTTCCATGTGGATATGTCGCAGTCTCCATCTCCCACATCAACCCCCCCTCCTACCACACTGGCTCTTGGCATCGCAAATCTTTCGGCATTGACTGGAGTTAGCCCAAATGGAACAGAAGCAAAGATACCTCTTCTCCGTCCTAAATTAGCCTTCGCTGGCACTTCCGGCTCAGATGGAAGACGTCCTTCGGTCCAATTCGCAGCGCGTAGTAGCGATAGGAGCTCACGGACCGCAAGTCCTAGACCATGTCCACCGAGGAGTCAGAAGAAACGGTCGTCTCCTCCACCGCCTTTGTAAGTCACGATATGCATTATCGTTAGTGCTTCCCACACCGCATACCATCTCCCTGCGCGGCAGACCAAAGCAATCTCGTGTAATCAGATACTCGCGTAGCACACCGCTAGGTTAGATCCGCGGCTAGAAGATCCCCATCTTATCCTTATCTCTCGGGAAAAGAAGGGGTCAACAGGTCCATCAACACCATCCTTCCACTCACCCCTTACTGATCACTTACTTTGTAGGAACTACGAGAGTCGAGTATCCTTTGATACATTTGACAATCGCGATGCTACTGACTATTCCATCACGCTGTCGTCCAAGCACAAGGACTATGCTTACACAAACCATTCACGCACGTTCTTATGTGGAACAGATCAGAACGACTACTCGGAATTCGCATTGGAATGGCTGATAGATGAGCTAGTGGAAGATGGAGACGAAATTGTGTGCCTACGAGTTGTCGACCCAGGCAGTAAGATCAATAGCGATGCTAGCGTTCAGCAAGGTAAATACAAGTCAGAGGCCCATGAATTGCTCGAGCAAATAAAGGCAAAGAACAAAGATGATGAGAAGAGTATCAACCTGATTTTGGAGTATGCCGTTGGTAAAGTTCCGGAAACTATTCAGCGAATGGTATGCCACTCTTATTTAGACTTCTCGACTTTTGGATAATCGAACGCTTCGCTAACGCGAATTCTTTAGATTACTATATACGCGCCTGCTTGTCTGATTGTCGGTACACGAGGTCGGTCACTTGGTGGCCTCCAAAGCCTTCTGCCCGGCTCCGTTTCCAAATACTGTCTACAAAATTCTCCAGTTCCAGTAGTCGTCGTTCGTCCATCAGCCAAGCGCGAGAAGAAAAAACGAAAGCGCCTTGCAGATCCAAATAGGAAAAGTTACATGGGCATCATGAAGGAAAGCGGCGCCAGTGGAAGTCAAGTCTTGAACAAGGATGAGATGGACAAGCTGGTCGGGCACTCTGGGGGGAAGGCTAGTGAGCATGAAGCCCTAGCTGTGGCAGAAGCTATCGGCTTGCCGGGGAACTTGGGTGCTTTCGCTGCCTATAGAAAAGAGAGAAACCTTAGCAAGGACGAAGATGGTGAACCGTTGTCGAGGGTTACAAGCGCAAGAAGTGACTACACGAGTGAGCCGGAAACTCCAAGTCCGACGGGATACCTAACCCCCGATCCGCCTCTTCCCGGAGAAATGAGAAGCCCCAATTTTGAGCGCCTGGAGAGTCCCGCGATGAGTGAGGAGGAAGATGCGGCAATTGAAGAGGCTGGCGAAGAGGAAGAACTGACCAATAGGGGACCTGTGGATCTAGCAGGGAACGGTACCTTGGAAGGAAAACTCAAAGACCTATCGTTCGAGGGAAATAGAGCAGACGATACTTGAGAAGGCTGCCCAGGTGGGTCATTGCATGAATGGGCATATATTTGGTCCGTAGGAGCAAAGACGAGTCATAGTGATCAAAAGGAAGTAGTTTTGACATGACACAATTCCCTAAAACAGGTACTATGCCGGCTTTTACTACCAAAACCCATTCAAATGATTTCTGACTACATGATCGTGATTACACTAGCCCTAAATTCGCATTGTACTCGTAGATCAGGCCTGTAAACTTTCCTCACCTCTTACGAACTTTGCCACACCAACAAGAATGACTTCCGGTGCCCAAGGAAAATGACACGCAGCGGAAAAGTAACAGAAAATAAGAGAATGTCAGGATTGCAGACCTGATGTCGCGCACAGCAAGAATTACCCTCGTCGATGAACTCCGCAGACTGCGATGAATGCAGGCCTGGGCGAGGGGCACAAGGCCTTACAGCCATTGCATTTTCTTCCCTCCCATTCTTTGTCACTTTCCTCTTCGTGTCGACCATCGTACTTCAGAAAATCTTCCCAATTCTCTCCGGCGATGGCCAGCTCAAAAGCCATGAACACCGCCCCGCGCCGAAGAGCTTCAACAAGCCGCCAGCAAGACTTAGCTTCAAGCGCCTGTCAGCATTGGCCTTTTCTTCAACTATCGCGCTGGCTGCAGTACTCGCTGAATTGATACTATGCGACATTTCGAATACGATCAACCCCGTCGCTCGCGGAGTAGCCCTCCATATTACAGTCACGCTGCTCCTCTTCTTCCTGATAATTGCAATCCCCTTTCTGGAAATTCACTCCACCATTTCAGCCGCCGGATATGAATACACCGGGAGTGGCAGAGGATGCCTCCGCTTGGCATGGATATTGCAAGCACTCGGCTTCACAGCATGGCTCCTTGGGTTCTGGTGGAGTGGAGAATGGCTCCTGAACCGGCGCAACCTTGACCAAAACCCCGAACCCCAGCAATCCCTCACCCAATCCTGCCTCGAGCGCGTTGGTGTCATCGGCATCTCCTTCATGTCCCTCCTCTCCGGCTTCGCCTCCATCAGCTCCCCTTGGCAAACCTTTGGTGCCCGCCCCAAACCCGTCACCGAAGCCGACCTTGCCCGCAAAGAAGCCGGCCTCCAAGCCACGCACGACATGCTCTCCGCCAAACGCTCTCGCCTGCGCGCCCTTGAGCGCAAAATGTCCGACGCGCCTCAAGAAGGCTTCTTCCAAAAAGCCATTGGCACCATCCGCGGCAACGCTGACCACACCGAGCGCAAAACGCTTGAGCTCGAAGTCGCCGGCCTTGAAACCATGGCCCTCTCTCTCAAAAACTCACATTCCCTCCTCCAATCCCGCCTGCGCCAGCAAAACCGCTCCAAAACCGCAACCGGCCGCCTCCTGCTCCTCGCCTCCTACCTTTTCTCCCTCTTCTGTCTCTACCGCATCCTCACCACCCTCCTCACCTCCGCCCGCCGCTTCCTCTCCTTCTACTCCTCCTCCCCCCATCTCACCCCCAACGACCCAATCAACCACACCCTCGCCCTCCTAACCGCCCACCTCTCCCCCAACCTCGACCGCGCCCTCTGGGCCCGCCAAATCTCCTTCCTCCTCTCCGGCATCATCCTGCTCGCCTCCTTCAGCTCCGTCATGCAGACCTTCCGCCTCTTCGCCAAATTCACCCCCAGCTTGCTGCGAGCCGTGCAGGCGAACCTCGCGCTCCTGGTCGCGCAGGTCTGCGCCGTCTATGTCATCGGCGCGGCGTTGATGCTCCGGGGCATCGTGGCGGGACAGGCGGTTGGGGAGGGGTTGCGGGGGTTGGGGGGCGGGGATATGGGGTGGGTGGATGGCTGGTTTGAGGCGTGGTTTTTGGGTGGGGTTGGGGTTACTGTTGTGGGGATTTGGGTTGGCGGGAAGCTGGGTGGTGGGGACGAATGGGAGGATGAGGATTTGGAGGGGGGGAAGAGGTCATGAGTAGGGGGTGTTATGTTCGGGTGGGCTGAGAAAGGGTGGTGGCGAAATAGAGTTTTGGCGGGGGTTTAGCCGATGAGTTTTATATGTGATGTTTGCTGGTAGGTAGTATTGCTACGGGTGGGAGCTGGGATGCGTGGCTTAGAGAGCGATACAGCATCATCGGAATAGAGGTAGCAAGCAAGATACGTATCACTGTCTTGACCTCGCACACAATCACAACCCCCCGTTTGCCTTTCCCTTTTCTTTCCCTTTCCCTTCTCCTTCTCCTCCTTCTCCTTCTCCTTCTCCTCCTTCTCCTCCTTCTCCTCCTCCTCCTCCTCCTTCTCCTCCCCCCAAACACCCCCATCATCCAACCCACCCCAACCCCCCGAGCGCAAGGTAGTGCGTGAGTGAGGAGACCGCTTACAAACGGAGCGTACGGAACAAAATCTTTCTTTAGTTTGAGAAGGCGGCCGGGATGGCGAAAAGGTCTCCTGGATGGGAGGAAGGAAGAATAGAGATTTGACGTCAAGTCTTTTGGGCGGGATGGTGTGGTGGATGGATGGATGGATGGATGGATGGATACCTCGGTGATATATATAGATGGATATGCTTGGATCGACTTTGAAGGATCACCGCACTTTCCCATCCTCCTGGCCTCGCTCGCTCGGAAGATCGCGCGCCGAACTCGACGCCCCTGCTCCCCCAGCTTATGCTCCCTCCTCCCTCCTCCCTCCCCTAGCTAATTCTTCCCATCACCCTCAAATCAACTTCAGCTCCCACCCCGCCCCGCCTTCCTCCCCCCTGCCCCCGAAAATGCCCCCGAAATCCACTCCCTCCCCCACCGGCCTCTCACCCCTCCTCGGCGCACTCGGGCTCGCCACCCTCCGCCTCCGCTCCTGCCCTGCCTTGCTTGGAAACGTCGGAAACATCGCCCTGCTCTTCGGCTTAGGATCCTCCTTGAAATACGCATGAGCCAACACTTCGGACGCCGTGGGGCGGTCGGAGGGGTTTAGAGAGAGGAGAGAGGTCAGTAGGGTGGTGCCGGCGAGGGTGAGGAAGGGGAATTTGGCGCGGATGACGGTGCCGGTGGTGCGCGGGGTTGGGGGCGGGAGGCGGAGGGATTTGGCGTTGGGGAGGCGTTTGAAACCCGGCCAGGTGGTCGGGGTGGGGATGCCGGTGAGTTCGAAGATCTGCAGCGTTAGTGGAAATGTGGGGAGGTTTTTGGGAAAGGAGGGCCGGGGAGATGGGTGGTTACCTTTGAGAGCTGGTCGACTTCGTTTTTACCTTGGAGTAAGGGATCTTTGGTTAGGAGTTCGCCGAAGATGCAGCCGACGCTCCACATGTCGACGTCGGCGCCGTATTTCTCGGCGCCCAGGAGGAGTTCGGGGGCGCGGTACCATAATGTGACGACTAATTGCGTGAGCTTCGGGGGCGGATCGCCGTAGTATCGTGCCATGCCGAAGTCGGCGACTTTCATCTGGCCTCTGTTGTTCATCAGTAGGTTTGATGTTTTCAGGTCTCGGTGCAGTATCCAGTTGCTGTGCAGGTACTCGACGGCGGAGGTGAGTTGGAGCAGCAAGGTCTTGATCTCTGAGGGGAGGAAGGGCTCGGCCATGTCTTCTTGCAGGGTTTTGAGGTCGTGTTCGAGGAAATCCATGACTAGGAATACACTGGTCTTGAAGATCAGCTTCGGGGTTGGGGTTATATCGGCACAAAGGCCGGAGCTTCGATGAACTTACTCGTCCATGCTATCACCCATGACCACCTCTCGTAGAGCGACAATGTTGGGATGTTTTGAAGCCATGAGCGTTTGGATTTCTCGTAGCCCAGTAACGGGAAAGCCGTCGTTTGCATTGTCCATCTTGAGCTTTTTCAGAGCCACAATCTCCCCTGTGGCCGTCTCTTTCGCCCGTGATACCCATCCGTAGGAGCCTTCCTCGATATGGTTCAGCTTCTCAAAGTTATCCACGTGCCGGCATGGTCCCCATTCTGGTGCTGGGAACCGCAGGAGCTTGTGTGGGGGAAGCTCTTTCGCCGGAGCGTCATGTTCTGGGGATATTCTTCTCCTTTTCGATGGGCGCTCAGTCTCGCCGTTGACAGCTTCTTGACTACCTGTGGCTACATCTGTCGGCGCCCTTTGCTGAAGGCAGTCTTTTTCCCGCGCTGCTTCGGCTGCTTCCAGCTTCCGTTGTTTTTCTGCCTTTGCCCGCTTCTTGTCCTCTTTCTCGCGCCTGCGCTGTGCTTTCACAGTGGCATCTTCTTCATCGTCCGCCCATCGTGACTTTGCCAGGCTTGTCATGTTAGGAGGTGGTTTAGAAATGCGGTTGCGGTTGCGGCAAGCTGGGGGTTGAGAACCGTAGCTCTGGACCTCGTCATGTCACCATCATCATGACAAGCTTTATTCCGTCTCGGTCTCCTCGACACCCAATGCCTTGTAAGCTGCAATGATTCTTCGAATGATAACAGTATGAGTGTCGTGGCAGGAAGAGCGCTCTTCAAGTGCTCACGACCATTGGTATGCAAAAGTCCAGGATGGAAGCTGTCAACTACTATCAGATGGTCAACAGTACCAGCTCGGCAGTGGTCAACACCATTGGCCAAAACCATAGCCCAGGCCATTGCTGTATGTTTGGATTCCGTGTCTCAACCGAAGTTATTTAACAGTTGATCTAGGCCACGGGCCCCATCTCCATAGCAGCTTACATGCGGCAATGCCTCACATCACCTGATGGCGGTTACTATACAACGCACAGCCAAGCTAAGGATCAATTCGGTCAGAAGGGAGATTTCATAACCTCGCCCGAGATATCTCAAATATTCGGTGAGCTGCTAGGGATATGGCTCGTAGCGGAATGGATGGCGCAGGGGAAGATCAGCAGTGGGGTGGAGATTATAGAAGTTGGGCCAGGTCGTGGAACACTGATGGATGACATGCTACGGGTATGGTGTGGGAGTTGTGAGCGAGCGTCGTTACTACAGTGCTGATAGGCCGTGCAGACCCTTAGCAAGTTCAAATCTCTAGCTTCAAGCATTGAGTCAATATACCTCGTCGAAGCCAGCCCAGCGCTACGCAATACCCAGAAGCAACTTCTTTGTGGAGACGCGCCCTTCGAAGATGTAGACATAGGGTCTAGAAGTACAAGCAAGTACTCGAACCTTCCTATAACATGGTGCGAGGACATCAGATTTGTTCCCAACAGTAAAGAACCATTTGCTCCCTTTTTAATTCAAATCTTCTCTAACCGACCCTCTAGATCCCTCTAAAACCCCCTTCATATTCGCTCACGAATTCTTTGACGCTCTCCCCATCCATACCTTCCAATCCGCCGCCCCAAACCCCGCTCAGTCTGCCACCATAAACACCCCAACAGGTCCTCTTCCCCTTTCCCAACCAACGGCGGCATCCAAATCCCCCCAATGGCGCGAACTAGTCGTCACGCCCGCGCCCCTTTCGTTCACCACCTCTTACTCAGCCAAGAAAGAACCCCAACCCGACTTCCAACTCTCCGTCGCCAGTGCCTCCAATCCGCAATCCCTCGTCCTCCCCAACATTTCCCCTCGCTACAAAGCCCTCCTTCTGGCCCCCGGCTCCGTCATCGAAATATCCCCCGAATCCCATTCCTACGCCGCCGACTTTGCTCGCCGCATCGGTGGCTACCCCATCCCCACTCATAAGCCATCCTCGGCACATCCCCCCACAGCAAGCCCCCAACACCCTACCAGTAGCACCACCACAACAGTAACAACCAAACCCCGCCCCTCCGGCGCAGCCCTAATCCTCGACTACGGCCCCTCCTCCACCATCCCAATATCCACCCTCCGCGGCATACGCTCACACCACCTCGTCTCCCCCTTCTCCTCCCCAGGCCTCGTCGACATCTCCGCCGACGTCGATTTCACCGCTCTCGCCGAAGCGGCCCTAAACGCTAGCCCAAAGGTCGAAGCGCATGGCCCTGTGGAGCAGGGGAGTTGGTTGGAGGCGATGGGGGTAAGGGAGAGGGGGGAGATGATCTGTAAGGGGTTAGATGAGGGAGGGAGGGAGAGGGTGCGGAGGGCGGTGGAGAGATTGGTGGAGAGGGGGGGTGGGGGGATGGGGAGGGTGTATAAGGTTTTGGCGATTTTGCCCGAGGGAGGGGGGAGAAGGCCGGTGGGGTTTGGGGGGGATGTGGGATAGGGGGTGGGGAGATCTGGGTTTGGTTGATTGTGGGGCGTGTATAGGTGAAAGAGGTGTAGAGAAAGTGTAATTATTGAAAGAACATTATGGATGATGCACACCAAGATTAGGTGTGAATCCCCAAAATAACTAATAATCATCAATCTTATCCACTGTTCCATCCACTGCTCTACCGACTGCTCCACCCACTGCTACATGTATGCCTTACTCACTGTTCCGCTCACTACTTCATCTACTGCTCCATATATGCCCTACTTACTGCTCCGCCCATTGCTCCAATCAATGTTCCATCCAGTACCCTACCCACTACTTCAACAAGAAAACAAATACACGCAAGCAAAGGAAAAGCATTACCTTTACGTGACTAGTAGCACTAAAGACATACGATCAATTAGGAAGTTGTTTGCTCGGTGGTGCAGAGTAGTTCTGGATTTTCTGTCGATTGTTACAAGCTGTCTGCTGAAATGTTGGTGCACTGCTTTTGTACTGCTCGCTGCTACCCAAGAGCTTAGATGACGCCCAGCCTTACACAAAAAATCAGCTGATGTTTGCTCCTATTTGACCATGCTTACCCAGACTTGGTACCCTTCTCGTTAATTTGCTGAGCCTAAAAGAATAAAAACCCCATATAAAAAGGTTATTATTCGGGCTCGGGCCGCGATTCGAACTAAAGCCAAATCAGATTCTTGATTATCGTAACAATGTGATGAATAAATTTACCGCGGGGCCTCTCGCAAACAGATCTTAGGGTTTAGCCCTAAGCGAGAATCATACCACTAGACCACTCGAGCTTTTTAAAAATTGATTTTATTTCAATAAATATACCTTAAATCTTGGGTTGAGTCCATCACGGTGAAACCCTTTTTCCTCCTTAATTGGTAGCGAACCTTTTTCATTCCAACATGATATCTAGTGCTGAGCGCAAGCCAGCAAGTGCTAGCCTCGGCCACCTAAAGCTTGCAATTGCAAACGAAAACGGCAATTATCAATCCTAAGTTTAAGGTGTATAGAGTAGACAGTATGACCCCCCTATTGATGATATCCCGCAATACAATAACCCCCTTTGCAATGATATACTCTCCGAGACCAACGAGGGATTAATTTGTATGTATGCCCGCCTTCAACATAACGATGTTCTCCTGGTAACGATGTGGTAGGTGGGAATCTGGATATCGTTATAGCCATGTCTTGCTGTAATATATATTAAATGGTTAAAGTAATCTCAAAGCAATTTCTTATTTTTGATTAGTTACTTCACTGTATTATCTTTCTCTCCCCTTGTCACTACTCATACTCTCATCGTTCTTCTTCCTCCCTCCCAATCTTCTGCTTTATTCTCACTGTTTTGATTAAGATATAGTCGTTATTGAGCGTGACCTTCATGTCATATCAACAGCGGCTGAAGAAGCAAAATTAAGTATCGAGGTCAAGGAAATTTGTTTGGTGATAGTGCGCTGATTGAAACTTTATTTGAAGAGAGAATGAAGACAAGAGGAAGAGAAAAAGGATTAAAGGAAGAAACAAAATGTGACCTTGATATATGATGTGCGAACAAAGGCTCAGCTTCCCTAGGATTTAACACTTATCCAGGAGTGGGATCCCTCGTCAATGGAGCATATTGTTCGATTCACAGATTGTATGCAGCACATATGGCCGAGTAGCGGATTTCCAGAGTTATCTCACCACACACACATCCTCAAATCTCAACGTGAATCGTCTCAGCAAGCCTTTGAAACCGTGCATTGAGAGCTTCATATCTCTCTTCCCCTAAAATAACATCGTCCCCAGTCCACTTCCCTTCTGAGACCGCGCCAACCGTCACCGCATTGAACTCCCAGAATTTCCCATTCCGTTCCGTTTCTCAAATCGTAACCGTCAATCCTCCCGCACCGCCTCAAATTCCCAGTATATCCATCTCATAATGTCTCAAAACGCCATCGCTATGCTGTTGGGGGGTATAGATGAGGTAAAGCCGAAAGAAATCTATATTCGAGCCGAAACCAACATTTTCCGCGCAGTCATAAAATCCTCCGTGGCCATTTCAGATACCATACCGTTTAGAATCCTTCAAGTCAGATGTTTGGAGAAAGGACAAGGGATAGTCTTCCCCGGCCTGCCTAAATCGTCTGTTTCCGGATCATACAGACATTTTTCTTCACAGTCTGATTGCTGTGGTCGCTTATTCGCCATCGTCATCGTCCTCATCATCAAGCACGATATGTCTCATAACACTCTTATCGAATAAATCGAGTATAAACCTGCGGACCGGCAAACGGAAGGTATGGCTCTCTAGAATGGCCATGACCTTGCGGAAGAGGCGGACTGAGGCGAAATGCTCTGGGGCTTTGGATTTAATATTGTAAAGATCACCCGCCGCTTTCTTCGTCAGAACTGTGTTGCCGAGATCGATGGCTAGGCTTAAGATGCGGGCTTGGATGGGATCGACGGTTGTGCTTGAGTTTGTAGTGCGTCTTCCTGTTATGCGAGGAGGGGCTTCGTGGGATGAGGTGTTGCGAAGATCGATCTGTGCTAGATGTCAGCATTGTAATATCAGATTGTCTCGATATCATGCTTGGCTCACCGAAAACAGAAGGTTCAAATCAGGGGGCAAACTATAGCCCAGTGAACGGCCCATACTATCACTTGCAGCGTTCCAGCCATGCTCAGCTAATATCTCCATTCCGTGTAGGCTTCGAGAGATTAGACCTAGAACAAAGAATGCAGTGCCTCTCATCGTCATGACCTCGGAATTCGTTGCTATTCGTACTATCCATGATACAACGTCCGAGTCTTCGAGGAACGGTGCCCCCAATTCCATGGATCCTACGTTGCCAACAGCCCAGAGACAGCCTTTCACCTTCAGCATGGTTTCGGGATCTTCGTGCTCGGACCAAGAGTCCTGAATGATGGACACGAATTCCTTGAAATGCCCGGACTCTCTCAGAAGCTTACACCCTTCTACGGTTCGGGTGAGTTCTCGGTAGAAATGAGGAGGCACAAGCCCATAATCTTGGGACTTCATGGGCTCTTCCGTACTAGACTTGGGGCGTTCTTGCTGCACTGAAACTGCTCGGGAGAGCGAAGCCTCCACCAAAGTCACATAACTATCGTTGCGTCCAAGGAACCAGTCATCCATCTCTTGCGTAATATAGTCAAGACCATCGAGGTATTGATATCCTAACGATGTGGACAAGAATCGAAGTAGCAAAGGTGCACCAATTTCGCCGAGATGATCCAATGCTGGGCGACATCTTACCACGTATTCCAGATAGGCCTTCCGGTTACATGCCTCTTCCAATATCTGCACTGCTACCTCGCAAACTTCTACCTCAGGATCGTACAATTGCGTCACTAAGAGACGGATTGCCCACTCGCTATGTCCTGGTTTAGATCCTCGACCATCATCACTGTTTGTCGCGTACTTCCGAAGAAGCTTGGTAGCGTAGATACGGATGTTTTTAGGGCAAGCTGTGAGTGCTTTCGACAACATCACTCGGAGATGACTGTCCAGTGTAAAGTCCATGTTACCCAAAAGAGCTTGAACAAGATCATCACGCCCGCTTAGATCCATAATGTGATAGAACATGTTGATCATGCGCCAACGCTCGATCATATGGAGTCCTCTAAGGTCGCTACTTAAAGCACCCAGAAGTGCGAAATAACCTCCACATAAAGTCTCGGCAACCCGATGATAGGAGAAGAGAGGTGTGGCTGATGTCAAACCACTCATCCTATCAAGCTGAGCTAGACACTCAGCCAGCTGTCTCAAAAGCTTACTTTCTGAAAGGTATACAATTCCCTCCTGATTTTGCAACAAAGTCTTCATGAGCAAACATCCTGTGCGCACATAGCGCTGGTTAGGCTTTGTGTTCTTGACATCCGAAAACCTATACTTGAAAGGTCGGTAGAATCCAGTAAGACGCTTCAAGAATTTGGTCGTCTTGATTGCTTCTTCAAGGCGCCTTGGGTTCAACAGCGGCCCTTCAATGAGATCGTTGATAAGATCCCATTTCCATTTAAGGTAGTTGACAGTTCCAAGGACTTGGGTTTCCAGCAGGAGCGATCGAAATTGAAGGTCGTCCATATCTACGCTCAACTTACTTTTGACGGGATCTGTTGATCGCGGTACTGGCACTAGCTGGTGGTTGCTTATCGTATTGCCGGACTGCGTTGGCAAGGTAAGGTCGGAACGATGAAGTGTTCGATTGACGCTGTCAATCTGATAGATCATAACGGAAGCGGGTGGGTGATCCTCGGACTCTTCTAGCGGTGCGGTCCAGAGCAAATTTGGTAGGACTTGTTGGTTCGCACTGATCGTGCTGGGTAGGGATCGATTTGCGAGCTTCAGTACCTCGCTCAGAAGAAGAGTTGCCTTTCTTCTGAGTGTGAAGTCAGAAGCATCTTCAATCAAATCGGACAAAGCCTCTACCAAGCCGGAATGAACAAGTATAGCAAGCAACAACGTCGTGAAGTGATCGATTAGGCTGAACCGACTATTATCTTCCTCAAGATCAGATCTGTGGCTCTGTACCGGAGCTTCCGCTTTTAGATTAGCAACGCGACCATATGTGGTCAGCCTTCGCCCAGCCAAGAACGAGGACGTCCAAGAAGGAGGCTTTATGTGTAAGACATCGAATAGGAGATCTAGAAGTAGATCTCGCGAGTAAGGCTCTGGATAGCGTAGAGATAGCAGCAAGGTTCTGATTGCTGAGAAATTATCGATAGACAGGGTGATAAGCCCTGGCCACGTTTTCAATATTGCAGCGATCATTCTGGCACACGACTTCAGCTTCTCTTCGCCTCCGTGTACGGAAAGGGGATCAGTGAAGGGCGTGAATGCCGCTTCCAGTTCGTGTCCAGACTTTAAGTACCCTCTTTCCTGGGGTTTATCGAGCAAGTATAGAAAAGCGGTGGCTAAACTTTCTGATCCATGATAAGTGCCTTCGATAAGTGCATCTGACAGAGGAGCAAGTCCTCCACCAGCTACCACCACTGAAGGGTCGCGGATGAGTATTTCCGAGACCGTCAAGAGAGCCATTGACCTAAGCCGATCCTCATGATGTTCCCCAACAGCTATGACGGTTCGGATTACCGCATTCGAAAGTTCACGTACTCCATTCTTGACGTCGAGAAAGGCTCGCACAAATTTGAGAGCCTGTTCCCGCTCAATGCTCGCCTTATTCTCCTTGACCAGGGACAAGACAACAAGATCGTCTGTATTAAGCCCTCGAATCGTCTGGAGGGATCTTCGGTCCGCAATTACATGCCTTGTAACCCGGTACCCAGCAGCAACCACTTCTCTACTCTCACTAAGAAGCATAGTTTGAACGCGTAAGCCAAATATTGGCCAGACCAAGTCATACTTGAGAGCAGGATACCGCTTTAACAGTTCCACTAGGCTGTTAGCTCGCTCAACGTAGTAGTCCGCTTGCTGGCCCTCGACCTCCAAAGCCTGAAGAATTTCCGCGAGAATGTAGGTCGGCGACTCGGATTCGAGATCAGCATTGGACGATCCATACTGCAGGTCCTCTTCGATCCTTGAAGGCGACTTTAAAGGACTTCCTTGAAATACGCCAGAGGACCGATTCCTGGGTGGAGTGCTCGGTTGTTTAGCACGATCGATTTCCTCGTTAAGCTGAGATTTGAGCTCGACAATTTTACGATTTGAAGAGTTAAGCTCAGATTCGACTCTCAGCCGCTGATCTTTGGTCTGTTTCGCATTCTTGGACACTAGAGCTTCAAGCAGGTTTTCTGAGCCTATTCTGATCTTGATCTCTTTATTGATCTTATCCCGGAGCTCAATCTGTCTTCGTTCGGAAGTTGCTGCGTCATCCGCACGTACATAGTCTCCAGACACAAAGCCCCCAGAGTCCAATCTTGGAGTTGCACCTCTTGAGAAAGCCACCGTCTTGAGGTCAGAGCTGAAACTACCAGGTGGTGGCCCTGAGGGTGCCAGCGAAGCTCCTCTCGGACCAAAAGCAGCTGCATTGGAGAGTGATCGACCGTCTCGCCCCTCTTTCGAAGGGAGCTGTAAACCAACTTTTAAACCATACGTATCACCTCCATCCTGATTTGACATGGATCGCCCGTGTCGAAACAGAGTGTTCTGCGTGGGTGTCCCAGGGCCACTTCCATTTATTGAGTTCATTGCCTCCCATCTACCGCGACGCGACTAAACCCCGACCTAGCTCTGATGAACCCACTTCATCTGGGACAGCCATTGGTGTACCATAGAGCGAGCGTGGTCTGGGGGTGTGATCTATGCGGTAGAAGCATTTGATGTGAGTGTGCAATTTCCGCGTTGTAGGCGTCGCTAGGTCCGGTTCCTTGGGCGCAAGTTGAAGGCCAGAGGCTAGCTTGATCTTTCAAGATTTTCACGAACTTTAATCCAGATCAAGAAGTTCGTTGGCTGATATGGAACTTCCCGAAGGCAAGTTGTTCGATGTCTAGATACCTTTACCCCAGAATCTCGTAGGGCAGGCTCCTCGGCCGCTACTGTAGGCTCGGTCAATGTAGCTCACACCTTGTGAGTTCCACCACGGTCACAGCTTTACAGACTACATTCAATGCTCCACCCAAATGTATATAGCAGGGCGTTCTACGCCGAGCTTAATCAGTGCATCTTTGCTTTTTCGCCAGGACGACTTAGATTCGGGATGCACCAAAATTTCTGCATTTCTAGATCTTTTGCCAAGCCACACGAGCATCGGAGTCCGCCTACGGCCTCTCTGCGATAGGACTCAATCGGTACTTATTGGATGTTTTCCCCGAAAGGAATTGAGAAAAGAATCCGATCCTCAAAAGTCTTATCTAAAAGTCAGCCTGGAGGCATCTCAATTAGCCGTGCATCTCTCCCAGATAATTCACTTGTTCCTTCATTATGGCCCGTCTTTCATCTGCCCGGTATGGCAAAGACAATATTCGTGTCTGTAAAGTACATCGGGATGAAAAGGAAGGGACCCAGACTACCGTTGAAATGACAGTCTGTGTTTTACTTGAAGGTGAAATTGATACATCGTGAGTAACATGGTGATCATCGAGTCCCGAGGAGAATCGTTTTAACGTTACGTAGCTATACCGAAGCCGATAACAGCGTCGTCGTTGCAACTGATACAATGAAGAATACAGTCTATATAATGGCAAAGCAGCATCCAGTCACGCCCCCTGAGCTCTTCGGGTCTATCGTAGCTACCCATTTCATTGAGACGTACAAGCATATCCATGCTGCTCATATCACCGTCATCACACATCGGTGGACGAGGATGACGGTAGACGGCAAGCCTCATCCGCATTCTTTCTTTCGGGACGGTGCAGAAACGAGGAACGTGGAGGCTACGGCAACCGAAGGTAAAGGAATTAGTATTCGTTCCGCTATTGCAGGATTACTTGTGCTTAAAAGTACCGGCTCTGCTTTCCACGGCTTTGTTCGCAATGAGTATACCACCTTGCCAGAAGTCAATGACCGAATACTTAGCACCGAAGTCGACGCAGGTTGGGCGTGGAAAACTTTCAATGGGGTTGAGGCTGTGGCCTCTACAGCAGCGAAGTTCAACGAAGCATGGTCTGCCGCGAGGGAGATTACTTTGAGGACATTTGCCACGGATGATAGTGCCAGCGTTCAGAATACCATGTACAAGATGTGCGAGCAGATATTGACAGCCGCCCCTGGTGTTGAAGCTGTAGACTATTCGCTACCAAACAAGCATTACTTCGAGATTGGTGAGTTTTCCTCGTGCATGCCAGTGAACAACAAACCCGTGCTTATATATATCAAGATTTGAGCTGGCACAAGGGTCTCAAAAACACTGGTAGGGATGCCGAAGTGTACGCACCACAATCAAACCCCAATGGTCTGATCCAATGTACTGTCACACGTGGTCAGAAGCCTGCGTAGGTAGACCTTAAGTATTACATACGTGTCTGACCATCAGACTGAATCAGAACTGCCGAGAGGGTCATGTTACCATAAGTCTGATGGTCAGTAGATCCTGGTAGACAATTCCGACACTTCTGGCCTGAGGAGGTCGCAGGAAGAACGATGAAGTTATTCAAAATCCAGAAATATGTAGTTCAACCATATAGCATACCAATACACTCATTTAATGATTATGTCCATATCCCGAGTTGTGAACGCCAGTGATGCAGCCTAAACCCAGATAATGCTATATTGACTGCACCTTTACTGACTTTTTCCTAAGCTTAGGTAGTTCCGTCAGTTTTGGGCTCCCATCTACCTTGAGTAGGTTATCCTTGTATGGATGCGCTTCTCCCTCGAACACTATTACGTCCGACCTACGTTAGCATACCAGATCTCAATACCATATGATGTTTCGTAACCGCATACCCAAAGGGCACGGAAAACACACAACTCACCCTTCAACCTCGCCAACCTCGGATCTCTTAATCTGTTCTTCGGCAACATCCCCCTCACCGCCCTCTTCAACACCTCCCCACCCCCCCACTTTCTCACCATCTGCTCCATATTTATGCTTTTCAGCGCTCCCGGCCGCGTAGTCTGCTTATAGTATTGCTTCTGCACCATCTTCTTCCCTGTCACAAATACGTCGGTGCAGCCGGTCGCGACGACATAGTCTCCGCAGTCGGTTGAAGGGTCCCAGATGGGTTTGTGCTTGCCCATCAGGAGGACGGCGATGCGGGATGCGACGCGGCCGAGGGAGGGGGTAGTGGGCGCGGAGACAGAGACATGGTGCCATGTTCGAGAATAGGCTAGCCGTGTCTGTGAGAGGAGAGATTAGTGAGGGGAGCAATGGAGCAGATAGGAAGAGATTCGCATACTTGGCCTATGACTTGTGACATGCTGGGTTGATCTGTCACCGATGCATTGACGGAAGCTTGATACAAGCGCAGCCGAAATAAGACGACCAAAGAGTCTTCACCAGAGGTAAGTCAAGTTCTTTCGTAAAATTAGCTTGAACTCTAGCGGTTGAAGACTGGTGGTAGATAGTTGATGCTTTTTTGCGTCCACCAAAGCGGAAAGCTCCTTCGGTTCGGCTAGCGGAGCGGAAGTTTGTCGATTTCAAATCGCATCGCACTGCAACCAACCACAGCTTCGATCATGAGCATCTGGAAGACTAATCTTGAAGGTCGAGCTGTTTCGTCCTCATCTCATTCGTATCCTCCATAGAGCTCATGAACTCCCTGTTCTTCAAGAGAGCAGTATCCACAACCCTTGCTGGTGCATCATTCGTCGCCATCTACTACCAAGCCCGCAACTTCGATACTTCCTCCGAAAAGAACAGAATGCTTCCTCCCTATGAAGCTAACTTTCAAGTCCCAATGCATTGCGATGCCTGCGTAAAGGACATATCAGGAGTACTTTCAGCATTGCCTGGTATCTCTCACCCTCCATATCCCCCATTCAAGCGCTGACGTTGACCTCTCTGTTCCAGGAATCCAATCAACCTCCTTCTCTCTTCCCTCTCAGATCCTCTCTATAAAAGGCAACGCTCCTCCTTCAGCCATAATAAACAAAATCCAGTCCACTGGCCGCACTGCTATTCTACGCGGTACTGGCGCCTCTGATAGTACGTGTTCCTCCTCTCCAGCACTTAGCCGTGGCCATCTTATATACCTTATGCGGCACCCCTGAAAAAATCTACAATCTAACACTTTCCCTCGAAAACAGGTGCAGCAGTCTCGATCCTTGAACTTCCTCCCACCGTGCCCCTCCCTCAAGGCGAATCCCCCGTCCGTGGCCTCGCCCGCCTAATCCAACTCTCTGAGAAACTGACTCTCCTTGATCTCACACTCTCTGATCTCGCGCCTGGAACCTATACAGCCTCTCTCCGCTCGGCAGGAGACACTTCCCGCGGCGTACGCAGTATGGGCCAGATCTACCGGGGCGAGAAAGACGATAGGGCAGGGGAGTTAGGGTCTTTGGTAGTGGATAAAGACGGCAGGGGGGAACTGGTTGGCGAGGTGGATTGGCGTGTATGGGAGATGGTTGGAAGGGGAATCGTTGTCCAACGTAAGGCCGATGAGAGGGGAGGTGGAGATGGGACAGTGGTAGGCGTGGTAGCGAGGAGCGCAGGATTGTGGGAGAATGAGAAGGTGGTATGTGGGTGTAGCGGGAAGACGGTATGGGAGGAGAGGGAGGAAATGGTTCGGAAGGGGATGTTGTAGGGTCGCGTGGACCACGAATGGCATCTTCTATTATGTATAAAGAAACGACCAATTTCGTATTGTGTATGAAAGTATTTAACTCGCCTACATTGCAAGGAAAGTGCAGAACGCGAGGGATGACAGTCGGTTGGCACCAGTAAGGGCGAAGCAGTACCACTACATCGATACATACACCACTCAGATGCTTACCAAGGTGCACCTTTTTGGCGAGTACTTAGTTCTTCCATTCAAGATAGTCTTTGTGATCAAGTTCGCTAATCTATCACACGACGAATAAAACTCTCAACATACTTTTCGCTTCATCAATCTGCTTCTCGAACCATCCACAACGTATAACGTAGTAGATGGACTCCACACCCTCTGATCCGATCCCCTCACTGCTGTTTCTTGACTGCATTATCGTCGGAGCAGTCTCTTATGTTTTCATGTGTCTGCTTTCGAGTTTGCTGACTCGCAATATGCTACCTATGCAGAATGATATGTACGCGACAACAAAATGTTGAAAGTGTGACCATGCTTGGTTGAATGATAATGTATAAGTATCGATGTGGTGATGTGGTTGCATAGAAGGGTGGTGTACGTCTGTGAACGGTACTCTTGAAGGAAGATGTGCAACGAGGGTATCATATACCCCTATTTCACATTGACTGTTCCGGATTTTAGAATTTCCAAAATCGAGGGTTCACCCTCTGCAAATTTTGCACTGCAACCAATCAATTCGCTGAAGAAGTCTAACCACCACCTCACAGACCTTTAACTCCTTTCATTTGATATGTAATATGAGGTTATACAAAGACGGCCCCTTCATGTAAATCTGACGTGTTGCAGGATCGATTCCAGCGCGATTTAAGCGCATTCCAGCGCGATTCCAGAGCTCTATGTCCCCCCCTATTGTCTTCACTCAGAAGGATCGAATAGCAGTGCATCTACAGCAGAGACTGTCGTCTAAGATCATTGTCGACGTCGAAGAGATCACTGATAAAACTGTCAGAAAGATCAGAGATAGATTAAAAACATACGGTCAGCACTCATCTTCTAAAATGAGTGCTATGAGGCAGACGCTCTTGATTCATTCTGCTGTCAGAATTGATCTTCGACATTTTCTAGAAGATCAGTCATGATCATATCAGAATGAGATGCTATACTATCTCTTCGACGACTGAAGCATCATCGTCGCTTTTTTCATTCTATTCAACGCTCTAAAGATCATGAAAATCAATCGAAAATGCCTTAAACGGAAGGCTTTGAAGCGCTCGCAGAAGTGTCGAAATCTATACTTTCTAAACGTCAGTCAGTTCACTCACGAAATGCTCGTGTTTCTGAATGAGAGTGCAGTCAATGAACATACGATGCATCGTAAACGTGGCTGAGCTTTCTATGACATATCGTCACGTATAATTCGATCAGTCAAACGAAGCGAAAGATGAAGCATTCTATCGATCTACTGCTCTGACGACATTCTGATCAGACATATACATCAGAGAGATATTTCTGAAGCTCGCTTTAAATGATTTCTGATCAACGAGATACTTTCGAGATGCAGTCGCTTTTCAGAGTCTAAATCGATGTTGATTCTCGACAACGCTTCTGTGCATCACACTCAGGTGAATGACGTCGATGTCGACGTCGAGCTGAGCTCTGCTAACTATCAATAGAAAGTCAAAGATTTATGTCGTCAGACCGATGTGATCTTACTATATCTGTCACTCTACTTCTCTGACTTCAACTTCATTGAAGAGTTCTTTTCAGTGCTTAAGATCTGGCTCAAAAGACATTACAAGCTGGCTGAAGACATGAGTTTTGAAGTCTATTTGCACATGGCGATGAAAGCTTGTAGCAAGGGTCATTTTGCAGTCGGTCACTTCAGGCATGCGGACATAACAGTAAATATAGATACGAATTGATTTGTTTTCTTGTCAATACTTCGTATGTCTACTATTTTTGCTGATATGGCAGGTACTTTCGAGTAAGTGTATACTTAATAAAATATATACTCTATATAGTTCACGATCACCAAATATACTACTTTTCTGCTCTGAAAGGCTTCGCATCTTCGCCGAATGCCTGCGTTTGTTTGCTGACTGTAGTCTAGCCATGACTAAATGGAATGAAGATTTATATATATGACTGTTTGGTTTGTGGGGTGGTGGTTAGGCTTCTCCAGCGAATTGGTTGGTTGCAGTGCAAAATTTGCAGAGGGTGAACCCTCAATTTTGGAAATTCTAAAATTCGGAACAGTCAATGTGAAATAGGGGTATCGTCCGCATGCTTCATTGAATAAACTTTAACCATCTTGACTCCTTCTCTGTTGCTTGCTCGATTCAAGCACAGCCGGTAATTCCTGCACTTCCTGTGGGAATTGTCAGCCTTTTCAAGATCTACTGTATCTTGATTTGAAATAACGGGATTATGAATCTTGAGTGCAGGTCTGGTGGTCTGATACTGATGAGGTTTCAGCAACAAGGCTGCCATGAAATGACGATGGGGGCCATATCAGCAAGAGGCGAAGCGGGCTGCACATCTTACCATATGAGATGTACACCATCCACAGAGTCTTACTTTACGTGCTGCAACCTTTTCATCTTCAATACGGTTCACCCCCAAACGATAAGGTAGGTTTATTCTTAGGCGTGCCCAAGAAAGTCGCAAGCGCCGGGATTTGGTGCAGTTCGCATCGTCCAATCGGTAGGGTTTAGTTGGGACTGTGACCAGGGCGCTTTCGTTGTACACGGAGTCTAGAAGCAGGGGCACATCTTTGGACATCTGCGACGCCATGTGCTTCTGCCCAGTCAAATCCTCAAGTTTTGCTCATCTCTTCTTGGTTCATGCAAGCTTACCGACCGTACATTAGCTTCGCCTCTCCCAAGACCTCCCCAAAGCGTTCTGTACGCGCTGGTTAACGCCCCTTCGTTCATTTTCCAGCCCGCTTTGGAAGAACGTCCATTGACGTTCTTTGATATATTCACATCCAACATTGCGCTCGATAGTCTGATTGATCCTGCTGTCGCTGAACCTATAGCATCTCCTAATTTTGTATCCTTGATTTCTCTTTTGCGCGAGCTGCAGGAACAGCCGATCACAGTCGTTATATCTCTACAATTCCCCGGTAGAAGCCTGTTTCATAGATACTCCTCATTCTTCTACCCATTGCCGGGCTCGTGGCAGCTCTCGTCATTGTGTTATTGTCGCTGGAGAGTTGCAGCTGCTAGGATTAATCCAACCCTGCCAAGATCCGCAACCCTTCTGGCCGAACTATAGTCGGGGGCAACGGAGTGCCGCCAATACAGCTCCCAATTGGCAAATATGTCGCTGAAGCAGGTCAGTACCTGGGATTCATGGCTCCGACCTTGGGAAATCGTGATTGACTAATCTTGGTTAAGGAAATTGAAACGTGGGTGCAGGCCCTCGGGCACTACGACAACAACGAATTCGAGGAGTCGTTGAAGACCTTTGACAATATCTCCGATACGTCTAAAATACTTTTCAACTGTGGTGTCATACATGCCACTTTGGGCGAACATGACAAGGCAGTGGGTGGACGCCATGAAGAGGCTTACGGATGAAGAGTTCTGACGAGACTCTAGGTCGAGTGCTACCAACGAGCTGTGGCCTACGACAAGTATCTCGCCGTTGCGTACTTCCAACAGGGCGTATCGAATTTCCTAGTTGGAGATTTCGAAGAGGCCCTGGTGAATTTCAACGATACGTTGAAATATCTCAGGGGGAACACTATCATCAACTACGAGCAACTGGGGTTGAAGTTCAAGCTTTTCTCTTGTGAGGTGCTCTTCAACCGAGGATTATGTTATATCTATCTCCAGCAAACGCAAGTGGGTATGGACGATATGTCATATGCAGTCAAGGAAAAGGTCACACCGGACCACGATGTTATAGATGAGGCTATTAGGGAACAGGCCGATGTTGGTGTTACACTTCATTTGGTTAGAGAAGCTCTTCTAATGGTACAAAGGGCTACACCGTCTTCTCGATCCCCGTCGGAGTCGTCTACCGTCCAAACAGCGCAAAAGTCAAAAACCTCAAGACAAAAGACTACCTTGGAAAAGCCCGGTTGATAGCAGCCGCCGACCAAGGCAATACCTTCACAGGATTCGCTGGCTCCGAGAAGAAAAGAGTTTTGGCAGCTACAGACACAAGCTTAGACGACCGAGCTCCCGACAGCATCTCCTTCGCGGCCTCGAACCTCGTAAACCCCAACCTTCAAAGCCGCTCCCGCCAACAGTCCGAACCCCCAATCAACCGCAACATGTTCCCCCCAACCCCACCGCCAGACAGCGATCAGATCCGCCCGCCCCTTGTCACCGCAGCCACCGCTCCACTTTCAGAACTCCCCACCATGACCGGCCGTGCCAACTCCGTCCGTAACCCCCCTTCTCGCCCCGATCCGCTCACCCTCGACCCCAAACCCTTCATCAATAAAGAGCTTCCCCGCCTCGGCACCATCCGCACAGCCTCCGAGCCCCGTGGACCCACAAGAAAATACTCCTCCTCCACCCGCTCTCAACGCAGCGACCACGAGGGCCAGCCCCCCCGCCGCCGCCTTTTCATGGAAACCACCCCACGCCGCCCCACCTCCAACGGCGCCGAAGCAGACATCGACGAATACCCGGACGAGCTCTACGAAATGTACCACTCGCCGCCCGGAGGAGGTGGCGGCCACACCCGCTCCACCAGCCACGGCGGCCACCAACGCGCCGCCTCCCGCCCCCCCAACCGCTCGCGCTCGCGCCAGCGGCCCCCGCTCATCTCCGAGACCGAGGAAGACAGCACCGACTCGCCGCTCTCCGACTTTGAAATCCTCAACAACGCGTCCTCGCACCTCTCGCGGCCCTCGCACTCGCGCCCCCGCGGCTCCTCGCGCTCCCCCCACCACCACCAACCACAAGCACAAGCACAAGCACCGCCGGAGCTCAAAACCATCCGCGTCAAAGCGCACTCGGGCGACGACACGCGCTACATCATGATCCCGGCAAGCTCCTCGTTTGAGGATTTTGTGGACCGCGTGAGGGATAAGTTTGGCGTGCGCCAGCGGTTTAAGCTCAAGGTGAGGGATGAGGGGGATTTGATCACGATGGGGGATCAGGACGATTGGGAGATGTGTGTCGGCGGGGTGAGGAAGGAGGCCAAGGGGGAGGGGGCGGAGATGGGGAAGATGGAGGTGTGGGTTTGTGAGGTTGCTAGTTTGAGGTAAGCGGGGGTTTGGGGGGGAGGGGAGGGGGGAAGGGGCTTGGTATGCACGGGGGTTTGGATGATTTTATGATGGATGTTCTTTTGCGAAGTTGGGCTCGAAGGGTTTGGGGGGGCAACCTGATGAGTGAAATGTAGTGACATGTGTTGGGATCGCAACGTCTTTCCTTCGCTCATATTTTTACATACATATATAGGGTTCTGCGAGCCCTAGGTAATACCAATCCGTTTCCTACGACAAGGAGTATGCTCGTTTCGTGACGTTTGAGGCAACTGTTTTCAATGGAAATGGTGGGCTTCTCCGTCCACTCGGTTCTAGTAGCAACCTCGTCCTCTTTATTCCGTACTACTCTCATAAACATCCTCGTGGCACTACCAAAGTCATGCGGCACGTCAGCTGTAGGATCATTGGTTATCAGTCTCTGATAATCTCCTCCACTCCCACTACAATCCTACCGTCGAGATACAAGCAGGATCATCGTCTCTCGCTCGTGGCCAGCTAATTCTATCTATGCATTCATCTTGCCCACTTGAAACCCAGAAACAGCGTGCATTCATTTAAACCACCAAAACCCAGACTAAGGAGTCTTAGCCATCTGCTTATACTTGGGCCCCTTGCAGGTTATCATGGTCATCTTTCTGTTACCGAAACACCTAAAACGCCGCTCTTGAGTGATCGATGCGCCGGGAATGTAAAATGCTCCACCAAAACACCAACCATCACATAGAAAGAACATTTGCTAGTGAGTCGCACCATTCGTCTGTAGCCCGGCCACCGCTTGCGCCGCGAGTGCGGCGACCGTGTTCGCGTCGGCTTGGATGATTACGTTCTGGACGATCTGCTGTTCTTCGGGGTTGAGGACTTTGGTTAGCGATTCGTAGAGCTGGGGTTGGTCTTGTTGGAGCTCTTTACAAGAATTGTTGGTTAGTTATTGTTAGATGGAGAAATGCTGTAGGTGGGATCTCTAGGGATTGACTTACTTAGTAACGTTGCTTTGAACATCTGGTACGGCTCCACTTTATCTAATGGGGTTTCGAGTAGGCTTTCCTCTTCCAACTCATCGTCGTCGTCGTCGTTGGCGGCGCCGAATTTTTGGGCCTGTCGATTGCTGTCAGCAAACCCGGAGTAAGAGGCTGGCTTGAATGCTTACTTCTTCATTGAGGAACTCTAAATAGGCGGCGCTCTCGTCTTTGACGTCTCCCTCGCCTTCGTCGCCATCATTTGTCCAGGCCACGTCACCTTCCCATTCCTCTCGCTCGTCGTCCTCATCATCGTCTTCGTTAAGCGTAAAGTCTCCGTCTTTGGTGGCTTCTTCTCGATCTGAAGTTTGGTCAGGCTTCTTATATATCTTGTATATCCAGAATCAGATCGCAATAATTAAATATCAGCTTACTTTTCATCGCCGTGGGCAACGTCTGAAACAATCGGACGACGCCCTGCAGCAGTCTGGGCCACCCTTGCTGCACGCTACTGGGAACATCTTCAGCTCGTAAGGTCAATAATGAGCTTATCGCAATAATGGATAGCTTCTTGTCGTGCACTCTCGAGAAGCTCTCGATATTAGAGAACCACGAGCTGAAGAATTTGTTAGTCCACCCATTCGATTCCAATACGCGTAAAGTCAAGATCGGGTTGTAGTAGATGGCGTTGATGATCATTTCCATGAGGTGAATACGATACGACTTGACCATGAGGTCGCCATTTGCGATTACTGTCATGGCCAGCTTCACAAATCCTGGAACGTATTGATCGATGTGGCCCCGAAGATTTAGCATTAATGCTTCGGCAAGCTTGCATCCACATATTCGATCCATTCCTCCAACCTTCTTATCGTGAAAGATGTCTGAGACCATGGTAGCGAGAGCCTCAATGTAAGCTGGCGTCTGTATGAGTGTCTCGGTACCATAGGAAACGAAGTTGTCGAGGGCAGGTAGCATATCCTCGAGGTATAGCTCCGCTCCGGCCTTGAATGTCTTGTGAATCAGTTCGAAAGCCTGCCACATCGTAGGTGATACTGCCTTGGCAGAGAAAGTGCAACTGTCGATGATCTCGAATACCTCATTATAAAGGTCGTAAAGTTTGTTCTCCAGTGTAATCGACACAACGGGCATCAGTATCGTCTCGAGATGCATCAGGACGTCTGGTGTCGCCTCTAAGGTAAGGATTAGAGTACCAATAGTCTGAAGCACCCCAAGCGCAGTGATACTCTTGTCATCCAGAAAATCTCCGTATGTCTCATCTTCGTCCTTCGCAGTATGCCGTTCCAGCAGTTCACGAACGATCCGTAGATATGTATCCCGCAGTTGTTCGCTCAGTGCCACCGCAAATGGGGTGAGTTCAGCTGCGAATTCTTCCACGAAGTCTTCCATAACATTCGCTAGTGCGTCAACATCCACTTCATTAGCTAACTTGAGTAACTGTTGCATTATCTGGGGTATGTTTTGCTGCATCGACGCCCGGATAACCTCGTGCCGTATTAAGGGTTGCAGTGCCAGTGCTGCCTCTACACGCACGGGAAGCTCAGAGTCGGCCATAGATTCGAGGATATTTCGATAGATGATCAAAAGATTGTTGGGATCTTTGAATTCAAGCTGCTCAAATTTTCCCAGTGTGTCACAAGCTCGAGCACGAAGGAAGCCGTGAGGGCTTCGAAATTCTGGGAAAACGTGTCGAACAAAGAAATACTCCACCTGGTCGGCGATGGGGCTCTTCTTCCCCAGGATTACGCCGGCCAAGGTTCCTATCATGCGCAAAGCCCCTTCCTTTTCTCGCGGTTGTTTCTGGTCATCTGGAGCGGATTCGTACTTATTGACGATGCCGTTTACAAAATTTAATATTGTGAATGTCTGCTTCTTGCGGCTCTTCGTTAAAGACACCAAGAAGTTGGTGGCTGCTACATCTGGTGCAGTAACTTCCTCGTAGAAGTTCAACTTCCGATGCAGGTACTCTGAAGGATCCGAATCAAAAAGTTCAATGTCTTCATCAGACTGACATAATATAGGGAAGAGAACATGAGAGATTAGGCTGTCCATATGCGGCTTCAGGTGATTCCACATGGACTTTGGCTTGACGCACTCGTCTAGGAAACTTAACGTATAAGAAAGTGAAGGTTTACTAAGCCATGTCGTCTTTGATGCCCACTTTTCTATTTGCTGTAGATAGCCTTTTAGGATTTCGGGGGCAAAATTTGTGATGAACGATTTCGAGAATTCCACAAGCTCAGGAGAGGTATTCTTGGGATGTGCAGTAGGGTTGCCATAACTGTTCCGATTCTAGTGTAAGTAAAGAACTCTCCCAAGGTCTGCGAAGGTTTACACACCGCACAAATAGTCGGTTGAGGTTCGCATACGCCCACTTCTTGGCCTTCCACCAGTGGTTCCTTTCTCGCTCTTCCAGGTCCTCGTCCAGTGCCTCAGCGGGAGCTTCTTTTCCTATAACTGTCAGGAACAGAGTGCACCACCCTACCATGTTGTCCTGTCTCATCAAATGGGACGGTAAATCGAACTAAAATCATCAGCTCAGTGGTATTCTGGATTAAATCCGCCATTGACCCACGTATATTGCATGCTTGTAAGCCTTCATAATTATCCGTAGCATCTCCCATGCTTCCATACTTGTCTCGTTCACTAATCTGTTCGCAATGGCCAAGAGCTGGGGAAATGATGCCTGAACGATTTGGTTGAACTCCCCCCGATTGTCCTCTCCTTTAAATCTGTAGACCCGACATATTGCCAACATGCAATGTAGTCCAGCAAAGACAGAACTCGCGTCGTTGGTGTTCAGCAGCTGCATGGTCATTTCCATGAAGCTAGGCCATTTTGAAGGAAAATCGTACTGCAGTATTTTTTGCAGAATTGGTATAAGTTGAGATCTAATTTGCGACGGTGAGGAAGCCAAAATGGGTAATAGGCGGTTGCGGAAGTCGAGCTTTTCTTCCTCAGGCATGGGCTTGTGTAGGGGCGATTCGTCTGCCGGCGCCCATCCTTTTGAAACCCGGTTCTTGAGGTAGACAACAGCTATGAATGCGTTAGACACTCAAGATAAAATGTCTAATAGTAGAAAAATACTAGAAAGTCGGACGCCATTGTCTTGCTCGGCTTGAAGAATGTCGAGGAGCGCGTTGGTGAAGCCTGGTTGTTCCTCTGCCTTTGTTGCAGGTCGTTAGCAATGGTTCTCTACAACATTTGGTCCACAGTTCTTGGACATACATATTTCAAGTCTAGCTCGGCTTGCCGTCTGGCGTCAGCATTTGGGTCGATTGTTGACTGTATGCGGTTTCGAAGGACGGCAACCTCCATAGTGAAGGATTTATCAGCACAGTGCGCAAACCACCGGCCAGACTGCCCAGGTCCTTGAGTTTGAATCGTGAAGCTGAAGATACTGCAGAAGCTGACTATGGGGGCAGCAGCATTGGGCGGTGAGTATTGGGCGTTGGTGGATGTAGGTCATCAACGATTGTTATTATTTAGAGACTCGAGTCTTGTGTTACGCCAAATAACATTTTTGGCCGACGCTCCGTGTACCGTGATTCGTGGTGAAGGCTACCTACCTTAGCGCATCAGGGCATTGTGTTACAGTAGAGAGTAGTACGGTACGATACAGTATCACCTGAAACAGGGCTGACTCTGCAGAACTGCAGAGCCAGCAGGAGGCTGCCCACCCTATCAATCCAATCTTCACCTCCTGCTCGCTTATCGTCTGCTCAAGGATCGGCACTACTGCTGTTTCGAGCATGCGCATCGATTTGCGGTCTCAATGCCATTACGGAGGTGCGGAGGTGCAGAAGTTTGAGTTTGGTTTATTCGCGTGGCCATCACTGGCCGCGAGTCCTTATGCGTTACATGTACAACGAAGCCACAGCTGTGATATCCCTTTTAATCATCTCCTGCGCACGCTGCATCTTGGTGAAAAGCTCAGGATCTCCAATGATTCTTGCCGCGTTCTTTACCTCCCTGCAGGTTTCATCAAGCCTAGTGATGACTCGAACGATGGTTCCTTCTAACACGTCCGTAAGATCTGTGATGCGGTTGAATGACATTCCTCTCGCCCACTCATACACAACCTCGACTAGACCAAATCTTGGTCGACTGACAAAATCGTTTGAGTCACTACTTGAAAGGATTACCTGGTGTTCGATCTGAAAAGCGTTGACCTTTGAGGAGATCTTGATAATCGTTTCTTTCCCCTTCTCGAGGCCAGTCGTTAATGTGGGCTCAACATCTGTCTTCTCCTGAAAAACGAAAGCTGAGAGGAGCGCGACTATCTCTTCCGGCTCAAAGTCCGCAAGCACGTTCTCCAATATTAATTCAGTCAGGACCAACTCATCCGCCGAGTGTATCTGCAGGAGTCTATTAGTGACAGCCCGCATGGATGTCCTGACAGTACGACTGACCTCACAAGCGACTTTGCCTTTGAGTTCAACACGGGAATTCTCATCGATGAACCCCAAGTCCTTTAGTACAGCTATTCGCTGCTCATAATCTGGAAGTAGCTGTAGGTTCTGATCGGACATGAGCTGCCGCAGCTGTGAAATGTTTTCTTTGATCAGCCACTCATCGTGGCGCATGGAGAACTGAGAGTTGTCAGAATTCACATAACTATTCAGGATGGTATGATACCCACATGCTTCACAAATGTGGGGCACTCAACGCAGTTGGCATTTTCAATTTTTACCAGCTGCTGTTCGCGAAGCCCCATCGTATCTCGTATTGACAATTCTTTGATACGACTCCAATCGAGTTCTTCCCACTCTGGTAATGTCCATGAAGCACAGGTCTTGGCGAGTTCTGCTTGCGCAAATCTCTCCGTTTCTTCACTGCGCTTCAGTATTGCAATCAGATCAATCTAGTAGAGCGTCAATACCTTTTCTCATGTGTAGGGTCCAAGTTGGTCCTTTCACCTTCACGGTTGTTTTCGTAATACATTCAACGTCGCTTAAAGGGACTTTAAGAACCTTGAGATCCGCTTCATTTATGTTGGTGGGTAGTGATGTAAAAAATTGTCGGAATCGTGGAATATACGGCAGTAGATCGCTCGACTGGCGAACAGGGTTTTTCGAGGATATCGAGAGCAACTCGATTGTAGGAGCAGACCCTCTGCTGACGCCATCTCGTAGGAGAACGCCTGGTGTCCGGATGCCATCCTAGCTCATCTTTTAGCATTGAGTATCAACAGAGAGCAAAGGGTCTGTACCTTCCTGAATACGATCAGACGCTTTGGTGAGAACATCCGCCTGCCGACTGGAGACGCCACCAGCCCTGAATGCAGGTCCGTCGTCTTGGCTTGGAATGCCATAGCGGCTGCATGGCACTCGTCAACATCGATGTCACAGATATCGCAAGGCTCCCGCTTGATCTTTGCTAAATCCGCCTCTGATACTTTGACCTTCTTTTCCTGTTCCGGGAGCAACGCTTGGGTCGCGTTTTCGCTAAAGCTGCGCTTTATCATCTCTTCTATCTTCAATGCCTCCACTCGAAGCAGGTTTAAGATCATGTTGTAGGTAAGCCGAAACTGTGAGCGCAACTTTGTAGGATCTCCCAAAATCATCTGTTTTAGCGTAGCTGCGGGAGGGGCTTCGTCACTCCCTTGAGTCACAATGATCACACTGCCAACAGGATCAAGTCCGCGCCGACCTGCTCTGCCTGCCATCTGAGTATACTCCCCGGGAAGTAAATCTCTAAATGAACGACCGTCATGCTTACGAAAGCCCGAGAATACCACCGTACGCGTGGGAAGATTGAGGCCCATCGCAAATGTCTCCGTAGCGAATAGGACCTTGACCAGGGTTTTGGCGAACAGTATTTCTACGACTTCTTTGACGATCGGGAGCAGTCCACCATGATGTACGGCTACACCTCGAGCAAGCAATTCTCGCAGCCGTCTGATCTGAGGCAGTATCCGATCCTGGGGCTTGAGCCGAGCAATTGAGCGCTCTATTATCATATGAATAGCGCTCTTTTCCGAGGCTGTACAGAAGTCGAGATTCGATAGCGCATCTGCGTTTTCTTCGCACCTCTTTTTGGAGAAGACGAAAATACAAGCAGGTAGGAGGTTCTGTTTCTTGAGATGCTGGACGAGATGTACCCACACATTCCTATCCTGAGCAGCGGTTGTTCGACCTCCACCGCGTCCTGTTCGAGCAATATTGCCTTGGCCTCGTTGAGGTGTACCTCTGCCACGCGGTTGGGCACCTCCACGCTGCTGGTTGCCCTGTTGCCCTCCGCCACGTTGCCCTTGTCCACGACCTCCGCGCACAGCGGGTCCCCCACGCTGGGTACTGGTTCCTTGGTTGCCACTTTGAGGCGTAATCTTTTCCTTTCCTGACATTGCAGTATTTGCGGCTTTCCAACCTTGATCTAGGAATTTCTTGTCGGCTCCAACAATCTTGTGCATAGCCTTGTCAGCCCATAGATAATGCTCTAGTGGCACTGGCCGTTTTGGGGTTGATATCACATAGATATCCTTTTTCTTTGTCCTTCCAACCCAAGACGCGAATTCGTAGGTATTTGGAACGGTTGCTGAGAGCAAAACCAAAGTTACGTGCTCTGGTAACATGATAATCACCTCTTCCCAAACAACGCCCCGCTCGAGATCATTCACATAGTGAACTTCGTCAAATATGACGTACTCGACGTCTCTTATGAGGTCGGCGCCGCGGTAGAGCATACTTCTTAAAATCTCAGTGGTCATGATGAGGCAGCTAGCCTCGGGATTGATCTGAACATCTCCTGTTAAGATACCAACATCATCAAATTCATGCCTGAAATCTCGAAACTTTTGATTACTCAACGCTTTGATTGGTGAAGTATATACAGCTTTGGTCATGTGCTTGGCTGCTAGTGCTATCGCATACTCTGCGACGACAGTCTTTCCAGCCGAGGTATGAGCAGCTACGAAAACCGAATCACCATTTTCAAGATGGTAAACCGCTTCTTTTTGAAAAGTATCAAGTTCGAATGGCCAACTTCTGGCCATATCTGGCACGAGCTCATTGAAGTTGGTAATACCCTTTTTAACGTCAACCATATGGGCCCATTCTCTTCCTCTTTTAGCTGTAGACGTGGCCAGCAGCCCATGAGGCTCAAGCGCGGGAAATTCTACAGGCAGTAGTGAATCGATGTCCTCTTCTGCTTCGTCGCCAGATTCCCCAGAGTCATCCTTGTTTACGGAAACCCCGTTTGCTTGAGGATCCTCTTCCTCATCCGTGTCAACAGATTCGTCTGGCTCTGCTCCTAGGGTCTCTTCGATCTGCTTCGCACCACCTTCATCGGGACTTTTCGGGGTTTTTGCAAAGTCAAGACCTCTGGTGAATCCCGGTGGTATCTCAAGAAGCCCACCAGAAGTGAAATCAACCACCCGATCTAGAGTATTACCTTTTGTACCTTCGGTTCGTTGACTTTCTTGGATCGCTTGGTCCTCCAGATCTGCTACTGCTTGCACACCGTCGAGGCCACCAGGTGCGAAAGGGAAAAAACCCGCAGCACCACGTACGAAGTCTGCACGATTGGCCGGCTTGCGTAGCAAGGAGGTAGAGTTCTTAGCAGTAGCACTGTTGGCAGGAACAGTAACTTCCTTGTACCCAGTGACCTTGCCTTCCAAACCTTCTCTAGTAAAGCGGATGATAGTCCGGCTTTGCGTGGGTGCCATTTCATACATGCCGGTGTAATCTATAGGGATCTCCCATCTCCTGTCGAAGTTTTCAGTCGGACTTCTAGAATATAGAACCATACAACTTACTGCTGCAGCTTGTTCAGCCACTCAGAACTGAATGATGTAGGCGGGGTCAAAAAGGCCTCTTCAAGCTCTTTTTTCAACGCTTGTGGTGCTCTTTTCGGTCGCTTTCTTGGTCGTGGTTCCGTGAGCATCTCGTCGATAGAGAAATCGTCATCTTTCTCATCTCTATACTTAATCTGCAGTCCTTTGACGGCTTTCAGAAGGTCCGTTGCCATAGAGTCTAAGCATTCAGTAATGCTTGAATGATTCGATGTTCCTTTCTTTCTTTGTGTATAAAATGTTTATCGTTATTAAGGAGACCAAGTACATTCAGAGCAATGGAGATAACTTGAAGTGAAAAGAGCTGTCCATTGACGATATCATGACATTTAGCAAGTACAGGAATCTGGACTCAAACACTGAGCAAAGAAGTTCTGCATGTGTTGACGGATTGACAATTTGAGACCTGGAATGATGACGGGCACAAAAAGTACCTTACAGAAATATCGCTTTGTTACGCTTTTAGCGTGGTTTCATTAAGGTATCATTACATTATTCGCTTATGGAACCTTTCATTCAACAGTAAGCATCACAAATGAACTGCTTCACATAATATCTTTCTTACCCATGGAAAGTCTCATCCAGGTAACCGATGGCTCGAACGCCATTGCGAATGCTAGAAATGCAGACGTCGAATCAGCCCTGTCCTTGCGGGCTCACCACATATCGTCCATGCCCGCCAATGCTTCCATCTCATCGTCGAAGTTGTCCTTCTCTCCACCGTCATCGTTAAGAATCGGGAGATCCTTAGCATCAGGTCTGGTGCTCGCATTATGCATGCTATCTTCTGCTAGCAATAGATCAAGATCATCGTCTGGAGGTTGGTGGTCCGATTCCTCATCACAGATAAATAGGCTATCATTGGGAGCAGAACCTTGTTGATGACCATTGCTCGGCCGTCTTGGACTCGCCGAATAGAGATCGTCGTCCGGGTCACCCACCGCGGGTGTTCGCGGCCGTTCCGGAGGATTGCTTGACGCTGATGCTTCATCTACTTTGGGGGTCCTTGATGCCCCTCTTGAACCTTTTGTAGTACTTGTCGAAGCGTTCTCCATCGTCTCCTTTGGTTTACCCTCGTTGATCCACTCTTTTCTCATGGTCTGCATCCGCTTGGTGTGACCGAGCTTTTCAATCATTGCCAGACCGTCTGCAAACTTGGCCCTTGGATATAAGTCGTCGAGCCAGAGCTGATAGACATTGAGAAGTCGAGCAACATCTGAGTACTAAATTGTAGAAGAGTTAATTGATACTCGCTAAGAGGACATGGCAACTAACCTCTTGACCTTTCCCACGAAACTTAAGTCGTTCTCTAGCAAGTCGCCTCAGCTTTGGAATTCCAGCTTGGGAAAGAAGCCTATTGAAATTCAGATGACAATTTTAGGAATAATCAGTCGTGCCGTTGTGACACACACCTAGGTTCATCCAATTTGGGAACGGGTTTTCTTTGCTTTACAATCTTAATCTCTTCGTCGATACCCAAGCCTAGAGCACTTTCTTTTCCGCCAGAAAGCTTCGGTACTATCGGTGCATCCATATTTGGGTCCACGTCGCGAAGGACATCATCCCTATTTACATCGTAGTCGAACAGATCATCTAAGTCATCTGCTGGCACTGCAGCGGCATCGCTCTGCTTGGACGATACCTGAGCCATAACAGATATTGCAATTCCTCACCGTACTCGTTTGATACTATTCGATTTTCTGAATGTAGAACGGCAGTGTGGTTTGAAAGTTTCAAGGATGTTGAAGCTTGTCACGTAATCTGCAAAGTTTCGAGGGCAGACGTGATTTTACCCCCACAGCATTTCGCTAAATCCACGCCGACTCTCCGCTCGTTAACGCGACACAGGAATTCACATCCAACTTCGGATACTGATGCAGTTTCTCGATTTGAGCTTTCAATTATCCATTGCCCACAATGTCCGATCTGCAACGGGCCTATGTCCCTGCAAGAACCCTCAATACTCCATATCCAGTTCGTCGCCCCTGATATCTCTCATTGCCTCACTAACACATCCCCTTATAGCTAATTGACAGTGATCCGTACGTCCCACTGGCTCCCTCTTCAATGTCCCCTTCTGTCCAGCTAAGGTTCAGGAAAGCCACTTCAAACGAGTCTGTAAATACGGCCGGCCTTCAGACTATGGCGTCGGAATCGCCACAGCAGTATCTGGACCGGCCTTAATGCTGTTATGGGAGAAAATCGCACCGTCATACGTTGGACGCGGGGGTTTCGCGCCGATTATGCGGTTGACGGGCGTAATTGGTGCCGGGGCAGGTTTCTTGATGTTCTACACTCGATCAGTCCGTCAGTTCACCCTCCGGGAAAACCCCCCGCATTCCGCTCAATGACACAATTACTAACCACATTGGTGACCTGCTTAGAACGCTTCTACGGTTTCGAAGAGAACAAGCGCGAAGTAGACATGGATATGCGAGAAATGGTGGACAAAGTAAAGAGGAACGAGCCGCTATATGGGCTATCGACAATGACGCCTTATATGCAGGGAGTTGCATCGAGAAATTCCAGGTATTCCGGGGTATTCCTCCATATTATCCCATGGTTTAATTTTGTAAATCACGAACAGGTATGTTGCGTGAGATCTTGTACTAGGGTTTTTAAGAAGTTGCTGACAATATACAGCATGGTGTGGACACGGCAAAGTATTATCAGCAAGCGGAGAGGGAATTGGACGCTGAAAGGAGTGGAAGCTTAAGTTCATGATCTTTAAGGGACTGTAAATCCAAGCATGTTATCTACTGGCGTTTTGGAGTCGATAATGTTTTACCTCTATGCCTATAGCCTTTCATATGGTTATGCCCATTCCATATTTTTCCTGTCACAACAACAAGAAGAAGTGCCATCAATCTATTTTGACCAACGTTGATTGAGTAGCGATGTAACTGCGTCAATGTGTTTAGGTCACCAGCAATCTGAAACAGGGGCATATACATCTAGATCTCAATACCGCGCGGCAACGTCCAGAGCAACAGGGCTTTGGTCGAGGACTGATATAGCATCCACTGGTATTGCCCTCACAACGTGGCTGGCACAAATTTACCCTAGCTGTTGAGGTTCAACAATGAAAGAGCGTTTTGGACGCCTTGGGGCGTTGGATAGGGTTCTTGCCCTGTTAATCTCCACACTTATCGCTCGGTTTCTGTGGATCTTATCGAAGAATACGCACGATAAGTGCAGCTTACAAGTAACCTTCCATATGATATCATCTCTTCTCCCTTAAACCCACCAACACTCATCATATTCCATCTTCAAGCTCGATATTATCCATTGACAGCTAGCCAACGCATCACCCAAGACTTCTTTTCAACGCACTCATGCTCTCTTCACCTCTTCTTATGCTCCTCCTACTCGCGGTAGGTACATTCGCACTCTTGGACACCACAATCTCCGGTTCTGGCCCGTCTTTAACTCGTCACATCTTCTTGCGAGTCGAGAGCAAGACCACAGGCTACCACCAGCACATAAAGTCCCGACAAACGCCTATTCTTGCACAAAATACGACAAATAGCACTTCCGATCCTTCTCGGTCCAGCGGACAGCCAGCACAACCCAGCATTCGGAAGCCTCTCGTTGTTGTGACCCTAGTGATAGCGGGGTCCGTATTGCTTGCGATTTGGTATGTCTTGATTAGGAACATATGGGGTTCGTACTCAAGGTGGAAGGAGGGAAGGGTGTAGAGAGGGAAATATAGATATCGCTATTCATAAGTTGTGGGGAGCGACGTAGGGGAAAGGGTACTATATTGCGAAAAAGGGAGAGAAGAGGAGAGGTGAGGTTGTGGATTGAAGCAAGAAGGAGGTTGTTGTAAGTATCAAGGGAGTTACATAGACTAGAGGGTGAAGGATGGAGTTGATGATAGTTGTAAGGGTAATGATCACAAGTACAAGGCTTAATATTGAAATTGGAATTGTCTGAATGTTGAAGATAAAGAGCTCACATCGATAAACAATGCGTGACGTATGTAAATCTCCTGGCATTACTCCAGTATCACCAACTCAAACATTAAGTCTTTGTCGTGGATGAAAAACTCCTGCGAAGCCTATTCAACAAGCGGAGCCCCAGACCACACCCACTGCAAAAGCCGTTTAGCGACCATGCTCCTCTTCTCGACAGTGACCATGTTCCTCCTGATGTCTCTGTCCTTGTCCATACCCGTAAGGGAACTCGAAATCGAGATCACTCCGTTTTCAGCAATGTCTGCCGCCTTGCATAAAGATAGTCCTTCGTACCGCGCTCATGTACTTTTCTACAAGTCAAATGGCAACAGCTTGATGTGACGCGGTCGGATAATAGCTCGACAAATAGCCACAGAACCCAGCTAACACAGATTCAGATCCGAATATTATTTCTCAGCCGCGAACGAAGCTTGCAAATCAATCCTTGGTACATCCTATTCATAGCTGTAGCAGTAATCCTTGCCAATTGATGTCACTTCTTGAAGGGAACAGTCGGACTGAGCAAGAGCAACAGGGGAACGTAAAGTTCGGCGAAGAAAGAGGACAACGGGATGGTGAGATGGAATCTTGTCAAGATAGCAATGGTGTATGCCACAACGGAATCACTAGGATATCAGGGCTCCCAATTCATCGCATCGCTCGCCCGATCATAAGATGCCGTCATGCTCTCCTTTTAGTCTCTTTACTCTCTTATTCTCCCAATCATCTAGATCCTATGATAAGCCGAAAGTCAGCCCTTCGTTCCCAAAGAACCTTTAGAGATCATCGTTCAACGACCCCCGAAGTAACACTAACCTTAGCAGCCAAACGGTAGTACTCCTCATTGATATCAACCTTTCTCCTGTCTTTCCCAATCCCTAGCTCTTCTTCTTTGGTCATCTGGCGTACCCTACGATCATGCCTCTCATATCTCAAAGCTGTAGCAGGGGTAAGGAAAAATGACCCCGCGACCATAGTCACGATAAATGGTAGTCCGAAGAGCAAGAAAGGATGGTGAGCAAGCTTCGCACGGTATATCGCAGCAATGGTATTCTGATAGGAGCTAGCCCTGAACTTTTTGGATGGAAAAGTGGGCATGGTGATGTAGACAAAGATAGCGAGCGATTATGCTACACAGTAAAGATGGCGGAACCGGAGTCGTCAAATATGGTAAGATTATTTAGGTCGGCCTTACAAGGCTCTGTACCGACATAACGGATTAACGGCAGTTGGTCTTCGTCAAGGTTTAAATCGCAAATAGCCGGACTAGATTATATTACATTACCTTTCAAGATGAAAAGAACCGACTCGTATCATCTGTATTCAAAGAAAAAAGATTTCGTTTTTCAAAAATACAGTTGCGATCGAGAACACAGTACCTTCAGATTTTCGTGAATTGCGGCTGACATTTAGAAGATGTTAGAATGAAATCTGTAATAACATGAGCTTATAGTAAGGTTCGAGATCTATAAGAACAATTATATCTCAGTCCTTTTTGTATCAAGGCATTGAAGTGTTATAAATCGGACGCGTTCTCACCTACAACACAAAATATCCGCGTCTCCCAAAAACATAGACAGAGCGCATCCTCCACCGTTTTGCGCCCATATCTCGCTCCAAGCTTACGATGTCAAATGTCTTTAGCAATGTACGAAACTCACAAAATCAACAGCCAACTTCGAACCTCTTTACCGGTTTCAGCAATCAAACAACCTCCGCGCCCCAGACTCAACCAACGCAAACAAGCAGCCTCTTTGGTAACTCACAGCAACCAACAACCAGCAATCTTTTTGGCGCCTCGAAGCCTGAGGAGATAGTGAACCCTTTTGGAAAGCTTGGAGACGCACCACCACTACCGGATTCCTCGGCCGGTAATCTGTTTGGAAGCATTCAGTCACTCGGAGGGCTTGGGTCATCGGCGCAGCAACAAACAAGTGGTGGAGGATTAGGGGGCTTATTTCAGACATCCAAACCGGCGGCCTCATCCTTATTTGCATCTCAGGCACCACAGCAGCAGCAACAGGCCCAAAATGGGCAGCAGCTAAATGGCCAGCAACAAGGCGGATTAGCAAAAACGTCACAACCGGCTTACTTTAGTAATCTACTTGAAAAAGGAAGGAAGCGGGCGCACGGCGATGATGAAGGAGCCGGGTTTGAGGATTTGCCCAGCCTACAGTTCGGTTTGGGAGATATTGCGAGAAAGGTTAGAGAGCTGGGAGGCGTAGGATCGCAAATTCAGGGGAGCAATGCAGTGGATAGCAAGGCACACTACCTCCTTGCAGCATCAGGTGTTAACCCTGGTACCACTCTGCGCGACCTGAAGTCCCTCAACGCTCAGCCATCCACCACAATTAACTCACAACCTTCCACAGACTGGGATCCTGACACAAGCAAATATGTCAACCAACTACAGCAACAATCCACCCTTAAGATGATCTCTGAGGGTATAGAGCGCGCACATCGGAATTTCGATACTTTCCTTGAAGAAAATGTTGACATCAACTGGGAGGTTCAACGAAAGAAGATCTATGAGCACTTTGGACTCGTGTCTCGGGCGAATGACAGATTGGATGATTTCGCCGATAGTGTCAATCCAGCCGGGAGCGGTAGCTTTGGGAAGTCCTCGAGAAGAGCGAATGCAGGCCGCGCGGGACAATCCACACTGAATAGAAGCATCTTTGGTAAATCAAGCCTCCAGAAATCTGTTATAGGGACGCCTGGGGTTGGATCTGGAAATGCTGCTCTTTTCGCTCAGGAGGCAGAGAAGAATGGCACAGGACCTGCGATTCAAGATGATCCGTTCCTGCGAGAAAAGGAGCTCAAGTTCGCGGACAAAGTGCACAATCTCAATTATGCTCGGATGCAAGGGAGCGACTATCCTCTATTGCAAGAATTTTCATACGTTGAATCGCAGCCAGGAGGCGAGGTGAGAAGTCATCGATCTTGACGAAGGACAACCCGCTAATATATTGGTGTCAGTCGTCGAGCTCGCTTGTTGACGCATACAAGGCTTTGATCGAGGTAACAAGAGAAGACTCAGACCCTGCGAGCTCAACAGCACCAAAAGCCGCCAAAGAGCGGCAACTCGCTGAAGACTACCTAGATGAAGTTCCAAATTCTGCAAGGACGATACATATCCGAAAAAGGATTATTGACGGTTCGAGACGATGCTTGGAAAAGCAGTACGTGTCTCGCAACAATGCCTCGAAATGATCACCTGACTAATTGAGCATTTGCAGATTCTTTGATTCTGTCGAGACTCACATAGCTCGGAACCCAAAAGAGGCAAACCTTGGTGGCATACCGACTGCAATCAACAAAATACGAGCTTACATCAGAATCAGAGCTGCCCGGCGGGATCTCACTCCCGATGGCACTGAACTACAAGTGCTCAATGCCGACTACTGCTGGGCGCTTTGTTTCTTTCTACTGCGGAGTGGTCTGGTAAACGAAGCTGCAACATATGTGAACGACAATATTACATCATTCAGGAATCTGGATCGCAACTTCGTTACGTATATCAGTAGCTATGCTACCAGTCCAGATCGACGACTACCAAGGCCGCAACAAGACCGTATTAACACAGAATACCAACAGCGGTCTCGTAATGCACCAGAGAATTCGCTTGATCCATACCGCATGGCGTGTTATAAGATAGTTGGCCGTTGTGAGCTTAGTAAACGACAAGTTGATATCGTTAGCCAAGGAGTCGAGGATTGGATATGGCTGCAATTCAATTTAGCCAGAGAAGTCAACCGCGTTGAAGAAAATGCTGGTGATATCTTTGGTCTGGAGGAACTACGAGAGGCAATTCGAGAGATTGGCCAGCGGTACTTCTCCAAGGACTCTGAAGGTGCAGGCGGCTCCAGCTACGGGACGTACTTCTTCTTGCAAATACTAGGGGGTATGTATGAGCAGGCAGTATCCTATCTGTACTCGTATTCGTACGTCTCCGCAGTTCATTTCGCTATTGCCCTGGACTTCTACGGTTTACTACGTGTATCAGACTTCTCAGCGTCTGATTCTGAACTACGTAAGTACTTTCATTTGCACTCTGATCGACTGCTCTGACCGCTTTTAGTTACCTACAACACCAAAGAGCTCCCTCAAATCAACTTTGGTCGCATGCTTGGCTATTACACACGCGACTTCCGATCGGGCAATGTTGAAGCCGCCGTTGACTATATAACGCTTATATGCCTCGACGCCGACCTTCCGGGTACTATGGGCAAAGCGCAATCCTTGCTGTGCCACGAGGCGCTGCGTGAATTGGTCCTTGAAACTCGAGAGTTTGCGAAGCTGCTTGGGGACATTCACTCAGATGGCACTAGGCTAAAGGGAGCAATCGAGCAACGCTTGAGGTTGATCGGCCTAGCAGATCAAGAAGAGTTCCTCCGGACAGTCACCCTGCAGGCCGCCAGGGTTGCGGATGACAATGGAAGGACCACTGATGCAGTCCTGCTCTACCATCTAGCGGAAGACTACGACAATGTAATCGCAATTATCAATCGTGCCCTATCCGAAGCAATTGCAGTAGAACTTGGCCAAGAGCAAATGCGTCTACAGCCACTGAAACCCAGAACCGCCACTCAACAGCCACCAAACCAAAAGCAGCAGCAGATAGCCGGCAGCAGCTTAAGCCTAACTTCAGTCGATGATCCCGCCGTTCTCGCCAAAAACATGATCTCCGTCTACAACGCCAACGCCCTTTATTACCAGAAAATCCGCGCCATGAACCGCGACGCCTGCGGCGTCCTCCTCCGTATGAGCGACGCCAAGGGTCTTGTCGCCGCAGGCCAGTGGGCCGAAGCACTCGATACCATTGACACCCTCGATCTCCTGCCCCTCCACGCCCATGGCTCCATCCCCGACATCCGCGCTCATGTCAACGCGTTCAATTCTCTCCCGCAAAGTATCTCTCGAAACATCGGACCACTGCTTATGTGGGCGATTACGTGTATTGGGCGCCAGAGGGAGGTTCTGATGTCAGGGCAGTTTGAGGATGGGACGAGGAAGGCGATGAGTGAGGAGTTGCTGCAGGGAGCCACAGATTTGATGGTCTTTGTGGGGTTGGTGAGGTATAGGTTGGGGGAGAGGGTATGGGATGCGGTTACGAGGTGTGGAGGGGATGTGGGGGTTTATGCCTGAAAGAGGGGGGTCTGAAGTGGAGAGTAAAGGAGGGTAGAGGTACAGGATAGAAGAGGATGGGGAGAAAACAGTGATCGTTACTGATCATCTGGATCTCGCGAACCCAATATTAAAGACTATGACCATTAAAAATTATTACGTCGTTCAAAATCTACGTCCTAGTCAGCTGTAATTCCCAGCAACCAAACCATCAGCCCCAACGAAAACTACGCAATCCAGCTTTGATACCCTCGACCAACAAGCTCACCCCCCGCAGCACGTAAGTACATAGCAAAGGCCAAACCCCGAATCCTCCGAGCATACCGCTCGATACCCCGAAGGCTGTTGTTGCCCCGAATAAGATTTTCCACCCCTCTCGTACTGTAGAAACCATTCCGAGCGACTCGAAAGCGTATCAAAAGCGCAATCAAATGCCAACACGAGAGGTACGATACTCATGCTTTCGGATTTTGCGCATTTGAATCGAGCAGGATGGGGCCACCACCTCCTTTAAGTATTGATTGCATGGGGTGATTAGTATTCCCAACCAAAACAACCGAGTCCCCTTGCTCTTGGAAATGAGCTAGCTGGAGGCCGATGATGGATATATATTTTTTCTGGCTCAATTGTACGATAACAATATGATGTTCTTTCGGAGGTATGCTTTTGTTACGGGCCTCCTTCATCCAGTTACTGCGTATCTGCTTTCTTAAGCTTCCCTACTACACTTGCGTGCATCTACTGTAGAATGTCTCCTCTCTCATTTTCTTTACCCCAATCCGAAAAGAAAAAAGAAACATCTGCTGCAGTGGGAACCATGGCAATGTCGGAACGTTAAGTCTACGACCTTCAGCACTAATCTAATGAAACCCACTCCGACCTCATCCACTACGACCAATCAAGCTCTCCAGAGGAGTTCCTGTATGGCGCTTCTTACGCCTCTAAGATGTGGAGAGTTTTTGATTATGGAGGATGTGGGTTATGGGCTGGGGAAATTTGTGAAGATTTGAAGAGGGTGACTTTTTATGAGTGTGGAGAGATGCAGGGTGAAGGTGAGAGGTAAAAGGAGGTGTGGACTGAGGGAGTTGTGGCCATTGTTGGATGAGGAGCTCAGACGATGTCGAGGCGCCATTCAGAGTGGATCTGGAATCTCTAGATCGCGATAGCGGAAAGAATTGAAAAAGTTTGTAATGTGGCTATTGAATACATAGGAAAGATGGTAAATGTGCAATAACAGAAATGATAAGGCCTTTATATTCAACTTCTGAGAACTTCAAATGATATTGAAGATCTTCGTTCCATGTAGTATTCAATCTAAGTGCATGAAGGATGATATATAAACGCTGTCACGGTAACAGATGTGAAAATGTATCTAATCGGATTTTTGATTGAGTAGGAAGGAAAAGGCCATGGAAATGAGGATTAGACGACGTCATCGAGTGAAAGGGTACTAGAGGCAAAGCAAGAGCCAGTAAATTATGATCGTTAGCCAGAAGCTGAAGAAGTGATAATCTGGCTTAAGACTGGATGCGTTCTACATGTGTTTTTCTTACTTCCCCTTGTCGCAGATGAATCCGAATCAATCGTTTTACTCTACTAGGACATCAATGAGACTGGTTCTTCGTCTGAATACATATTGAATTGAGATGTGTGATTTCTCGCAATGGAAGGGAAAGACAGTCATTGCCCCGACGAGCAGCATGAACCTAGGCTCGTCTTCCCGGAGACCGATCTTTGTCTTCTCTCCGTTGTCTTCCCTGGACCGGGACTAAAAGATTTTGGTTCGTATGAGGAAAGGAAGTGAAAAAGGACCTTGGGATAGTGACAAGCGTTTTGCACTGGTTCTCCTCCTAATAAAATTATAGAAGTAAATGCTTGAAGATTTTAAGACTGTAAAAGCTTGACTTAAGAGAAGGTTAAAGCTGGCCCAGAGATGAGATAGCTCAACAACCCATGAGGGGTCAGGGGCAAAAGCCAGTGAACAATCGAACAACAACAGCTGGCCATGTCGACTACCAGAGCAAGTGGCAGTTTTTGTTGACATTGGCTCACGCCATATTTTCCTCTTGCTGTGTATGCTTTGCAGTTGGGCCCGATTCCAATATTACACCTTCTTGAGGAATCGACTAGATTAAATGTCCATTCAGGTATGTTGAAGTGAGATGTGTTTCCTCGCAATGAAACTGAAAGGCTGTCGCTATTCGGCAGTCTGTAGCCATGCTCTTTACGAGAATCGGTCATTGTTTGTTGAAGCTCCACTCCCCTTGGTGGATAACGACCAGTCTATGTTTCCCGAGCTCTGACTCCCCTTGACGAACGAAGGCGCGGCTGATCGAATTCGGCTTGCTCACTGCCGCATTCGAAGACTGGTCCAGAGAGGCCAAGGCTGTGAATACCTGTGAATGCTGGCACAACACCCAAGACGATGACCAACGGTCAAATGATATGGCGGTCCAATTTTGAGGATACGAACGAACGATTATTACTCTCAGTAGCAACAGAAGCTGCAAGAACCCGCTGGTAAAGCATCTCCAGAGTCAAAATGTAGTATATCACACTCGGTTTGCTAGACTCCCGTTAAAGCATTCATTTGCTACCCCTCGCTGACTCGTCGCTGAGTCGCGATGCCACTTGTACCCCTGTCGAACAATGCCGTTGATTGTAACCAACCTTCTCGCCTTTGACTATCATAAGGATGCTCCCTCTTCGAGATAATACCTCCTAATCACAACACATTCCCGACACCTTCGATAACAACCTCCACGTATTTGTCGTACTCGGAGCCAACAGTACGCGCTAGCTTCGTTCTCATAGTTCTGGAAGCATCAACAGCCGTTATCCTCACCAGCGCCAAGATTTGAAATACGAAAAGAACACCAAAGCACAAGATGACAGACCCGAAGAAAAGAGAGCAGGTAGCTAGAAAACGCACTCCAAGCCCTCTGAGTTCAGACAGCTATGACGAGATGGATGAGGACTACATTCTAATTAACGACAACACCAACGAAGTGAGATGGGTAAGTAGTGTCTGGTATTTCTTCTTCATGCTCTCCCAACACTACCCACTGAAAGCAATGGGAAGGAGCTGACGTGCCACGTGAATTTAGAATGGCGACCAGACGAAATATATTCATTATGCCCCAACCCAATACCAAGCCGCTGTCGTGACAGCGAAAGAAGCTTGGGAGAACCTTAGCGTAGAAACAGTCCAACAGGCGGTTGGCACTGCTGCTTCCCATTTGACGACCAAGGCCTCTGAGCTTACTACGGTGGCGACTTCAAGTTTGGGCATAGCATCCGTACAGCAATCTATCGGTAGCATGGCTTCTAAACTAGCGAATGTAGCCTCCAAAGCGGCGTACGAGGCTGCGTCAACAGTACCGAAACTGATACCACCCAAACAAAAGGCAGGTTTTTCGGAAGACGGTGTGACAGTGACAAATCGAGACATGGGGCCCGGTATGGACATGATGGTAGTGCAACATGCCCAGAATGCTGAGGATATCTGGGAGCCACCTATTAATTTTTTCAAAATGGAAAGCATTAGGGAAAATAGCGAAGACGTGGAGCTAGACAAATCGTTCGACGAAATCATAAAGATCAAAGATAAAGGCACTGGATCTGATCGTAAACGTACAACTTATCAAGGACGCTCTGGACAAACGTCTCATGGCAAAGTCACCGAAATGCCAGGCCCACTTCGTAGCGACGATAAACTGTTTCACAGACGCGGGGCTCTTCATGGGAACTCAAGAGACAAACACCTCCTCGATGATGGCTTTGAGCCTGCGCCAGTATATGGCAATAGCAATTTGAACAGCAACCGTAAAACTCACCACGTACGCCCGGCGAGCATTCACCATACCAAGGACACTAAGAAACCTACGGCGCGATACACCAGTACTATGCAGGACTCCATGCGTGGCAAACATGTAGAAGAGCCGAGGACCCAGCGCCACCTAACAGAGGGATCAGGGCCGAGATTTACCGAAGGCGAGAACGAGTACGACGCCTTAGGGGTCTCGAGCGTATGGAAAAGCCCTTACCAAGACCTATTAAGCGCTGACAGAACGAAGGCAATCTCGCAGCGTTGGCAAGACAAAAAGGATAGAAGTGCTCAAGACGAAGAGAACCAGAAGGTACCCGCGAAGAGAGAAGCTCGACCGAGCCGTATACCAGTGAGAGCTGCAAAGGGGCCCATAACCGTGGGAGATATCGATCACAAAGATGAAAAGAACCAAGGTAAGACCTGGGTCGCTGGTATCGATCGAGAAGCGGCAATAACCGTATCCCTTCCTAGCCTCCAGAGATTTGTCCCCCACGACCAAGCCACAGGGAGAAAGTAAGCTTGAGTGCCTTTGCTGCTGTTCCTGGCTAATGATAATGATCGCAGACATCTACGTGGCATCTGCACGGGGGTAATTTCACGAACCGGACAAACGCCTTCGAAATCCCAGCCAATCTCCAGCCCTCAGCTGAGGTATTCAGATTGTTGATTTGATCGATGTCGCAGTGGATATCATTACTCCACATATGGCATTAAGCCGTGTCCTAATGGCATAATCTTCTCTTTTGTGCAAGAGTCACTGCAGGCGCTTCCTGTCAAAAACTGAAACTTAAATCGTACCTATGGATATGATATTGCGCAAAGCGTAGTCTCCTTCATCAACCTTGCAGCAGATGTCAATCAGAGTAGCGAAACTCTTTCAGCTTTAGCACAACACAAAATTGCACCTCTATTTTCACGAGTGCATTTCTGTTTTCAGCTCCTGTGCATATTACGAAGGAGTTTCAAGTACAAAACGTAGACGTTCCCTAGCTCTGCTTTTTCCCAGAACCTTTCGGGCGACCAACTCGGCGTTTTGGCGGTTCAGGCTCCGCAGAAGGCTCCGACATATTTTCTTTTTCCATATCCTTCTCGGACGTACTGGATACAATATCCAAATCCTCTGAATACTGGGTGATATCGCTCTCATGACCGTCATCAGCTTGAGGTTCCTCATTGTCTGTCCTAACTTCTTGGAATGATCTCCTTGTCCTCATCTTCCTGTTAGGCTTGTCTGTTTCGGTAACAGCTTGCTCTTTGATATCTGCAACAATCTTTTCAGCATCCGTCTCCTCGCCATTCATGATACCACACCCTGAACAGCGCCATCTCCCTACGTCCTCTAGACGCTTGATTGTTGGAGGTGCCTGTCCATTGACAAGCCTACAATGGCGGCATATCAAAGCTAAGCGGTTTCTTGGGAGCATCTCGTCGTCGCCTAGCAGCACGTCCAGAATCCGATCATACCATTGCGAGCCCTGATCAGGCTGACTGTACTGCGGAGCAGCTGAGAATGCATTCGGCGCAAAGTCTGCGGACTCGTTTCGAAATGCCGACTGCTGTTGCCGAGGAGTTAACAGGGCTTTTGGCGAGGATGTCTCACTCAGCTCCAAGGAACGTTGTGCGGAAGGCGTTGAGCGGTCAGGGGTATCTTGGAGAGGAGCTCGTACGTTTCTCCCTGGAATATTAGCAGTTGGAGGAGGCACTATTGCGGTCCTCGCCCCTCTGGGGGTCGCTGAGTTGGGACTCGATCTTTGACCAGTACTTTCTATAGGCTTTACCTTCGGCGTCGGCGTCCCACCGTACTTGGTGAGCAGTTGCTGTGTGGTATTATATTTCGTGGCAGCCTTGAGTTTTTCTATGGTAACGTCTCTTTGCTTCTGCAAGCCATCCAAGTTAATTTGCACTGTCGAGGCACGGTAGCTATAGTAAGTGGTGAGACACAGCCTGACAACATATATGCTGCGCACATCAGCGTGAGATCTATCAAAACAAACAGGCACCTTTTCTCACATGACAGGACCTCCTCCGACTGCCGCATACTCCACAAAATTCCAATTTTTCCAGCCTACAACAAGAGCTAGGATGATTGAATACAAAAGAAACGCGAAAGTAGAGTAGAGAGTCCAAAGGGCTTTGAAACGCCTTGAACGCTGGCGCAGCGAGTCAAGCTTTGTGGTTTGACGTGTGATCTTGTCAGACAGAGAGGAAAGAGTTTTTTCGAAGGAAGCTGGGGACGTGTCGTCGCCCTGATTTGGTCAGTCGCAGTAGGAGGTAGAGACAGGGTATCCGCTGAACCATATGGAACTAGAGGTGCATACCTTCCATGGCCACAGGGAGACCATTTTGAGGAATTTCTGGCTAATACCATCAACTTGGAAAACCCATGGTGCCTTGGGTGTCGCAAAGAAACAGTTAAGACGTCAGGGGACGTTAGGCTAGACCGCGGCACGGATAGTTCCGCTTTTAGCCACGTCACGGTGTTGATGAATTACAGAATCATAATGAGAGGTAACTCATGATATTGAACAATTCTGCATTGTGTGCAAGACTCAGGTGGGATGCACCACGGTGTCATCACTAGCTAAACAGCATGTTCCAGGTCAGGATTACCCTGTTTGAATACCTCATCGTTATTAACAAGGATACAGCGCTGGAAAGGAGTACTCGATTCCAAAATTGCGGAAGAACAAGCTCGCCAAAGGACTTCACATGAGTCTCCATCAAGATCAAACTCGCGCTCTCAAAGGTCCAGCTCTCGTACCCTTTCGTCGAACAGACAAGCTGTACGATCGGAAGGACGTGAGAGCAAGGATGGCGAACTTTCAGCAAAAGGACCTGACCCTTCAGAGTTTGAGCCAGACTTCGTCATCGATGGCGACAGCACTCCAAGCAGGTCTACCACCCCGCGGCCTGTTCAGGGGAAAGGGGAGGATGCGACGGCGAATGGCGTTTCGGCACCGATAGCTCCTGAATCTAATGACAAAAAGATTCAAGGAATAGACGAGGAGAAAGACGCCATCGCAACACCTTCAGAGTTGCCTACCGATGTGCGGGTGAAGCTACGAAAGCTAGAAAAATTGGAGTCAAGATATTACGGTTTGTCTCCAGTGCCGTTCAGTGTTACATTAGGCTGACAGCACTCAGAATTATTGAGATCCTATCGTATTGCGCATGCGCGAGTGCTCTCTATTGAGCCTTTTGAGACGTCTCTACGGGAAAACACACCTCTAACATCTATCAGCGATCCTGGCGCTTTGGTAGAGTACCTCAACCAAGTGAATCTAAAGGGGGATATGGTTTTAGATGAACTAAAGCGAGTCTCGAATGAGAGGGATTCTTTCCAACAGAAATTGGAAAAAGCCGAACAAAGCACAAAGGAAGCTTGGGATGAAGTCACTAAACTTGGTAAAGAGAACGATTCTCGCAGAAAAGGGGACAAGTCAGGTGAGGACAAAAGTGTGCTGGCCGCGGACGAGAAAACATTGGTGAATGAAAGCGTAGAGGGAGATCCTCTCGGGGCTACATTGAGATCGCCGACAGCATCCATCACGTCCCGAACTCCTTCAATACCAAGCTTGTCCCTCTTTTCTCCCAGATCGAAGGCGGCAGAGTCACCTATCCTACGCGAAGGACCAGAAGATATATTTTCGTACGATAGCGAATTGCCGAGGATGGAGTCGGAGCTCGGGAAAAGGCAGGACAAGATCAACAGCCTGGAACACGAGTTAAAGACTCTGAAAGGGGATTTAGCGGTTGCTAGGGAGTCAACACAAAGCATGGTCCAGACCCTGGAAGAGGCTACTCGAGAAGTCAATGCTCTCCAGGAAAGTAAGGATCGGTCACAGAAAGAAGTTGAAGAGCAACGAGTCTCTTCACAAAACCTCTTGGATCAAGTTAAGGCAAAACTCCATGCAACTGAGGGTAAATTAAAAAAGCTTCAAGATGAACAAGATTCCTGCAATGTTGGTCGTATATCTGAGCTTGAGACGCACCTTCGAGATGCCAATACGGAACTGGAAAATCTACGATCGCAAGCCAGACGATCTAAAGATGACACCTCTCAGGTTGCGCAGCTTAGTTCTACCATCAAAGACCTTGGATCGAAGAGCGTAGATCTAGAAGCAGGGCGCAAGCATGACGAAAAACGCATAGAGACACTCAATGGGCTGGTCAAGAGCCTACGAATTCAGTTGACTGAACTAGAGGAAAGGAACGGAAAGGTGGCAGTCGAACTAGAGGCGGCGAGATCTCAGCAAATGAACACAGCCAAAGACACCGACAACCGTCCAGTCCCAAGTACCACAGATGAACCTGCCAGCAGGGCTGATGCCAACTCAGCAAATAAGAAGAGGAACAAGAAGAAGAAGAAAGGTGGTAAAGTAGACGCCGAACAGGCCAAAGAGCCAAGTCCAGGCGTATCACCGGATTCTATGATTAAAGAGTCCAAGGAGCTCGAAGGAGTCATGGCTTCACAAGATACTATGACTAGATTACAGGAAGAGCTTGATCAGCTACGTAAGCTTTTAGAAGAAAAGGATGAGGCCATAGAGAGAATCCACGGAAAGCTAAAAGACCAGGATGAGCTCAAGGACGAAATCGAATCCCTACGTGATGACATTATCAGTGTTGGACAGGATCATGTTAAGGCTAAAGAGACGGTCAAGGAAATGACAGCGGAGAAGGCCGCCCTAGAGACCGCAGTGGAGGGTTTGGAGAATGAGCTTGCAGAACAACGTGCTACACATGTTTCCACCGCAGCTGGATCGGAACACAAGCACAACAACCTAATCGCTCAGTTTGAAAAATTCAAGGTTGAGGCTGGAACGTTGCAGACAGATCTATCTGCAGCTCAACAACTTGCTTCGTCAAGATTCAAGGATTTAAGTGACTTGAAGAATGTCCTGCAGAAAGCACAGCCAGAGTTGACTAGCTTGAGGAGCGAAGTTTCTGAACTTAGATCTGTCAAGGAGACGTTGGACAACAAGAACGCGGACTTCACGAGACTGGAGACTAGACATGAAGAGATGCGTTCTGAAGTTGCTGGGCTGAAGCAAGCCATAGCTGAACGAGACTCTGATATCAAAATCTTGAATCAGAAGATCGTTCAAGAGGAGAACACCAGGCTAAGAGCAGAAGAGTCGAGTAGCAAAGCAGGTCAGGAGATTCAGCGCCTAGAAATTGAGCGACGACAAGCCACAGAGTCGCTTGACAGGCTATCGAAAGACCTTGCAAAAGCACGAGAGGATCTCAATAATACCAAGACAAGGCTGAAAGAAGTCGAATTACAATTATCGCAATGCGGTAGGGAGAATGAGGGGCTAAAGGAGGACATAGAACTCAAAACCGCCCAGCATGCTAGTGCACAAAGCCTAATGGGTAGCATGCGTGATCAGACAGCAGAAATGGCTATGCAAATGAAAGAGGCGCGAGAACGCTGTGAGAGTCTAGAGGAGGAGGTTGCCGATACTCATCGACTTCTCGGTGAGCGGAGCAGAGAGGGTGAAACGATGAGGAGGCTGTTGGCGGATGTGGAGGGAAGAGCGGATACACGAGTTCGAGAGATGAAGGAGCGCATGGACACTGCAATTGAAGAAAGAGACCGTGCCGAGGACGAGGCTAGCACGACGGGTCGGCGACGAGCACGAGAGTTAGAGGATCTGCGCAATAAAGTCCGTGACGGGGAGAGAAACTTGAAGAGGGCAGAAGAAGACAAAGAAGAGCTTGAGACGACACAGCGGGATTGGAAGAGGCGGCGCGAAGAGCTCGAATCGAAGACTGAGCAGTCTGTTCAAGAAGCGGATGAAGTTCGAAGAGCTATGGGCGAGCTAAGGGATGCGCTTGACGAGAGCGAGAGGCAGGCGCGCGAACTCGAAAAGCAAAAATTTGAGCTGCGCAGATCAGTGGAAGACACTCAGCATCGGCTTGAAAAGCTCCAGAAGTCCAATAAGGTATGCTCATGAATGTTTGTGCTGTTATTGTAGGAACGCTGACGCGGTGGTGATCAAAGTCCATGGCAGACGAAATCCGAACGATTCAAAGTGCCAAAACCAAAGCCATCGAATCCGAAGCCCAGTTATCTCGTTCATCGATCGACTCCACCGTCCCTCGAGCACGCCTTGGCTCGCCAGCACCGAAGAGTCGAGCCGGTTCTGGGGCACTCATAGATTCTGCAAACGGTCAGGGTACAGCTCCGATTGACTTTGTATACCTTAAAAACGTGCTTCTTCAATTCCTCGAGCAGAAAGACAAGAAACACCAGCAGCAGCTTATCCCAGTCCTAGGGATGTTGTTACATTTCGACCGGTAACGAATTGGCGCTCTTTCTAAAAGTTTGCTTACTTGCGTCGCTGACTTGCGTGTAGGAAAGACGAACAAAAGTGGATGTCGGCCATCATCAGCAAATGAAGCCTTTGCGGACCCGAGATTTTCAAGGTACACGAGCTTGATGGGGGCAGTCATGTAGTGGTGACGAAGCGTGCATGCAATGAGTTGGGGTAGTCGATCCGACTAGCTGCTTAGGATTGATGATGTGGCAGAGTGGCATTGCGTGAAAGCGGACAGCTCTTGTCGTCGTCTAAGAAGTACTGTGGTTTGTGGTTTGTGGTATTGCCAATGCCTGCACCATGGAATCAACGATCTGATGGTTGTAGTAGTAGTAGATACTGTATCAATTGACATCTGATTACTTGAGTGATTCGAGTAATAAGATACCTAGGTACCTTAGGTAGTAGAAGCGCGAGACCATTGGGATAAGGCTGTGTGTATTCCGTAGAAGCTCTCTTGGTGGGGGGGTTATGATGTCATACCATGGTGGGGGTTTCCAGCGCCAGAAAAACCCCCACCTTCAAGGTAAAGTACCTTTTGGTACGGAGTGCCTGCCTAAGGTACCTTACAGTACCTTACAATAGCTTCGTCAACAAATCCCGGGGGGTTTGTAAACTAACAATCACATTGATTCGATTCACCTGCAGCCTTCAATATTGGATCCGGCACAAGCGGTGAAATCCAATCTTTCTTCTTTCTCTTTCCTCTTTCCTCTTTCCTCTTTCTCCTCCTCTTCCCCACGTCCTGCTAGCTTTGCCCAATTCAGTCCAGACCCATCGTGAACTTCTCATTTCTTCCGCACCTACCAACTTTCCTCCCACCTTGCCGCGTTAATCCTGTTCCCAACATTACCACTCCACAAGCTGCCATTGACCGTCTTCGCCATATTGCCATATTGCCATATCGCCAAAGTAACTAGAGACCGAAGCCACTCGGACAAACCTGGGGAGCTGAACGACTACCCTATCAACCACTGGACGGATTACCTCCCGTCCAACACTATACAGTCATTCACAACTTACCGTACCCCGGATACTTAATCACACTTCAATATGTCCCTACCCTTTAGAAATCCGAGTCGGCAACCGTCTCGACAATTGTCAACGGATCCCCACAACGAACTAAATCCCCACATGGACCACTACATTGGAATTGACGTCGGGACCGGCAGTGCTCGGGCTTGTATCATCAACGGAAAGGGAGACATTCTTGGCCTAGCATCGGAGAACATTGGCCTCTGGCAGCCAGAGCAAGGTTACTATGTAAGCATTCCGAGCTTACCGCGATTGCCCAACCCTACATCCGAGCCAGTCGTTGACGGGAGGCATAGGAACAATCAACCAACGATATCTGGCGTTGCATTTGCTCTTCGGTCCAGCGTATTCTAAACCAGCAAAACATCAACCCTTCCACCATACGCGGCATCGGTTTTGATGCTACTTGCTCCCTGGCCGTCTTCTCCCACGACACGGATGAACCCGTCTCGGTGACTGGTCCAAAGTTTGATAATGATCATAACATCATTCTCTGGCTCGATCATCGACCTGTGGAAGAGACGGAGAAGATTAATGCCACCAAACATAACCTCCTACGATATGTTGGAGGCACCATGTCCATTGAGATGGAGATTCCCAAAGCCCTCTGGCTGAAGAATAACATGCCAAAGGAGCTGTTTGACCGGTGTAAATTCTACGATCTGGCCGATGCGTTGACGCACATGGCTACTGGGAACGAGACTAGGAGCTTCTGTAGCACTGTCTGCAAGCAGGGTTACGTTCCAGTAGGTGTCGACGGTAGCGTCAAAGGCTGGCAGGAGGATTTTTTGAAAGAGATCGGCTTGGGTGAGCTTACGGAAGATAACTTTAAACGACTGGGTGGAGTCAATGGGGTAGTGAGTCTCTTTCTTATTAGTATTACAAGCAACATCCGGTTAACAACAACATAAGAACGGAAAATACATCAGCGCCGGCGAATTAGTCGGAACCCTCAGCGAGAAAGCTGCAAGTGAGCTTGGTCTCCCAGCTGGAATCGCAGTCGGCAGTGGTGTCATTGATGCTTACGCTGGCTGGGTGGGTACCGTTGGAGCCAAGGTCAAGCTTGGTAGCCAGGAGCTTGACTCCCATTATGCAAACAACGACCGATCCCAAGCCTTCACTCGTCTAGCGGCTGTTGCCGGAACCTCTACCTGCCACATCGCCATGTCACCCGAGCCGGTCTTCGTTCCAGGTGTCTGGGGCCCGTACCGCGATGTTCTCATCCCAGACTACTGGATGGCCGAAGGAGGTCAAAGTGCAACCGGAGAACTCCTAAAGCACATCTTAGAAACCCACCCAGCGTTCCAGCAAACCCTGAGTATCGCCGAATCTTACAATATGAACATCTACGACTACCTGAACGAGCACCTCCGCGACATGCAAAAGAAAACCGAGGCCCCTACGATCTCATATCTAGGCCGGCATTTCTTCTTTTATGGCGATCTATTTGGCAACCGCTCTCCCGTTGCTGATCCCCGCATGACCGGTGCGGCCATCGGTCTCTCGAACGATAAGAGCATGGATGGACTGGCATTATACTATTATGCTACAATGGAATTCATCGCCCTGCAAACCCACCAGATAATCGAGGCCATGAACAAAGCGGGCCACCAAATCAAATCCATCTTCATGTCCGGCTCCCAATGCCAAAACGACATCCTCATGCGCCTCATGGCCTCAGCCTGCGACATGCCCGTCCTGATCCCGCAATACGTGCACGCAGCCGTTGTACACGGCGCCGCCATGCTCGGTGCTAAAGCCGCCTCGGCCGACAAAGACGGGAAAACGGAGCCCCTGTGGGATATCATGGACCGCATGTCCAAGCCGGGCAAGGCGGTGCCGCCGACGAACGACCCGCATGAGAAGGAGCTGCTGGCGGTCAAGTACAAGGTATTTTTGGAGCAGTGTAATTCGCAGCAGGTGTATAGAAGGGAGGTGGATGATGTGGTGAATAAGTGGGGTAAGGTGGGGAGTGCGAGTAAGGAGAAGGTCGAGGGGGGAAAGGAGGGGAGTGCGGATAAGGAGAAGGAGGAGGGAGGGAAGGGAGGTGGCGGGGTGAATTTGAAACTGCCCCTGGTTTGAAGAGGGGGCCGTGAGAAATGGAAAGGGGTGAGGCGGATGCGGGCGGTGCTGCTTGTGCTGCTTGTGCTGGAGATGGAGGGGATTGGAGAATAAGAAAGCAGGGAGAAGGGGGGAGGGATGACAATGGGGGCAATATAGAGAAGAGAGAACATTTAAATGACGTTTATGCCTATAGCCTTTATTGAGGAGGTGAATTCTGCTAGATGAATAAAGAAAAGTACGTTGGGAGACTGATGTACTCTGTTGTGCAGCGTCTCGGGCTAGGGGGTTGAGACGCTGGGGATCTTGAGAGGGGTTGATTGCGTGAGATTGGTATCTTCTTCGCTCGTAGATGGGGACCCAGTGATACTCGGAGCTTATCCCGTATATTACCTTACGTCTAGAGTTCTAACGGTAGCTAGCTTCTACCCATTCTTCATCCATACTACAAACCCCCCCCCCCAACTTCCCCCTCTCTTACCCACCTCCCCTTCACCTCCCATCCAATCACTTCCACAACTTCCCCAAACTAACCTCCTTATCATCATGCTTATTCAGCACCTTGGCCGTCGCCAGATCGAAATCTTCCTGCGTCACATGCACCCGCCTCTCTCTCAATGCATACATGCCCGCCTCCGTGCATACGCCCTTCAGCTCCGCGCCGCTGCACCCATTCATCTTCTCCGCAATCTTGGCGAGGTTGATGCCGCGGGTCAGGTTCATGCTGCGCGAGTGGATGCGTAGGATATCGGCGCGTGCCTCGACGGTGGGGGGCGGGAACTCGATTTTGCGGTCGATGCGGCCGGGGCGCAGCAGGGCCGGGTCCAGGATGTCGAGCCGGTTGGTGGCCATAATGACTTTGATGTTCTTGGTGGGCTCGAAGCCGTCGAGTTGGTTGAGGAGCTCGAGCATGGTGCGCTGGACTTCGGAGTCGCCACCGGAGGAGCCTTCGACGCGCGAGGAGCCGATTGAGTCGATTTCGTCCATGAAGATGATGGAGGGGGCGTGTTCGCGCGCCATGATGAAGAGCTCGCGCACCATGCGGGAGCCTTCGCCGATGTATTTTTGGACGAGCTCGGAGCCGCTTACGCGGATGAATTTGGATTCGGTGTGATGTGCTACTGCTCGGGCGAGGAGGGTTTTGCCGGTGCCGGGAGGGCCGTAGAGGAGGACGCCTTTTGGTTGCGCGATGCCCAGCGATTCGAACAGTTCCGGGTGTTTGAGGCCAAGTTCGACAACTTCTTTAATTTCTTTTATTTGCTGGTCTAGCCCGCCGATGGTGTCGTAGGTGCTGTCTGGGACCTTTTCGACCATCATGAGGGAGACGAGAGGATCGACGGAGGATGGGAGGAGTTTTTCAAGTTTGTAGCTGTCGGAGAGGAGAGTTACGCGTTTACCGACGGTGAGTTTGGAGATGTCCACGCTATCAGATACATCGACGACTAGGACCCAGAGAGTCAGTGATGAGTGCGGGTTGGACTATAGTATGTATTGAAGGAATCATACCGTATTTGCCTTCTGGATGCACCTTTACCAGAACCTTTTTCGTGCCCATTACTTTCACTACCTCTCCTACATATGATCCTGGTTGTTGCAGTAGGCCTAGCTCTTCCCGGAGTAATCGTACCCTTGAGTTGTAGTCGTTTCTTTGAGCTTCTAATCTTCGGAGAACAGCTTGACCTTGGATGATCTCGAGCTTCATGCTCTCAATCTTATTGTGAAAGAAGCTGTCGAGTGCCATGGTGAAGACGCGGGTCTGCCCAAGCACAGCTATGTATGGTGCAGAATCTAGTGTAAGAAGATGGAGGCGTGGATGAGAGGGATGTTCATAGATACATGGGACGTCGGAACATTATGAGCCAAATCGCCGGTCAGTGGATCTCTGGCTTAGCGCCGGTCGACAACCGGTCAGAAATGTGCCACTTGGACGGGGGGCTTACCGCTCTGCTACGAAAGGTTGATCAGTAGTGGAGATAGAGTACATCATCTGTAAAACCACTTGGTAGTACCCACATATATACAACACCACTAAACTGGATTTGGAGTCCGTCCCATACGCCGTTTTGCCATTTAGAAAAGGGAGCTTCGGAATAGGATAAGGATCATAAGGTATATCAGATGGCTTCAATCGCAGAGATCTTGTGTTCTCGCCACACTGTGATCCATGTATGAGAGTATTTATAGTCAACTAGGCTTGTTCATTCCCTAATAAGGCTCAACATCACAAATCCCTTTTTCGCCCTTCTTACCGGCCAGACGAGGATTATACTCTGGATAATCACCCTTCATCCCAATTGCCCTTCCTACCCAATGATACAGTGCTTGCACGCCGCGCGAGAACAGCCTCTGGCTCTTAAATTGCACTTTAACCGTCCAAGCGGGATGTTCGCCGACGTCAAACGGATGCGTCCACTGCCACCAGCTCAGAGCATTGATTCCCCCATGATATTCCCAATAACTATGGTCATAGTAGATTGCCTGGATCTGTACGTACAGCAGTTTGGCTATCAACCACCTCCGTGCCCTGCTGCCCCACAGCAGAGCAAAAATTGCGCGTAGCCAGTACGGGGTCGAATCTAGAGAGGGGAAGAGGTCGGCGTCGAGGATAGCGCTAGTAATGTTTCGGTAAAGAACTTCGCTTGCGACTACGAGGACGACGACGAGTTCTTGGTCCAGGTTCTGCTCGCGGGCCCAGGTGGTCCAGTAGTCCGGTTTGAAGTAATATATTTTGCCGCCAAAGGAAGTGCTTCCCGTTCGCGGTTCTTCCCAGTCGCTGACTTGCATTCGGCTTTTCTCGGCCTCGAGGCGTTCGCATTCATTATGGCCTGTAGTATGCCAATGAGCGTTGGTGCGCCAGGTGCTTGATCTTGGAACGGTAATGTGGATGTGGTTGGGAGTGGAGAAGTCAAATATTGCTGTTGCGGGAGGTGGGAGATGAAATAAGGTGCGGGTTCTGGTATCTGTACGATGCATTGTTGTGATTTTATACTGTAACGCGATACAAGAGAGGATATAAGGTCAAATAATAAGAAAGGACAGTCCTATATAGCAAGTGCGATACAAGGAAGAGAGTAGATTCAGAGCTAGCCATTAAATGGATGTCCCGAGGACAAGCACTGCTCAACCCCACGCAGTGTTCAAAGGTGCAAGGTTAAGCCAAAAGAGCCCTATCAGGCTGTCATATCGCAGGAAGGGTTCAGCGTCTGAAACTTGGAAGGAATCAACATTGAAGCAAAGGGTGCAATCCTTCACGGCGAAGTTGTCTACTTCATCAGAGAACAATGATTCCTTTTTCATATTGCTTTGGTTGATTTGCGCACACTGGGAGTTCGCGCATGTTACTGTATGTTCATAATGCTGATGAGTACTCCGTACAGCTAAAGAAGAAAGCTGATGTCTGTCGCCAAAACGTCGGGACTCTACGAACCAAAGCGCCGGGACGGATATCAGTCGATCCTTGCTAGCGTAGGCAAGCTTCGACAAAGTAAACATGTGCCAAGAAGCAGAAACAGGTGGACATCTGATCATGTCATTATTGACCGCTTGTATCTGGACAACATTCACTCTCCGATAAATGTACTGGCCTACGCTGACTACGAATGCGGTTGCTGGCCAAAGTGCTATATTTGGGGAGAGCATTGAAACGCGTCACTTTGGGCTGCTGCATCCCCAGACTCGAAGCCTGAAACTTCTAACTGTATCGAGCCGCATGATAACAGCGCAGGTCCCATAACATACAACGGACAACACCCTAGGGCTCCAACATGTCCTCTGATAAGGTCCCGGAAGGTTCTTCTTGGAGGGATAATTCATCAGATCAGTCACCGACGGATACTCGAAGCCAATCACGTCTCCAGTCGACAGCCGGCGAAAGTAATTCACAAGATGAACACAACGCTGGGAACTCGGGGACAGTGCGGCGGAATCGTCCGCCAGCAATTGCTACCAGCATTGGTAACCATATTCAAACGGGTTCATTACCGAGGAATGCTGCTAACTAGCACTTCGGTCTGTGACAGATTCGTTCATTACTCCAGGAGAACCCTCCTACCAAAATGAGCGAACACCTACTCAGCGTGACAATAATCAACAAGTACATAGTTCGGGATCGTCTGCACAACAGGGGCAGACCATGGAGCCTATAAATCCTGGGCCGAAACCGAAAAAGCCTGGCATGGGACGAAGGGTCTCCTCGAAATTCCAAGCTCCCTACAAGGGACAGGAATTCTCAGTCGACGATGATCCTGTCGAATACGAATCGGACGTCGCACAAAGGCGGTCATCGGTAGCCAAGGCAGCATCGGGTTCAGGGCCTGCGTTGAGGAGGCAAGCGTCAACGCTAAGGAGGAGGCCGACAGCGGTACCGACTACCCTCCCACGTGTAGACTCGCGAGGGGAAGAGGAAGAGGAGGCAGAGCAAGTTCAAGCAACTACACAAACTTCACCAGATTCTCCAGATGCTCAAGAAACATCTGGCGAAGACATTGTTCAAGCAGATGCAGATGGAGAAGATGACGACGCCGACTCGAGTGACGCTGAAAGTTTTACCTTGAGAGATCGACAAACGGCGATAAACGAGACTCATCCATTTGGTATACGTATCTGGAAGCCCGCGCTATACAAGAAGCATAGATCTGTAGAGAAGACTGCAGAAGGAGATATACACTCATCACCTGGCGGTCGAGTAAATAAATTCTTGTGGGGATTCAATCTCTTATGGACCATTCTCTTTGGCTGGTGGCTTGCCATCGCCGCTACTATGGGAGCCATTGCTTGCTTCGTTCTTGGGTTCACACCAGGAGCTCTAGACTATGGCAGATTACTGTTGGGTCTTGCCTGGTATGTCTTCTACCCTTTCGGCCAGTTCGTGAAGCTAGAGAAAGACGAAGCATACGCAGAGGAAGATGAGGGCGAAGGCCGCAGCATTAGCGAATACGAGCAATGGCAGAATGGCGATATAGAAGATGGCCGTCTTTTCTTCGGTCCTTTAACATCTCGCTCTATCATTGGCCAGCGAAGAGATAGTGTAGATTCCGTGGGCGAGAATGACAGCCTACTGGGACGGACAAGAAGAGGTGTCGGATCCAATCAGGACGGTCCACGGAACAAAAGAAGATTCTTCGGCCGTGGAGAATGGAATTTTGGCCGAGTCATTTATTTCGTATTCTTCTATTTCTTAATCGCGCCTCTACTATTAGCGGCCTCCGGGATTTGTTGGTTTCTAGTATTTTGGATTCCGATGGGGAAAGTGACGATGCTACTCTTCTACCACCTGCGCCGGCATCCTCTAGCTTTGTCGTTCCACTCCGATGGCGCCTATTCGCGCGGAGGATCCTCATCGCCTTCTTCCTCGGTATTGCTGTGCACCTACCGCGCTGTGGGCTCCAAGTACTGGAAATACACAATTGACGGTACTAATATCTTCCTCATCAATCTGATTGTGGTAGTCCTGTTCGTAATCTTGGACTACTGGGTTCTCGGCGTAGCCCTTGGCCTCAAAATCTGGCTTGTCCACCCTGGCCTTCTGTTCGCGCTGGCGCTCTTTTCCATCATCCCGTTAGCGTATTTCATCGGGCAGGCAGTGGCCTCGATCTCTGCGCAGTCTTCCATGGGACTCGGCGCGGCGATCAACGCTTTCTTCTCCACTGTCGTTGAAGTGTTCCTGTATTGCGTAGCTTTGAATCAAGGCAAAGGTAAATTAGTGGAAGGCAGCATCATTGGGAGCATATTTGCTGGTATTCTCTTCCTGCCAGGTCTCTCTATGTGTTTTGGAGCCATCAAGCGTAAAACTCAGAGATTCAACGTCAAGTCCGCTGGTGTGACCTCGACCATGCTTTTGTTTGCCGTCATAGCTGCATTCGGCCCTACACTATTTTATCAAATCTATGGTAGCGTAAGTAGATTTAAACCCCCAAGATCCTTTGTCTGCTAACTGTCTCCTCAGCACGAACTCAACTGCCATTCTTGCATCATCACAGATCCCGCAGATGGAGACTGCCGACGATGCTACTTTTCTCAGGTACCTGCCGTCAACGATCGCTTCTACCTCGAAGCAGTCCGACCATACTGCTGGTTCGCTGCGGTGTTACTGTTCCTATCCTACGTCATTGGGTTGTGGTTTACTCTGAGAACGCATGCAGCAGTAATATGGAATACCGATTTGGATGAAAAGAAGATCCAACAGCCTCCTGGGCCCGGTGGAAGTATCATTCATCAGTCAACTCAAGCACATTATAACGCGGCGACTAAGCAGAAGAGCAATGGTAGTATTAAGGGATCGAGCAGTCGCACTGAAATAAGGGATTCCCAGCTTTACAAACGCATCCTGGATCAATCTCTCAACCAAGTGGGATTGAGTCCTCGCAACGCAGAAGATTCGCTTCATCCACCAGTCTCGAATAATTCCCAGCGAAACCAATCACCGCAAACACCCCATCTCGTTCCGCCAAAAAGTAGCGGAGGGGAGAGCACTGCTGTTGCCGACAACGCGAGCCAAAGAATTATCCATGTTGCCGGCCTTTCAGAGGAAGACAATGTGAATCTGGTCCGTCAAGTCGCTGAAATGGCTGCTACGGCGGCAGCCGTTGCCGCTCGGGACGCAACAGCAGCTCCTCGTAAGGCCTCAGCAAGTGCGCGGACGGGCGTCCATCACAGTCCTCACCCTACCGCTCCTGGTACTGCAAGTCATCATGAACTCCATCACGAGGCCGCCATTGCTGGGACTTCTTTACAAGGCGAAAGCGGCGGTCATGATGCTCCTAATTGGAGTAGGCTAAAGAGTTCTATCATCCTACTTGGGGCTACCCTTCTCTATGCCATCATTGCCGAGATCTTGGTGAACACCGTGGATGTGGTTTTGGAAAGTGTGGATATTGATGAGAAATTTCTGGGAATCACGCTATTCGCTCTTGTGCCTAATACCACAGAGTTCTTGGTAAGAGTGCAACCTAGAACATAGCGCTCTCGCTGACACCATGGATTCAGAATGCTATATCCTTCGCTATGAACGGCAACATAGCTCTTTCCATGGAAATTGGCTCAGCGTACGCATTGCAAGTTTGTCTGCTTCAGATCCCCGCACTCGTGTTATTCAGTGCGTTTTATGGAGGATACACAGATCCACAGGATATCATAGACCACACTTTTGTGTAAGTTAGAACCCTGTCAAGGTTTATCACAGAACTCCTGTTGACAATTCGCAGCCTCATCTTCCCTCAATGGGATATGGTATGTACCTCAGTTGTCGAGATTCAGTATGCTCCTGCTAATCGTTTTAGGTCACGATCATCTTGTGCGTGTTCTTACTTAGCTATGTATACGGTGAAGGAAAGGTAGATCATACGAACTTCCACATTTGTCAAGATGAGAACTGACCGTTTGATCTCCAGAGCAACTATTTCAAGGGCAGCATCCTTGTGCTCACCTACCTGGTTATCGTTGTCGGTTTCTACCTTTCCGGGTATTCCCAAAACATCGAGATGATGGGCGTTGATCGGTTCGACACTCTCGCAATTGGACGAGAGACTTTTAGAACGATTGGCAGAACGAGGAGTGGAAGGGCGTATTGAGTGTTCGGGTTTTTTCATATATTTCCAAGACATCACATTTTGCTCTTGAGCGAGGCGTTTGGGAAGGATAAGACTTAGCGGCATTGAAATGAGGAGCAAAGAGTCTTTCTCGAGAGCAGGAACTCTGCTGTACTGGATTTCTGCAACTGCTGGTATAATTGTTGGTGGTGGTTCGTTTAGGCAGCTCTAGGTACACATATACCATGACAAGAGGTAAGCGAATGGTAAGAGCGAAATGCTATCTTCCGCTTTTTATCCCAAAGCCAAGAGTGACAGGAAGCAACCTCCTTGCTCATTCACCTATAAGTATTCTTCGCTTTATTTTCTTCTCCATCATCTCCACCATCACTATGTTGTTCATATGCTTCTTCAACTGCCTTTACATTTACCCGGCATACTTCTGTCGTGATTCGGTGATGTCTTCCCACCAACGCTACTTGCAACCCTTGTAATTGCTCTTACGCTCATGATTCTAAATCCCTAAAATCCCCTTTCCACCACTGGACCCAACCCCCTCGAAAACATCGCATGAGCTATGCTAATCCCTTTATGAGTGTTTTTTCTGAATATTCCTAGAGAGCTAACTATTGACATAAACCTCCAAGGAGCGACCTAGCCACTCACTGAAGCAGTTGGCGGTGTCCAAACATGGAAGATCTTGTTAGCTTGGTGAGGCCAATCGGAATTTTTCCTAAACAGGTTTGACAAACCTGAGGAATGCTTCGCTCACAAGGAAGAAAACCGGTGTGAGTTTGTTCGAGGCTGATACTGTGTGTGCTCTTGGCCACTCGATTCTTCTGCTGAGAAGGCACTGGAAGCTCTATTGGTTCTCAGGCTTGCATGCAAACACCAAAGATGTGTACGTTCCCTACCGTGACCTTTTCTGAAGCTTTTGAGAGAGGGAATCCCGGGTCATGATGCGTTGGCTGGGGGGTGGGGGGGGGGGGGGGGGGCATTTTTAAGGTGTTGGTTCGGTAGTGGAGGTGGACATGGTTGTGCGGTGCGAATGCGATCAGTGACGAGGGGGACGAGGTAGTATCGACCTACTTACCAAAGGGGTGTTGAAAGTCAGTGAACAATATATACGGTTCTTTGCAGAGAACGTGGCTGTATCGAATGTTACGAAGCATGCTTGTTGTTTCGTTGCGAGGTAAGCACGTTTTCTCACTTTGATTGATCGAGGCGAATGTTTGAATATTTGTTTTGGGGTTGGGTTCTTTGTGCGGTGAGGAGGATTGGAAAGGGAAATAGGGAAATAGGGGATAGATTATTTTTTACCTTGAAGTGTGACTCTTTTCTTTTTTTGTTGGTGTTCGGGCTGGGATGGGATATTGAATGTTCGTTTGATGTTTCGGATGATCTTTAGTGATGTATGCTGCATACGGCGGTTTCCTGGGATGTGATATTAGAAACGTTGGCGTCTGCGAGGGAAGTTGTGAGCAGCTACGAGATATTTTAGCTGTGATACTCTACGTTGTGGTATGTAGTATTCTATCCATGTTATCAGGAAGTAAAATAGGTTTGAAAGATCATACCCGTTAAACTGTTTCCTATATACTGTCTAAGATACCTTGAACCAAGAGCACGCCTTTCAATTCCTCAACTTTTCTTCAATATAACCCACATGTCTAGAAAAGCTCCCTAAACAAATGCCTAATACGACGTCTCTAAAGTGCTCTCTTTTTCCTATTGAAGGGGTTTTGAACGGCAGGCAGGATTAGGAAGGACGGGCGTAGGAGAAGACCCCCTTATCTTAATTTCTTGAAGTAATTTTCCAAGCAGAAAGAACAAAAGAAAGTAAGTGAAAGTTTAATGCTTACATTCTAAAGCTTTATGCTATTTGTTCGTTTTGATCTTCATGATATCCTTCGTTCCCCCCCCCCCCTTTACAGACCGCCCAATTCGTCTCGCGATATAACACAACAAACTCTCGCTGACATCAAGAACAATATATATCAAACCATCAAAAGTCCGCTCTACGATCTTTTAACAAGCACTGCAGAAAAAAGCTTAAAAACAGAAAGAACAATATTCTCGGAAATAAATCCAGCACCCTCGGAAAAACATGGTTAAGATATAACCCTTTCTGAGAACGAAACCCTACAAACTTTACCAAAGACTTAAAGCTCCTAAGATGTTATTTTTTTTTATCTCAAGAAGAACCCAAAGTCGCGGCCTGGGGTGCCCGTTGCGGGAATGGTACTACTTAGATCCTCGCGGCGCAGACGGAGGCGGAGGTGGCTGTTTGCGGTGGTTTGGATGCGATATGAAGGGATGAGAGTGTGTGTGGGTGTGTGGGTAGGTGGCTCCCTCCCTCCCTCGCCACTCCACCCCTTCCCCCCCCCCCCATCACGTCCGCTACGAGAAGAACAAGTATCCAAGGAACCAAGGCAGTCGATTTGAAAAATGACCAAGGAGGCGGTTATATCGCAGAGAACGATAATGGAAGTTGTGGAAGATGGTTTGGGGAATCTCTGATTGTGTTTGATGCTCTCCTTTCATCCCCCTCCGAACCTTCTCATTCCCCATACATACCTCACTCACCTCTTACTCTTTTGGCCGCCCTTTCCTCTTTTCTTAGCACCCACCTTCACCCATTCCCCCTCTTCACTGTCTCTCATCTTCCTCACCTCACCACTCCCTCTTCATTCCCGTTCCTCAATCCGATTCTCACACCTCGGTTCTAATCCTCTGATCCTTGCTCACACAACGAAACAGAATTCAATCGATCCTGAAACCTCTTCGAGTTCTATTCTTATTTCAGGGAACGAAAGATCAAATTGATAGATGCATATATTCAGAGTACCTAATTCTATCATATCGTACTCTTCCGGGATCACTTCGCCCGCCTGATTTTCATCCTCCCTATACACCACATTCGTTAAGAATCCTCAATCCTATCATACACCTGACCCCTCATCAATCTTTATCTTCTATCGTACAACTTCGTCTACCTTCTCAAAGCTCACGGCGTACTGCTCGTTATCCGCTACATCTCCGTTCTCACCTTCGGATAATCCCATGTCACTCATTCAGTCACCCACCCCACCCTTTCATCGTCCATGATAACTCTTCCCCCGCCCGCCACTCTCCATCCCCTCCAACCTCGGCCTCTGCCTCACCCCTCCCTCTGCCTCCATCTCGCCAACGATCCACTCTAGCACGCTCTCATAACACAGCACAAACTGGCGGAGTGTCTGCACCATACTCAATCGCTGATGCCTGAAATCCTCAACCGTTTTCGCGACAAGGTCATTATCATCTCTCATTAGCCACCCCTTCCCTCCGGTCGTATCAGCTTCGTCTTCGTGCTCCTCGTCATCCACATCCATATCCATGCTATCCTTGTTGTTTTCCTTTTCGGGTTTCTGATATTGAAGACGCTGCCGTTTGAGCATATCCACCACACTATCCACTGTACAGAATGTCCCCGTCCGCCCACACCCGGCACTACAATGTACCACAACCGGCCTCTCGCCCTTACCCGCCGGCTCGTTCTTCCAGATCCCATTGTTTGTCCCGCTATCAGCGTAGCTGTTCACCACACGCCCACAATGCTGCACGAGTCCCAATACGTGCGCGGGATGCGCCGGGGCGCCAAAATCCGGCCAGCTGGAGTATTGCAGTTGTGTGATTTCACGTAGGGGCTCGAAAGGGCGGGCGGCGTGCGAAAGAGAAAGTTTGCGGATGATGACGTGGGGAGTCTCAAGGTCAGGTGAGGGAGAGTCCGGGGGTGATTTTCTGCTGAAACTGCCGTGATGGGTGGAGGAACGGTGCGGCATACTGGGGCGGTGACCCGCAGTAGCTCTTGATGGTTTCGAATCAGAGCGGTTAAGGATGGGGTGGGTAGAGACACGTTTAGGGGTTTCTAGGGAGACGCGGCGTTCGGAGAGGGACTTCAGGTTGAAAGGGCCATAGTCCCCAGGAAGCCAGTAGGGGTGGCACTTGCGTTGGCCGCCTTCGGATTCAGCCGTCAGCATGACGATGACACGAGCGTCCTGTTCCCAGACGACGCGCCAGAAATCCTGGCTTTACGTTAGCTCAAGATCCGATTGAACGAAACAAAGGAGATGGCTTGCCTGAAACGTAGTGGGCACGGGTGCTTGTGACGCAATGTAATGCTTATTACTCCATTGGGCTGCAAGATGGCTGGCGTTGACATAGTCACAGTCCCCCTGGGACACGTTCTGTAGCTTAACCCTCGAATGATCGTATGGCAACATATCCTTGTAACGATTCTTGGTGCCCTTTTCAATCCCTGCAATCTGTATGCTCTCAGCAGAGATTGGCTTCGGCGTGCCATAAGACACATTTGCAGACAAGGCTTCCTGCATTCGCTGCTGCTCTGCTTTCTCGATACTAAGAAAACGGTCTGCTACTATTTGACCTTTATTTCTTTCGTCGGTGACCCTTCTCAACCAGGTAGGTAACTGTGCCACACCTTTGTCTGTAACACCCGTTGGCAACTTGACTGGCATTTGGCCTACGCCGCCAATCAAGTCCATGTTCTGTCTGATATTGCCAAAGAACGGATTTGCAGCACCAACAGTTTTGGGCATCAGGCACCCTCCGGCTACAGGAGCTCCAGCGGGTGGCTCAATAGATAGCTTCGTCGTACTCGAGTAATCTTCCATCTCATCTACTCGTCTATTGTCTATTCGGTCCGGAAATTTCTTCGAAAACCCCGAGTGTCCCCCGCGAATGATATACGCAATCCCTTGCCAACCTTCTGTATTGAACTTTTTCAATGTATTGATCGCGGATGTTGCGTCCTTTATTTGGGCCGAGCTAGCGTCATATACGATAATGTATTTTGCCGCTTTCCATTGCTTGAATTTGGCCTTTTCCTTCTCCTTGGCAAAAGTATCGGCTAATTTCTTTACGTCGAACGATGGGCGCTTGAGGAGAGTAGTTGGTATGCAGAGATTGAGTGCCCCAATAAGCCTCGACTGCGAGTACTGAGGGTAGACCCTTAGGTCGAGTAGAAGAATGTCCTGTGAAAGATGATTTTCAAGCAAATCCACGACGTCTTCGGGTGAACACATGGTGGGTCCATCGCTTGTCAGAGTTCCGGGCAATGTCTCAGCGCGGTTGAGGGCACGCGACAAGGCTGGAGACGGAGGGTCCACTCTGTTGTGTGGGAGTGAATGGCGAGGATCCCTTTCACTAATATGAGAAAGTTGACTTCTCTGTGAATTCGATAAATCTAACGAAGGCGAATTTGATGGAGATTGAGCTCTGGGCATGTCGAAAAAGGAAGGCGTACCGCAAGCAAGTGACGACTGGGAACCTTGCTGAGTCACAGGGGGGACATCCACGTCCATACGATTCGCAGCAGGTGTCAGATTCGCCACATCTGGGACAGCAGTATCTAGCGATCTTGGGGAAACCAACATTTCCGCCCTTGCCTTGTTGCTCTTCAAGCTCCCTAGTGTTGGCAGATTCTCACCAGAACCCATGCTAAACTCTACCAAGTTACCATGGCTCAAGTTAAATTCGTTTGTTTCCGATTGCCTTCTGAAAGCGTCGAAATTCGCCGCTTCTAATGGTAACCCTCGTCGGGAAGTCGCTGCGTGTGGACGGGCGTCAGAAGATGGCTGATTCCAGTTCTTCTTCGCATGGCCCCCAGCGTTAGGGTTTGGTGGATTGCTGCCGGGGTCGACCACATATTCGAAGTAACTCGGACTTGGCGTGCGGAGGGTGCGTTGTGCATAAGGCGAGCGAGCTTTGGTCGATAAGCCTGCAGAAGTAGAAGTGGGCTGGCCGGCAGATCCTGGGGTTCGTGCTGGAAGTCCATGAGGTGTGGTAGTAGGTCTTGAGAGGTTCCGAGAGGGAGTTTGGGAGACCCAAGGACTCGGAGGTGAAGCTCGACTGGTCGCAGCGGTGGACATGACTTTGACTTCGCGTTAGGAATCTTAATGCGAAAGGCGATCTTTATGAGGTTAGGTTGAGTTATCGATTTTCGAGTTGGAGAAACGCCATTTTCTAGAGGATCGTTATCGGGGGTGTGGTTTGGGTAGAAAAGATCTCAACGAGCTTTCACGTTTTCTATCTATCTCATCGAGAGAAGGTGGGTTGAACGTGACTGCTGAGCGGTAGGGTCTGAAGGCGGTCGAGACCCTGTCGAATCTTCCTCTCTACAGTTTAAAAAGTTGACGTTAGTGGAAGAAGCAGGTAGACAGGACGTCTGTGATTCGAGTCGAAGAAAGGGAGAGTGTCAATCGTAGCTGTTCTGGAGATGATACGGTAGGAGAATCATGATCATAATGGTAATTATCATACTGTGTATTTCTTCTTCGGGGGGCTGCAACAATTACAAAAAGGTTCGCGGAAGCCGATCAGGGTCTCCCAAATCCCCGCCACCACGTCATAATGTCAGATTTTGATTACGCCTAAAAATACGGATGTACAAAGCACGTAATCGGCTAGTACTCGTAATTTTGGATCAAAGAATTGCTCATTGTTTATTGCACTGATGTAAGTGAACAAGAACAACAATACTATGTAGATAAATCAACTCGACTGAGATGCCTTGTGGTTCTTGTTAGATATGTTACCGTAAGTCAGGTCGGGTTTCAGTTACGACGACCTTAATTCGCCATGATCTTCATGCTGTGCCTGAAAATCCGTGCCCGCTCCACACACCGCCCACCCATGGTATCCACCGCCCACTAAGGTACCTCGCTCCACTTTGTCATACCGAAGATCAGCAACGCAACGCAAGGACACGAAAGGAAACATTGGCCGGACTACCACTGAAGCCAGCCTCGTCGACTATCTATCACCAAGGTAGTACAGTACCCCGCATTAAGTCACGGTCGCGCGCTCCCCAACCAATACACCCCCCACCTGCATCAACCATTGAACCATCAAATTCAGCTGGGGAACTTCAATATTTGGGCTAGTTATTTATTAGTATATGACTTATAATTCCCCGATCAATATTTAGTATGCCAGCCCTCCGCTATAATTAGAGCTTCACATCTGCGTGGCATACTGGAAATTAGCCCCTCTATTACCTTCTCCCGTATGTTCCCCCA
>JAABUO010000327.1_pt1 | contig 103714 bp, 120 predicted proteins | sample 5559291 | NCBI WGS metagenome assembly JAABUO01 (sample SAMN10711878, study PRJNA513372) | rock metagenome | isolation source: Antarctica rocks | place: Antarctica: Victoria Land, Finger Mt sud
GTGTTTGTGGGATGGGAGGGAATGGGGCGTGGGAGATGGGAGATGGGAGATGGGAGATGGGAGATGGGAGATGAAAGATTGATTATGGCATTTTGATAGAGTATGTTGGATTTAGGTACATAAGTATCCCAAGCAATGGTTAGAAATGGTGTACTATCCCTTGGCTAACTTACATGAGAACTTCTTGACGAATTGACGATGAGCTCCTCAGCCCATTGGGACTCACAGCTAAAAGAAAACGATCAAAGCATCTCACTTACTGAATGGTTGGGCCATGGAAAGGGCCGGCACCGCACAACGAAGGTTGAACTTTCCTGGAAGAACCCCTGGGGAATACACCATAGCCATATGGGATAGAGCTCGCTCTGTGGTATTGGAGAGACAGTGATACTGAGAATCTGATTGCAGTTACCTTTTTATATACCAAGAGATACGACATGTAGCGTAAGGTGTTCTTGCTTCGATCCCAAGTAGGGCGATGCGAATCAACTTGCAAAAATCTTGCTGCTCCTAACGTGTCTGACCGTTACGCGATATTGACCAATCCTGAAACTTCCTATGTGTATATCCTACGGCTTGGCTTGGGTCGGGCGGTAGGGACGGCAGTAGTCACTTCCAGAAAGCAATAGCTGTCTCCGTAATCTGTCAATGTCATGTCTTACACGGAAACGTCCCTCATGCTAGCACTCTAGCGCTCGGTCCAGATCAGTAATTGCAGGCAGGCTGAGCATGTAAGGCTTCCGCCAGTGCGCTGAGTTTGATAACATTTGACGGGCAATGGCCTGCAGCTCGAAGGATGATTTGACACGCGGGCTTCATTCTGGGTAATAGAGAACCGAGGCTGCTGTTAGCTCAAAAAGCAAAAGAAAGTGCCATCCTGGTCCCTTAATCTACGCATTGTAGAGTGTGAGTACCTGCAAGTGCCATACATATTCAAACCTCAAAACTGGCTGCGCCCTTCGAACAGGGGCAGACCAATCTCAGATCAGGGGTTGGACACGCGTAACAAACACAGCATAGTGATCTATTATGAAAGGGCTGAGTCTTGTCCTTTCAGGCGTCAATGTATAAAACTTATCCAATTAGATATCCTCAGTTGTGCAGTCTGGACTAGTCCACAAGTTCACCCTCTCTGCACAAGGACTGTTACAAGACATTGGCGGCTTCAAACGGTTTGGGGACAACCTTGATCTCAACTGTGCTATCCACAGCGATGGGGGATATCCCCGGCCTAGTGCGGGCATGAGGAAGCTCATCATCGACACTTGTCATCGATGCTCATCATTTGGAAGCATGCAGAGAAGGTCTGCAAAATTCGAATGCTCGACAGTTCAACTCCATGATCGCCCCGAACAAGATAGATACGAGAGCCAAGCAGATGGGTGGACGAACAACGATTTGAATCTGGCCAGACGTGGAAATGCGATCGAGGCAACTCTCGACGATAAAGAAAGCAAAGCCCGACTTACTTGGAAGCTTGAGCCTCGACAGAGCTGTCACACCTCGTCGCGGAGACGTTCGGTTCTATCCAATGTTGCAATCAGTGACTTGGCTCCGAAATCCGTACCAATATATGAACATGCACTCTAATGCACGTATGCATGGGAAGAGCACAGAGCCGCTGCGGACCTTTTGCAAAAGCCGAGGAGTGTTCGTGTCACAATGTAGGCCACCCACATCGGCCGCGATCCTGCAAGCTCCAGATCTCGAAAGCGCCATGCGGTGGACGCTGGGGCGTCACATTCCACGTGTGAAGAGTAACGGTACAACATAATGTGCAGGTTAGAGGCAAGATGTATGCGGTGCGACTCGAAAAGGTCGCGACTGCATCTCGACAACGGAAATTTGCAGTCGCTAGCCTTGCTTAGGACACCACATCGACGTAACATTGGCCTGTCCGAATTCAAAAGGTCGTAGGACGTTCCTTTGCGAGCCTCCTACCCTTCTTGTCGACGTGCATTGAGCTTCGGACGTACATGATCGAGATCACAAGGCTGAAGCTGAGCTACTGAGAGCCGATGGATTTGTCAATAACGGTTTGGCTGGCGGTGTTGAGCGGAAACGGCCTGTGCCCTCTGCATGCATTAGGAGTAGTGCTGTCAGTGGGGCCGGCACACCCAATACGTGCTCGTGGCTGGCTGAAGCCGCTGTTACGGGCGTATCATGGCGAAGCTTGATTTCTCAACCATGCATCTGGCGGTCTCGTGGCTGCCAAGTAGCTCGTTATTTCGTACATTGAGCTCTACACGATGGTTGTCACGATGTTTGTCAAATATGACTGTCATTAACATTGGCCGATGCTACCAAAGTTTTTTCAATTCCGGTACAATCGCCCCTATCATTCTTGCCGGATTGAAGCGCGATGAGAGTCTTGACTGGTGTGAATCTCACGTTCCGGTTCCTAGACGGGAGCAGGCGGCTACTCTCAGAATGCTAACCCCTGTCCGTAACATAGGTATCGTTCATTGGCCGCGCATGACTCCTAGGATACATCTCAGATTCGGGACTGAGGGGAACTCTAACCTGCTGCTCTCATTTTCAAATGATCGTATGAAAAACGGATAGCGGCGAGCACGGTCCAGGTGCACAGAAGTAAAAGGGATCGTGCCTCTCCCGACTTTGGCATTGGGGAACCATTCTCGATATAGATTCGCGCTTCGCTAAAGACGACCGTCCATTGGTCGACGAGGGCAAGTTTGATGATCCCCGCGCTCTCATCGTATTCAAGTCCTGTTCATGGACCCCAGCGGCCTTCTCAATAATTTCGAAAGCAGGCTTCAATCAAGGAGCTGAGTTGTTGATCAATTCACCAAACGAGCCCGCCCACCGGTCATCGAGAAGGCCAGTATCCCTACGTCTGCGGACAGCTCGGTGGTTTGTCGGAAGAGGCCGGATCAACAAGATCTACGTAGGATCGCCTTCGAAACGCAATCGCTCGATCTACCCTCACCGAACAAGATTAGCGTCCAGACGCTCGACAGAATCCCGTAATTGTGGCTCCAGCCACGGCCGTCCCCGGAGAAAAGTAGGCGCTGTGCGATTGCCGTTTCTGGGATATCTGATCAAATTCGGAGTAGAAGGATTATCACCAACGGCTGTGCTGATACAAGTATCATTTTCGTGAGAGCGACGGCCACATAAAAATTGCTGTAGTTTGAAGATATCGCTGCATCGTGACGGGCCCAACAGTCTCCAATTACTTCATTAATGCTCTGTTCGGAACACAAGATATTCCAAATCACAACTTATGGTGCCAATCCAGATAATTCTGTTCTCTTGTTGTTATCAATGTTGTAGTGTAATCTGTCATTATTGCCGCCCTATCTTATGTACGAAGTACGGAAGGGGTAAGCTTGACGAAGGGTACGTCGGCAAGACCACCCCTTTCGGAAACACCAACATCAGCAATTCGAGGGTTCGATGGGGCAGTATCTAATCAAGCTGCCTGCTGCTGGTACTCACACCACCTGACATAGCAGTAACTGGCCAGGTGATATGACAAGTCGCATCATCAGAGAGCTCCCTTAGGCGCTTCGGAGCGTGAAAGACCGAGTGTCGTAGGGTTACGTCGCGGACGCGGATGACTGTACTCGTATACTTTAGGGAGTCTGGACTGGATTGTGACTTTCGGCCTCTGCGGCCCTTGAGCTACGACAGAAGCAAAGCCAATGGGATTTCGCCATTGCCTTACATTCGCTAAGGTACCTCAGTGTCCCTTCTCATTGAAGCGTAGTCAATATGCAGGCAATGGCAGCCCCCAACCGGCCTTGGCCTAGCGACTCAGCGAGGGTATCCTCTGCTGCAGGCTAATAAGCTTCTTCTTCATCGGACCCGACTATTCAATCGATCAAGCCATCCCGCAGCCTTCGAGCCATGTGTGCAGGCCCTCAAAACTGATGTCAGACATGCTGTGAAGACCACTCAAAAGCGAAGCTGTCCAGGATGTCAACGAAGTACTGTCGCACTGGGAGTGTTGCCCAAGCATCCGATGATGCCGCTGACCATCGTCCGGTCCAAGCTCTGCTGTCGCGATAACAAATTTGTGGAGTTGTAGACCCCACCCAGGGAGCGTGTAAAAAGGCGAGGAAGGCAAGCTTAAGCTGGCCATCCCGTACCCTTGACCAATCTTGTGAGGCCTCGAAAGCAGCAATCGTGAAGGTAGACCCGAGCTTTGCAAGCGTACACTAGCTGCCTGCAGCATGCGCTTCTCTTACATTGCGCCTTTGTCCGAATGGGAACCCTTTGAAGCGATGAATGAAATCTGGATTCCCCCTTCCTGTTCTTGACTGGAGGGGTCTGCGACCTACCACTTTTACTAAATGAAGGGACGAGCAAACTCTTCTTCATCTCACCTCTGAAAGATACCGAGTACCGATATTCGAAGTCCTCATCAGGACGCCTCACGCCGCTGTGACAAGCCCCGTCAGCCTTCCGCTGCCAGCCCTCCCCGACAGGAACAGGCTTGATCCTGTGGACTAACAAAGGGAGTGGCACTTGACACCACTGGACCCAACCAAGGGATTGGCCTGCGTCGACCTGCGACCATAACAGTGGCCCGTAGGACCATCAGCAGTCTTTTGATCCCTACATCCCCCACTGTCAAGTGGCAGTAAGACGCAGTTCATCGAGTGTCCGAGATTTCTTGGGTGTTCGCCGAGTCGCTCGAGCTTGGGGCAGGGGGCTCTTTGTCCATTTAAGGCAGCGATCGGCAGTCCCAGAATTTAGAAGCCCGGGCCCCTGTACTTCTAGTCGTCTTTCTCCGACCAGCATCGACTCTAGTCCTCACCAGCGCCCTGATCGTCGCGCAAGGTCCACGACCAGCTTTCGTCGGTACCTGTCAATCCCTCGTACCTCACTGCCGCCGTTGCTTTATCATTTGTTGACTCTACCAACACTCTTTTCGGCTATCTCGCATTGACGACCAGCATCATCTGGACGGAGCTCTGCAGCTATCGCGCCTTCCTACAGTCGACCCAAGGGTTCCAAGAGCACATACTGCAGCGAACCTTTCACAATCGACATCTTTCACTGAAGCTTGCCTTGAGCGCGCGTTCGCTGCCAGTGACATTGCAACACTGCAAAGGTGGTATCTCAGCTCCGCGATTTGGCTGTCCAATCCCCTCGCCAGTCCATTGGTCATTTCGTCAAACCGTCAAGTCGTTTAACCCGTCAGCCGTGGAAACATCAAGTGCTCGGTCACACTTTCTACAAGCAAAGAGCACCACTCGACGGAACTCGAGTCTTGGGCCTACGGACGCGCCTTCTTGAGAGAGAATCTCACGACGGCGACCTCCTCGCCGCTTCCAACGCGAACCAGATTGAATTGGCCTTCTGCCACCATATCTTCCCCGCCAAGCCGGCCATTCGCGATACAGTTGCCCTCCGTGGATTTCTCGAATCCGCAGGTCGCGCAGGCTGGTCAGTACTGGCCTGGTGCGACCGCCGCTACACCTTTACCACCTTCGCACACGCTTCCAACACCACCAGGTGCGGATTGCGAAATATACAAACCACCGGGTCTCAACCGCGAGGCGTCAGGGAGCGGCGCCACCACAGCGATTCATGCAGGAATGGTCCCAAACGTTGAGCCGAGCGGTCCCGCTTCGAGCTTTACGGCTCGCAGATCTGCAGCTTCTCATCTTCCACAATTCGAACTCCCACCACCACAATTGCTGAACGCTAAATACATGCCTTATCCAAGCATCAATACCACCACACAAGCTGCGCCCGCTGCATTGAGCGTGGGAAACCTTCTGACGCCGCCGTCGAACATTCCAGGTGACAGTTTGAGTCCGGTTTCCTCAGGCGTTCATAGCAACAGCCCAGCTGCCAATGGCCTTCCACCTTTCACACCGAATTCGTATTGGGCACACCCGACGGGGACTACACCGCTTGCAATGGGATCTGGTATGACGCCACAGCCATGGGGTCAAGGCCCAAATCCTCTTTTCCCACTTCGAGGAGCTTTCTCACCATCATCACTAGGTTCTCTGATGCGGAATAACACAGGCTCGCCATCAGCATCTGACAGTCTACCGCCTCCACCTTACGACTTGAACCAATTGCCTCCATTCTCAGCTCCGATGTCGATGCCCGCCCCCGCTACGCTCCCGGCGATATCTGCGCAACAACTGCATCAACACCAGCAACATCAACACCAGCAGCAGCAGCAGCAGCATCAGCAACAGCAACAGCAACAACAGCATCAGCAACAGCAGCACCACCAGCAACAGCAGCAACAACAAGCGATGGCACAGTTCATGGGCATGCCTACTCCCATCTCTACTACGGCTTCGCAAACGTCTCCCACGAGCGCTACCGATTCATATTCTCAAAAACAACCCCATACGCCTAATTACTACAGTGGGTCGCAGCCGTCTTCGACCCCCCAGCAGACCCACTTTTCCGCTTTCCACAATCCTTCACCTGTGCAACACAGTCCTATGAGTGCGACGGCGCCACCTAATAGACTATCGCCCACGACTGGGCAAATGCCGAGCTTTCAGCCCGGAGCCCAGCAACAAACCCCGCAATACATGCGCCAATACCCAGCCTATCCGCTACCTGGCCCTATCATGTCAAACCTGCATAGTCCAAACGGACAGATGTCCGTCGTTGGGGTGATGCCTCCTGGAATACCTGGCAGCATGCCGCAGTATGGCTTCAACAGTGGGCATGCGGCACAAATGCAGCAGATGTACGGTAACCCACAACAGACGCCACACAGCGAGCGACCCTTCAAGTGTGACCAATGCCCGCAGAGCTTCAACCGAAATCATGATTTGAAGAGGCATAAGCGGATACACCTTGCTGTCAAGCCTTTCCCATGTGGACATTGTGATAAGAGCTTCTCGAGGAAAGACGCACTGAAGGTCCGTCTGCCGGATTCTGTTCAATGTTGACCATGAGCTGACTGTTCATATAGAGGCATATCCTTGTCAAAGGGTGCGGGAAGAACGGCGATACGAATACTTCCGCTAAAGCTACGCAGGCCGGATCGTCATCAGTGAACAAGTCCGAGTCTGTCAGCAGCGACAATGACGACGGCGTTTCGCAGTAAAACGGAAATAATCTGTCGATGTAGTCGTGGCGCCACGAAGACAGGGGTTCAAGACGGTCGCAGTCTCGGGCATTCTCTGTCATCTTCACGGTCAATTACATCTTTTCACTTTTCCTGGGTATCAATCAAAGGTGCAGCACGGCGCACATGGCGCATAGGCTGGTGGGTAGACGACGAGAAAGACTTCAAGATGACGCGGAGGAACACAATGTATAAAACTTGGATTTGAGGTTGAGGCAATGCCTTCGGGGGCGTTTGGGCTTGTGCCTTGGGCTTTTGGACTAAGGGGGTCTACTTCTTCGGCTTGTTACCACCAAGGGGGCTTTTAAGCCACCCCGAAGCAGGGCGGATATCTTACATTGGGAGCTTTGGGGGGGGTTTTGTCAGGCTTTGAGCGAGCTACTAAGAGTTTGAGATTATTTCAGCATGCGTTACTTGCCACTTTGTTGAAAAAGCAGATCTTTTCCTCGACTGCTTGATATTCTTTAGTAGTAGTATTCAATAATGATCTTTTATCTGACAGAATCCCTCGCTTGGTGACCCATCTATGTCCTGAATACCTCACAGAGGGGTCATTAGGTTGGAGTCTTCGGATATGAATGCCCCTGGACACGCAAGATCAAGCAAGCTGATCGAGCAAGATGGTATACCTAATGAGGACTAGATCGGCCAACCTCGCAAGCCAATCTCAACCACATATCATGAACGTAACCCTCTTCCTCAGCAAGAAAGCCGTAGTAGATGCGTAACACAATCTCGAACCTCTCGTAGGACGTTGTGAATCTGGTCTGTAGGTTTTCGATCACACGCCAAGATCAGCTTCATCCCAATCTGGCTTCCCGTCATTCCACAGTAAGACATCGGACCTGAAAGAGCGGATTGACTGTATACCCACAGACCAACCTAAGGAGCAGCTTCATTTCTAGGATCCAGTATCCTAGATTCAGAAGACTCGCCAGGATAAAAATCTGCTTCTGTATTTGGCTTTCATCCTCATCGTTGTCGATGGACAATGGTTCCCTACTAAAGCTGCTTTCCTTATGTTAACAAGCATGATGCGAGATTTGGAATAATTGAACATTCCCAAGACTTGCCTTACGCTATGGAGACGCTACGACTAACTCCCTGAGATACACAATCTCCCACCTTCGGTTTTCCCATTCCTGGTACTCAATTGCTTCAACCACTACGACTTCTCATTGCATACTGCTGCTTCTTCCATTGATATCACTACTAGTCGTGAACTAATTGACGTATTGTGTAGCGGCCGAGGTACATCAATTCACACTCTTGGGCGGAAGGAAGGTGCAACTCGCGCCTCGGACGGCATCAGAGATACTTTTTCCGCCTTCAGAGACGAGATAACCCCAACAACCCATACAGCCTAGACATTGCTCAATTTTGGAGATACAGCACGAGTCGGCACGTCGCTCTTCGCTCCATGGCTTTTAGGCGCATTCTTTACGAGAACATACACTCTTTCTGAAGCGCACGCGACAGCAGGCGCATCAATTGCAGACCCAAAACCACGCTCATTACAACCCTTACGCCTTCATTCGTATCTATACACCTCGTCTTCGCAGCATATCGGATCATTGAGGAGCTGCGTATGCATACAGCCTTGGTCCAGACCCATAACAAGAACCTTCGCTCGGTTTCAACATGGCTTCTCATACCCCTACACAACGACCAAAGAGGTACCGGCAACCTCTCGGTGATACGACAGAATGGGTCAACAACCAGCTCTCGACACCACCAGCATCCTCAGCACAGTATTCTACACCGCACATGCCACATCATACTTCTCTCAAACCCGGCGGCAATCTACAACTACCAATACCGAGTTCTCCAGGATCTTTTGCAGCAGATAAACGTCTGTCTGCTGTTAGCGGTAGTGATCGCAACACGAACCGTGATTCTTATGCATCTGGGACCTCAACAAACGCCTCGAAGAAGTCCAGACGAAAAACACATGTTGGGCCATGGCACCTGGGCAAGACATTGGGCAAAGGAGCGTCAGGTAGGGTTAGAGCGGCGAAGCATGCGGCGACTGGCCAACCAGCAGCTGTAAAGATTGTTAGCAAGAAGGCGGCAGAGCTACTCAGGACCGATAGCCTGGCGGTCATGGATACACTTGCTGCACAGCGAGGGCAATGTTTTATACCCTTTGGAATTGAGAGGGAGGTGGTCATAATGAAGCTTATCGAACATCCCAACATAATTAGTCTCTTTGACGTGTGGGAGAATAGAGGCGAGCTGTAAGCAAACGACCACCCGGATCAAAAAAACCTATTCTAACGTTGGACCAGGTACCTTGTTCTCGAGTACGTAGAGGGCGGCGAACTGTTCCATTATATCAAGCGCAACGGTCTACTACCTGAGGATGAAGCTGTTCGCATCTTTCGGCAAATGATAGCTGGCCTATCATACTGTCATCGATTCAACATCTGCCACAGAGACCTCAAACCAGAAAACATCCTAATGGATCGCCATGGAAATATCAAAATCGTAGACTTCGGAATGGCTGCACTTCAACCTGCGAACAAATGGTTGACCACGTCTTGCGGCAGCCCGCACTATGCGTCACCAGAGGTGATTCAAGCCAAGAATTATCGTGGTGATCGAGCGGACATATGGTCATCCGGGATCATACTTTATGCGATGCTCACGGGAACACTCCCCTTCGACAGCCAGAACGATAACCACAAGGACGTCATTCAGCTTGTATTGACAGGCAAGTACATCTTCCCGGAGGAATTATCGGTGCATGCGAAAGACCTCATTTGGCGGATGTTGCAATATGACCCGAGACAACGAATACCGATGAAAAAGATGTGGGAGCATCCTCTGCTTGGACGTTATGAAAGCCTTGACTCACTAGATTCCAACGGCAACGCATATATAGGCCCACCAGCTCCGCTGACAACTAACGATTGTGGCCTGCCTATCAGGCACCGAAAGGATCTCGATGGAGAGTTGCTGAGGAATTTGCAAAACTTGTGGCATGGGGTAGCTGCTGAAGAGGTCACCCAGAAGCTACTCACTGACGAGTATGAGCCGTAGCCCAATGCTTGGAAGTATTCCGTGGCTGATATGTCTCTAGGCCTACCTTTGAGAGAGTGCTGTATACTAAACTTTTGAAGTTTCGTGAAGAGCACTTGGAAAACTACGAGGGTCCGACAATGGAGTATTCGGTCAGCGACTATCATCATGTCAATGAGCCAATCAGGCGATCTTCTACTAGGCAATCCCATCAACCACCGCTTCCCACCAAACGCGTGTCTCAGGACTCTATCCTTAGCGGAAATGCACCAAGGAAAATTCAAAGTCACAGACATCAACGACAGCCAAGTGTACCAGAAACAGAGCAGAGCTACGATCCATTCCGGGCTTCAAGCAGACAGCAGACGGCCCGAGCTGAGGCAGATCGAGCTCGAGCTCTCGTTGTACGTGGTTCATCGGCAGCTTCTCGGCAACGCCCAGCGAGTGCCTACAGTAGCCGTTTAACCAGCAAGGCATCGGTGAAGAACCCAGCGCTTGCCAGGATTCAAGATGATGCGGTGTACAGCCTTCCGCCATCATCCTCATCATCAGGGAGCCCTCAGCAACGCAAGATGTCCCGAGTCGTATCTAGACGCTCCATGGTCAGCAGTTCCAGTGCAGTTCGCAAGTCAATCAGTTACAGGCGCAACGTTAGCTTTGTACATTCTCAAAGGCGGACTGTTTCTTCAGCGCATCCTACTATCAAAGCAAGACGAGAGACAAACGCTCTGACTCTGCAGGAAAGATACAACCATGGGGACGACAACGAAGAAATCAAGCAGGTTTCCATTGTTGCCACGCCTCGACAATCCATAGCCGAAGCGAGCTACGCGGCTGATAGCCCTAAGCCAGAAGTACCCCAGGCGGTTCGATCTCGCAAGACACTTCTAAGGACAGCCACTGTACCTGATGTTGTCTTAAGCCGAGCAAGCCAGTTCTGGAGGGACGAAACTAGGAAAGTAAGCAATGAGTTAGAGAAGTTCTGCGATGAAGCATTTAATCGATCGTCTTTACATATGAGTACTACTCCTGCCACGGAGGTCGAGGACCAGATCTATAGTACTCCGGCAACATCACTGTCAAGGGAAGTGTCAGGAGCATCCGTGGTCCAGCACCCTCAGCGTGCGAAAGCCAGTGGGCAGCTGGATCCTAAAGCCCTTCGTGAGCGTCCTTTACCACGAATCCCGTCGCCAGAGCACCCAGGCACGTATGATTTCAACCAGCGCGAGCTTGCCAAAGCACGAGAATTGCTTCTGCAACGAGCCGCAGATCCCAGTATGTCAGGATCGCTGGACGAAGTAATAGCACATTTGGATCGTCTAATGCAACCCAGTGCGGTGAGGCTTAAGGAGCAAGGACGACGAGCCGCTTCAACTCCTGATCCGAAGTCGCCATTAGAACGGACAAATGATACCTTTGAGCGGTTTCTGGAGAAAGGTTATACTGGCATTCGTTCAGCTTCTGAACCTGGGCCTGGGGATGGCGCTGGTGCCGACCGTAGTAGGATGACTGTTCGGATGGTCGACGCCGACGCACAAAAGCCTATATCACCTACGAAGCCACTAACAATACGAAAGAAGAGCGGATCCTCTACTCCGTCGACCGACTCGGGAAGACTTCGACCGAGGGCGTCTCAGGAGCAGATATCTTGCTACGAAGATGTCAGGCCCTATGGTGGAACACAAGGCGTAGAGTATCGCTCTGCCGGGCTTAATTTATTAGATCACCCCCTGGAGCCCATCGAGGAGGATGAAGACAAGGAGAATTTTGATCCTGGAGACCGGAAGCGGAAGACCTTGTCCGGAGAATCGAAGAAGCGAGGCTGGTTCCGACGTCACCAGCAAGGACAGGGTAGTCAAGAGAGTGAACAGTCGCACGGTCAAGCACATAGAGAAGGCGAGCTCCAACAGGACTGCCAGGCTTTGCAGGCAAATGAGGAAACGACAAGACCTCGGAACAACAATGCTTTGGCCGAAGCTCGAAATGGGCAAAAGCTTAGCGGCAAAGGTAGGTTCTTGAAGCTTTTTGGCAAGCGTGATGGCAAGCGGGCGAAGGATGTTTCGAAGGGTGCATCTGGTGGTGTGTGCTGAATACGCTTCCATTCGTCTGGGTCTCGGTTAGCTGACTTGTCGCAGACTACGGCCTTGACGATGGCGAGAGTATCGACACAATAACCTCGTCCCGCCAGTACAACTCAGCCTACATGAGTGGTGCTATACAAAATCCAAGCACTAGCTCAGTCCAGCATACACGTAGGACAACAGACGACACCGGCGCCAATGTTCCTCCACCTCGTATCATCCAGCCTCAACCCCAGAATTGGCTTGCTAGATTCCTCCGGATCAAGCCTGCTGTGACAGTGATGTGCTTCCAGATCTCAAAGGTCCGAGCACGGAAGGAGGTGGCCAGTACCTTCCGCGAGTGGAGAAAGTACGGGCTCAGAGACATTGTGATCGACAAAGCGGCGGGGAGGATCTGGGCGAGGGTTGCTGAGAAGAATTGTACGCTTCAACTTACCCCTCTTCATTCCTTTCATCATCATCCGTGACGTGCGAAAATTGAGGCTAACGCGCTACTTGTAGCTCTGCACATCCGTCCCGTCTCCCTGGCCGTGGAGTTTTTCACCGTTCTCGAGCACGGCCGCAAAGCCAACCTTTCTATCGCACGCTTCACGCAGGAGAAGGGTGCGAAGAGCAGCTTTGAGCGCGTGATGGAGGCATTGGAACGCGTTCTTCGAGACCGAGGCTGTGTCGTTGAAGAGCAGAAGAAGATGGCCGGCATGAGGAGCGTGCTGGAGATGTGATCACGAAACGAAGAATGAAAACAACTATGACCACCATACGACTTTGCAACGACCACGACCACCAGCTTATCGGCTACTAATATAGCACTACGCATGCATGCATTGAATGAGGACGGCATCAGCGTGCAGGGTTTGTACGATATAGACAAAGCGCGGCTATTGCTGTATACTGCATTGCATTTTAGAGCTATTGTTTCTCTTCAAGCAACCAAGCGAGCAAATTATTTGGGCAGGGGTGGATGCATGCATGGATGGATATTGCGAGCGTAGGAGCTAGCTAGTCTAATGTCTGCATCCTCATTATGTCTTCTGTTCGTACAGACGGGCATGCTAAAAAGTAACCAGCTAGCTAGATCTCAATGTCTGCATTCTGTATTCTCGGCTCTACTTTTCTTTTTCGGGTCTTGTCTTGTCTTTCATTCTTCTCCTCTTTTCTTCATATCTTCATCACACATCAACAGCGCGTTGAGCAAACGTGGTAGGGTCTTTGGCTAAAGCCGTCGTGTCTATATTGAAAAGCGGCATTCAGCGTTATTGAGAATGCTCTATACCGATTGTAAAACCTACGATCTTCAACGCTCTCTTGCTGTTCCAGTCTTTTTCTTCTCTTTTTCCTCTTTTGCCTCTTCTTCTCTCTTCCTCTCTTTTCCCCCTCTTCCCTCTCATTCCTCCCCCCCCCCCCTTCTCTCCCTCTCCGCCCCCCCAACAACCCTCGCCCCCCACCCCCCACCCCCCACCCCATAGCTCTAGCTACACTCTTACCAGCCCACACCACCAAAACCCCTCTCTATTCCGATTTTATAACCACTCCAGAGGCGTAGTAGGTAGAGGGATTGGAGGATTAGATGGGTTGGAGAGGAGGAAGAGGGTTGGAGGAGAGGGGTTGGAGGAGAGGGGTTGGAGGAGAGGGGGGAGGAGAGGAGGAGGGGGTTGGAGACAAGTGAGACGTGTAAGATGGCTGGATTGTTGCTGCTGGGGTAGGGGGTAAGGGGTGCTGTGGTCGGGTGATTCGAATATGGAGTCAACCACAGCCCTGACCTTCCACTAAGCTCTATGGCTATATGAGAGGCGTAGTCGTCCGAGGGATCAGAGAGAATGTTAGATGGGTTGTGGGCAGCTCACGGGAGAGGAGGAGAGGGGTTGGAGGCTGGAAAGGAGGGAAGTGTGGGAGAGGTGTGAGATGCGATGGAGCCAGGTTATTGTTATTGCTTCTGGGGTAGGGGGTGCTATCATCTTTCTCTTTGTTTTGCTCTTCTTCGAGTTTCAGATAGGCTTTCGGTGCGTCTCGTGATTCGAATACGAAGTTCAATAATGGGTTTGACCTTCCCCTGAGTTCTATGGCTATCTAAGAGGCGTAGTAGTTCAAGAGATCAGAGAGAATGATCGATCGATCGGGGTTAGTTTATATGAGAGGGGGAGAGGGTTGGAGGCTCGAGACGATGGAAGTACTTGGAGAGGTGTAAGACGCAACTTGGCCAGATCATCACTTCTCAGATACGTGCACTACAATCTTACCCTTTGCCCTCCCCTCTTTGAGTTTCTCATACGCTTTCGGTGCGTCGCGTGATTCGAAAACCGAATCAATGACGGGTTTGACCTTCCCCTCCTGCATCCACTCCCCAATCCTGACTAAGTGCTCCCGCTCGTTCTTCACCTGCAGCATCTCATACGCCCTCCTCCCCCCTCCCAGCACCGTCGGCCAACCCATCCGCGACACAATCGTCCACACCGCACCCACACTCATTGGCGCCCCAACCTGCACGAACTTCGCCCCCTCCTTTAGATACACGTCCGCGGCTTTATACAGCTCCGGCGGCGTGCCCACATTATCCACCGCCAGCGCGAACGCCTGCCCCCGGGCCTTGAGTTTTCGAACAATATCGGTGGTTTTGTAATCAATGACTTCGTCGGCGCCGAGGTCTTTGCACAGCTGGATGTTGGGCGTCGAGCACGTGGTCGTGACGTGGCACCCTAAAGCTTTCGCGAGCTGGATGCCGAAGGTCCCCGTGCCGCCGGAGCCGCCGTTGATGAAGATGTGGTCGTCGGCCTTCGCGTGGGGGATGATGCACTGGTAGGCTGTCAGGGCGGCGGTGCCAATGGCGGCGGCGTGGTCAGGGTCGATGCCGGGTGGTAAGGGGGCGGTGCCGGCGAGGGGGGCGATAATGTATTGGCCCATGGTGCCGAAGCGGGTGGGCGCGTCGAGGCGGCCGAAGACGGTTTGGTTGGGGGAGAGGGAGGAGGCGGCGCTGCCGGTGGAGAGGACGCGCCCGCAGAAGTCGATGCCGGGGGAGGCGGGCCTGGGGATGAGGAGGCGGCCGACGAAGGGCAGTTCGGGGATTTTGTAGTCGACGGGGTTGAGGGACATGCTGATGACTTCGATGAGGACTTGCGAAGGGGAGAGGTTGGTGGAGGGAGGGGGGGAGGCGGAGGGGTTGAAGGTGAGGTGTTTCTCGAGGCCGCCTTTGGTGGCGGAGAATTGCCAGGCTTTCATTGTGGAGCGTTGCATGGTCCCTTGAGTCGTTATGGAAGAGAACCCAACAATGTGGTCGTCGAGTTGTAGTCTCGGACACTGAGTGTTGATATCGTTAATGGGGCAATTCAATGTATAACGCCGCAGCGACTTGCAAATATCCTGAACTGAGAGGGGATCGAAGAGACCGAGGAGTGTAAATCCTGAGCAGGCATCAGCATTTATATTTGGTACACAGTAACGAACTTCGCGTTACAATCTGAGGCCGTAACTACAGTACCTGTACTAGATCAATGAATTGAGCAAACCGGTAGCTTATTTTCCCAAAATCTGTATAGTAGATGGTTTTATTGTTGATTACTTGAAAGCAATAGAACGTCTACACGCATTCGCAGTGGCCAGCGTAACAACGGTAATCTGGGCATGATGTATAGCGGAATACGACCGCTGCGGAGAAGGACTACTCAACAGCAACGATTTCCATCAATGTCTTCGCGCACAAGGTCTCAATTGTAGCTGCTCTCAAGCTCGAGAAGTTGCTTGCAGAAACAAACGATTTGGGGATCTTGCTTTCCTATCTTCTTGCTTGTACAGATTACTGCTTTACAGCTTGCAGGTCTGCTTTAGGGTTATAGTTTTTGATAGCACGAAGGATGCAGCCTTCTACACGCACGCGGCGTCAAGTGCTCCCAGACGATCTACTTTATGCAGCATCGCAGATGCAACGAAATCCGGTACCGAGGTTCCAAGCCCCACTGCCACATGGTTGATCGTCCCCAGAGATCGGAGCCTCCTCCTTTTGCAACTTCAAGAAGGACACACTCATACTGAGTAGGCGCTACGGGGAGACTGACAGTGCACCATACTGTCGTGCAGGTGGAGCTCCCTCCGATCATCGATGACAAATCGGCGAACGAAGGTTTGATCCTCCCTGTCATCAAGAAGATTGGGGCGTGCGAACCTGGCAGCAGATCATGAAGTGGCATTATCGATGGCCCCGGGAGGGCCGAACTAGACTCCTCTTGGCGTCAAGCCTAGCATCAAGATAAAGTACGGATCTTGACGCAACACAATGGATACACAATGCCTTCCTGACAGGGCAGAGGTGTTGCTGCATGTGACGGAGTTGACAGCAGTCGGACAACGAATGATGAATAACGCTTCCGGCAGGAGACAGTGGTCGAGCAAATCCTGAAGGTTTGGATGGAGTGCTGTTCGTCATTTAGATTGGCTTTGGCGCCATCTTGGCGTTAGCATGGCAGCCATGGAGCAGCTATGAGGCGCAAAAGACTAGCTCTCGAGTATCTCCGATGCGAATCCTTCAATCTCTACTTTCGACTGGCCGAACGCCTCCTGGGGCAGATCCAGAACAGTCGACAATCGCAGCAAGTGCAGCCGCATGATCTGCATCGTACATCGTGATTGGGCACTTGGACCACAGCCTTAATTTGATTACAGAGGCAGATCGTGATCCTTACCATCACTCACCGCAGACATCAACAACGCACCGAGATAAGCCAGCTTCCCGGCATCGTCAATGGAGCTGGTGGGCATCCCTCAGGGTACGATGCTTGTCTCCAGATGCCTCGCGCTGTGGCAGACTTACCAGGACGAGTTGATCTGAACCCGGGGCAACTCCAAGAGAGCTTCCCTCGACGTGTACAAATTGCTACTAGCTTCCACTGTACCCCTGACAAAGCTTCTCTTCTGCAAATTAGCGATCCTCGGCCCACTAGAAAGGGCGTTTCAGCTACTTGCCGTGTGTCCAATTGCGCTTGTAGAAGTACGAATTCTTGTACCTGGCCCGTCGACTGGGCGCAAGACTACTTCGTCTGTCGGCCTGGCTCCAAAGGTCATCCGCAGATCCGCCAGCATGTCTCGAGCGTCTGCTGTCAAAGTGATTGACATGTCGTTTCTCATACTTTAACCTTCTTCTTCCCCACTCTCCGTAGCCATCCCACGTAACGTCCGAGTGGTCAGTGCGGGGACACTCGGAGAGAAAGGCGTCAAGCGGTGGACAAGCTTCCTTTACTTTATTCTCCACCCTCCAGGCCACCGGAGAAATATCCTGGACCGAAGCCCCACAGTTCCCTCCCCAGTCCCCACGCGACAGCTCTTTCTCCCCTTGCCTCTCTCTGCTCAATCCTTCCTTCCTCATACACATTTTCTAATACTACGTCCTCTACCATTCGTTCACGACCTGCTGTAGTTTCTTCGTTGCCCCTCTTCTTCGATCTATCAAGCCAGTATCTATTCCTTCCGTGGTACACCACATCCTCAGCCATGGTTTACTCTCTCACCTATCGTCGACCTCCTCATGTCGACTCCTCCCGTTCTTCCTTGAACGGAAGTGAGAAGACTCGATCCATTGGAGGCTCTACCCTCGATTCCGAGGGCGCCGTATCCTTGGGGATCCCAGATGCCTTATCCTTCGACCGTATCATCGCCGGCGGGACCTGTCCAGTAAGTCCAAGTTTGATCCTCGACAAGCATAGCAGACTTCACTATGGTCCTTGAGGCTGAGGCCTGCGTGCAAGCTCCATTTACATGCCCGTGCTTTCATCTGGTCTTCAAAGCTGACATGTTGTGGAACAGCCCTGTACAACCCGAGACTTCATGAACTACCTCGTCTACATCGAACATGCTGCAGAGAATCTCCAATTCTACCTCTGGTATCGTGATTATGTCAAACGCTTCGATGCAATGCCAGCAAACGAGCGGGCTCTTGCACCCATCTGGACCGAACAGCAGGCTGAAGCAGAGGCATTGGCAGGCCAGGCCAACGTCCTCGGGCCCAAATCCACCAGCCCGGAGACCGCCGCTGTCTTCAAGGGCACCGACTTCGCACCACCCAAGGCCAGCGTAGTGGAGATCAAGGGCAATCCATTCAATACGCCTCCGAGGACGCCCAACGCAGAGCGGGACAGCATGGTCCCATCTGAGACTGCTTGGAGTGATACTGGATCTACCATGTTCAGCACTAACAAATCTTTCCATAAGGCAGCAGGCGATGCATTTCAAGGCGCGGACCTCAAATGGCAACCATGTGAGACAGCCACCTCCTGGTCATTGAACCCTGACTAACAATGATCACAGTCACGATTCAGCCATTCCGTGAAGAGGTCTCACGCATTATAGCAATCTACGTTGCAGATGGTGCTCCTCGGCAGCTCAACCTTTCTGCCAAGGAACGTGCCCTGCTACTACACGCACTGGCCAACACCACTCATCCCTCTGCATTCCGCGGCGTTGTTCACACCATTGAATGGTCTCTTCGTCACCAAGCGCACCCCAACTTCATCCGCTGGAGCATCTGCAACGGAAACCGCCCCCGTGTAATCTTCGCTCGTGGTCTTGGCGTTGCTGGTATCATGGGTGGTCTGGTGGCCGCCATGCTCATCACTCTCAGCAACGCTGGACGTGCCTGGAGAGTTCTGTCGGCTATAGGTTTCATGATCGGTGTCGCAACGCTAATCGCTGCATGGAAGGGGATGTGCGTTGTATGTATCTACGAGTTCTGCCGCTCTTACATATTGTCTAACACCGCTAGGTCCTCCACGGCATGCATCATCGCCATCTTCGTCCTTGGGAGCTGTTCGCAGAAGACGATGATCCTGCCTCGAACTTCGAACTCAGCAAATGTTCCTTTGATACTCTTGGCAGCAGCACCAGCTATGAGGACGAGCCCTGGGTCGCCAAGTACGAGAAACGCAACGTCCTGCGTAAAATCCTTGATCGTGAGGTCTGGATCCAAGAGCCGGCTTTGCGACAGATTCAGGACACTATTTTCCTCCAGGCTATCCTTGGAGCGCTTGTAGCCACTGCTATTGCCGTCGGTGTTTTCGTTGCGCTTCCGAAGGGGAATTACTACTAATGACGGGTGTGATGTGCATGTGGCTCTGAAACACGGGCTGCTGCATTGAAAATTGTTGGGGTGGCATTTGTAGGGCTTTCACGCTGCTGCATACTTACGGCATTACGAGCTTCTGCGTCCATCTCCAAACATGGCACAAGTGTGCTTCTCTCGGTTCTGCAGTCAAATTATCGGACATGTGCTTATTGGCGCCATAAGGCGTTGGACTACCCTACTCCGCGGATGCGTGGGACCGCTGACGTCTTGATGCTTTGCAAGGAGTTGCTGGTGATACCTACAGAGTACTTGATGGAGGAGCTTCTGCTGCCTGGGTTTGATCAATTAGAGGGAATGGCAAATACATAGCTTTTTACGTAATCGAAGTAACCCGAGGACTGAATCCAGCTGTCCATCATGCCTCTTAACCACGTCTGAACTTGTGAATTTATATTTACTTTTAGTTTCTGAGCTAAATACCGGAGCCTTCACGCCATCGCTGATTCGTATAGTCGTTAATCCATGAAGTTCGTCCGGCAAGCTTCAGTCCCTAGACACCGGTTTCTCAACAGTCCTCATGCCCTCGAAACCAGTATAAGAGCCGTCTCTTTGATTATTACCTTCTTAGTAAACCTGCTGCTGCATCCTCTCCCTTCTTTCACTCCCTTCGTCTCCACCTACAGCATACCGGTATCCTCTCCACCATCAGACCTTCGGCGCCCCCTCCCTCTGCTTCACATTACCGCCAGAATTCCCGCTCGGTGGATCATAGTAATGTGCCATCTCCAGCCCGGCACGCTTGTATCCACATTTGACGTAGAAGCCTTCGTTTGCCTCGCTGCAGTCGAGAATCGCCTGCAATATATGTGTCAGTTCCTCGTTCCGTTACGGAAGGGTAAGTGGGAAATGGAAGGGCGAAGTGTGCTTGGGATTCATCAAAGACGTACCTTGTAGCACCCCACCTTCTCGGAGATATAGTCCAGTGCCTGTATAATCCGCAGTCCGAGCTTCTTCCCTTGCTGATCTTTTGCGACAGCGATGTCTTCGATATGGCCGACTTTGCCGAGATTGTGGATACTGTTGCCCATATCAATCAGCTTCCACACTCTGTTCCATGCTTCAACCCTCCACAATCGCGCTCTACCTCCCTTCTCCCATCATTCCCTCGCCCTCTCCCTCTTCGCTCGCGTTCACCTTCCAACATATAAAAACCGCACTCACAACTTCCGCTCCACAACCAGCGTCCCACACCCGACCACCTTTCCCTCCCCGTCCACCACCACCACAATGTAATACGTGTCGTCCCTTCTGCTCATCCAGTCGTAATGCGCGTTCCACCCTTCCGGCGTGATCTCCCCCACCGTCGTCAGCACCCGCAGCACGTCCAGGAAGCCGGCACCGTAGTCGGAGCGCTGCAAAGGGCGCATGGTGTAGGAGGTGGGGAGGGAGGAGGAGACGGAGGGGGAGATCAGGGAGGGGAGGAAGAGGGGGCCGTGGAGGGGGGGTTCGTTGGTGCGGGCGCCGAGGGTGCCGGCGGGGGGTTGGGTGTGTGTTGGGGACCACATTTTGGGAGGTCGATGCCTGGATGGATTGGGGTGTTGGGGTAGTGGGTAAAGGGCGCAAGTGGAGAGCTATTTCTTGCCGTTGCAAGGTGCTGCCGATGATGGAGCGCTAGGTGTTGGTGGACAAGCGGGGTGATGGGACTGTGCCTGACTAGAACGTTTATAGCAAGTTCGACAGCCCGGATTGCTTATATCTAGTCTTGTCCGGCGTGATCCATTACCAAGTTGCATCTACGGAATAGGATGTCTCTGGCGCCCTTAGTGCCTGTTGTCCTCAGCTATGGTTGCCTTCGAGCCAGTGGACCTCACTTTGGCAAATGCCAAGCCTACATATCGACTCCCAGATGACTGGTTCCCCATCCTCGAACATAGCTGCCAGTTTGGCTCCGATGTGTTCGCCGAGAATGCCAATTACCTCATCAAGAACCCGAACGTCAACTCCTCGCTCCTGTTTCGCGCCGATATCTTGTACGATAGTCTGGGCGAGGAAGTGACAGAGAGCCATTATACCGAAATCTCCAATGAGGCTGAGGCGGCAGCGCTATCAAAGAGGTTTGACGCTCAGCCCGGCGACTTCCCTGGCTTCGAAATCGAGAGGACGTTCATCTGTTGTATGATTCCTCGTAACCCACAATTGGACAAGCCAATCTCTCAAACCTGTCAGATCCTGCGTCTTGCGGGTATCGAGGGCCAAGTAACAACTCTCGTACTTTATATCCCTCGTGTATCATCTGTTGAAGAGCTCCCTTGGTATCATCCAAGAGTCCGAGCGCTTGCGTATCTGCACAATTGGCAGCCTTGGAATGAGCGGGTTCTCCCGTCTTGGGACACGACGAAACCTTATGTAGAAGGCAACATATCGTTGCATTACCGTCTCTTTCCACAAGACACATTCCCTCTATCCCTACGTCTCCACCGCACAAGCTATCAGCTTTTGCAGACTGTGTACAAACATGGTCAAGGATCATTACATGGATACGAAAAGCGCGTGCATCATGACCAGTTAGTGTCTCAGCAGAGGGTGCAGGACACCTATACCGAGCTGAAGCGGAAGCATAGCAAACGGCTTTGTGATAATTGGGTTGAGAAAACCGAGCCTAGCAAGCACGTCTTCGAGGATCTTAGTATCGCGGCTTTTTTGATTGAGCTATGGAAAGACATGTATCCAGAAAATGAGGCCTCAGACAGTAGCACCGGTACGAGCGAGGACGAGGGTCCATCACGTTTTCCTGGCTTCGTGGATATTGGGTGCGGGAATGGAGTCCTTGTCGACGTACTGCTCCATGAAGGTTACAAGGGCTGGGGCTTCGACGCCCACAAGCGGAAGACCTGGGCTACTTTCGAGCCATTGGTACAGGAGTGTCTGAAGCAGTTGGTTCTCATCCCGCAACCACTCTTTGAGCTACAATCTCGCTCTAAAACTGCCAACGCCGGCATACTCTCGCACCTATCCCTCCCGTCCAGAGTTCCTTCTACTCGGTCCGAAGACTCCCCTCCAATATGGCACAATGGTCTTTTCCCTACGGGGACCTTCATCATCTCTAACCACGCGGACGAACTGACGTCCTGGACGCCGCTACTGGCCTCTATATCCTCGTCGCCATTTTTAGCCATACCCTGCTGCTCGCACAACCTTTCCGGTGCCAAATTCCGCGCTCCGTCCGTGTTCAATAACAACATGGCCGACCACCTCGCGCCCTCATATTTCGCCAATAACATTCAGAAGTCGAAATCCGTAGCAATCACCGTCGCTTGTTTGACCGCTGTTGAGGACCAACAGCCCAAAAAGGGGAACCTCGAAGACCTAAGCATAAAAAATCGATCAAATCAGCCATCTGCATACTCCAGTCTCTGTGACTGGGTGTGTCATCTTACCGCTAGTGTGGGGTACATAGTGGAGGTGGAGATGCTGAGGTTGCCGAGTACGAGGAATACGGGCATTGTCGCGAGGACTTTGGCAAGCGGGTTCGAGAGGGAGGGCTGGGAGGGGAGGATGCAAAGGGTTATCAGAATTGCTACGAAAGAAGGGGCCGATGGGGCAATGTGGGTTGAGAGGACGAAGGGGTTAATGGCTGGGAAGGGCGTGGTTCACTGAGATACCTGGTCACGCCGACCACTACCACGATCATCAGGCCTGTGGCACCGAAGCCAAGGACTAGATCGCCGGCAACGTGATGTGAATCACGGCTCGGAAGCCTGTGCACCTGGCCAAACGCAATGAGTAATTTTCGACCGACTACCTCGCACAGCGGCTACTCCGACGGTATCAAATCTACAAACGGAGCCAGCGAACAAAAGCAAGATGGCCAATCCGCGTCAGCACAAGCACTTAGAAGCTCCAATCGGCATAAGAATCTCTGGATTCGCGGATGATCAGGTCTTTCAAGTGATGTTTGTCAAAACTGGGGTCGTTGGCAGACACAAGTCATTGTCAACGCCTGGCCCTCTGTGCACTCTTAGTGCACATACATATGGTTGTAGTAATTCCCAGGCGTGGATTGTTCGCAATCCAACATCGAACGCACAGAATGCAGACTGAAAGCATGTACAACAGTACAATCAGGGACATTTGCTGCAAGTCTACCAAGGCCGCCGAGCGGATCTCTTGATGCAGGCTTCGTACAAAATTTCAACCAATCACGAATCAGATATTCACAGTCAGACCAAGCTATACAGATAATTGGCCAATTTGGTCTCATCTGCATTCGAACGGTCAATAACATTGGGAGGCTTGTGTCAGTCCACCAGAATTTCGCAGCATACTGGACTTCAACACTCTTCACCCCCTCCACAATTCCCCGAGTTCTTCGTTCTTCTTGCCTAAACTCGCTTTATTCAAAGCCCTCGCAACCGGTCGATACTGCCTCGATGGTATGGCTAGTGGTAAGAACTTTCAGTCGGTTGAGCTGCTGCCAGAGTGCGGAGATCAACGATCTTCCATTACGTTCGAGATTGTGTAGGATCAGCTCTCGATAGCGTAATGAGGCCTGTCGTCGAGTTGGCGATTAGTTCGTACTTCTCATGACTTTGAGTTTCGTTCCTCGTTGCTCATCACGTAATATCGTCTGTATTGAGTGCTGCGAGGAGCGGCCCATCATCAAGAGCTCTAAAGTCATGGCTTTCGTCCATTTGACCATCTTGCGCTCCTAATTGGCCTTTCTTCTCCAGACCTTCAGCTCTCTTCCTTTCCCTCCTCGACTGCGGATCTTCCCACGATGACTCACTACTCTTGTGCCCATGGAACAAGCTGTCACTAAACCTCTCTATTCTCTCCACATTGGCTACAAACCTAGCATTTGCGACCCTTAATAATGTCTCGAGGTACTCTTCGCTGACCAATGCATGAACCTCCTCCTCACCATTCCCCGTCTCATAGGCATGGCCGATAATCGAGCCAAGCGCAAGACCGGCTGTGCGCACCGCAACCATTGGGAACGCATTGGGATCTTCGAGGTTCTTCAGACTCTGCACGCCGCTTTCTCGGAAGCCGGCGTTGATGGCTGCAGAGAGGATAGGTTGGGCATGATGCAGAGAAGCGGCCATGATATGGAGAATCTACTTGGTCATCAGCCCCTTTCACCTATCTCCCTCCTCCTTGAAGAACAGAATCCACGGATCTCTACTTAGGCTTACCATAGGTTCAAACTGGAACTTCACGAGCCGCGCTTCCGGCCCCATCACACTCTGCGCATCACGCTGCTGAGGCTTCAGCCCCAATAGCCTCGTAACAGGTCTATCTTCCAATTCCACCCCCAGAGGCATCTCTACAGCATCATGCGAAACGAACAGCCATCGCCCACCCATCCCCTTCCCACCCGGCACAGCAGCCTGCCCTGCCCCGCCAGCCTTCGTCTTTGCACCCTCGAGGAACACACTGATTCTGCCGGCGCAGCTGCTGGTGGTTACAATACCGTCCAAGGTGTTGATCTGATCGATCAGGGATTTGATACCGGCGTCAATGGAGCCTTTTGGGGATAGGTCAGTGTAAGTGTCGGATGGGGTGGCGAGGGCGGAAAGAATGGTGGCCTTCTTTTGAGTGAAACTAGGAGGGATGGATGGGGGATTTGGGGATGGAGTGGGAGGCATGGTCTTTGGGGAAAGCGACTAATTGCAGATGCTTCGAATTTCTTGTGCCCGGGAGGATTGATATTTCCTAATCGGGAAAAGTGCATTCGAATGACGCGAAGGATGCGCGTCGGGAACACTTGTTTTTGATGTACCCACCTCTACCTCGGAGGGAGAACATACATTAACAGCAGTACCAAATCGTCATCTTCGCTTTCCAAAACCACAATGCCTCGCCGCGCGACTCAACTCGCTTCTTCCACCACTACCACACCCAAGACTCCCTCCGCCCTCGTCCGCACCCCTTCCTCCCGACAATCCTCCCGCCTCAAGTCTTCTCCCATCCCCACCACTGCCATCACTCCCAAAGCCTCCTCGACCAAACCCACCAATGGTTCAGCCCCCAACACCACACCCAAGAAATCCCAATACTTCTCCGCCGGCTCCGCCTCCTCCGAGGCATCCTCACCCCCCTCCGCCGGCTCCTCCTTCGACAACGAAGAATCTGGTTACGAAGACGAAGACCCCTCCGCCAGCGCCATCTCCTCCCCTCCCGCCGCTAGCTCCGAATCCTCCCCAGACCCTTCTTCCGAAGATGAGCGCCCCAAGAAGCGCAAGCGCGGTGCTAGGAAGGAGACGGCGAACAAGAAGGTTGCGGTGAAGATGAACGGGGAGGGGGCTGTGGTGGGGAAGAAAGGGCAAGAGCTGTGGAGGCCGGGGGTCAAGAGCAAGCTTGCGCCGGGGGAGGCGGTGTTTGTGGCGTTGCCGAAGGCGAGGGGGAATGGGGGCGTGGGGTATGTGGATGGGAGGGTGCATCCGAATACGATGGTGTTTCTGGGGGAGTTGAAGGAGAACAATGATAGGGAGTGGTTGAAACGTGAGTCCCCTCGCCGTTCCTTAACCCTAAGGGACGATCAGGAAGGAGATAGAGAGGCAAGGAATACTGGTATTTCGGTTTCGTCGAGAAAGATGCTAACGTATAGTACAGTCCACGACGCAGACTACCGCCAATCCAAAAAAGACTTCGACTCCTTCGTCGAAAGCCTCACCCCGCTAATCGCCGAGAAAGACGAGACCATCCCTGAACTCCCCCCCAAAGACCTCGTAAGTCCCCCCTCCCCTTAACCCTTCCCCCTCTCACCGCCTCCCCCCCTTCCCCCTCTCCCCTAAAAAACCCCCATCTAACCCCCGCCCCCTCCCTGACAGACCTTCCGCATCTACCGCGACATCCGCTTCTCCCCCGACCCCACCCCCTACAAAACGCACTTCTCCGCCGCCTGGTCCCGCACCGGCCGCAAAGGCCCCTACGCAGGCTACTACCTCCAACTCGCGCCCTCGCACTCCTTCCTCGGCGCCGGGATCTGGCACCCCGAAGCCGCGCCCCTGGCCCTGCTACGGCGAGACATCGACACGCGCCCCGAGCGCATTAAAGGGGTGTTGCAGGGGGAGGGGCTGGGGAGGGAGTTCTTTGGTGATAGGAAAGGTCACGGAAAGGGGAAGTGGGGGGGAAAGGGAGAGGCGGATGTGGTGAAGAGGTTCGTGGGCATGAATGCCGAGAACGCGTTGAAGACGAAGCCGAGGGATTACGCCGCCGACCACGCGGACGTCGCGCTCCTGCGCCTGCGAAACTTTACCGTCGGTCGGAAACTGAAAGACGAAGAGGTTGTAGGCAAGGGAGGTCTAGACCGGGTTGTGGAGTTGCTGGGGTGTTTGGTTCCGTTCGTAAGTCCCCTTGTCATTCTCCATGAGTTTCGTTCATCACCAATTCCATCTTCCTAGCATCGACGCAAAAATCCTTGCTCTGACCGTTTGGTCAAAGGCCCACGCTGATGCTCAAGCCAACAGGTCACCTACCTCAACAGCGTCGTCATGCCCGACGACCCCGCCTCCTCCAGCAGCGAAGCGGAAGACAACGCCTCTGAAAGCGACGGCGAGGACGAGGCCTGATCGCTCTCACCACACCAGCTGGTTGCATAAGCGCCGCTTGTGTCCGCGTCCCTGCTTCCGAAATGCCATGGCGATAATGTCACCTAGCTATGAGTATTTGGCGATGCTGCTAGCCTGCATCGATACAACGGACGGATCGAACATCATGTCCACTGTCTGCGAAGCGGATCCTAGCATGGAGAATGGGGCTTAAAGGAGTCACTGTTGAAAATACGAGTCGCGGGACGATTTAAGGGGGTTGACGGTCGGAAGGTGAAGGGAAGCAGAGTTGCAGAGGGTTCATGGTGACATTGGTTCGTTTGCTACGTCTCGCTATTCTTACCAGGAACCGCTCTATCGTAAGCATGCCCATACCACACAGACCGTTTCATATATTCCATGCATGCATTCCTTCGCCATTACCGCCCCACCTGATGTACCGCGCCACAGCAGCAGCGGAAAGAAATGTTCGTAAAGCACAGACAGCATGCCAGATCATAACACAAGTCAAGAAAGTGAATATTTCACCAGCCCTAGAAAATGGTGCCGAACGAGCCATCCGTTGGCAGGGCCTTCCTGGGGCTGCCCTTGGTGCCATTGGCTTCCGAGATGGGCTTGCGGTGTCTTTCCATACATCAGCAGATATCCATGCCAAAGGGAAGGAAAGGTCGAACATACCTGAATGTGAACCCCACGAATAGCCCCTTGTTCATCGGCTCATCCCTGTCCGCCATACTCTCCAACGCCTGCTGCTTATCGTGCACCTCCTTATACTTGGCCATGTCCGCCTCGTTCGAGAAATCATCGAAATATCCAGCGTCCGTCTCGCCATCCAGCTCTGGCACAAATGGCGCTCGCTGTTCTCTCAACTTGCTCCAGTCGACCTCTGCAAAATACACATGCTTGTATATTTCATTGATACTTCGAAAACGCTGCTTCTTGCCATTGACGCAGCGAGTGATGAGATCCCAGGTGCGCGGGCTGAGAAAGTAATTGGGGTCTTCGAACTTCGGTTTCTTGAGGACTTTGTCCCAGCGACGCAGGTTCTGCCATGTCTCGTCTACTGTTGAGCCCGCGAAGGGTGGGTAGCCGGAGAGGGCTTCGAAAAGCATGCAGCCGAGACTCCAGTAGTCGACGGTGAAGTCGTATTCCTCGCCTTTGAGGACTTCGGGAGCCATGTAGTCGGGTGAACCGACAATGGACTTGGCGTAGTTCACTTCGCGGTCACGGAGGGCGCGGTAGCCTTCGCGGCGCTCGGAGGCGGAGCGTTGCTCCATGCCACTTGTGAAGGGGACGGCCATGTTGCCGACTTCTTCGAGCTTGACGCGCATCGACTCGATTTTGAATGGGGATAGCATGCCTGCTGCTAGACCGAAGTCGGTGAGTTTGACATGGCCGGTTGCGTCGATCAAGAAATTCTCGGGCTTAAGGTCGCGGTGGATGTAGCCAAGTTGGTGGAGAGCGTCTACACAGCAAAACATCTCGGCAATGTAGAAGCGAGAATGGCGATTGTGTAGCACGCCGGTATTATTGAGGAGGGTCCGGAAGTCACCTCCAGGTACATATTCCTGTTGACCTTAGCAGGCTTCTCGAGTTTGACTTTTTGGAGATATTACGTACCATAGCAAGGTATATGCTCTTCTCATCCTGAAATGCATACAATAGCCTGACCAGCCATTCGCTCTTCGCAGCCGTCAGGATGTCTCTTTCCGTTAAGATATGCCGGATTTCATCCAGTTTGAAAAGTAACTTCTTGCTCATGACTTTCAGCGCGCAAATCTCTCGAGTATCTTTTTTGGCTGCAAGATAAACTTGACCATACCCTCCCTGCCCGACTTGGGTCAGAATCTGAAAATCGCCATGTCGCAGCCTAGTCCGTCGCTTCCGCAAATTGGCTCGCTCTCTGCCAAGGTACTTGTGCCGGGCCGCCTCGTACTCCTCCTCTGGGGTCTCGGGAGGAGGTGGCATCGTGCTGCTGAAAACTTCTTCACGGTTCTGACGGTTGTGGACGTAGCTCAGGAGATCAAAGTAATAATCTAGGAAATCTGCCCCATAATCAGCGAACACGTCGCCTTGAGGGATCGCCGGACTTACAAAGCTGCGTTACGTTGGCAAGACGCTTGACCTTGGGTAATTGTAGCTTTTCCAGTTCCTCCGCAGTCAGACCACGCATGACAGTGGGCCGGGCTTTCTCGGACGTCTCTCGGGACTGATATGGTTCCTGGCGCGAAATTGCAGCTTGAGTGGGTGTGGATCTTCCTTCTTTTTGGTTCCACATATTGGGGGGTGTGTTCTCCTGGTTCGACATCTTGACCGGTTTACCAGGGCTGTTCATGTCACCGAAGCTCTGCTCAACACCTTGTCTTCCCACTTTATTCGGCGAATGCGGACTCAGCTGTTGCCTTTCAATCTTTGTCGGGCTCGAGGGCGAGAGTCTGACGGCATTTTCGAAGACATTCGCCAGTTCATTGGCCCCAGGCGGTATCTGCTTCTTACTTGGGCTGCCCTGAGGCGTGTCATATGGCGATGTAAAGCCAGTGGCAGTAGGAGTGCTAGGCGATTGGTAGATCTCATTGCCAGAACGAGTATGTAGAAGCGGAGGTGGCATGGGTAATGAGAGGTCTGGCTTGCCCTTGAAGGGCGATAGAGGAGTGGAGCCAGTCGTCGCCATGATGACCGTCCAGGTAGGACCTTGGCAAGGCAGTACTTGACAAAACTCGACAACGGCTTTTCAATTGAATTGTACAGGAATCTATCGTCGGATCCTGCGCATCACATCAATTGAGAAGTTGTGCAGAAACGTGGTAGCGGGGCATACATAGAGATTGGGACAGGAAAGCCACTTACGATTCTGTCCATGTTTAATCGCGGTTGCCGAGCAACACTAGCGCCGTTCCTGATCTACTTCAATCTTCTGTAAAAATATTCAAGCCACCATACTACGCACTCTTTGAAAGAAGTAAAGTATTTGGGACCAGTGTTTGCGACGTTTTCAGTTCGGCCTTCGCAGGCACTGTTACATGAGAGTATTTACATGGCATCGCCGCGAATAATGCAACCACGAACCAACCAAGCCAACTTCAAGACGACAGACCTCACAAAGGCCGGGTTCTCATGGATTTGCACTGCTTGGACAGCAATTATGGTCTTCTTCCATCTGCGATCTGCCTACCTACTGTTGCCGAAAGCTAGGGGCTTGCGAGTACTAGGCGCACTGTCAACGACCTTCTGATGAGCTGCTGATGGACTGATCAACCGGTAAACCTCATTGTAAAAGAGTAGACCGCTAAAAGATTTTGCTCGCTGAGATGGGCACTCAATGAAGGGATTGCATTGGAAGAGAGGCAAGACAAGACTCTTGGACGTCTTACTAGCACCTGTCTGCGACAGCGCATAGGACATAGAGTGACGTCTCCTTGCTACTCTCTTACTATGATATTCCCTAGCAGGCTCTGAGCAGGCCTTTTCTCCACGCAGAGGTCGCGCAAAGTCCAGACTCGTCTACGGTGTATCTGATTCATTTGGTCCTTATCTCAAGCCATTGAAATATGGAGAGGGTGGCACAGATGGCACAGTTGCCATGTCTCGTAGATTACCATGGACATCATTACTGGGACAATCTCCAGAATAGCAAAATTCTCCTAAGCAATATGAGAGATTGTAGGAGGCTTTTGTAGATGGACATCCGACCCCGCCGCGAGTCACAAGAAGAAGGCCAGTCTGGTTGATACGCAGCTTCTCCCTAGTAGCATACATGGGATGCAGCTTATGATCTCTTATATTCCTCTCATTGACTTTCCTCCTTATCGCCTCTAGAATCTGATCTAAGGTAGCCGATGTTTTTCATCAGTAGTCGAGAGGCTAAAGTAGCCCTTCGACATCCCACGCGCCATGCTTCCTTTCTCCGGCAATCGCCATCCTCCTCAACATCATCACCTTCTCCTCTGCAAAGAACGGCACGTATCAGTGCTTGATCGAGCCCACATCGGGGACGTCCTTCTTAGAAATCTTAGATAGATCCTTACACATTCGACAAGAACAGTAGCAACATGTTCTACAGCCACGAAAGTAGGCAGACGCTCTCGAACTAATACCGCGCTCGTGAAGATGCAGAATGCTGACACAGGCATAACCTAGTCCTGACTTCTAGGGAGGGAGGGGTTGCCACAGTCTGGTAAGTCTAGGAAAATTTCGGTCAGACCCGTCGTGCCAGACTGACGCATCCAGGCTTGTCGCGACCTTAGGATCCAGGTCAAACCTCAGGAAGGTCAATCGTAAAGCTATACTCGAGGTCGATGTCAGGAGAACATGCGAGATAATCATCACTCCGGAAGCGCCAATGGCTTTGAGGCTACAGAGCAACCTACTGTGCGTTCACTCGATCCCGAACAATCTTGGTCACAGATGCTGACATACGTGCTCGTAGTTATGGTGTCTCGCGCGTGTACTCCCAACAATGTGGTTATGTCTTGACAGACGCTCAGACGGCGCAGAGCAACATGAGAGCTCTTCTCAAGGCAATGCGCACATCTGCGCTCGATTCCGATGCAGGAAAAGCACGGTACGCCAACTTTTCATGGCGAAGGGATTCGTGTCCTAACGATAACACAGTCCTGATCAGCTCATTGTACAAGACGATCCTGCTTTCGTACCTGATCTGGCAATGCCGGCTCTTGACATTGACCTGTCCTCTCTGGAGCTATCAACCGACGAATCCTCAAGGCGCTCCAGCATATTGTCTCCACACTCCCAGCGTACTAGTATCTCAAGTGCACAAGGTAGCCAAGAGTCTTCGCTCGGTCTAATAATACCGTCATCCAGTCTTGGTGGTGCTGGCGACCTTGGTGGGTTCATCTTACCAGGTGACGATAGAAGCTCTGCGCAACGGAGTGCACGAATGAGGAGTATCCTAGGTGAAGACGAAGGCGGCTTTGATCTCGATCCAGGTTTCAACTTTGATGAGGACGGCAACATAATTGTCACAGGTGAAGGTACGCCCATGCCAGGATCCGCTGCCCAGCCGTCTGGACTGAGGCTAGGAAGTGATTCTGCAGCAAGCGCTCGGGTGAGGCAAGAACTTGAGGAAGGTAATCGAGCAGGCCAGATCGATGTGAGTACACCAACATTCAGTCCCTGCATTGAGTTGACCTGTTGCAGCTGGGAGACCGAATGGACTTGGACCTTGATCTTGACATTCCAAGGTTCGACGAAGACGATCTAATGCTCCCTCCACCTGAGCCTTTCCCGCCAATGGCACCAATGGCCCCAGCACAGCCTGGCTTTCTCCGATCTTCCTCCGAAGCACCTCAGGAGGAATCTTCCCAGTCGGCAGAAGCGCCCGCGCGCCGTAGACCCAGGGCGCCGAGGGTACTTGGGATGGACGAACAAAAGTCTCTCCGCAATGCCGACTTAGCGTCCTGGAACAATGATTATGCCGCCAACATGGCCGACGCCTCCAGAGTCAAGCTACAGCACAAGCTCCCAACTCTTGCGAAGAAGAATGCCACTTTTTGGGTCTACGGTACTGGCATCAATGGCATTAATACGGCCTTGGGAGCATCTAATTTGGCCAGCCCCCTTGATATGTTCGCTGGAGATAATCTCATGTCTGCCTTGACTGGTGTTACGCCCGAAACTATCCGGCGGAAGAGATCCCATACCGAAGACGAAGAGCAAGGGTCCGACAGCGAAGCGCGCCGTGTCCGAATGCGTGACGCAGACGGAGATCAAGTTGGACGTGGCGACGACCTCATCCTAGCCGACGACGACACAATGGGCATCCTCGACGACGACGTAAGCCACCAAACTCTCCTCTCCTCCAACCCCCTTAGCGCGACCCCTGACCCCCACCGCAGAACATCGAAATCGGCCGCCACGCTCCCCCCGCCCTCGAAGACCACTCCTCCCAAATGCCCTGGAACCTAAGCGCCTCCATCCACGGCTCCCGCGCCGGCTCTCTCGCCCGCGGCGCACCCTTCCACCCACCCAGCAGCATCGGCGGTTTCCCCTCCGCCAGCGCCGGCCAACCCAGCTCCATCCTCCCTCCCCTCCCCGGCTCCCTCGACCGCCGCAGCCGCCTCACAAGCGCCTCCCCGCTCGTCGGCCGCGGCCGCGATCGCTTCAGCAGCCTCGACCTCCCCATCCCAGAAGCCGCGGACGACGAGAACCCAGCCGGTGCAGACGTGTCCTCCCTCGGCGCAGTCGACGAGTTCCAGCTCTATGGCCCAGCGGCGGCGTTGACTACGCAGCAGGCGGCAGAGTCACAGTGGATGCGCGCGACGCTGGATCAGGAGAGCAACAACTTCCTGGAGTTTGTGAAGGTGGAGATTGCGGCGAAGCCGGTACCCGCTGCTGATGAGGAAGGTGATGAGCTGGCGGGGGAGACGAAGCGCTCGATGTTCTTCGGGGAGTTGCTTCCGCCGGAGAAACATACAAGGACGGTGGCTGCGCAGGGGCTGCATCATGTGCTTGCGCTTGCGACGAAGGGGCTGTTACGCGTGCAGCAGAGGGAGCATTACGGGGCTATTGCGCTGGAGGTTGTGGGTGGGTTGTGAGGGTGGGTGGTTGAGTGGGTCGGTTGTGAGGAAGCGTGGGTGGTGGGGTTGTGAAGATGCGTGAATGAGCCTGACAACGAGGGACTCGTCAGCGGGTCTCGACTTTCGGTTCTCGCTTCTGCTCAATTTTACGGATGAATGATGTTATGAGATGATACCCCCTATTTTGCCCTCTCCCATCTTCGAGATCTTGCTTATCTATTGCCAGCTAGCTAGCTATCAGCTTATCAACGTACAATAGCTTATTTGCTAGAATATCACGAACATACATACGCGGTTTGCCCGTCAGATCTATGGTGATTATTATTCGTCCGTGGCCCTGCATCAACGACTTCGAATGAGCATGGTCACCCCAGCCAGCGGAAGGAAGGCTATAATCTGAACCCTCCTCGAGAGACAATATCTCCTCGGTGCGGGAAACTCTTCTCTATGCAAGGCCCGCCGTATCTACCCACGCTGTACCGCATCCCCTCGTCAGACACCTCATCTCACAGGGTGGGGGGCTGGAGAGTAGGATTTGGGGTGGTGAGAGGTTTGAGACGGGAGGGGTTGATGTGAGATGGGGGGTGGTGAGTGGTAAGTGGGAAGTCGAGGGTTGAGGGTTGGGGGCAAGGGAAGGGAAGGGGCCGGAAGAGGAGGATAGAACATAAAGAGAAGATGCGAGGCGAGAAGGGAAGGGAAGAAGGATGGATGAGAGATGTGGAGGGAGAGTGGGAGAGGTGGAACGAGGGAAGGCGTGGGAAGAGGATGGGCGGGCTGCGGGTTTTGAATGGGTGAGGATAAGGCAGGGCATTGGAATAGGAATGGGTTCCAAGATGGAGGCCAACGGGAGTAAGGATATGAAGAGAAGAAGTGATGATGACAGGGGTAGTGGGGAGAAGGATGGAGTAAGCAATGAGATGGTGGGATAAGGTATGGTTTGGAGGTTGAGACCAGGATGAAAAAGATGGAGCAGCAACGCTGAGCGCATAGTTCAAGCAGACATGGACGAGTAGATAATGCAGAGGGACTTGAAGGAGCGTGAAGAAAAGGGAACATCGAGATGGCAAGGATTTTTGCTAGGTTTGATGCTGTGGACATGCATGCAATAGCCCCAATATTTCACCTCCTGTTCGCCACGATAGCAATCTACATCCCCCCCGACAGAATTCTCCGACTTGTAGGCCCAACCTCTCCACCCTCCGGATGCTGGTAGGACTAGGTAGTTGGGTTTGGGTTCATCTGCAGCAAGAACGTTAGCCCGCATTATTCGACAGCCCCTCATTGTCTTGTCTCCAATGTATTCTTCAGCCTCACTCCCTCCATCTATATCCATCCTAGCATATCCCACAAGCTCCATACTTAACACCAAACCCCAATACAGCGCACAAAAGATCAAACACTGGCCCCCAGTCGTGATAAGAAGAAAGTGCGAAGAACTAACCTTCCTCTTCCCCCCCGTCATCGTGACATTCACAAAACGCCTCGTGTACGTGATTCTCTTCTTCGCGCGGCCCTTGGGCGTCTTCTTCTTCTCTTGGGGCTCGACCTGTGATGCCACTCTCGTCAGCTCCCAGCCCACGTTCTTGTATCAACATCCTCCCCGTGTAAGTCATCAATATACCAGAAGATCAGCGATTCGAGAGTGGCGTGGGGAGCCAACGAAGAGATGGACGAGAACCGGGTTTTTGTGTAGCAGACAGAAGGACCTAGCATGTGTAGGAGTTGGAATGGGATGCTGCTAAGCGTACCTTGGGCGTCTGACTCCTAACCTTGCCCGCACGCGCAAGCGATCCGTGGACTTTTCCCATGATTGGATCTTCTCTTTACTTCTGAGTTGTGAGCCGCGAGCGGACTGTGAGGCTTTTTGCTTTGAGTGTTTTGAGATGGAGTAGTGGATGCCTGTGTGGCGGCCAGTTCGTTAGCTTTTGGGAACTTGATCGTAGAATGCTTGAAGATTTGATTTGGTCAGTTGTTGAGAAGGTGTGAAGAGACGACTTACGATCGATGCTTCGAATGGAGGAGTGATGGAGCGGAGGTTGGATGACACAATGTTGGCGAAGATGTTGCAATGGAAGTGTGAGTCGAAGGTCGCTAGCGCCGAAGGTGGATTATGTAAGCCTAGGGCTAGGACCTAAGATGCGCTGCTTTGGGGTGTTTCCCTTTTCACCAGTCCCACCGCCTTTGATTTCTTTTACTTTGCCTTGACCACTTGACAGTTTGGATAGACGAAGCAGTGCATAGATTAATGGGAATGGTAGCAAAGTTGGTTTCGTTAGGCTTCTATTCTCATAAGGCACATTTAGCAGTGGCATGCGACGCTTTTTGTCCGGGTCCTGACCAGGAGCCCCCTTTCCTCATAATCATCTGATCGTACCTCATCCCTTCGTTCGTCTCTGCATGTTTCGTCTATTCCATCCGCGCTCACGACTCTCAATTGCTTGAGTGCCGATCTCCTCCGTACTGCACGCGCCGAATCATGGAACGATTGCAATCTGCAATGGTGCGAATGCCAGAGAGACCCATACTCTGATCGAGATCCTACAGCAGTGTCAACAAAGCTGAGCCAGGTTACCGAAGAAACTTGAGGTCACTTACAGCCAGTATACCTCTGATAACCTGTTTCGCCCCTGCCTTGCCAGCAATTCCTAGTCCATATACCCAAGGTCTATACACTACGGATTAGTATGAGATCTCAGAGCCCGAAGACGAGTACCACTTACCGCCCGATCAATACACCCTTCGCGCCCAAACATAGCGCTTTGATGATGTCCACTCCAGTCCTAATCCCGCTATCAAAAAGCACCGTAATCTTATCGCCCACCGCGTCCACGATTTCCGGTAGTACCTCCAGACTCCCGATCGCCCCATCGCACTGCCTCCCCCCATGATTACTGACAATGATTCCCTGGACGCCACCCTCCACCGCCATCTTTGCGTCCTCCACATGCTGGATACCCTTGAGAACGATCGGACCGTCCCACTCTCTCTTCAACAATTCCAATTGGTCCCAGGTGTGTGCAGCGCCTGAGAAGACGAACCCTTCCCATTCTCTTGACGCGAGGAAAATGTCATCTTCGACAGCCATACCCCGATGCTTCTCTGAGAACTTGCGTCTGAACACAGGATCCGAAAAGCCGGTCTGGTCACCGATACCAGAGGCGAAAGGCACATACGCATTGTCCAGATCAGCCGGCCGCCACGCGAGAGCCCACGTATCGAGCGTGACGACCAGGACGGTATATCCATTCCTCTTCGCCCGTTGCAACAACTATATCCGCCCATTAGCTTCACCAACTCCATCAACCTGTCACCCCAATAGACCTCATCACCAGAAAGGGCCGCCATACCGAAACCGTAATCTCCTCATCCTGCGGCCAATAAAGCTGAAACCACCTCTTCCCCTCCCCACTCGCCTCCGCCACCTCCTCAATACTCGCACTACTCGCCGTCGACAAAATAAACGGCACCCCAATTTCCGCCGCCACCTCCGCAACCCCCGTCTCCTTATCGGCATGGAAAATCGTCTGCACGCCCACCGGCGCCACCAGCACCGGCGACTCGAATTTCTCGCCGAAAAGCTCCACACGGAGATCACGATGCGTCGTCGGCCGCAGCATGCGTGGGATCATCTGCGCCCGTCATCTCAGTAGTGGAGGCGGCGGCGGCGGGACGGAGCGTTCAGACCTTCCATTGTCGGAACGCGAGCCGGTTCGCGTCCATGGTTGATTTCTCGCCGGCGCCACCGGAGACGTAGTTGAAGCTGCGGGCGGACATGTATTTCCGGGCTTGGGCTTCGAGGGCGTTGGGGTCGGTGGTCACGGTGGGGAGCTTGTTGTTCAGGAGGCCGTCTCGGTAAATTTCCTGTGATTCCGTTAATGGTCAGCTTGGTATCATGGTTGGCCTGAGGAAGGAGGGGTAGGTTGGGGAGGCAGACCATTTGGAAAGCGCCATACTTACGCCCGCCGTCGGGGTGCTCGGGGTGGGGTTGGACTTCAGGCATTGTGAATGTCGTTGCGTTGGGGAGTTGTAGAAAGGTTTGTAGGTGGTTTCCTGAGGTTTGGAAGAGACTAGACGACGCTATGGGGGCTCAATGGGTGGAGCAATCATTGCAGACCGGCATCCTGCAGTGTTTCTCCGAACTTCAATGAACCTCGGCTCCACAAGACGTCATGGCGCGCCGTACCCTCATTAAAGCATGATCAGAGGGCTCTAATAGCTAACAATTCCGTCAATGACTGGGGAACGTTGCACCACACTCTTCATGGAGGTAATCTTTACCGGGAAAAAATCAAGAACGATCTCATCCATCAATCTCTATCTACATCTTTCGAGGTCAAACGTACATCTCAGTCCATCCCTATAAACCCAATCCATCTATTCCCTTCAGCCAGCCCTCACAGGCCGCCGTCAATCATATCGCAGGCTATTAGCCTTTACCAGATAATCTCCCCATCCATCCCAATCCCGTCACACCTCCCTCGCCCTTATCACCGTCCCCTTTCCCACCCATACTCTTCCCACTCAAACCCTTCTCTCCTTTTCCTCTTAGCTCCAGTGCATCATCTCCCACCTCTGCTTCCCAACGTGCCGTAATTGCCCGTTCTAGAGACATTGCTCATCACTCACCCCGAGGTGTAAGCGGCGTGGCTGCAGTAGCCCCCCACCCACACCGAAGCCGGTTTCGAACTCTTTGGTGAAGGGGCGGAGCCGCGGAGGTTTATAAGCATGTGCCAGCGAGGGAGTAAGTCTGCTCGACTTCGCGCCAGATGAGGGGCGTGTGGACGGTTAGAGACGGCGAGTGTGTTGCTGCATGGCATTCTGCCAAAGCGGTATAACGTTGATTCGTCAAGGAAGCAGTCTAGAAAAAGCTCTCGTGGGAAATGTGGTCATTGTTCCGAGAGGGTATACGGCTAAGGAACGCTGCAGTAACCCAACACTTCTTCTCTCTCTGCATTTGAAGACTCAAATAAGATCGATAGGAAGGGCTCGGATGAGTGGAGGGAAGGGTGAAAAGTAAGGTATAGATGCGGGTCTTGCGAAGAAGTGGTTGACGACGTCCTTGGGCAGAACAGCCTCCGGTCGCGGTGCTGCGATACTTTCATGAGCCGTTCTCATGGTTTGAGGGTGAAATCGTTCCCTGTTGATATTCGCCCCACGAGAGTATGCTCCTGAGTGATAGATGCGGCATAAGTGCACGTAACAATTTTCAGGGTAGCCATGAATTCGAATGAAATATTAGCATATTCTTTAGCCAGCTCCGTGCCAGCGCGTGTCAGGGGTACCTTGGAATATGTCGGATCCAGGTCAAGTCGCCCTTGTTAGAGAAGACGTTGAGCCATTATGTCAGCGTATTGCTCGTCCTCTCGATGAACCAGGCCCTCGTCTCGATCAAAGGAATAACTAGAACGAATCTCGACATTCGGCGATGACTCAACCATGGAATGTTTCCTGATCGACGGTATAGGAATCCCAGACGGTTCTTCCATCGCTTTATCGGCGCTTGGAGACTGTTCTTGGACTTTTACTAGAGCCCATGGGGGTAAGAAACGATAATTGGCAGCGCTCATACCCTCTAGAGGATCGTCATATTAGTATAAGCCATCGCCACCTTATAGTGTTGGTTCATAGTTAAGAACTTACTCAGCTCGAGGTAAGCGTATTCTACCAATGGCTCTGCCCAGACCGTAATTCCCACGATCTGTCCGAAGTTCCATGTAAAATTGATCATCCCATTAGTTAGAAAGAGTTGGAAGTAGGACAACAAATCTGAAATGTAAATTAGGTAAATCCCCCAAGCTGAAGCGTAAAGTGAAAGCACCAAGATCGGCCTCCAATCTTCGCTGAAACGCAGGAAAGTCGCGGCAAGAGCATTCCGTAGCTTCAGGATCCACAGTGGAGTACTCGGATTCCAAGTTTCCTTTTTTGCCATAAGGCGGATATAACAGAAGTCAAGGTATTGACGGACCATGGACTTTATCCTGGCTACCATCCCTGCTGTAAAGCGAAAGGCCTTCGAGCTTTCGGAATATGCTCTGCAGTGATTGAAAAAGGACGACTCCGATATCGGGAGCAAATTCACAACGAGATAGACAAGAACAACGAGCGAAAATATCAACCTGTTGGTCGTACTGTTATTCCCAAGAGTTGCCGTGTCCATGTACCGCTCCAAGCAGTATAGTGTCGGATCTTGGTTGCCACATAGATCCATCGCGCTCGACTGTTTTGCAAGATAGTCCGTGTCTTTCTGGGATGGCGAGAAGCTACCGGTCATGAACAGCGTCACTGTAGATATTCCAACGGTAATTGTTGAAAGAATTGTTAGATACCAAGATCTCTTGCCAACGGATTGCAGACACAATAGAATAAACGTTGTTGGTACAAAACCACTTATAGAGATCACATGGACAACTTCCCAGTTGTTATATAGCTGCTGCAAGTTGTTCGCTTGAGATTGTCCCTTTGAGATAGTCACAATCGCAGCGATCTGAACGGCCAGCATGAAGTAGCACTGGGCTTTCTGGAACTCCACCAATGCAGTAACGAGGCGTGGAAGAGCACGCTCCCTAGCTTTTCTACGAATACGAAGCGCGGCGCTGCGGGCTCCTAGGAAACCCCGACGCCAGATGAGGGTACAGATGACAATGTAGTAAATCCAGAAGTCGTACAATTTGAGTAGACTAAAAGCTGTGAGCGCAATGCCGCTTTGGAGCCAGTATGCGATATAGATCTGGCGGAGAACGTCAGTTTATGCTGTTCATAAGAGCGAATAAGAAATGTTACTCCAATGCCTGCAATATCAGTCATAACAGTCCGTGCAATGACGCCTGAGCACATATCCGAGACTTGATAGTATAGGCTCAAACTGGCATCGGCTAAAGAGTCATAATCGGAACTTCCGCTTCTAAAGCCGCAAAATTCTAAAGACTTGCACTGATTGAAGCAGGACAGTATTTTTGATCGGACCTGAGCCGCTGTAGTACGGTTTGCGCTGATACCATATTTCATAGCGGTCTGTTTGAAGCTGTCGGAGACATTGCTACTAAAGAGAGCGTCTGCAATCAATCCGTACGCCATGCAATTGGCCATTGTAGGCATATGCGTGAATATATCCTTTGGAGAGACGCAAGAAATCGAGCAGTCATACACTACATCTTCGGTGGACGAGTGAGATTGACGGCATCCATCAGCGGCAAGCCGTAGCGTATATTGGCCCTCTCCAGACGTTTGGAAATAATCCGGGATGTAGTTTCCAAAATTAATCGCCTGTTGAACACTGTAAGACAGGCTAGGAGGAGCAGCGTTATACGTGGTGTCCTCATAGTAGTTGTTTTCGTAATCAGGATTATCGTTACTAGCCAGGACGATGAGTTTGGTCAAGTTGCTAGATACACTATAAGCACTCGTCGGCGAAGCCGAAGGTACCGCTGACGCAAAGGCCGTTTGGTTCTGCAATGCCATACTAGCAAACCTCTAACCTTTCCCTTACTGTCGAAAGGTTTTCGTGTCAGGTATAAGTGGCAGCTGCAGTGGAAGAGGTCGCACTCTGCTCAGCGGCGGCTCGTGCAGAGTTCAGAGCTCGTGGTTAGATATCTCGAGATATATCCCATATGTTTAGCAAGGATACACTCATCCCGTCTTACTCAGGCTCTGATCGCCTCCGTTTCGTTCGTCTTCTAGAGCATCTTTCCTCTTAGGCGTCGTAAACGAGTACACGGACACGTCTCGACTTTCCCACCTATCAAGCAATGGGTCGTCGCCGGTCGATCAGTCCACTCGTCATTGTGTAACTATCTCATTGAGGGCATCGAGGAACGAGTAGCGCCCGTGCAGACTGGGGTGTGTGGATTACTCTTCTTGCGCTGGCCATTGGCGAGCGAGCTTGGCCAATTGGTGGATTCTCAACAGTATCGAGCTACTCGCTGTTGCTGAGGGAGCAAAGAGAAGCATGTAGCAGCATATTATGAAATTGTCTTCCGATGCAGTGATTAATAATGCATGAGTGACTTACGACACAGGATGTTGATGGCTGACGCTTGTCGTCAAAACAGGTTCTTCCTAGTTCCTATCCACGGGGCTATATGTTAGCGTGACAGGGTTTATTCGGGAGAGAGCTGAGCGGTTTCAACATGCTTGGCATCTTTCCTTCTCCTCATACTCCGTACGACTCTACCACAAGATCAGGGAATTGGAACTCATCAAATTGCATCTATGCTTCAAGAGTCAGACTTCGACTCAACGCACTAGTCTCCAACATCATATTACTTCATCTTCAAACACTTTGAAGTTGTAAAATGAGATACCCACAATTCATTGTCGCGCCTTGACAACCACCTGCACCACCACTGCAAAACGTAATTTCGTCAATCTGTTCAATACACTCGTTGAATGCATAAGGCCGAGCAATACGAGATATCTAGTCTGGATGATCGTAATAATCTTGAGACCTTGATTGACCATGTTGATGAGTAAGTATTGACGAAGAGATTTGTGTTTGATTGTTGTACTGTTGCATATAACCCAGTTCTCGCAGCTCGTCGTCACACTCTGGCTGCGCTCCGATAACGTGATCTACGAATCGATTCGGTCACTCGGTTTCCAACGCCAACCGCGGCTGAAGGGGCGTCTTGAATTACTTCCTTGTATGGAGACTTTCGAGCTTCGTTCTGTTTGACGCAGCTCCCGTGCCTTCTATCAATGGACAAGCCTCCATTACTTCTGCTTAAGCATCTTTATGCAAGACGACTTCTGCAACCTCCGCTTCATCAAAGACTCCCAAGACATGTCTTGCTATGGAGAAGTGTTCATGGCCGGCTAGTGATTTTCGATCACTCGCCGGGCAAGCGATAGCATTTCATCAACGTCGATGTAACCTCGGACATCTGTAGAACATCTTCATCTTCTGCAGTCTGATCTGGAATCTCTGCGGCCCGCTCGGCCGTGCCGCTCGAGTGATTCGGATCTTCTGGTCGAGTCCCTATCCCCATGATCTCCACCAGTCTCTGCCGCATAATTATTTGGATACTCGTGCTTCGCTCAACCGCCGTTCTATGGGCTCGTCTTCCCAATGCTCCGAGAACGACATGTGCACTCATGCTTCAAGTATTCGCCACAGCGAGATCTGACTGCAGCTGCACTGCAGAGCATCGCCAGACGTACTACACCAGACGCTTCCCTTCTTGTCGCCACATCTCCTTTTCCGGCGGATTCAAGAAAACTGCGAGGAGCCTGCTCCTCTTTCCTGCTGCCGGCTCCTTAGCTTTCAGGTCTTCCCCCCGGATCAGCAAAACGTGCAGCCAGTCCTTCTCCGTTATTGTCTCGTGCAATGCAGTTTCATTGAGCTCACGCTTCGCAGATCGGCCACGAGCGTGGAGGCTTGTAAGTCTACTTGAAGTTGCAGCTCGTTTTCGTGAAAGCGATACTTCGCTCCTGCTCCACTCTTCAAATTGACAATGTTCCGGAGGCAGAGCATATTAGTGGTGCTAATTGGCACAGAGGACCTATCCTGGGCGCGTGAGGGATCAGTAGTGGTGGGGGCGAATATACTAGCCCAGAGCTGGAAGAATAGGAAAATGAAAGGAGGCTAATCAGGCTTCGTCAATATGTGTTATGAATAAAAACACTCATGGGAGGTTTACACAATCCCAGCACCACGCCTTAAAAACATCCTAAGGTACGGATTCCTCGCTGACCCTAAATGGCAAATTCACAAAGGTGGATGCAAAGTCGGACGCTCGTGATGCTTCATCTGAGGCGGAAAGCAAATGAGCATACTGAATGTCTCCAGAACGTTGATATGCTTCGTGCATAAATAGCCCGTTTCTCCAGCGTCTGTTTTCTGGGCGGAGTAGTAAAATTACCTGAATTAAACGCTGTAAGTCGGCCTTGGACGTCATGCATGACGACCCTCGCACTGCGAACCGCTCATCTTCCACGCGCAGCAGGCGACTTGGCGTAGCTTCGAATTACTCGTCACCTACTAATAGTCCATACGGGTATGTATCAAACGTGATGGGTTGCGTGAAGGCAACGGTGTCTTTAACATCTTGTAATTGGAGCAGTGCCTGCGTGGCCTGAGACTGGACCGCTAACTCCCATGTAGAGGCGCTCAAGCACCTGAAAATGACACGGCTGAGTCGTGGTACCTTGTCGGTGTAGCTCGTCTCGATGTTTCTGGATAATGGCCGGCCGTTCTGCTTGGCGCCAAAAAGCTCGAAACCGCGCAGCACAAGTAATGCAAATGCTCTTTTAAACGCTTTTACCACTGGAATCGGTGGTCGTAAATCTTGCAAAGACTTCATTGATATGATCGACGCCATCGATCAGTGGCACGAGCGATTTGTTCAGATCGCCTATGCAGGAGGCGGAATTGACGTTTTGGATATATCGTTGCGTCGTTCGCGCCGCGACCTTGCTGCGACCGAGCAGGACGCTTACGGGAGGCAATAGACGTGCGCGCCAGTCCATGTTCGGTCCTCACCTCTCGTGCTTCAATAAGATCGAGCCGTTCTCGCCAAAGGCCTAGCTATTCAGGTCGAGCGAAGGCAGGTCGTAATCCGTTGCGAGAGATCGAGTCAGCCAAGAAAGACAGATCGCGTTGACGAATAACCGTGACTGTAGTAGAATCGAATGAAGGAGACTGAGGGCGAGGAAAAGAGAGAAGGAGAAGAACCGATGCGACCTTGGCGAGACATGATCGAATTCTGTCTTCATGCCGGTCGCGAGCACCGTACTCTCGTCTGCAAATACATGAGCAGCAGGCGAGCTTGCGCGAGCCTGCACTCGTTTTCACCCGGAATATCATACATCGTGAAATGCGATGTTGCAAAAGCAGCGTAGGGTAGATGAGCTCGACGTGGGGACCATGTGAGCCCAGGGCAGATTTCCCTCCTTGGTGACCGCCAAGCATTCGCACCGATGCTGCAACCTCACAATTAGAGAGTGTGCAGAAGATGTAGTCTTCTTCAGACATCTGATACTGTTGAAGCATGCGTCATGCCAGGACGTAGCCTTCGATCGAGCCGTGAGGCAAGCATAGGATCGCATTGCGAATACCGAACGGTGGAAGCCCATTGCTGCATCGTCATTTTGAAAGGCACAGTCAAAAGAGATTGTGGCTTTCCACCGACCTTACGTAACGTGATATAAGAATGAGAGAAAGTGGCGCAAAAGTAAGATGGTGAAGGACGATTCGAGTCAATGGAAGAAGATGGTCCTATATATCAATGAGTTCAAGCACTTTGACCGCCGAACGATCGACGGGCTATGGAGAGATATCTGATAGAAGAGGCTTCGGTCCGCATGTGAATGGGGACTGTCAAACTCCCGTGAATGCCTTTGGCATCATGCCCGCTCAACTTCAAGCATAACCTCAGCGCCATTGATTTTAGCAGGAACGGACGAGACACTGTCAGCCACGATCAACGCCTGGCTAAAGTCCAGACTTCCGGCCAGCCTAATTGCTCAGTCGTGTGGAGCGGACGGGATGCAATGGCGAAGATTGGTGAAGTCGTGATTCCAGCTTTCCGTGCTTTCGTGTGCTCTTCGAACAGCGACAGTGCATTGCGCGGCTCGTGAAGGCAATACTGGGGGCCCAAGTGTTGAACAAGGATATCGTCCACTGATATAGTTTGACGAGGGGTGTTTCGTCGCTGGTGTCGCTGGTGTGACCAACAGAGAGGGGCTCAAGCGGCTATTGTTCCTGAAAATTCCCCTGGTCTGTGCAGGCAACCCCAGCGTAACTTCGTGAAGTCGGTCATTTGCCATCAAAGCAAGCCCCGTTGGATCCATCCCATGCTACCCAACCGCTTTTCCGCATGGATTAGCACACGCTGGTGGTGCTGGAGAGTTCAGAGTGGACATGCGCGCTGCTCCTACTCCTTATCGATATGATAGCGCTCTGATCTGCCACCAATGACGCGAGAACAAATCTCGCCGCTCGTTGCAACTTCCTGACCGCATACGCCCTTCTGCACCCGGCATTGCATCTCCGCGAACCGACGGTGCTTGTTATAAGTTTGGACTTCGCTTTACATACATTATTTCTGCTTCGATCGTTGCTTGGAATCAACGTATATATCATTGCTTGTTCTGCTGACTGCCTTTCGTCTCTCTTCCTTCGTCTTTCAAAGGCCCGAAGCTTTCCCGACCCTCCTCCTGACCGACGTTTGCTGCACCGCCCATCATGGACAAGCTCCAGTCTGCTCATCTCACTGGGGGCTTCGTGTTTCCTGGCATGAAGGCGAAAGCCATGGCTTCGAAGCAGACTAAGGTTCCATTCTTGGGCTTTCTGTACGCCACGCTTCTCAATCACGATATAATGGACTCTAACTGACCCGTAATCAGACCAGATGCCGTGCGAAACCACTTCATTGCCATGGCCGGCGAGTTTGCCGGCACCTTCCTCTTCCTCTTCTTCGCCTTCACCGGTACACAAGTCGCCAACTCCCAGACCCAAGGCACTACCTCGACCACCATCGCCCAAGGGTCGAATCCGGCCCAATTGTTATATATATCTCTATGCTTTGGCTTCTCCTTGGCAGTGAACGCTTGGGTCTTTTTCCGGATTAGTGGCGGGTTGTTCAATCCCGCAGTCTCCTTTGGGATGATGGTTGTCGGAGCTGTGCCTTGGCTGCGAGGCTGCCTGATAATCTTCTCCCAGCTGTGCGGAGGGATTGCTTCAGCGGCAGTCGTGTCCGCACTATATCCTGGACCGTTGAATGTTCGAACGACGCTGGGTGCTGGGACATCGAAGGCGCAAGGATTGTTCATTGAGATGTTTCTCACGGCTGAGTTGGTATTCACCATCTTCATGCTAGCAGCTGAGAAGCACAAAGGGTACGTGCAATCAGTCTATCTCGCGTCCTCAACTTACGCTGAGTAGGACATTCATTGCCCCCGTTGGAATTGGGCTTTCACTGTTCATAGCCGAACTGAGTGGCGTCTACTACACCGGCGGATCGCTCAATCCAGCTCGTTCTTTTGGTCCATGCGTCGTTGTACGCATCTTCGAAAACTACCACTGGATATACTGGATTGGCCCTCTGCTTGGCTCGCTCCTTGCATCAGGCTTCTATAAGTTCATCAAGATGCTCGAGTACGAAACCGCCAATCCTGGGCAGGACTTCGATGAGAACGAAACACAACTCTTCGACCCAGAGAAAGATGTCAATCGTCCAATGGTCAACTTTGCGGCACCTAGCGAAACCAGCGAGCCAAACGTTAAGAGTAGGCCAATCAGCGGAGATACATTTGCAGAGTACAGGCGAGAGGAGATCCCCCTCGAGCAGATCAAGTCTCACCAATCGCAATTGGAGGGACCAAACACGGAAAGGATCTTGCAAGAACGCCCCAGCTCGACCTCCACTAAAGGTATATCCCAACCACAACTGTCTGCAATGAAAGGCTCGAGACGAAGAGGCTCATCTCTGCCTTCGCTGGACCCAGAAGCGTCAAGATCTGCTCCGCTTGATGAAGCCAATAATCATTTTGGAGCAGGGGGAGAGGATATTGTACACGGCGGTGCTCACCATAGCCAGACGGCAAATCAGCTGGATCCTGGTTTACACAATGGTCCCGTGTCGAGAGAGCCATTTGAAGCTGGACCAGATGTTGAGGCCGGACGTGAGGCCGGACGTTAGTCTCCTCCCGGCCCAATTCAGACCGGTAGTCTGCCCCAGCTGTGACTCGGTTCATGCAGCAATCATCAGGGTCCACAGCTCGTCTAGAATCACGACCCGTGAAAACGGCGAGTGCGGGTCACACCTTGCATGTTGAGGCTGTACAGAAAGCACCGACTAGTGATGTTGGATTTCATCTTCTCTGGTTTTATTTGACACTTCTTCTGCATAGCGTAAGGTTGGATCTGAATACTGCATTTATACGGAGTTTATACTACATATTGGTGAGAAAATATATCTACATAGGCGTCATGTAGTCATATAAGTCATTATTGAGGATGCAACAGCTAAAGGTGAAGCAGTTTCCCGCAGGTCTAAGATCAATGCTCCTACATTAACAGGTCTAGACGGTCGGCAGAACACGCTTGGGCCTTTCGGCAGTGTCTACAAGAGCCTGGTGTTAGCTGATGGCAAATTTTGTAGCCAGCGCTCTGTTGAGAGTCTTCGTCAAGCTCTGTCAGCGAATCGAAAGCCATGCCATCGTTGCGTCGAGCGCCAGTCTTTACGGCTGGCTCTTCGAGAAGGCCAAGCAAAGCGGATCAGCTTCAGCACGGAGCATTTTCGTCCGGTATCCTCTCATAACAAAATGTGACTTATCGTTGCGTCTGAGAATATTGACCGTTGATTTAGGTAATCAACCGTGTAGATTAAGACATTTACTAAAGCTCCTTCACATCTAGTTCCTCCCTCTCGTCATTGATTCTTCGTCTTCTTTTTCGCACTTCCAATCAAACATGTACAGCAAGAATATAACAAGTTTCTCTAACCGCTACAACGTTCACATCTGCCAAACCTTAATCCCATAACATCCCGGCCTCAGCCCACCCACCTCTCCTTGTAGCTATCATCAACCCAAACAGCGCTTCAACGCTTCACCCACCCCCTCCCTCCTGAAGAGAAACCGGGCAGATCATCGCCGAAATCAGCATCAGCTTACTGAGCGCTCTGGTTTTGGAAATCCACGCTCATCATTACAGCTGAGCGTCTAGAGGGTATCTTCACCATCGCTATCGTTAAGACACAGATTGCGGCTGCGAAAGCGGAGCCGTCGAGGTATCCCTTCTAGGAGTGCCTACTTGCCTATCCCGCAACCACGCCTACCGACCCGGATTCAGTTACAGAATCAAGATACAGCTCTTCGTACCTAGTGCTCTTTTCAGGTCCGCATTGAGATACACACTTCTCGGGCGAGCGACGAAGCCTGTTATGGGAGAAGGATTGAAGTGTGGGGTGGGGAGAGGGGGGAGGAGGCAAAGTCGATTGATAAGGGGAGGAAGTGAGCGAGAGGAGAAGGGTGGAGGAGTGGGAGATAGGCAAGAGGACGGTGGAAAGAGAAAGGGGAGCTTAGGAGTGGGTGGGGAAAAAGGGTGGAGGGAGGATGCTTGAGTAGGGGTGGTTCGCGGATGATGGGGGGGGGGGGAGTGGCTTCATGCCAGAGCTAAACATGGTCTCAAATGATGGAGTAGCAATGCGGGTTCTTTCACGAAATATATCTCGAGTCTTGAGTATACGCTTCAGGTTCATAAACTGAGCGACTGCCTACGACCGCCTCTGAAGCCAGCGAAGCAAACGCGCCGCCTATGTCCGTCCTCCAGAGACAAGTCAAACAAACTCCCACCTCGCCAACCTCCCCACACTCTGGCCCGCATCCCTCACCACACAAATCCTATCCTCCCTCTTCAACCCCTTAACCCCAACCCCCCTCTCCCCTGCCCTCTTCCCTTCCTCTTTCCCACCACCTTCTTTCCCATCCACCCCCTCCTCCTCCCCTCCACCACCTCTCCCAAAACCCAACACCTTCCCCACCGCCAAACACCCCACCCCCATCCCCCTCCCAGCCCCCAAATCATACCCCCCGGTGGTCACAAACCCAATCAAATCCCCCTCCTCCGGACACACTGGATAGGCCTTCTCCCCCACCCTAATCGGAGCACCTAACAACTGCCGTGCGAGCGCCTGGCGTTTCTCCCAGGGGGGGGCGTCGGCGGGGAGGTGGGTGGGTTGGTTTTTGGCGGTGGTGGTGGAGGAGGTGGTGGAGGGGAGGGAGGAGAGGAGAGCGAGCCATTTTTGGAGGGAAGGGGGGTCGGTGGTTGGGAGGCGGTAGATGCGGGCGCAGGGGGAGGGGGTGCCGCGGTGGAGGAGGGAGAGGTGGATTGTGGAGAGGGTGTGGGGGGGGATGGTGGTGGGGCCAGGGAGGGTTTTGAGGAGGGGGAAGGGGAGGTGGTGGAGGTGGAGGGAGGAGAAGGAGGGAGCGGTTTGGGGTGGAGGGTTTGCGGGTTTTGCTGTTGGTTTCGGCGCTGAGTTGTCTTTATCTGGTGCGGATGTGGTAGGCGGATCGGTCGCTGCTGTGCTTGCTGCTTGCTCCTTGCTCGTGTTAGGCGCCGGTGGCCCAAGGAACAAGCGCTCCCAGTCACACGCCCACCCCTTTCCGACCTCGCCTTTCTTGCCATCACCGAGGTCTACAGCATCCCAACTCACCCTCTTCCCTTTCGGCCTCTTCTCCCAATCACGATTTCTCTTTTCTCGCTCATCTAGCTCCCACGCCCAACCTGCCTCCGTCCCAGGGTAATCCCCGGGAAACCAAGGCTCTCCGCGTTCGAACCGCATTTGGCGCAACTCATTCAGCCCGCCGAAACGGGGGTTCGAGCCAGAGGAGAGCGGATAATGTACCAGACTGTACCATGTCGGTAAGACGCATTTCCAGGGAAGCAGTACGGTCCAGGTGCCTTGCTGATTTAGGCTTGGGGCACGAGATGTGTATAGGAGGATTGGAATGGCGGGATCGGTGGGTAAGGGTGGAGGATAGGTGCCTGGAGGGCTGGAGCCTTTACGGCGGTTGATGGCTTTTTGGGAGGGAAGGCGGGAGGCGGTGTGTCGTACGGTCGAGGAGAAGATACCGGCGCGGGTGGGGTTGGCATCTGGGGGCCAAGAGGCGAGGAGATCGAGAAGAGTGTCTTCGTGGCCAGGAGGTGGGGAGGGAACGGTTCGCGGCGGGTGGAAGAGGCGCGGATCGTGGATGTTGAGTGCCAGGATTGCATTTGGGGCTAAAGCGGAAGGGTTGGTGAGGGAGCTGAGGTGGGGCCAGAACTTCTCGGTCCTGTCAAGCTCGGGAGATGTAGTGGAGAGTGGAGGCTGATGTTGGGTGGTGGTAGAGACAACGTCGGAAGTGACAGGATGAAGAATGCCGACAAGGGCTTCTGTAGAGTTAGGTCCTGTCATTTCAATGCTGCCAATCTCAAAGCGGAGATCCGAAATCGAAGGGGAGGGATGCTGGATTTTGGTGTCTTTGAGGATTTCATTCCAGATCAGAAGGAAAGACGAAGGGTGTGTTCGAAGAAAAATTTGGCGATTCGGCTTCTTCCTTGGGGAAGCGTCTGCTGTTCGTCTTTCGTCAGGTGAAGACATGCTTGTGCACCATATGATATCGACAGTGCTCAGCCATCTCTTCTCGTTGTCTCGTTCTCGAATCCAGCCATGCCACGAGCGAATACCGGTCCTCCATCTCGCGCCTTTCCTGCCTCCAAGCATGAGCTCTTCGACTCCTATATCCCTTAGCAGGCCTAGTAAGCTCGTTTCTACCCCTTCAATCGAAATAGTGCTCATATAGCTTGTATCCCAAGCAACGCAACCCCTAGAGGACGCAGCGCGATGTGTCGGCCTGTGAACCTTCGCAGTCGGTGTCAAAGGAACAGCAAATCTCCAGAGCGGAGCCTTCGGATCAGGCATATGGGCTCTCTTCGCATGCCAGACATGCGTAGGTAACCACGACTTGTTTATCTGCCATTTGCGGAACTTCGCAGCAGGCTTATTTGGCTCTGCCAGTTTATTTCTTTTCGGTTTTGGGATCCGTGGAGGTGGGGGCTGTATTTGCTCAGGGTGGCTCTTCGCAAGCTCCTGCTCCAGCTTGTGGTCCAACTTCTGCTGCTTGGCCTTCTCGCGCTTGGCCTGAATACGCTTACTGAGCGTTTCAAGCTTCTTTGCTGTCTCCAGCCTCAGGCGCATATGAGGGGTTGGTTTTCGACGGCGAGCGGTCACAGTAGGGGTATTATCCTCCTTCATCTTTACACTTGCAAGCCTCGTCAGCGCTCTCAGGTATGTAGATATATCGTAAGAAGCATGGGCTTGCCCTCAGGACATACCTCCTTCTTCGCCCTCGCCCTCAATCTCTTAGGCACTCTCTTGACATTGTGGCTTGCAGTCCTCCTTCTTAACTCTTTGGGCACCTGCTGGAAAGCTCGGGTTGATAGCGAGGCTTTGGATTTGCCCATGCTCGTTTCCATAGCTTTGATCTCAAATTCCCTAGCTTTGACAAAAGTCGATACATCCAGATCGCCGTTCCTATTTAGAGCTTTGTCTGAGGCTTGTGCTAATATGGTTCTTGCTATGGTGGTCTTGACTCGTTTTACTACACGCTTGGGGTTGGGGCCATAAGTAGGTTCAGCAGGCTGCTTGCGTTTTCCAGAGGCGTTGGACGCCATTGAGTGTAAGCAGGCGAAAACAAAGACGCGTAGTAATTTTATGCTAATAATTGTGTAGATGAGTTGGTTAAATTACCGGACTCTTGCCGGAAGTTCAAGTCGCGACTCATCGCGCCTTTCGGTAAGACTTCGGCTAATCTAGCCTCAGCATTCTGGGGTGTGCAACATCGTCCGTCGCAGGAGATCGGTACCGATGTAGACACTGCAGATTTCCTGCAGAGACAATGGCTGCCTCTGTGGCAGCTCCTTCGAAAATGCTCTATCCTGCCTCAACCCAAACACTTTGTGGATCACTCTACCTTTCACTCTACATCGTTCGACCTAAGAAACAGCGATGCCGTTCGGATCAAAACCGCCTTTCACACTTCAGACCGCTCAGCAGACGGTGAAGACTCTGCAGGGGCTCTGGAACACAAGGTGTGCCTTTCTAGCCGATTCCCCTCAGGTCAATGCCTAGTACTGAATCATCTACGTAAACACCCAGAGATCCAAAACAGATTCTTTCTGCCTACGCGCCCAATTGCGTCTGGCGGGAACAAGACGAGAGATTCAGACCACAATCAGCATTGTCCAGCAACCCCGACGAGATGTTTACATTCCTATCGGGATTCTTTGCTTACAAGCAGGAATATCTGGGGTATATGAAATTGCACGATTTCGATAGCAGTCGTTTGAGTATGAAATTGCTTGCTGAGTACCATGGCGATCGCAAGCACTTTGAGGACCCTGTTTTCAGGCAAAAACATCATGACTATCCTGGTAAGGAAGGCAAACGGTGGAAAAGGGAAGCGGGGCTTCAGTATAACATCTTTGACGAGCACGGAAGAATACAAGAGGTACTCAATCTCACCTATCACATCGAGATCAAAGAGAAATGAAGGCTTCTTCAAAACTTCGATGAAGGGGACCAGATACAGTTCCCAAGAATACCTATGCACAACGAAGCTGTTGAGGACGATGGGCCACTAAGGAGCAAAAAGTGTGCTCCTTACTATGTGTAAGGGCTATCTCAAGCCGACACTTGACTGGCATCAATGGCGGGGGATATCGTTTTTCTTTTTGTTCCTCATTCGTCGCTCCGGTACGTCGAGGTTCAATTGTATAAGCGGTGCGCCAGCGTTCGTGGAAACTAACCTCGTCTTTTTAGCAGATTGATGACATGGTTCAAATGGTGCCACGAAAAAGCGTAATCGACTGACGAAAATGCACCGCTGTATTTATGTGCAGGTCAAGAGGCGGCTGAATGCTGCTATACGTGACTCTTCCTTTGATGCTATGCTAATACACAGGGTACATATTATACCTGAAGTCCTGATCGATAAGGTGTCATCGACGAGGATACAGCTAGAATAAGACGAGTCTCGACAGGTTTGAACCTCATAGCTCACCTTGATCAACAAAAGGTTCGAGTCGCTCCTTCAAGTCTTCCTCGCTGAGCTCCTCTCCATACCATTCTTGCTTTGCTCCTTCAACTTTCTTTGGTGGGATCAGTACATTGTTGACGACCTGGATGACTCCATCCGCGGCGATGCCATCTTCAATTATGACCGTGGAGAAACCGTTGATCTTGATGCTGATGAACCGACCGTAGCGCCCAACATCAATGCTAAGAGAGCGATCTTCGAGCAATGTAGGCAGATCGATCTGATCCCAAAGTCAGTACCGCGGTCTATTCAAAAGATATAGAACGATGCTTACATGGAAGTAGCCTTTGGGGATTCCGGTTTCTTCGGCGTCGTCAGCCTTGTAATAGGCATCAGAATAGAGAGTCTGGTTGGCCACAATATGATACTTCAGCAGGGCCTTCAGATACTTCTGTCCGTAACGGCTGAACAAGAAGCCGTTGATTCTTGGGCCAAGCTTCTGGAAGGCGAAATTGGAAGGCGCAAATACGGTGCCACCGATGTGGTTGGAGGTATCGTTCATCGCTGGGATTAAATCCGTCTTCGTCAAAGCTAGTTCGAGGGTGCTGAACTCCCCAGGAAGGAGACTGATGATATCAACAACCTTGGGAGGTGGCACCAGAACGCTGTCGACTCCGTGTATGACGCCGTTGGTCCCAAACTAATATCCATCAGCTCACTGTTACAGCAGCGCAGGGGACTAGACACTCACAATGTTGATAGCGACGATTCGGCTATAAAAGTTGACCGTCAAACCCTTCAGGCCGATATTCGTGCTCAATCGCTGTGGCTCAAATCCAATGTCCTCGCCTTCCAATAATGTTGGTATGGTATGGGTAACCAAAACCCTACCTGCGGGATAGAAGTCTGATGAGACATGGTACTCAAGAACCTTCTTTAAGTCCTCTTTTGACGGCTTGGGGGCATGTTCAGGGATCTTCTCGAATGCATGATCCGTTGGAGCGAACACGGTATAATTCGCAGCAGTGCCATTCAAAGCTTCAACGAGATCCGGATAGTCGTTAATTAGCTTGGCAAGCTTTTTGGTATACTTGCTCTCAGCGATCAACTGGTAGACCGTCATATTCGGTTTGTCATGGTGTCCGTGATGGCCGTGGTGCCCACTGAGGCTTGTCGAGGCAGATTCAACCCATGACTTGGTGTTGGCTGCCGTGTCATCGAACTTATGGGTGAGCTCGTCCCCAGCCTTGGAGGCAGTCTCGATGGCTTGATCGAAAATATTTCGGGATGTATCTTTTACTCTGTTGAAAGTTGATTCGAAGTTTCCGGAAAGCTTAGCTTTTGAAGGCAGCTTGTCGAAGACTGAATGTGGCGTATCGTGAGCCTCAATGGCTATCTGGGTCATTACCTGTTCATCTGGGATGACGAAGGCAGTGGTCAGTGCCACAAGCGGCAGTAGGTGATTAACAAGCTTCATATTGCTGAAATGGATCAATCAGATGGTGGTTGATTAAAGCGAGAGAAAGGGGAAATGAAGGAGCATAAATGTCGCAGGACGATTGACAGGAGGCAAACAGGCAGTGTACGCGGCAACGATGATGACGATTGTATGCGACGGCACGGAACAATCAGCAACCGTCCGGACCGAGGCCCGACGATGTTCATGAGGGGGCTTACCACTTTACATGATCATCGTACTTGAAGCGTCCCATTTACTTCTTATTCTAAAGAGTACCTTAGCACCCTAGAGTAAAGTATTTGTACTTCTGTGCGTCCCCTGTGCTCTACAAGGCACTAGACGTTGAACCCTACGCCATATTGATCCAGGTAGCAGATAAGTTCGACCCTACCATGTGTCTTGGCATCAGCTTGTCTGCAAGGAAGACAGAACCATCGCAATTGAGCGCATTGATCTGTCAAATCATCAAAGCGCTATACCGTCTACTCGTGGACCTTTCAACTGTCACCTTTTGTGCAGTCATTGAGTTGACATTGACACAGCGAATAACCAAGCAGGTAGCCCGAGCCTATACTCTCTCCATCTATCGCAGTCCCCTCAACCTAGCCACTGCTCCTTGCCCGTGGCCTTTTCCCAATTCTCCCCCTCCCCTCTCGCCATCGATTTCGTGTCTATCACTTCATCTCTCCCTAGCCCTTGGTCGTACAAATGCGCAAAGCAGCCACTTGTACCCTCCTCCCACTTAACGTTCTGCTCAATCCGCTGCAATGGGATCTTCAACAGCCACAGGTTTGCTGTGTCGGAGAAGAACCTTCCAGCCGTCTTGGGTGTTTGTTCGACTGTAGAGAGATGGATGAAGCCGTCTTTGGCGTCAAGAGGTGATAATGGCAGAGCTTTCGGCAGGGGTAAGGGAGGGACTATGGAGAGGATCTTGTAGAGATAAGTTGGGAGTGGCGAGGAGGTGGCATACTGAATGATAGCGGCCTGTAGCAAACGAGCTTTAGCAGCAAACAAATGGATACTTCAAGGCACACATCAAGGTTCTCAGGGCCGCGCTAGGGTTGGTTTGACATGTCAAACAAACATCCAACCAAAAACTTTATTACATCTTGCCTCTCCTTGTATTTCAACATTTGCATTCCTTGCGGCATTGCTCTCAGATAGTCCAACATGGCAGGCCCAGCAGCGATGGTAGTCCCTGCTTTGAAGAAGCACACGGCAACCGTCATATGGGCTCATGGCCTTGGCGATAGGTATTGAGCTTTTGACCAAAGCAAATTCGAGAATTGCTGACTGACTGAGGCAGTGGGGCAGGATGGTAAAATCGTACCTCTCTATCGGTATCATGTTTCTCACACTATCTAGGTCGCCTATTGCAGAGAATTGGAGGAGAAGAGGGAAATTTGACGAAGTTGCTTTCGTGTTTCCGAATGTATTTGGACTCCTCTGAACATCGATAAGCACACTATACTAAACGAACCTCAGGCTCCAGTGATACCTATCACCGTGGTGGGTTTTCATCGATAGGTTTGCAAATACTAAGCTGACATGCAATCAGAATTTTGGCATGAGGATGCCAGGCTGGTACGATATAGTAAGACCGCGTGATACTGTTTGATACCCAGCCCCTCCTTAGATTTGCAGATATAAATGATGATTTCTACTGCGATGCTGACATTTACATAGACAACATTCGACGAATTAGCTCAAGCCCACGATCAAGTCGGCATTCTCCGGTCACGGGATTACTTCAATTCACTCATTAAGGAGGAAATGGAGAAGGGCATCCCCTCAGATCGCATCATCCTCGGAGGCTTCTCACAAGGCGGAGCCATCTCACTCTTCGCTGGCATAACCTGCCCCCACAAGCTTGCCGGCATTGTCGGTCTGTCAAGCTACCTCTTGATGGAGGGAAAGGTAAAGGAGTACGTCCCAACTGAAAATCCCAACAAGGAAACGCCAATCTTCATGGGACATGGTGCCGTAGATCCTTTGGTCAAGTACCAATGGGGCAAGCAGACCGCAGATGTACTCAAAGGCTGGGGCTGGTCTGTTGACCTCAAGACGTATCCTGACCTAGCTCATTCCGCGGATCCTAAGGAGATCGACGATTTGGAGGCGTACATCCAGCAGAGACTGCCACCTACTAACGGAGATAGCTCGAAGGCTTGACTAGACTCGAGAATCCTCAGTTTGGGGCTGTTTCTGTTAGTAGTAGGGCTATTGCACTGGAGACGGGCTTCCTGCATGGGAGTCAGGCGTCGAGGATAATGGTCGAGGATAATGGTCGAGCTTCACGTGAGACAGCTCAATTATGCAGTTATGCAAAGACTCGCCCCTATTGGAGTTGCTTCTTCTTTGGGTTGACATCTCCTTATGTATCCCCCTTTGTTTCTCGTGTCTTCAAAATTTCACCAAGCGAGAGCTGTATCTCTTACTCCATGATGACAATACTGTACTTCGCTTCTATGATAGTAGCAAGGTGTGTTCTTACGCATATTTCCCGAAGTCCATTTAGACGCAGGTACTATTGCTCGCTCGTGGATGGGGCTTCTACGTTGACGCACTGAATACTCACAATATCTTCCTCTCTGACCTGTTGCACTGGCTAGTTATTACTGGCTGTATTCGAATGCTAACACAAGCTGTTGCACTCTCTAAGGTATTGGAGGAACAAAATTACCCTAGCTGGAGAGGTGCCCTTCATGGTCACCTTCCGAGCCTTTCAGACACGGAACAACAACTATCTTCCATGGCAAGCGCCTCCTTTGTCATTATGGGGTGTTCCCAAGCCACGGCGAGGGCTGTACGCTTTATTCTTCTCCCACGCCTTCACGAATTTTGATCGATACCATCATCTGATTGACCACCTGGGCCCGGATCGGCGGTTTCAAAAAATCCATTGGTGTTTCCAACCGCCCAACACTTACTGGGAAGGACAAGTTGATCTTCGTCTCTCCTCAGCAAGAAGGGGGACGGGGAATTCGGATAGGGGACATGGTCAGCATAACCGGGCTCGAAGTCAAAGGACCACCAGGGGAGATCAGTCGATTGGTTTGTAATAAAAGAATTGTTGGGTTACCGGGTGACCAACAGTACTCGTACGAACCGGACTTTCCGTTTCGGCGTCAAGCTACTGCTGTACGACCCTCCTCACACATCTTAATCATCCACGTCTGACTTAGAGCGACGCTTTAAGTCAGAGATGGTCACTGCTGGGTTTCAGGTGACAACCCATTGCCATGGCTCGAGACTGGCTCAAGCGAAGCTCTAGGCGCAGTGCCTCTGTCTAAGATAGAAGGCAGAGTAGTACTTCTGTTTGGGCTAGAGGGATGGAGTTGGATCGCGCATGGCCCCAAACGCATTCGGAAAACTCTTACTATGTATGAGGCATGTAGAAAGCGGGTGCGGTGGTCGCTTGATCATTGGTTACGCTAGGTAGTATGGGCATCATCAGTCAAACTGACTGCATGGCTGACACCACCGGGTATAGCTGTTCAGGTTGGCTCAGGCCGGTTTTCTACTAAGTGCGTCGGTCCGAGTGCCCAACATAATTTCTTAACTTACTTTGCTCGAAGTATCCTGTATCGTGTCAGCTTCATGAAAAAGGTATGGGCGGGAAGCTTCTTTAGATCGCCTGCTCTTTCGCATCGTGGTCATACTGAGCGAAGCATGATCCTCGATCGCTGATACTTCAATCCTGCTGAGGCAGGTCTCGAGGTTACACAGCAGGACTTGGCTGCATCTCGGCATGTCGAGTCCCCAAGGTTCCAGCGCTTTAGTAGAGCATCACATCAGACGCTCTGTTCTCGTCGAAGTTTGAAGCGCTTTCTCATACCTACGATGAGGCTCCCATATATCTCTGTTACATGTTGTTGAAACGTGTCGAAGCAACTTGCCACGGGCAGCGTGTTAGGTACGCGATCCGACTCCATCTTGAGCCAATCGCTTATAATTCGACGCAGCAGGAAATGTGTCTTCCATGGCCTTTCTCCAGGCTTTCAAGGCGTGGACGAAACGACATCTCCCCTGGCAAGCGCCATATCCATTGCCCTTGACGGGTCCCACCCAACCACGGCGAGGACTGTACGCTAAGTTCTTTGAACACATTTGGCGAGAGAGCCCTTCGTTTCAAGGAGAGTCTGGTTATCTATCTCATAACATACAAAATTCGAACCGCCCGACATTGACCGGCATGAATGAACTCGTCTATATATCTCGCCATTATCGCGGTGGGCGTGGAGTTCAGATTGGTGACCTAATCTCTATAAAAGTGATCGAGAAAACTAGGAAGGGGAAAATTCCCAAGAACTATATCAAAAGGATTGTTGGTTTACCTGGCCACAAGCAGTACAAGAAAGGTGAACGGGCTTGGTATCAAGTTTCGGTAGGACAATTTGGATTCAATCAGCCGCTCAGGTCTAGCTGACGCTGTTTCCAGGTCACAGAAGGCCATTGCTGGGTTCAGGGAGACAATCAATTGCTCTCGAGAGACTCGAGCCATGGTCTAGGCGAGATCCCCTTGTCTACGATTAACGGCAAGGTCATGTTGAGATTTGGATGGGAGGGATGGAATTGGATCGAGCACAGTCTTGTTCCTGTACAACATGTTCGAAAACCCCTCAATATCTACAAGGGTAGCTAGAGATGGCCTGGCAAAACGATGGTCGCGCAAGGATGCTTTACATGTCGCCATTCGAATCCTTCAGTCTTGCAGTTCGGGACACAAGCTACTCGTGTGCATCGACCAAACACGCCACTGAAAGGATCAAAACCGAGGCGCTGATTCGTGGCTCAAGAAACCTACGAGATACTTCCGATTGAGGCCAGCCCTTGGCTTGCACGGTTTCGACATAGGAATCAGGAAACCTGCGATGGGCACAGCAAGTAAGATTCAGCCACTCGCAGTTTCGATAAAGAAGTCCAGAGACCCCAATTTGGACACAGCCAGTAAAACTCAGCCGCTCGCGTTTTCGACAAAGATGTCAAGAAACCTTAGATAGGCATCAGGACTAGATCCCAATTGCAGTGAAGGATGCAAGAACGTTTTGAGCTGACAATCATAAGAACCCTAGAATATCACCCCATGCGCCGGCACCGTCTTCGAGCCCTGCTTCTAAAGCAAGCCAAATGCTCTACGGCTTACCTCTTCAGCTATGGATATTCACAGTTGCTTCAATCTATCCCCATTCCGTCGTTGCGTTCTTCCGTAAACCCCAAGCATCGAATACACTACTTCCTACTCCACATCATCTCCCTATCTAGCCACAGATACAAGCTTCATCTCTCGCTCTTGCCACGTCTCTCTTTGCACTTTAATTCTAGGGTTATAACTACCTTTTCGCACAGACACACCAGTGTTCTCCATCTCCCTTCTCCCTTTCCATACGCTATCAAATAACTGCATGTCAATCCCAGATACTCCAAAACGCACATCTCGGTGAAAGGCCGATTCACCACCCATAACCAGACTATCATCAATATCGAGCACATCAAGTGGCAAACCACCAAAGAAGACAAAGCAATTAAGATGGCTTTTTCACACCTCGAACCCCCCCCCCCCGGAAAGTCCTCCATACTTCCACAAGAGATATCCACCATGATCCCCATCCCCAAACTCAGCACCCCCACCACTGCGCGCTCATGGCCCCCCTTAATTGAGGCTACAACGCCTTCACCGCTATAAAGCCACTGTGAGCTTCGCTTTACTGGAATTCGCTTGCTGTGGGTTTGGGAGGGGGTTGGTGAGGTTGGTGATGAGAGGGGGATTGGTAAGAGAGGGGTTGGATAATGAAGATTTAGAGGGGGAGGGGAAGGAGAAGGGAAGACGGGGATGGGTTGGGAGGTAGGCGGGGAAGAGATGAAGGAGGGGGGGGTCTTAGTCATGCGAAGGGTGTGTTCGGTTTGTTGCATGTGGGTTTGGGAACGTGAGGGAGGTAGGGTTTGCGATGCGCTGTGGAGGGGGGGGGGTGGTAGTCAGTGGCGAGGAGGTGGATTAACCTTTACAGTAGAAAGGGGGCGAAAGTTGGGAAAGAGAATTGTCATGAAATGGAGAGCGAGGAAGCGCACGATGGCGAAATCATACAAGAGAATCGGTATCATTCCGCATGCTTGAGCACAAACTATTTCCACTCATCGACCACTCATTCTCAGATCGCATCCAACACCCCCCTCCACTCCCTCCACCTCTCCTGTGCCCTCCCCACCAACCCCCTCATATCCCCCATCCCCACAACCCCTCCGCCTCCCTTCTCAAGTCTCACCACCATCTCCCCATCCACAACCACGCACACCTCTTCCCGGACACAGCTCTCCTCAAACGCATCCATATCCGCTAGTATCCAGCTATTCTTCTTCTCTCTACCACCCACGCCGGGGCCTATTATCCGATCCTGATCATCCGCCACGAAAACCCCAAACGTGAGTGGGATGGGCAAGCCGTTCAGATGCAATTTGTGAGCCTCGCTAAGATCGGGCGAGCACAGCACCATCTCGCTATCCGCGTCCCACCACGCCCGTGGTAATCTCGTATCCTGCAATGCGGCTAGCAGAGCGCCCCATGCGGCGTCGAAGGGGTTGCCGTCGAGGCTTATGAAGAGGATGGTGATGTGCAGGCACCAATACGCCTTTATCTCCGCTTTTGAGTCTCCTTCTTCTTCCTGGTGGTCGTCCTCTTCAATAACCATGGCATCCGGGTCATTGGGATTCGGTGCTTCGGCAGCGGCTGCGGTGGTGGAGGGCGGATGATGCCATATCCGTAAATCGTCCACTGAGAGGAGCTGAGAGATATGCAGTAAGGAGAGGACACGATGGGAGAGCGTCTGCGCGAGATCGCTAGGGGGAGAACCGGGGAGGTGGGCGGGCGAGCAGCCGGTTGAGAGCTCGAGGTTTGGGACGAGTAGGTTCAGGCGTGCGATCTCGTCGGCTTGGCTTTGGAATCTTTCTGCATCAGCGTCGCTCGGCGAGCAAGGGGATGGCTGAGGGTTGGTGTCAGAGGGGTGTTTCCAGTCCGCAATGTCCTTCGTGAGGAGGACTTCGCCGCGGACGCCGCATACGGCTGCTGTGTCGCCGACGCGCACGACTGCGCTGCCGGAGGCGTGGGTTAGAGAGCCGGTGTGTAGGGTTGGGGGGCGGGTGTTGGACGGAGAGCGGCCGGAGGGGCGACGGGGGCCTTTGAGGGAGGAGAGGTGGGCATGGAGGAAGGGGTGGGGGGAGAGTTTGGCGAAGGTTTGGGCGGGGAAGGAGAGTGTGTGTGAGGTGCTTGAGGGAGCGGCGGGGTGGATTGCCATTGTTGGAAGGGAGGCAAAGGTTGGGAGGGAGGAATATTGACAGGACGGAGGGTTCTGATGCAGTGCTGGGTTGGGACAATGTTGCTATCAGATAGCAAGAAAGTATAGCTTTAGCAGATAGAGGATTACTAGGTTAAGATACCTAGAGAGCTCCGTCAGAGCTGGATGTAGCAATATGTACCGTCACAAAACGAACCGCGTCCTTCAGGTGAAATCCAGAGCAGCAGATACAGGAGGGCTCTCTGAGAGGACAGTCTCCCACTTGGATGCTGAAGATCAGTGAAGACTCAGCCATTTACAACATTGACCGAGGGTAAGGTGCAATGCTGCGTTCTCAAGTGATTGTCTTGAGGAAAGAGGTTTCACGCTCAGCACTGTTTGACAGAGCTTCTACAAACCTATGACAACCCTAGAAGTAGGATAGAGAAGCAAAATCGCTTTCTTCCCATATTTCCTGGCCAAGTCCGATATATATTTCCCATCTCCGAGTTTGAGTACAAAGTGGAACATGGAGACCCTCGAGGAAATCAAGTGGGATGTTGCACTTTTAGGCACTGGACTTTCTCAATCACTCTTGGCACTGTAAGGGTTCTCAACCGCAAAGACCTGGAGCTCTTCTGACTGACAAAGCTCGAGGAAGAGCGCTCTCACGCTCTGGCAAAAATGTTCTCCACGTTGATAGGAACGACTACTACGGCGGTGCAGAGGCTGCTCTTAGCCTTCAAGAGGTCGAAGCATGGGTAGAGACAGTCAATGACGGTATGGGGCCCGCATGAATCAACATGGTCAACGCTCAAAGCCCACAGCATCGCGACCTTCGGCTTTCAGGAACGCAACTCTGACAAAGGCCAGCGGCGATGATGGCACATCTGTTCTCGGCTTTTCGAGAGCCTACAGCATTTCGCTATGTCCCCAGCTGATCTACACACGGTCGAATTTACTCCCGGCTTTGGTATCATCCAAAGTCCATGCGCAGCTTGAGTTCCTTGCTGTGGGTAGCTGGTGGATATTCAGCAATGACACCGGTGGTAGCCGTGAAGAAGGGCAGCTGGACAAGCTGCGAAGAATACCGGGGGGTCGTGAAGACATCTTCAGCGACAAGAGCATTGATCTCCGCTCTTCCAGGTCATTGATGAAATTCCTGAAAATCGCTGCGGATGCCGAAACGCACGATACCATCTTAGAAGAATGGGGCTCGAGGCCATTCCTAGACTACCTCAACGCCCAGTTCAATATTGTGCCAGCATTACAGGCCCCGTTGTTGGCCCTGACGTCTTCTCCGAGCACTCCAGCTATGACACTCACATCGTTCGCGCTCCCACGCATACATCGACATCTGACGTCTATCGGGCTCTTTGGTCCTGGATTTGGTGCAGTGCTACCGAAATGGGGCGGCCTGGCTGAGATTGCTCAAGTGGCTTGTCGAGCTGGTGCTGTTGGCGGTGGCGTGTACATGCTTAACAAGGGCATCGAGAGCGTCGAAGACAAAAATACACCCCCGCGACTTGGTGAGGAGGTCTCAGACGCTGAGGAGCAATGCTCGCTCAGGATCAAGCTTCAAGGTGGCGAAGAAATCAATGCACACTGGCTGGTGGGCTCTAGCGATGACATTCACCCCTTTACGGAGCAACCCCCAACACAGCTCGAAACATCGCAGACCTCTCATAGCATCACCATCGTCTCCTCGCCCCTACCCTCCCTCTTCCGTTTGCCAGCAGAAGGCGCCCCGTCGCCAGCGGCAACCGTCGTCGTCTTCCCTATCGGGTCTCTATCATTTGATAGCCCCATCGCCGCAGTAGATATACCGCCCGTCTACCTCACTATTCACTCAAGCGATACCGGCGAATGCCCAACTGGTCAATGTGAGTCTCCCCCTTCATAACAATCACCTATCTCACATGATGACACCAAAACAACGAATACTTATCTACATTGTCTGCAAACCTACATTGAAGATACCATACCTCTGACAGTCTGATCCACACATGCCACACTCTTACCCTGCAACATAATAATTACCTTGCTTGTCCTGACAGAAGAAGCCGTACTGACGCTCCTCCCTGCTCTCTTTAGGCATCATTTACGCCCAAACCTCCCTCCCCCAACCCCACGCCGCTACCTACCTCACCCACGCCACAAACACCCTTCTCGCCTCCGTCTCCACGCCAGCTACCGAAACCGAGCCAACCATCCTCTGGACCCTGCATTACACCCGCCTTCACCAGCCCAGACCCTCATCACGCGAAAGCTCCATCACCCAACCTTCCTCTATCCCTAACGCCTCACATATCCTGACCCTCCCTTCCCCACCCCCAGGCCTCGCATTCGATGACTTAGTCCTCCGAAGCGTGAGGGAAGTGTGGGCGAGGATCAACGGTGGGGATGACGGAAAATTCATGTTGTTTGAGGAAAGAGAGGGTGTCGGAGACGAAGACGAAAGCGAGCAGGATCTCCGCGAGGCACCCAACGATAGGGATGATCTGGGCGAACAGAACGAAGGTGCTGCACGAGCATAGTCGGCTGTAGCTAGCAACATGCTGACATACACAAACGACGCTTAGCCACCTTGCTGCATAGCAGCTTTGTAAGTTTACTCTACTAATCCTGGATCCTCGAATTTCTCAAACTCCCCTGCAATAGCATTTATACTTACATCGACCGTCACAAACCGAGTCTTGTCGTCTGCCCCCTCCCTCCCGCTTCAAAGCCACCTATACCCCTGAGTTCATCACTCAAACGCGCATCTTGCCATCCCACAGCACCCCCTCCAAGCTCCTCTCCATCACCGCATCCCACGTTCCAGCCGATACCCACATCCTACGCCCCATATCACAAAATCAGCGCACATTCCCTCTGCAGTATGGCATACACATGGCAAGAATGCGAACGCCTCGAAAGGACTGAATTGAACCCCTGTGAAGCCCCAACGGATAGCCCTCTTCAAACTGCGCTCTTACCTGAACCAGAAAGGATTTTCAGCAAAAACAGACATTGAAGCTACCTATTGCATCACATTAATGCCACGTCTTGGAAGGTTCAATGAATGGGAATGAGGGTCGTGTGTGATGCCCTTCTTTGTGTTGGACGCTGGCTACTGCTGTTGCTTGGGAATGGAATTGGGGAGGTTGGGATGGGCGTAAGGTGAATGCGTGGAAGAAAAACCCCTTTTGGAATCTAGGGTTCGGGTGGTCCAGTGTATCGTTGATGCGTTGATGCGTTTTCCTCTGTCTTTCACCAAAGAGGTAAAGGATACACCATATGTTGCCTACTACATCGGATGGGATAAAAAATCTGGACTTGGAATTATTCGAAAATACTCTGTATTGCGTCCATGGCTAGCAGACGCACCTCTCCTCCTCGAGAAGTGCCTATATGAGATCCAAACTCCAACACCTAATTCCGACGTTTCCATATCCAACACCAAACCACCGCCATTGCCACACGCCGACACCCAAGATCCCACTAACCACAAGCATTCAATCTCCAATCTTCCCACTAGCCAACCCTTTCTCCAGAACCCATTGCCCTCCCACCTAAGCAATCCTATTGAAATAAGGATCCACCCTCTCGGCCTCCTCCCCCGTTCCACAGCCCCAAGCCCGCTCTCCCCTCGGCACGCCCCACAGCAAATCTCCCACCCTCCGACCGGTGCTCTGGCCCCTATGCTTCTCCGGCAAGTAGCTCTCCAAAGGCGCTGCTTTCCTCTCCACAAACGGTCTCTGCTTCGTCTCCTTGCTACCGCTCGGTTCGCCCGTCTGCTGCTTGATCATGTAAATCCCTTGCTCCGCTGCGCCGGCCACGATTTCCTGCCACGTGGGCTCTTTGCCAGCGTCTATTGTTTCTCGGAGCCAGTTCAGGTCGTGCACGGCGACGACTCGCAGGTCAGCGGCGTCTATGTCCTCTACGGCGTGATCGCGGAACCAGACGCAGACATCGTCGCGGATGACGCATTCGACGCACGTATCGGCGGCGTTGGTGATGAGATCGTCGTTGGAGTCAATATGAAAGACGGCTTTGTATTGGTTGGAGTTGGCAAGTCTGGTGTAGAGGACGTTTTTGAGGATGAGATTTGGAGTGGGTTCGCCGGGCCATTGCCATGAAATCTCCTTGGGGATGACGGGCCAAATCGATATTGAAGGGTCCAGGTTTGGGCCTTTCGCCTGTGCAGCACGCACTTTCCCGAGCATACGCGCCGCGTGTGACGTCTCGATCGGCGGTGGCCGCGGTAGTAATAGCGGTGTGTGGTCAGGGAAAAGGCCAGATATCGGGGAGAGGTCTGGAGTGACATCGTTGGCTTTCATATTCGAGATATCCTTGAGACGTCTACCTGATACTGAGATAACCTCTTTGGTGCTGTCACCGTGAGTAATGCTGGCCCGTAGAACAGGACTCCCTCGACGCCGTGGCGACATGGGCTCGGAAGTGTGAAGGCCGATTGTAGGTCGCTGGTTTTCCTCCTGCTCCACATTTTCGTCGCTTGGTTCGAGGACCTTAAGCCTGATTTGAGAGTGAAACTCACCCAGAGCAGCAACTCTGAATTTTTGATCAATAGCCTCCTTGCTTGACTCTGTCCATCGACCTTTCTGGTCTTTGGATAGAGTCTTGCGGAATTCAGCCCACTGTTCGCGAAATTTCTCTTCCACGGCCTGCTTCGCTTCTGCGACTTTCTCTTGAAGGCCACGAATGATATCTTGATCTTGTATACATCGGGCCAGAGCGCCAAGGATTGTATTCACACGGTCGTCAAAATTCGGGAGCAGCTTGGTATCGTCCTCGTCTTTTTCCTTTTGCTTTTCAGCATTGAAGCGTGCTTCCAAAGCCTTGGCCGTTAGCTCAGCGCGCATTGCACGAAGAGCAGGTCCCGTGATTTCTCGCCCTATAGCCAATCTACTCGTGTTTGTCAGTCGACCGTCGGCGTCTCTAGGGAACGCCTCATGGCTTCGCATCCACAGGGCGTGGCATCTCGCTTCCATGTTCTCCTTCACTTTTGGGACGGCTTTTTCGAACTCACGACGAGCGTCCAGATCTTTCAGCCCGTCGCCAATCTCAGCTGCAAATGCCTTCACAGAGTTGTCGAACTTAAGACCCCGGAATAACTCGAACTCTAGAGACTGCAGTTCTCGATCGCTCGCCGACAACGCATCTGGTGATGATTCGGGAGCATCATCTTCATTTTCCTTGAGCGTAGCCTTCAATTTCACCTCTTCCTTATCGATCTCGGCCAGACGCCTTACTTGCGCCTTGGTGTTATCGTCCAGCTCCTCAAATTTGGCCGATCCCAACCCCAAGGATCCTTCACAGTAGCCTTCTACAACATCGGGGGCTAAAGTGTTGAGAATAGTCGCTCGATCATGGCTTCCGTACTCCTTGCGTATTGCTGTCTTGGCGACGTGGAGAAGTTTCTGCAAGTCCCGAATCTGTGGGTCGCTCATCATTCCGTCATTCTTCTTATGCTCTTCGACCTGACTTGGCTCGTTCTCTTTCTCCACATTGCTGCCGTTCTCCAAGATGTAGCCGCAATCTATCATTACTTCCAGCATCACCTTCTGGTGCGTTCTTGGCGAAATTGAGGGGCCTGGTTCTTCAATTGGTCGATCTAAGGCCCAATCATGGACGTCTTGTCGCTGGTCATGATATTCAGCATTTGAAGTATGCTCTAGATCCTTGGCCGACTCCTGCTTTGCCTTGTCCTGGCTGTCCTCTGTCGCGACAGGACCTTTAGGATTTAGCAACAAGGGGGTATAGAACTTTTCCTTCTGGGCGTAATACTCATCGACTAGCTCACCCATAGAAGGGGACTTTGGATTGGTTGGTTCTTGGTGAACCTCCGGTGCCAAGTCGCGCATTTTGTCTTTAGCTCTAGCACTTGCCGATGATGCTTTTCCATCAACTTGGTCAGGATTTTCTGCTTTGAGTGAGTTCTTCAGCGCAACTTTAGACTTGTTCGCCGGCGCTTCGGTATCAACGTCCCACGGCCTCTCTACCAGATGCTTGCTCGGTGTCGATCCGGCATTGTCCGGTCCGGCGACCTCATCTGATGCAGCTATCGCTTCATGCTGATCATTGGCTTTCTTAGCCTTTCCTTTTGACTTCTTGGACTTTTTCTTCTTCTTTTTCGGCGGGCGGGTAGGAGTTGCGGGATCAGATGGCAGCGCCTGCTGAGCTTCGTCTGGCTCGGACCTAGCTGCGCTATCAGGGTGTTCTTCTTTTGGTGTTAGGGATTCTTGGGGATCCGTCAGAGACTTGCCAACTTCGCTGCTGTCTTGCTCCTTTGTTAGGTCAATCGACTCTGAAGCAGAAAGAGAATCGACAGCTGTCTCGGCTGCGAGGCCAGCACTAGGAGCCGCCTGCGAGTCAGACTTTAAGCTTAGAGACTGATCCCTTGAGTGGGTCCCCTGACGCTTCTTCTGCTTCTTCTTGTGTGTCATGACCGCCGTCACTGCACCAGCTGAGGCACCAACCGCGACTCGAAGGCCAGGATCCTGGCTGTCGTCCACATCATGGTGAGATTCTAGGCTTGTTTGTAGCTTCTCTGAGTGGTATGGTGTCGGGGGCTCTTCGGTAGGTGCTGCGAATTCGGAGCCTACCCCCGTGTCAGCCGTTATGATTATCACTGTGAATACAGCGAACTTACCCTTTTCACCACTTGACGAATCACCGCTCTCTGTTCCCTTCATTCCCGTAGACTGTGACGTTTGTGCTTTAGTCGGAGAGCTCTCGGGTGTGACGTCGATCTTCCCTATAGCAGCATTTGATTCTACAATACTTGTTTTCCCTGACTGTTCGATGGCTGAGTCCGGTTCATCAACTGCATACTCCGCATGCTCTACGATTCTAAAACAAGAATTATTGTCAGCAGAGACAACAGCCATGTGTGGCCGCTCTTACAGCTGTTTGGCCTCTTGCTTCGCTGCAGAACCGGATGCTATAGCAGACTCCCTCGAATGTGAAGGCTTCTCCGCATCATCCGAAGTCGGTTTAATGGCAGTCCGATCCACAGCCGCGTCAACGTTCTCCAGGCATTTCTGAACTTCTCGAAGTCGTTGTTCGTCCCAATAGCGTTGGTGAATCTTTGATATATCAGGTACAGCTGGTATCACCTCTAGGGCGATCTTCTTTGGTGATTGGCTACTTGTTCGAGATGGGTAGTTGACCTGTAACTTCTCGGTTCGGTGGGTGGCCTTCTCGATCGCAGATTGTGTCATAATGCTAGGACTCAAATTTCCACGCGAAAGATTTAGAAGGAGTTCAGCTTCCTCTTCCTTCTCTGCCCGACGTTGATCGCTAATGGAATTCATCTGCGGGGCCTCCTGAAGCTTAGTCTCCGCATCCGACCCTTCTGACGGCGCGAGCGTCGTTGCCTTCGTCGAAAATTGACCGAAAGCTGGCGTCGGTGCAGGGTCCTGCGACGAACCACTATCACCTCGGGCCATCTCCTGAGACACCACATGTTCGGTAGTAATCATATCTGCAGCAGTTTCTTCTTTGTCTGTTTCCAAACGATCCTTGGACGAGACTGTGACTTCCGGCTCGGTGGCATTCGTGGAAACATTAAGATTATCTTGTCCGCCTTGCCTACGGTTCTTGTTCTTTTGTTTCTTCGGCGGTCGCTGTCGGTCAACAGGAGGCACGGCTGCCGCTTGCTGAGGTCCCGGAAATTCTGCAGCAGCCGCGGCTATCTCGATCTTCGCAGCTGCCTCTCGGTCCACTTCCTCTGGGATTTGCGACTCGGTGACACCTTGTCGTCCTGCCTCCGAAGTAGGCTGTGATTTCGGTTTCTTCTTAGACTTCTTGTTACTACGGTGATTTGCGCCTTGCGAAGCACCCTCTTGTGCAGTGGATTGACGAGGTCCAATGTCTGGGTCTGCACCTGTGGCCTGCGCTAGCCCACCAGGCACAGCTGTGATGACATTGACAATGCTCTCGAGGCGTGCCATAGGCGGTCGAGGTGCCATTGGCGGAGCATCTTGATGTTCTCCTCTTGTCGCACCTGGCTGAGCTCCGACGCCGCTAGTCGCCTCGTGAACCGAGATCTTTTCCTCAAATGGCTGATCATCCAAGCCGTCTCCGAGTTCAGTTCGCAGAACAGTCTTGTCGGTTGCTGTGCTATGGGGAGAAGGACGGTCGTCGAAGCTCGGAGGAGGTTTGCCACGCTGGTGCTCTATGTCCGATATTTGGACAGGATTGATTGAGCTGTCAACTTTGTTTGAACCTTGCGACAGTTCCATTGTTCCGAGAGATCGGGCTGTGTCTGTACGTAGAGGAAGTGTTTCACCGCTAGCAATCTGTTGAGGTGGGTGCTGCAGTGCGGTATCTATGGTGAGTCGAGGTCGCCTACTATGCTCAGCACCCGCTTCTGTTCCATGGTTCGGAAGTTCAGAGGCTAAGTCAACCGGAGTATTTTCCTCCGGGATCGGGGTCCGAGGACGTTGATGAAGACTGGCAACCTGGTTAGGGATGGTGTTGCCAGAGTAGTTAAAGAGCGGCGGGCTTGGAGGCTCTGCGCCTAGCCGTCCGCCACTGGGCAAATGTGTTGGAGGCTGATTCCAGTAGCTCACATTGTGCTGAGTGTCCGCGCGGATACGTGTTTGAAAACCCTCGTCTCGTATCCAAACATTGTAGTGGGCGTAGCTTATCCGCAGTTGCCGGCCACCAAGCTGCGGAAATTCTCTCCGATCTAGCATCTCTTTGGCGGCGGCGGCTTGATCGTCATTGTGAAACCTGAGCATCATCAGCAGGAGCAGAGAAGTAAAGAAAGACCTCATACCTAACGAATGTATAATATGCATTCAGGCCAGGCCCTTTACCGGGAGATTTCCTCATAGGACTCATTTCATAGCCCCCGAGAGGGCCAAAGATAGATACAAGAGCTTGAGTGGTATCATGCTCAGACAGATTCCCTACCCAAAGTTTGTCTCCCACGAACTGCGGTGAATTGCCAGAAGAGCTACAACCTTTTCTACGGCGCTGAGGGGACTGGGGAGCATCACGAGAAGCGCCTGACCCTCGTCTCTCCTTTCCGACATACTTTTGGTCGGACTGCCCGGACTGACTCGTGACAGAGTACAGTCGTTGGTTACCAACACTGGACACACCGGCTAACATAGCATAGTTCTGCAGCTGGTGTGGCTGCACTTGTGGACCGTAGTAGATTGGTTGAGGTGGTGGATGACCGTACGCGGGCGATGGTCGATACAATTGGGATTGTAGGGGAAGCATCGGTATTGCTGGGTTTGCACTCCGAGTATTATAATCTGGTTGCTGCTGAGGCGGAATCTGCATTTGCCACTGGAGCCCAATTGGTGCGTTGTTCACCTGTCCTGGAAAACCTCCTGTGTTTGGGCTGGCCTTCGCGGGTTGTACAGTAGGAGCCTGTCCATTACCAATGTATGGCACCGACGTCTGCGCAGCTGGAGCGGGCCGATGGGTTTGGGGCTGTTCCGTGATTGTGTCCGTTGAAGTGGTGTTGATGTTCGGGACAGGCAATCCTCGTATCAGTGGCGAGAAAGACTGCTGTTCGGGAATGACGGGCAAAACTGGCATAGCACTGTATGAAGGAATGGATGCTTCCTGTGCTTCCTGTCGCTCAAGCACGCGAGCATCGTTGGAGACAGGCATAGGGACAGGTGCTCTCCTAGGTCGAGGTTGCGGCGGTAAAGGAAACTGCACACGGTGCGACAGCTGTACCGCCAGCTGAGATGGGATTCGAGATTGAATTTGGGACGAAGGGTTTCCATCCAGAGTTCGGGCCACGATAGTTCGAGGGCTGGAACCTGTAAGTTTAGATGATATATCTTCATTGACCTGATCAGACACCCATTGCTCCGGATCACTGTGGAAGTTGCCACGATTTGGCAGATGAGTATTGGTCGGTGGGCCTACGAGCGATCAACAGGGTCAGTACCAATCAACTTTCGTTCTGTTGCTTGATGTCACGTACCTTTCGCCACATGAAGGTCTCTCAGACCCCAGATACGCTTCAAAGCTTCTCCTAACCACTCTTCATCATGAGCCTCCAGATCTTCGACATTGAAAACCTGGTGGACCGTGGATTCGTGTGTTATACTCCAAAATACATCCTCGTTCTTATCTCTCCAAACCTCAACGAACTTCGCAAGATCACTCTTACGGCACAGATTCTCCGTGCCAATCTGGTAGATGACCAAAGCCAAATAAGGCAGTCCATGGTCGGAGACGTCATAGGCATCGAAGTACTGATGAACCTCCGCTGCTGAGCCTGGCTCATCTGGTGCGATGTCCTTGCACTTGTCAGGAAAGTCTTTGCGAAGCCTCGTTACGAATGCATCGCGAGCATCTCGGTCTCCAAGGTCACCTCTGATGATGGCCCGTGAGCGTATGGCAGGAGCTGGTCGAGGGGGATATTTTCCGCCGTTGGTGGAGAAATAAGCCATCTTAGAGGCCAAGGAGTCCATGATTAAGGGATATCGAAGCGGAAGCAATGATATATGGATTGTTAAAGATGTGGCTTGCCGATTGAAGGACTGTGTTATGGAAGCTACGAGGAGGCTCTCATCACTGCTGCGTTGACACAAGATTGGCCAGGCGCGAGCTGCGAGCTAAGAAGTCTGTGGAGCTTGGAGCAATCGGTGCTAGACAAAGCAGAGGCAAATGGAAGGAGCTAAGAGTAACAACACACCAAGAACACCTCTTCCAAGCTGCCACGTCCTCAGTGGAGTTAGTAAGAACGATGTTGGAGGTCAAGCTGGCAATTTTGGGTACTCCAGGTGTTGTGTGAAGGCACAGGACTCCACTATGGACCTCGTCATTATCAGTCACGTGATAAATATAAAAGTCAACAAGGGTGTTCTAGGATATTGCGCTCTGGCCATTCCAGTCACTTGGAAATCGTTGCATGGACTGCAAAGACATGCACTGACTGCCTTGTCGACTCTTTATCATCTCTTTCATAAAATCGTCGACTTGGGATGCATGCCCGAAATCGGAAAACACCATATGGTCGGGCAGATGTCAATCATGTAACGGACCTCTTGTCTTTACCTCAAACAATGAAACAGCTACTGAAGCACATTGCACATATGTGCAAAGATCAGATCTTGCAGACAAATGAGACTTGTAATGGATTGTCAAGCAGGCTTCTGCCGGTGTGGTCCTATTCTTGCCCCCAGCATACGTTAGCCACAGACTCTTGTCACTCTCAGTTGTATAAACATCTGCCGGGCCCTTCACTTGTGACCTCTTGCATAGGATAGCCACTGCTACGCAGTACCCAACGGCTTTGTTTGGATAAGGTTAGAATGACGGTAGCTTCGGTTGCAGCATCAGAACATTCACTGCAGGCTTCAATTCATCATCCGAAGCAAGTATCGTCCCTTCACTTCCATCTTCGACATATCATACGGAGTCTGTTTCCTTGGACGATTGCGCAATCATCTTCATGAGCTCAGACTCGTCGTCTCCAATGACTAGATTGGGTGAGCACGCAGAAACAAAGGTATAGGGGCCCATAATTACCAGCCCTTCCATTGTTCCAATCCACTGTCTAGAAGAAACCTTAGCCTCTAGGTACACCTCGAGAGCCCCGCTGATCGAGAGACTTACCACGGGCACCTTGAACCTTCGCCCGTCTTCCTTCAGCTTCCGCATAGCATCTTGAGCATCTCTTGCCCCGTCAACCAACTGGCTGGCTCTCCGCTCTCCAACGTATTCCAAGATTGTCCTGACTTGGTCGCCCGTAGGAGGCTCCTCAGTGACGTTGAGCTCGAAGTCCGTCCGTTGAAGCTTATTTTGGGATGTGTGATCTGTAGCTTGGTCTTCCGTAGCCGTCTCAGACGCCTGGGCTGAGATTTGCTTAAGCTTTGTAAGGACACGAAGGGAGGCTGGGACAGATGGTCGATGGAAGAGGGTTATCACATCGAGTGTTTTATGCTAGGTTCATGACAACATGCGGTCAGCGCTTCTCGCGAGTAGTGGCTGGGAATGGGGGAAACATCGTACAAAGCGGAACATGGTGACTTGTGCACTCACAGCAAGCCGCGGTGCTCTTCCCAGTCGCTACGGTGGTCTGACCATTCGAAATGTCGGCTGATGAAGGGAGTGCAGCGGATGACGAGGGGTGGAGGAGGCCGGCCGATCAAATCTCCGGCGGTGCCGCTCGGGGAAAACCCCCTTTCAAGGATGAACAGCCAAGAGTACTTTCGGCGTTCACCTTTGGTATAGATGAATACTTATCGACGGCTAGTACTGGGTTCTACCTATGAGTCTTCTTCTATCTCTGCCTGGTAATCATGCTTCGTTCGTCTCTGAAGTAAGCTTTCTGAAGCAAGCTCGACTGCTTCGGCTGCCCGGCAATCAACACTCCCAAGATGAAAGCTTGCTCTGTATTCAGTGTAAAATTCCCCAATGTCCACCTGGGCGCTTTCGACATCCATCGTTCTAGCCTACAAATGCCATCTACAAGTTGGCGAGCACGGCTTCGGCGCCAGACACCTATCCGAGCGTGTCAGCATAAACTCCGTAAGAGTGCTTTTGCTACTGCAGTCACTCACCGTAACATCTCCTCCCGGTTCGTTCCCGGCGTAGGTGACCTTGCCATGGTCGATGATCATGGCGTATCTGTTCGTCCGCTCTCCTCTCGTCCATCCGATCTTCTTCGAGAAGCTGGCGTCGGCATCTGTCATGAAAAGCTAGCAGTAGACCTTCGTCAGAGACGTGAAACCATCTTCTACGGTGCCAACCCACGATGTCATCCCCTTTTACGTTTTTTGCTTTGCCCCATGCACTCATGACCCTGCTCTCCACGTAAGTCTAGCTCCTTGATCAGACGGGAAGTTGGAAGAGGTCTGCAACCGAGTCATGCATGAATGTTCTCTGAAAGTTCGTTCGAACAAGGGATTGGCAATTCATAAGCAGCAGGAGACGTACCAGGCATCATTGAAAGCAATCACAATAACGAGGTCGACGCCCTTCGACTTGATCTTGGACAGGTTCTCAATGTAAGGGGGCAAATGGCGGACAGAACACCCAGGCGTGAAGGCACCTAGAATCAGAAAGTAAGTCAGGTAGCGAACATCGCTATGAGATCGAAATTGTCGACTGACCAGGTACGGCAAAGAGCACGACCTTCTTGTCTGCAAACTCCTTGCTCGCGTCATACGTCTGAGGAACTCCGCAAGATGTAATGTCTCCCTTGTCGTCAGTGTAAGGGATCCAGCTGACGCGAGAGAATTAATGGGTCAGTCCACTGAACAGTCTCACACTTTAGTGAAGAACATACGTGAATTGGACGGCTCCTGGGAAGGAATCTCCTGATTTTAGGCCCGACATAGTTGAAGGTCTGCTGGTCTGCTGGTCCGTGACTCTGTAGAATTATTGAAAGTGGAATTTCAACAATTGGAATGGTGAAGAAGAATATGAGAGTTACAGTGAAGGAAATGTATTGTTCGAATGGTGAATGTCTATCTCCGAAATCGCCGGTGGGGCACTTCAAGGTCCTCACGACGCCAATAATCTGACATTAAACGTGTCGCTGTGCGGCTCTTCTTGCTCGCATTAGATTTCAAATACTCACTGTCAACCTAGCAATGGCTATGTATTCCGTTCATCTTGGTTCCACTTGCCTACTTCAATTGTCCTAGACTACTTGAATGCTCGCCAGTCTGATAACGATTTCATATGCTGTCAACAGATGACATATCCACCAGGATAGCATTGCCTTTCCGCGAGCCTGTCAACCCAGTCTCGTACATAGAGTCATCAAGGTCCTCCTGAATTCGCCGCCTGGTCTCATATCAACTACCCAATATTGTGTACACGCGCTGTCGTGAGATCCCGTCACATAATTCGCCGACCTCCGCATGCCGTACGACGGAGTGATTCAACGGTTTCACGACTTGCCGCCATAGCGGTCTTGGAACGGAATGCTCAAAGTCAGGTCGCAGTACGTCGTTTTCAAAGTCTGGATGAACCGGATTCTGCCAATGTGAATGCTTGGGTTGAAGTGCTGCTAGTTGTCGCAACTGTTGCATGGAATATAATGTTGGGGTCTACTGGAGCTGTGGGATCGTCTTGTTATAGATATATAACTGATCCTTAAAGCCCATAGTATGGAGATTGCGTCACCGCAGCTAGATGGAGATGAAGGCCTCGGAATATAGCAGGTGCTGAATCTGCGAGGGGGATATCTCGTGCAAGCTTGCGATAGTGAATACTTGCCAGTAAAAGCGAGAGAGGACGGGCTGAAAAAATGATGAGCTATTGATAAAGCGATGGGTGGGGCTGGGAGGCAGCACGTCTATAAGGGAAGCAAGACTTGGGGAACTGGATCAAAGCAGACGAGGTCCGAAGTAGGCTTCGTTTTTGGTAAGAGGATATGAGAGCGGCACAACATCGAGAAGAAAGCCGAGAGGAGATTGCTGCGCTGTTGCCTCGTCCTCAAAGGCTGGCGCGAAGTAGTTTCTAAGGTGAATAATGTACAAGATTTTCCTGATAGATCTTACATTTCAGAGGTCAAAGTGCCCCAAGCAAGCAAATCCCGTAAAAGCTCACAAGTAGATAGGTTTAGGGGGCTGTTGTGCAAGCTTCTTCGCACGTACCATCCTGCTGTGGAACCACAAGCTGCAGACGGGATGGAGCACAGCGCCCCTGGGTTCGCCTCTTGCGCCTCTCCAGGTTGGCTGCTATATGCAGCAAATACGACTGAGGTCCTACTCTATGTTCCAACGATTTCCATCGTTGAGTAATTAGCCTCTGAATGCCGTAGTGATATGCTTTTATCTTCTTCATTCCCCCAGTTCCGTAGCGCCAGCTAGCTATCGACAATCAGAATGCGTCCAGACCGTACCATATAGAACCCGTTCGCCATCCGGGCCTTGCTTTCGTTTGGGCCAATCATCTCAGTTCATTTTCGCAGCAAAGTCTGCGCACTGTGTAGTCACAGATGAACCCACCTTTTCAATGCTCGCTTTTCACAAATCATGATTCTCTCAAACGCCAGATCATGCACAGGGGGGTATAAGGTCGCACAACATTCTCCGAGCACCTACAGCCTGTCCTAGGCCTGGTAGGACCGCATATGTACGCCATTCCGAAGGATAATGTATGTAATCAAATAATCAAGGTCGAACCCATTTGTTATTGGCTTCCAGGACTGGCACCGCCACCGTGGCACCCTCGCTCGTGCCGCTTCATGTTACTCCTAACGCTGAAGGCCTTTTCACAGCCGGGATGCGGGCATTTGAAAGGTTTCTCGCCGGTGTGTGAGTGGCTGTGGATCTTCAAACTAGATGGGCGAGAAAATGCTTTATTACAGGTCTGACACACATATCGATCCTGCGATTGCGCGGCGAAACCCCCAGAGGAGGCGGGCGAGATGTAGTGATGATGCTGATGCTGCCAGGGGTTGCTGGGATCCATTGGCGATCCGTCAGGTGGCGCAGACATTGAGGGCGCCATGGTGGGTGGGACATTCGGAGGGGGAAAGGTGGTAGGTAAAGGTCGTTGGTAATACAACCCTGCCGGTGGCACTGGATGATGCGCAGGCGACGGATAAGTGTAGGACTGCATCCCCGTTGGTGATGGTGGGTATGGAGAATTCTGGTAAGGCGGTTGTGATGTGGGTGGATGAACACCTGATCCTGGATGTGATGATGGCGGAAACTGCCGTTGCTGATGAGACTCCATGCTGTTGATAGAGCCACCGAAGTAAGGAGCGGCAGACGTAGAGGAGTGGGACGAAGACGCAGAAGGTGACTGAGCAAGGCGGTCGCTAAATTCTGGTCTTACGGGCGGTGTCGATGTGGAGATGGTGGCAGTGCCCAGGGCTGCTTGACCGAGAGCGTGCCCTTGGATATCTAGGGATAAAGATTCATGATCTTGTTGTTGTAGTTGCTTCTCCGTCTCTGCTGATACTGCAAGGACGATAAGCTTGTGCTCGGGAATTATCATTCCTGTTACAGCTTACTTGGCTGCTCATTCTCCGGAATATCAGGGTCTGGCATGTCTATCAAACTTTGAATAGAGGGTAGGCGGTTGAAACAGGGATCCTCGACTGAAGGCGAAGGTGATCGGTGGGTCGCGTGGGTGTACAGATGCGGTTGGCTTGTGTATGGATTCGGGGTCAAAACTGTTGCCATATTCCGCTCATGGGAAGGAGCTGTTCGGTTTCTTGATGTGAGGGGGCGATGAAACTGGGGAGTCGCTTGCTGATGTGAATGAGAATGTGAATTTCGATGTTCGTTGTGTATAATACTCGACAGATTCATAACTTCGGTAGACGGATAATTAGTCAGATATTCAGGCCACTCGAATAAAGCAGTCGCGGGATACTCCAAGATCCATCTACACATGCCAGATCAAACAAATACGAAAACCAAGGGATCGTGACGAATAGAGCACAGCAGACGCAGCGCGATCGACGCGTAGGAGAAACCATGCTCACAAGATCCCAAGCATCGAGGTCAGATATCCCGGAGGACAGCCGTGGAAGTGTCGAAGCGAGGTTGGGGTCTTTCCTTTTCAATCCAAGACCTCAATTGAGGTGCTAGAAGGAGTCGGCAGGCAGACTTAAAGCAGGAACCTTGGGCCGATCGCCATGGTGGCAGCTGGACGACAAAGGACGGGCTCTGGATCATCAAACGATGCCGGGTTGTAGATTTACAGAACCCCCCTTGGTTCGCTGGTGGATATGGCTCGGCCGGCGGCGCTAGGACCACTGGAAGTGTTCCTCAAACCAACGTCACAGACAAGTTGACAACCAAGGCCCAGGAACTGATGGTGTGACGATTCTCTCACGGTGGGAAGAGGTACACAAGTACCGTGCGTGTACTTCTACTGTACCAGCTACTTCCGCCCCGCCAGAGCCTGACCAGAACAGGCCACTCCACGTCACAGCGAGCACAAGCTCCGCACGAATGTGCTCGGTTAAAGTAGAGTTTGTATGTCAGGATCCAAAGGCCAGGAGAAGAATGCGGGAGAGGGCCAGCTAAAGCAGATATGACATCGATCCTCGTCTAGCTGCTCATCATATCACCGCATGGGCTGTCACTCAGGGGCGCACTTTAAATCACTTGTGGTGCTCGGTGAGACGGCTGCCTAGTGCCTACGGAACACTCCCTACAACAGATGTTGCTCCCGTTTAGGCGAGGAATGAGAGTCGGATTCTGTTGAATCTCACCACGCTTCCCTCGGAGCAGGGCGCACGCCGAGCATTCCAATTTCGTGCGTACATGGCGGAAGTTCTACCAAGTGGATCAAGTATCTGCAATCAAGTATCGACATTCGCAGAGACTTCACCATACTTCCGGGGATGGCAAAAAGAGAACAACCCGGTCTTTCCCAGAGCGTTATGCCAGGGATCGAAAGAGCACAAATCTTCCGAGTGGGCAACTAATGTTGGACGGTCACATTGACCTCTGCGATGCTTGAAGCTCTCCTTCCGAATGGGGGATCGGCCATGCAAGCGTTTTGGGCGTGGGATGCATAGCTTACGCTACGAATCCCCGACTGGTCCAAATAATATACGATTTCCACGGCTATTTCAGTTCGGCTAATCACAAATTTCCAGAAAAACCATCACCTCCGCTACCAGAAGGCAGCCTCTACCGAATCATGACTGACCAGTGACGGAAAAAATCTCGCAGTCGCACGCCCAGGAGGCGCGGCTCTGCTATCCCACGCGTGTGGCAACTCCGCTTATTCATGTCTCGAAAATCCTTCAATAATGTGAAATGTAAATTCGCCGTTTCAAGCCGTATGTCGACAAAGCTCCTTCCCTGCACGTGCACATGGCTGGTGCAGATCAGCACTGCCGCTTTGGTGTCGCGACCGGCTGGATGTTCGACTAGTTCAGTCGATCAGCCGTACGGATATCATATTGGGGAACGGTCGGTGGTCCATCGGGCGACGAGATGTCGATAGTCTTCCCTTGTGGGAGTTCTTCAAGTCTAGAAGTACGGAGTACAGGCCGATCGACGTTGTCCTCTGTCCCCAAAACCGGGGTGTGGGATCTTCCAACTAGCAGCTGGTGGGTGGTTTGGGTGATCATCCGCTAGGCTTGCCACGCATGAGGCCGGAGGGAAGCCGTCACATCTGCAGTCTAAAGTACTGCCAGCCGAGGCTCACGACCAGGATCAGGGGCTGAGATAGCCGGCATCTTTCTATGTTGCTGCAGATCTCACGATGCGTCTTCCTCAACCCTACGCGCTCGCCAGCTCCACCCATCGAAGCCTCACGAACAGATTACCACTAGCTAGGCACTCCTAGCACGAGCGGCGACTGTAATAACACACGGCGGTATGCTTGATCTGAAGCATTACAGCTGTCTTTAGTCGGCCCTTTTCTTTCACCACAATTTATTTGCATGTTTCTGTCGAGAGACTGTACATGGGATGATCGGCGGCACTATCATTTCTAAGTTCCCCTAATTCACCACGAGGAGAGGCGGGCGATCGGCCCTTGGAACACATGCACTACGAAGTAGAGCAGAACAAACCACTGCGATTAGAAGTATTGGTGAGTTGACGTACTTCCATTGGTATGCATTGGTATAACAGACAGTAGTACCTCAAGAATTAGGGCTCGCTTGAGCTTTATAGTCCAATGAAGTGGAAGGGAATTCAAGATACTGGACCTCCACGCCAACCTCAACCCCCGATTCACATTATAGAGTAATCCCTCTTACCTGCCGCCATTGAACGTCCGACGAGCAATCCAGCGAGCGCAGATGATTGATAAGACATCCAGCATACGTACATGAATCCTTAGTGGGACATCGAGATAACAGGATACCCACATACAGACAGTCGGAAGCAGTAAAGACACCCACAGTCAGGATAGGTCAAATGTTCTCGAAGTCGAAAAGCTACAGCTACGCCGCACCTGGAAATAAACGGCCATCGAGTGTGGCCAGCCTCACTACTCTTGCGTGCAGAGACTGATGATGCATCAGCACTTGGCAGGCATAGCAATCCGAAATTCAATGCTGCAGAAGTCCTACAGCAGGTCCGATCCTTCGGGCGTATCTTTATGAGCATACCTTTGGCCGAATATTAGAGGTGCTCGAGGGAACGTGTTCTGTCACGTTATCCCCACGCCTCGAGCTCATGACATAGAGGCTGGAAGACACACATCTCCGTACGTGGAGCTCCGGCGAATAGACGGAATGAAGCTGCTAATGTCGGAGCAAGGCGTGTAGCAAGCACAAAGGATCAGCAACAGCACTGACGGCGCTCAAGCTTCAAGCAGGAGCTTTGACGTTCTCACACATGGCCCTACTGTCAACGGTCTGGAAGCGGAAGAGATTATGCAAGGCACAGCCTAATGTACTCTGTCATCTGCAGCCTGCAGCAGGGTTGTTAGCTCGCTACTTCACTACAGCTTGTTACCACATGTTTGGCAAAGTGTCTGGCCTCTTTTCATGACCTCACCGAACATTTCCGTCTACTCAGTCTTCACCTGTTGTGCCGAGACCGTGCAGCTGTCGCTATCTATGCCTCAAGCAAAACTTACCGCAATGAGTTGAACGCACGGCCTCAATGACAAGCTCTCTTACTCCGATACACGTCTCTTTTCTAACACGCTTTGACGCACAGCTTGGGCGTTTTGCGCTACCGGCCTATCATCATCGAGGCTATTGCCCTGGCGCACTGGCTGAGGTTGCCTAGAATCGCAGGCTTCGCCCACCACGTACCTTCTAGTTGTGAGGCGCCCAAGAAAGAGGGGTCGCCTGCAGGTATGACAGATTGGGTCGGAAATACAACACTTTCTCCGCGTTACTGCGCTTGAAAGCTAGCACGTGAACAGTCCGGCCTTCGTCGGTCTCCGCCTTGACGTTTGCTTGTGCTTGGACGTGTCAAATTTCCGGTTGTAGGACATTAGTTGATGAGGTCGCTTCGCGTCGCTCGTAGACCTTTTGGGAATTCCTGCTCGGCTGTTGGAAGACCATGAATGTTCTCGTCCTGCTCTGGGTTCTAATATCCCAGGTACGGAGCTGAAAGCGTCCTACCGCCTTTCAAAGGTGATCGCCAATCTCGTTGCGACTCGATCTGGCGAACCTCAGATGCCACATAGGCATGGAGAACGGTGCGCACAGACGCAGGTCGAGATTTGAGTCTTTTGCATTAGAGGTCTACTATTCTAAGGTACAGAATCTGCTACAGATAGCTTCCCCCAAACGTTCGCCAGTAGGACAGTGGGCTCTGGCGCCATATATCTAGGTGACAGTAAGGTGATAGTGTGCGCGACTTTCTTTGTTTTCTTCTCGTACTGGAACATCATTTTAACCATCGCGTACAATCTGGTTTAATTTGCAATTATTTAATTTAATTCTACATGGGTGGAACTTACACATTGAGGAATCTCTCGGCTCCAAGCCACCAATGCAGCCAGAAAATCAACCTGCAGCCTACTAAAGTACGCTGGGATGCTGGTATCTTACTATTCGGCAGTAACGCACCCACTCCAGCCCTAAGGTCGCTTGTCTGAGCACCGGCAGATGCCAAGCGAGCGCCGATATACGCAAGCTATGGCGCTACTTTCCCAGAAATGATTTAGTGACTTTCTGAGTCTCCTCAAAATCATGACATTCTCTACGCTGCACAACACCGACGTTCGATCGACAAACCCAACGCAAGGGCGCGAGTGGTGAGAGTACTCTCGGACCTTGGTTATCCAGTGTGGGCAACACGTGAGTTCGCTGCCTGCTCATCTCCAGATCCTCACTGAGGACCCGAGCCTTCTCAATAGTCCCCGGTTAAATATTTACACATGCAGTACTCCTGCGACGAATACCCACCGAGTTCGTGCGATACTGATCTAGAGCTCTGAGGCAGTAATGGGTACCTAAGGTCGCGACCCCAATCTACGTGAGCATGCTCAAGGCCTCGAAGTTCTTGATGGCTCTGTGGTCCAAGCAGCAGTACTAAAAGCAAATTTCTGCGTGCACCAGCGCTTTTCCTTTCCCCTTGTCAGAGCATATTCTACGCACCGGTGCTCTCGTTCGCATTCCTACTGATTCTGCACCTCACTTTTGGTTTTGTTAGAGCACAATCAACGCACAAATAGTCTTATAGAATTCCTTCTCTTGTTATTCCCTCTCGATCCTCTTACCGTGTCAGGTCTATCATGCAACGGCTTATGGCTGTAGCAGTTCATCATCCTTGGTCAATTAGTACATCGTGATCTCAACAATACACATTCTAGGCATGCGCAGCAATAGATGCTCATTTGCTCCGAAAGTCCTTGAGGCAAGCGTTCTGCCGGCGCATGGGGTAGGAATCTTGTTGGCTTTGGAACAAGACTAAGATCAGAAATATGGCATACAAGACGCAGTCCAGTCATGTCAAGGTTTCACATACGAAGTCTCTGAGAGGTAAGGCTTAGACACCACTCCGTGTACGCCCACAATTCTTTCACCATTGTGCCTTCCTTTCATCGCTTACCCCATGATCCTGCTTTTAACCTCTCCACCCTCCAGCGATCGGACGCATCCTACATTCCAAACCTCTCTTCCCATACCCATAAAACACTTGGTCCTCCTCCACCTCTCCGCACCAATCTCCCTCCCATCGCACACCCGCCAGCTCCCTCTCCATCTTTCACAGCACCACCATCCCATGCGCCAGCACAATGCACTTCCTCGCCTCACACATGAATCCAACTTCTTATTCCCCCCCTCCTACAAATCCTGCTTAAGTAAAAACAACACCCCAACGCTTTCCCTCTTCCCCTACAAATCCCTATTGGTGAATCAATCCATCAACTCTCCGTCTTCACGTTCTTCCATAAATGCGCAAGCACCATCTCGTGCCGACGCATGGGATATGATCGAATTCTTTTCCCATATATGAGACCCCTGAGCTCCTCTCTTGAAGCCCATTATCTAAGCCCTAACGAGCGGAAGAGCGTTGGAGGGATCAAGGACGGCGTACCTGGTTGCTCTTTGCATCTCTCCGTCCTAGGCTCCCAGAGGACCCGATCCCAACCCCCGAATATCCGATGCTGAACTGGTGCCTGAGATGAAAGCGCAGGCGAAGATCTACCATCGAATTTGCAAGCGAGACCCTCTCTCTGTCTTTTCGTTGTCGCTGTGATTTCTGCATGAGCGCTCGATACGGAATACAGAAGGTAAGAACGGCGGTAGGACCGCCAGAGAGGGAAGACAATTTGCCTTCTCTACGACGCTCCCTGGCTAGCTCTAAAAGATACATTAAGCCCCACTGATTTGAAGACTGAGAGTGGAGGCGGCGCGTAGAAGCGTGATGAGATGGTTTCTAGGGGGAGATGTAGGCTGTAGATCCCTCCAGAGGTCGCCACCAGGAGTCGTAGGACTGGAACGTAATATACACCTATCATATCGTGAAGGCCATCTGCACCAATTGGAATCCTCTTTCCATATACGCCTCATCTACCACGTCTCCCCGCTGACAAAGTAAGTCTCTGTACCCGGACCGCACCTGGCACGTCTCCATTCCCCACGCCTCCGCTTCCAAAACCCATCTCACCCCTCTCCCATTCCCATCATTCCGAAGACCTAGACCACCCCACCCTCTCCTGTAACGCCGCGGCAACCGTTTCCGTTTCCTAGCTATATCAAAGACACATCCACGCACCACGCACCACCAGCACCTCAGAAAAGCCGCGGCTTTCTGTCCCCCATGGCATAGGTGTTGGAGGAGGAGGAGGAGTCGACACGTCTTGCTGCATCTTGCTGCACCACCGGCAGCAGGTCCGCTAGCAGATCATCCCGATGGAGCATCTATTCTGCAGGTCTCATAGCATCTGATTTCTCAATTATAATCATATCTCCAGCTTCGAGTCTCTGTCCAATGCGATGCGTAGGGGGCGTATCCTTGCTCCGTTCTTCCTCAAATTTGTATCCGATCTCTTCCTCGCTGGACTTGGGTCGCATCCGCTGGTACACTGCTGACTCAAAATGATTTAGCGATTCCCGCTGTCGCGGCTCAGGAATTATGCAATACCCTATTGTGGACACTGGACCTTGGAGGCTTGACAGAGTCATGAGCTCGCAAAACGGCATAAGGACTGGATCGATGCGAGCTTCTCGTCGATAGAACTTCGCTCTTTTTGCAAGCTACAAAGGCCTTCTCTAATGGCAGGAAACGTAGTGGCCAAAGTGCGTCGATATTGGCTGCTACTATTCCCGCAGCATCCAAGGTTCGTCTTTGCAGTTGGGATGTTAGTGGTATGAGTAGGGGATTGGAGTGTGAACAGAGTATTGTCTTGAGCGTTGCAATGGCTGGGAGGCTTTCTGAGTTAAATACAAATCGAGGCTTTCAGTACACTACCTTTAAGGTCAGTGCTGCTATTGTGATTCTAGGTTGCAAGCGATATGCAAGAGGCGTCGCTTTTGTGAGTTGGAATAACGAAGGATGGAAAGAGAGGGATGAGTGGAGAAGCAGAGATAGTAGATGAGCCAGTGTGATCTATACGACTGTTTGGCATGTACGAATGTACTGACGAATTGATATATGCACATGGGCTGTTGAGGGCCAGAAGAGAGGAGTTCACATATGCCCAGCGATGCAGATTTGGAGATGGGAGATATTCAGTACCCACAACTATCCGACTTCGAGAAATCATCGTATGCCATGTCCTTTGACCCAGAGGAATCGTAGCAAGACACCAGGGGTATATCGACCTTCCCACTGGCACGCCGCACCATCACATATCATCCAGTAGCTCCAAAGTCCATCACTCTCTGTCCAGGCCGCATCCTTGCCAGCTCTTCCTCGTCTTCCCACAAGCATCGTAGGCCCCACTCCATCCGCAAACTCCCCTCTTCCCCGTCCTCGATCATCAATGCCCTCTCCGCTCGCTCATTCCTTCCCCTTCCCACCAGCCGCAGCCCCGTCTGCCTCCCTCTTGGCCGTCTCCTCTCCTAGGATTTTACTCGCTGCCATGAACCTATACAGCACGAATTAGCCTCTGATCGCCCTATCGTGCTCTCCCTTCCCCTCATCCCCACTTCCCCGACCCTGCCCACGCCTCCCATTTCCCTCCCCTCACTCCCCGCCCCTCCCCTCCCCTCCCCACACCTCTCTCCCACCACCCTCCCTCCTGCCCGCACCTCCCTGCCCCCGCTCCGCCCCCAGCCAATCCCCCCACAAACACAACAAAATGGATCTACACACTCACCCACCCCCCCACCACCCCCCCAGCCCCCTCACATAATCCGCCTGCACGCTCGTCATGCGCACCAGATTCTCCGTATCCGCCATCTGGGCGTTCAGCTGCGCAAGTTGGGCGTGGAGATGGGTGTACTGTCTCTGTCGATTTGTTGCGGTGGTGGAGTGGGTGTGGTGGGAAGAAGTAGATTGCGTGGTATGGGAATTGGAATAGGAGGATGTGGGGGGATAGGAGGCGGTAGAGGTGTGAGAATTGGAGGTGAGGGTGTGTGAGGGGGTGGGAGCGAAGGTGGAGGGGCGGGGGTTGGGATGATGGTGGGAGGAGGAGGAGGGCATTGTTGTTGCTTTTGGGGGGGGGATTGGAGGGATTGAAGGTGATGGCTGCTGAGGTTGGAGGCTGGAGTAGGGGATTTGTTCTGAGCGAGAGGTTACGAGCTAGAGATGTTCAATTAGATAAGTGTTGTGACGGAAGACACTCGGTGTCTACGTTTTCTGGGTTGGAAAGGTCAGATCTGGCAAGGGGCGATAGAATATGCTTTGTTATAGCGAATGATTACTACAGCAAATTATAGGTTTCAATTCTCAGGTAATGAAGCTCTCGCGTGAACATTGCTGGAACGCTTTGTTTGGTCCTCACGGGCGAGGGCAAGATCGATGCTAGCAAGAGAGTATGGATTCACTAGTCCCCCCCTCTGAGCACTTGAGCTTAATACACACTTCCAAGAACATTTAGCAATGGCTGCCCTTCGTCTGACATACCGCTGGTGTATTTCTGACCCTCTCTGCGCACAGCAGATTCTCGCCTGTGCGAAAGGAGAATTGCACCACTCGTATGTGAATACGCCAAGAAGAAACAACAATCCCCAACACCAGGCTGATGCCGCTATTATGTTATGGTCGAGATAGTCGGGTGTGTATATGCGACTGGAAGGAAACAAGTGTAGCTCTTGCAAGCGAAGTATGCTGTTATTTCATCAACCTGCCTCAACTGTCTACCCACCCATTAGAATTTCGAACACTCTTCCTGTGCGACCCCTAACCACCGCTTATCGTGTTCAAAGAGCCGAATGTCGTGTATGCAATGCTATGAAGGTAATGCCGAATCCCATGGTATCGCTTAAAGAACCTTGAAGTCAAGCCCGAGTGGAAAAGATCGCTCAGACCCGTCCCTCACCCGGAATGGCCAAAGGTAGCCGTGCTACGAAACGCCAAACTCCCCCTTTTGCCTGACGCCGGTAGGATGCTGACCTGGGACGCCGGCTGCTCCTCGAGGTGCGAGGCTGCTCGCGCTGCTGTGTGCAGAATTCTCGGAATCTATGTGCTGGCTATCGCCACTCCCCGCGCTAGCACTCGCACTGCCCGTCAGACTGCGTACAATTTTGGGTACAGGGCCTTTAAGTAGGTTGCTCACCCCAGCATGTTGTTCGACCTGTTGTGGTGCCACCGCGTTACCTTGCCCAGGAGGATATCGAGGGACAGGCTGACGCATCATCCCCGGGGGTGACGGTCCGCCGTTCGGGGGCATCCCATTTGGACGCATGTAGCCATCTTCCGGTGGGGATGGTCTTCCCATCGGCCTTCCACCGGGGTTGAATGGATTGCCGGGCGACTGGCTTGTTCGTCGAGGCTGAGGGCTTGGGTAGGCGCCATTCATCCCCTCGTTCGTACCAGCGCCTTGTAGCTCGTTTAGGCGTGCAGCTGTTAACGAGTTTGTCCTCGAACCGGATGAAATATTCTTCCTGTCGACATCACCGTAACGGCTTGAAGAGTAGCCCATCATCGGATCATCCATCAATGAATCGCTAGTGGCTGGCAATTGCGACATCATCATCTGCGCTGACATCCGATTGGGGTTCATGCGTGATCGACCGCCCATGCTACTGCTTTGACGCATACCATTTCTTCCCTCTGGGTCTTTCCGCATTTGACCGAGACTAGGCGTTTTTCGATTCTTGCGGGATGTGACACTCATCATATCCAAGCTGTCAGGATCGATCTGAGGCGGCGGAGGTCCACGAGCCGCCATAGGGTCAAAGAAGTCATCATCGTCATCTTCATCCTCATCATAACCCCCTCTATGCGGAGGTGGCGGTCTTCTTTGTCCTCTGCGCATTCCGTACTCTTGCTCCTTGAGCTGCAGCTCGCGCTGCCGTAGATTGAGTTCCCTCTCACGTAGTGCTAGTTCGGATGTGGTCGACGCTGTGCCATTACTGAGGTCGTTGTATCCATGAACACCAGCCTCGGGTATAGCGTCGTCGTAGAGGACAACATGGCTGAACTCCTCCAGATCGTCTCCCTCCGGAGAAGGCCGCCTAGTCATCTGGCCTGGTGGAGGTCCGCGCGGATTGTAGCCGTTCGACGTACGAGCAGGATATCCGTTTGGCATCGGTGGCCCTCGTCGCATCGGTGGTCCCATGGACGGGCGACGTATCCCAGGCGGCATACCGTTGCCGTTCACTGGACCATTCATTCGGCCGTTCATTGGCGGTCCGGGTGGGACTGAGCCTTGTCGAGGTGGAGGGGCTAGACTATTGGCCATGTGTGGCGGTACTGAAGGCAGCGCTGGCCGCTGCTGATTAACAATGTTGCAATGATGGAGAAGAGCGTATAAGGTCTCGATCCGAGGGACTCGGATACCAGCCTCCTGAGCAATCTTTATAGGAGAACCCAGATAAGTTTCTACCTCCATTGGTCTTTTCGCGGTGAAGTCTTGGTACATAATGCTGTGGGTCTCGGAACTCGACGTCATCGCCTGCATTGTTTTCTCTTTGAAGTCTTGATCGAAAGTGCATCCCTGCGACGCAGCGAGTTCTAGCAACTCATCTATTACGTCCGATACCATGGATCTGACCCCGACCTTGTCCAACAGCTCCGCATGTGATGGGGTTTCGAAGAGGACGCTAGATGGATGGAACGCAATTGGCCTATGACTGTTAGAACCATGGTTAACGAGTAGGAGTTGATGCACATACCCAATCATACGCTCAAATTGCTGCTGCCTAATGTTGCCAGAGACTCTGCACTCGACTTGGCCAGTAGTCAGCGTCATCGCCAGAGCTTCGGCCATGTCGTTTTGTATAGCTGCAGGTATGGTTGCGTTCTTATTCGCCGGACCGACCCATACGTCTGTGGCTCCGAGATGCTCAAACTCGCTTGAACCTATTTGTGTGATTTCCGCACCCGATACAAGTGACAGTACGACATTGGTGGGAAATCTCTGCTCCAGATGTGCCTCGACCCCCAAAGTATGCGTCGTGTTCACCAGTATGCAGGTATGCTGAGGAGTGACAACGGACTCGATAACGGCGGCCAGATCATAGACATCAGGAAGGGCTTTGACGCAGAGAAGGACGTAATCGAACGCTGTCTTGCGGCCAGAGGCATCTTCGGGAGTTCTGACAACTACATATAAATTAGACTGAGAACATGGAAAATTAGTGATTATTGTTTGCCTACCGTGCCGGGGTTTGAACCGTTCATTGCCAAAGAGTTTGGACCTATGGGCTATGAGCTTGACCAGTCACTTGGGCGACAGCAATCCACATGAACTTACTTGAATGATATGCCGTACTGAGAGACCGACTCAAACCCAGACTTCCAAACCAGTGTCACATCGCAGGCATTGGTAGCCTGAAGCCGCCAGGACAGGAAGGCCGATACAGCGTTTCCGCCCACTATACAATACTTTCTTAGTTTCAATGCCATAAAGAGGATGCTGGATCGACCATTGGGGACTTCTCGAAAGAAAGGTAGAATCTCGTAAGGGTGTTGAGGTTGGAGGTCGGTGCGTATGCAGCTTGTGAAACTTACCGGACAGTATCCGCAGTCTGGGGGGAGAAGGAGCCATTGCGAGCCTGGTGTTGCCGTCGTCAAAACTTCCTCCGCCCTTCGATGTTCTAAAACGCTGCTTCTGTCGGACACGGGCGTTTTATGCGCTGCTCGGCTATTGTGTGCCAGGTGTAGTTAAGTCTCACAGTGCCAACATCCGACGGGTTCGCGGTCTGCAAGATAGTATGCAAAGACGAAAGCAGGGGGTAAGGACGGTGGATTGGATATAGAGGTCGAAAGTTTGATTGCATACAGTGACAGCCCTATGGTGAATGCAGCCAAAGGATGGAATGGCGTTTGCGGTGTCGCAGATTCAAACGGTCGGACTAAGGAGCTGTACGCGCAGTCTCCGCTCTGCCTCCGCTCCTTCCCTCTCTAATTTGAATTAGGATTATTACAACAACGTAAGGAAGGCAATTAGTGGTGATCGCGAACGGAAAGCGAAAGTACTGCGACGAGACCAAGACAACGAGGAGATGTATGGATGAAGGAGCTCTCATTCATATGAAAATAAATTGTTTGAAATCAGAGCGCCAAGACTTTGTTGGTCGTCAGAAGACGCTAGCCCATCTGAGCTTAGATTGAACCAAAGTTATAAGTCACTACTCTGTTTGACAAGGTATCTATTTCTGTGTCTGCTCTATGGAAGATCATTAAGGTACTATTGACTGACGATCTGTCAATCTTGCCTTGTTGACAGTCGCATTCACCCTAGCATGTTCAACCATCGAGTGAAGTCCAAGAATCGGTTTCAATGGATCGCTACAATATGGAAAGCCAAGGGGCATGGAAAAGCAGGCGAGGCAGGGTAGCTCCATCAATTTACCGACGAGCACATAGTCCTCGCACAGCCCACATAAGCACGCGCAAGATCGTTGTGTACCCATATCATTCATGCTTAGCAGATAATGAAGCCGACGGAAAGAGCTCTTATCATGCCTTTGCGCGGGATCGTCTGATGGAGGGCGGCCAAACCGACTTCTCTACAGCAGAGAGCTGCAACGGTCACCGAGCACGTGGGAATGACCTCTGTTCGCCTTACCAACGAATCTAGCGGGAGAGGACCCAACATGTAAGGGCCTGAATAGCCCAAGCATTGTCTAAAGTAGGTTGACCTCTGCAATTTTCACTGCTCGGGGTTAAGCATCAGGTGTTGACTCGTTCTATGGTTGCGAAGCTCTTCGCAGGGTCACGGAGAGCTATTGCTCGTGCTTCCCAAAACGCATTTTCGCAGGCTTCTCCGATTAATTTCCCCATGCCAGCCCCAGGAGTAGTGCTACGTGAAGCAGCATCTAGCCGGGATCAGCAGCCACTACCGTTCTGACAAGGGTGTAGAAGTATTATTGTTCCTTGGCAACTGCCGTGCTATTTAAAGGTTCCAAGGGGACGAGCTACGCCAATCGGCACGCCGGCGTTTGTCTGGCCGAATCTTAGTCCTAAGCTGAAAGAGGTACTTTACCAGAGTCTTCCATTTGACGATGGAGGCTTTTTGATGCCACTCTGGCTCCATCTTCGTGTTATTAAAGCATACCTCCGTAATCTGTCTCTCAATCACTCAGCCCTACAGGACGTGGCTGTCAAACATGCATTCGACCGAGATTCATGTTTGATGACAAGCCAACAGCGCATTGGCATTCGAGCCACCTCCACAAACCCCTTTACTTCCATAAGAGCTGTCCACTTTTGGAAAACAAAATCCTGTGTACCCATACCAGAAGAAATTGCCCGTCAGGACCTAGAGCTGATATGTATAGCTGGCGCTCCAAGACAGCTGCTACTAGACCATTCCGTGATGGTCATTGGACGCTTCGAAGACGCCAAGGTTGACCGTTTTGCACAGCGATTTCCACAGACGGCTGCCAATCAGAAAGCGCCATTCCGATAGTCTGCTCGCAGTTGTTGGCCATCGTACGGATTGACAATCGTGCCTGCTATGACCACGAGTCCCAAACCCCCTAAAAAACGTGGTTTCCTGGAGCCCCACCTTGCCGCCACAGGGAGCTTTCTTGTGGGGTTAGGCACCAGTACTCCGTAGCGTCTACCAGTCAGTAAACCAACGGAAAGAGAGTCGAGTACCCAACGGATCGACAGGATCACGTATTGACTGAATGGTAAGGTACCGAAATTGGAGTGCAAATGTATGAATTTCCTGTCACACGCCACCAATCTTGATGTTCAAACTAGCGCTCTCAGTCATACAAACGTCAACTGGTCTTAAGACTGAAATACGGAGGTACGTTGATACCTCTTAATGGACATCGCATCCGCGTGCGCTCAAACACCCGAAAAGTCCACGTACTTGCACCCAACAAACTCCGCCCTGCAGAGGATTTCGCCCAACACCAATGGATTGCGCCGCCGTTGAGTTGTCACATACATATGTGGACGACATCACGGCGCAAGCTTTTGCGGAGACAGGGTACACGTACAGCAAATTTGGTGGCGCTCTGTGGAAAAGCCGTTAGATTTGATTACGCCAACACGTGATCATGTCGGCGAGTCTTTCTCCCGGCAAATCAAAAGATGTAAGCGCTAAAAAGCGGTTTCTCCTGTCATGAAAATCCTCGCTCTTTATTTCCCGATGTATCAAAGATGTAGGCGCTGGAGTGCCTCGCTGTTTTGGACTGGCATCTTCGCTTGGCCAGCTCTGGTTATTCAGTCAGATCAACATCGTTGTTACGTCGTTCGGACAAGCTTTTCTACGCGCGATGGACATGTTCCGTAAGGGTACTTCTATGATTAGGGGTTCGAGCTATACCTAGTGGATTTTAGCAATCCAAGGCTATAAAGCATCGAGGAGGATTCCCCTGATGGTACGGCCGGTGTTGAATAAGGAATCCTGCGAGGACGGACTTCTCCCGGAGCTTTCGTTGGTGCCAGCGAAGAGTAGACTCTCATCATGGTGTTTCGCCCTGGGGAGTTGAAAACCGCGATCATTGCAATGTAACTATCACACGCTCAAGCAGACAAAGCGAGATCTTAGATATCTGAGTTTCTTTTCGCGGCACCTCTCTTCAATGCTCGAAATCGCAACCCACTGTCATATCGGCATGATCCTCACACTATCCCAGGATGCCTAGTTTCGGGCTGATTACTTCGATAACTAGACATGCTTTGCGCCCTTGAACATTTAATCGCATTGGCGTAATGGCGATGGACTGAATGACCAGTGATAGCCCATTGCCAATGCGGCAAGACGTCAAAGAGTAAGTTATCAATAGCATAGTCAGAGGACGCGAAGAAGTATTAGAGAAGGAGTTTTGCCTGCTGCAGCCAGCGTATGGCTTAGATAGACTTGAATCTTATAGCGAGCCTTCTCCTCAGCGGCCTCTCAGAAACAAGATTCCAACTACCCTTTTCCAACGTGCAAATCCCGTTTTCCCAACGCCAAGAATGCCTCGACGAAACATCCCATCCCTCGCCATTAATGAACCAGAATTGACAAGTAGAAAAAGTCCCTAAATAGCGCTCCGCTCGCAAGAATGGTATAGTGCAGCAACCTCATAAACCTCAAAACCCACGAAAACCACCATCGCACCCAGACACAACATCGCTTTGCCCCCTCAGTAGCATCATGTCTGTCTCCTCACTCTCGACAAGAACGGACTCGGCATCTCGTCAACCTCCGGGTCCCAGACCACAACATCCTGCTGCCTCGGTCGCCAGTTGTTCTCGCCACCCGACGCGCCCTTCGCCGTTGTTCCCTCTGCTGCCGGGGGCGCACCAGCTCTCGGCTGGGCCAACTCGACCAATGTCTGCCCACGGAGATTGCGGTGCATGACTTTCTTGATCAAGGGATTCTCGTCGGAGCCAGAGGTAGGCTGTGTTACAGGATCGGAGTCGGCGGCGGGCTTGCTGGGGAGGTTGCGGGCCATGACTTTGCGGAACATGTCGTCGGGGTGTTTGCGGGTGGGGGAGCCGGTTGCTGCTGTGGATGTTGTCTTTGTGCGCGCAGCGTTAGGTGGTGAGGGCACGCGCGGTACCCGAGTGGTGGGGAAGAGGGTGGGTTGACTGGGAAGGCGGCCCATGGGCGCAGTCTTCTGGCGTAGAAGGCCAGGGCGGGCGTGTTGCTTCAGGTGAGCAGAGGTAGCGATGGGGGCGCGCGTCGGGGAGGGTAGCTCGGAAAGACCTTCGTCTTCGTCTTCCAGGATGACAGATTGGCCTAGAGATGGGGGTGTTGGAAGTTGAAGTACGACAGCAGTGTTCTTTGCTGCTGCGGCGAAGATATTCCAGGGATTGTGGATACTTGGTAGGTTGGCGGCGGCGGTGCGTCGTGGCGAGAGATTGAGATTCGCAATGGATACAGGAGATGGTTCGCCCATCATGACGTCCATTGGGGAGTCGAATTGGGTTCGTGAGCGAGCCAGTGGCCCACGGGCTTTGCGCCTCGGTGGTGTCATGCGTTTCAGTTGAAGTGGGCTAAGCTGCTCTTCGGCTTGAGAAACCACAGAAAGATTACTGAGATCGCTCGTAGGAACAACATCTTCGCCATTACTTGTGGCGAAAGATGTGGCTCGCGTAGATGGTGGTGAAGGTGGTTTTGCCATGTTCGTCTCTTGACTCCGTTGCTTCAACTCCGCATCGACACGGGCCTGGACCTCTGATTCAAACTTGGCTTGCAGTATGTTGATCTGCCTGGTAATCTCGAGGCTGGCTCGGACCTCCCATTCTCGGCGCTTGACCTCCTCAATCTCCGCTCGAATTCTCGCCTCGAACTTCTCTCTTTCTGCGTCCAAATTTGCCCTCTCTAGATTGATTTGCTGACGCTCAAAAGCCAATTGCCTTCTTTCCTGCTCCAATTTTGTGCCTAGAGCTACAACCTCCCTCTTTTCCCTTGCCAGCCTCATCTTACCGTGGTTGATAAGTACGGCTGTATCCGGACGAAGCTGTGGGTTGACCTTCAGACAACTCCGGATGACATCGCTCAATTCTTGAGAATACTGGGCTGGGATTGGATCGGTTTTACCCGTATTGATCTTTTGAATCAATTGAATATGTGTGGCTGCGTTGAAAGGAACTCTTGTCGTACACAGTTCGTAGATGATGCAACCCAGAGCCCAGATATCAGAGTAAAGGGTATATCGCTCGGAGGCACAGATCTCTGGGGACATGTAATATGGTGTTCCGACATATGTGGATGCGAAATCGTGCGATTGCATCACCTTAGAGAGACCAAAGTCGCCCAGCTTGACTGAATGGCCCTCGCCGAGAAAAACTGTAAGATTGGTCAGCCGGACGATCGAAATGTATTGCGTATCATATCTCACTGTTCTCGGGTTTGAGATCCCTATGAAGGATCATGACCTGGTTCTTCAATCGCAACCCGGGTGGCTTGATTCTACCATTCTCATCAGGGCTTGGTGGGTCTACGCCGTAATGACACCGGTAGAGGGCGGTGACGATCTGCGAGAAGATATTCCAGATGTAGTCTTCCGTCGCGTACTCTTTCTTGGCTTTAAGCTCCTTGATGGTTTTACCCAGATCTCCTCCACTGCAATATTCCATGTATAGATGAAGGTCCTGGCTGTTCCTCAGATGATCACGATGATAGTAGCCGACGATGTTTGGATGCTTCAACGAGTGGAGTATCGAGAATTCGGAGTACAGCTGTTCTTTCTCTTTATCTTGCATGCTGTGGTAATTGATTTCTTTCCGGCAGAGGATCTGGTGACCTTGTGAGCAATTTAGTGCGAACCGTAAATGGATTTCTTACTGCTCCATCAGACTTCCTCCTCACCTTCCGGATGACACCAAAAGATCCTCTTCCTGTTTATTGTTAGCTTCACCTTGAATTTGGACTGACGACTGTATCGGCGCCTACCTATTTGCTCAAGAACATCGTACTTGTCAATGGAGGTTGACTCAACCATAGTCGCTAGTGCAGATAATGACGCTGTCTAACAGCTAATCAGAAGATTATGCAAGTATCTGAGCACCGGGACAAATATGGGACCAAATAAAGTGCATGAAGTTGGAGAGTTTGAATATATGTCTGGTAGGAGAGTAGAATTCATAGGTCGCTGAGTGGGTGACCAGGTAATGGATGAGACACAAGAAGAAGTGTCGAAGACTGAGAAAGCAACACTTCTACATCAGTATGCTTTTCATCTTCAAACGTGCGTTGAGTGACGAAGCGCACTTCAACTCTCCCAATCCAGTGTAAACACAGAAAGCGTTGCTAGGAGCAAACGACGATGAAGGCACACGGCTGGACCCGCGATCCGCTGATTAGATAACCAGTACCATCACTCTGCCATTTCCATGACCCTGGCTCTCTGCGACCCTGCCTCGCTTCTTCTTCCCTTCATTCGCCTTCAGTCCCTCGCTGATAAATTGGCTTAAGTTGTTTTCGTTTACTGTCACGAAGTTTGCTGTCCGTGGTTCTTGGTTCAACATGCGGAAGGACCAACTCGAAGCCAGCCTTCATGAAGAAAAGAAGCTCATCGAGTCTGGGAGACTGAAGGAGGATAACCCTTTGGATGTTAGCGAGAGCTTCAATGAATTATGTGAAGCCTGCCGCCGGGGAGACCTGAAATCCTGTCAGGAAATGATCACAACAGAAGGTGTGAACATCAATGCACGAGATCGATTTGACTACACCCCGCTAATATTGGTAAGGGTTCTTTGCCAGGTTTTCCACGCTTGCGAGACAGCTTGGCTAAAACCTGGCATCATAGGCCAGCCTATGTGGCCAGTTCGAAGTTGTCCAACTTCTCCTTGAGTCCGGTGCCCTTTGCGAGCGAGATACATTTCAGGGCGAGAGATGCTTATACAATGCGTTGAATGACCGCATACGAAACTTGCTGTTGTCATATGAATATACCAAGTCCACTGATCCCCTACAACCGTTTGCTGCTCATCTCACATCCCTCCTTATAAGGGAGACCCCTCAAACCTGCGATCTTTCGGTTGTCACGACCAAGGAGACATTTCACCTGCACAAATTCGTACTCGCGGCAAGATCACCTTATTTCCAGAGAAAACTCTCTATCACCCCCGAGAGTACTTCATGGAAGATACCAGCTGCAATTCCTTCTCAAGCCTTTGGCATCGCAATTAGATATATATACTTCGGTGAGGTACCGAGAGATGTAGGAGGAGGCCCAGGGACCGGCTATACAGAAGATGAGGTTTTGGAAGGGATTGATAAGATCAGCAAGCAATTGGAGATCAGGAGCCTATGGGAAGGCATACTGGAAGGGGACGACCGACGCCTTGCAAGGCAGCGGCGCGAAAATGAAGTAAAGAAGGGTCGACTGCAGATGGAGACATGGTTCAGGGACAATGTTTTGAAGCACAAAGTGGTGGTCGATACGGCGAAAGCAGGTGACATGAGATGGGAGTAAGTTACAAATCTTTGCATTTTGCCCCTTTTGGCGGAGCAAAAGCTCTGAAATGTTTTCAAGCAGCGTTGCTCCAAAGACGTGCATCTGAGCCCGATTCGTTAACCTAGAGATGGAATGCTGACTTCGAAAACTTACAGTCGAGACAATGCGATCTTTGCAGATGTGCTGCTGCGTGCGGACGAGGACGAGGACATGGATTACCCAGAGACCGGCGCACAAGCAGCTTCGATAAGAACTGCTGAAGGCCCGTTGAACGGTATCCCTGTCGGTCCGACGATGCAGGCTTCGCGCGCATCTTCGCAGCCAAGGAAGCCGCGCAAATCCACATTATTTCCTGTGCACCGCGCGATGCTGCTTCGCTCCGAGTTCTTCCTCACTATGTTCTCGTCCGGCTTCCGTGAAGCTCAAAACACTCCGCATTTGCAGACCATTCCCATCGATTGCTCGCCCGATGTGCTTGAAGTGGTGCTCACTTCCTTGTACGCCGAGAAGGTCGACATTCCACTTGATCTGGCTGTCGACGTTCTTTTCGCTGCCGATCTCTTACTGATTGAGAAGCTCAAGCAGAAAGCTGCTGTGGCCATTAGCACGCTAGGAAATGGAACAATGTCGCAAATACCTCAAAGCCTAATTCTCGATGGGCAGGAGCCCGAACCCGAAGCGATCGATATTTATGATGTTGTCCGGGCAGGCTGGCTTACCCGCGTCCCAAGACTCGAGGAGTTTGGTGCCAGATATTTTGCGTACAGGCTAGAGGCCTACGTTGACGAAGAAGACTTTTCCGACCTCATCAAGGAAAGCGCAGCAAGAATCAAAGGCAGGCAAGAGACGGATAGTATCGAGCTGCTCGACGAGTAAGTACATAAACGACTATGTCCACAGAGCAGGCTGACGTGCTGAACAGTATCCGATACTACCTTTCGGAACGCTTCCGCCTGCGATTCGAGGACCCGGGCCTCGAGGACATGATGGATGAAGCAACAGAAGGCGCCATTGAAGATGCAAGAGCGGATACCGAAGCGATCGAAAGGCTATCAGAAGAAGGTGAGAAAACGGTAGAAGACGAAGGGGTCGATGTCAGCTCCTTTCCCAGTGACGATGCTGCAATCGTCGATATCATCAATTCCAGCGGCGGAGCGGTACGAACGCTTGATGGTGAGATCGCGGGTGATGAGTTTGCGCGCGATGCAGTCAATTACCAAATACTGCTCAATAAGATAGATAGGCTGTTGGATAGACTCAAGCTAGATGCGTAGAAAGACGAAGCAGAAGCATTCACGGATGCATTATCGGTCATAGTCAACACAGTACCTACTGCCAATTTAAGGCGTATAGTCGCGGAGAGCGAAGCGTTCCCGGCTTCCCCGGTGAAGCTGAAGTGCAACCAACCCACCACGAAATGCTCGACGTAGACAAGTAGTCAACCGATTTTTCATGTATCATCAATCCGATAGGTAGCTTCTTGGCTGGAAAGCCTTTCGTGTCCTCGGATCTGGCGTCGTGATTGGAAGCAGGAGGGCCTGCCAGAATAATGAATGGATCATGGGATGATCGGAAACGCGCGCGTGTTCCCCATGGCTTGCATCTCAAGTGGCTAGAAGAGACGCTGGCACCGGCACCGGGCTTTAGAGATCGAGCGCACCCCTGTACCTGTCATCCGTAGAAGTAAAGTAGGATTCGAAAAGCGAGAAGACTTCTAATTCCATGTCCATCATCAACACATCTTTCGAATCAACGAAGTAAATGAGACCGAGAATTCTTGATGGTAGCTGAACTTGGTTTAGCGTCATATCAAATACTGCACAATCCGGAAGTGCTTGCCTTCACTCTTTGTCACACAACCCGATGAGCCACGACGGCTGCTCTCACTTTCTTTGATATCAAAAGCATCGGTCTGGACCCGCCGGCATCTGCCACACGTCTGTGCAGGCAGAAGAAATTTGAACAGAGAGCTTTATCACTTCCCATCTTGACCTCTGGGCGCTGACGGATTCCTCAATCTCTCGCGGTTGGTTTTACAAGGTCTCGATGGCCTAAAACATCGGAAACCTCTGTGATTAAAACCTCCTAACACTTTCCCTACATCTCTCGGTCCTGTAGCCACCTCTCCCTATGGTCGAAAAGATGCGAACGTCACGCCCCAGTGGGCTCGGGCCCACGCTGGCCGCCCTATTCTTCCTCCTCTCATTCCTGTCTGTTTCTGCGGCATCTACAAATCAAACAAAATGGATAGAGGCCACCGACGCCTCAGGACACGTCATCTATCTCGACGATGCCCGGAAGCCTGCTCTGTATACTCAGAACTTCGGGGATTGCCTGGGGAGCTCTCTCATCAATGTCACGCGCTTCGATGCTGCGTACTACCAAGACAACGGGACAGTGTTATTCCATCTGGAGGGAAACACCGCAGTTGCCAACGAGAGCCTCATGAGTATATTGTGGTCGTTGACGAAGGATTCGCCATCATGCTGACGGCTTCTAGTGTACATTGGCGTCTTTGCCTATGGTCAAGCTCGATTTGACCTGACCTTCAACCCCTGCATCGCCCAGATTTACAGGCATGTGTGGCTTCTTGATCCGCTCACTCGTCTCTGACAGCAACTAGTCTATGTCCAATGAACAAGAGCGTCCCAATTGAAGCTGATGGTATTATACCTGTTGCTCCATCCGACGTTGCTGGCATTCCTCCAATCGCCTTAAGTATACCTGATTTCGAGGGTCAAGCTATTTTAAGGATCTTTTCCAACGCGACAGAGTCCGAGATTGGCTGCTACTCTGCGGTCGTCATAAATGGAGCAACATTCTCACATCCTGCTGCGGTGGGAACAGCACTGGGTCTCTTCACATTGATCGCTCTCGCAGCATCTTTTGCTACGGCTGTATACGGCAACCATGTTCCTACGACACGGACTCACTATGCACATTCGTTGTCTGTTTTCGTGGTTTTCTCTGTCTTCCAACATATCTTCTATACCGGAGCGTTGTCGCTGAACTGGCCTAGTGTGTTGGCGGCTTTCTGGAGCAATTTCGCTTGGAGCGGAGGGATGATATACAGCCAGTCAATGCAGAACAGCATCAACCAGCTGATCGGGAGCAACAAAGGCAATACGAGCATGGTCGGTGCTGCAGGACCTGGTGCGGCATCAGACAATATTGGGGGTGGCTACCAGATTTCGCAGATCTACAAGAGGTCACTCTTCAATTTCCACACGAGAGACTTCGATTCAGTCCTCGAAAACGCCAATTCCTCAAGGTCGCAAGCTTTCGAACAGGTTCTAAGCAAGAGAGCTAGTGCTTCGGGCGCGTCTGGGCCCATTGCAGACGCATCTAACGGGTATTCGTGGTACGGATCTCCGGTCAAACCAGGTCTACCTCTACCAGGCAACTTTTCTGGCTTCGCGGGGACGCTATCGGACGAACAAATTCCAGCTTCGAACGCTTTTATGACCGGGTTCCTCTGGTGGCTTATCCTTACCGTTCTCATAGCTGCCGCCGTGATCGGGTTTAAGTGGCTCTTGGAAGGGCTTACTAAAGCGAACTTGTTGAAGAAAGAGAAACTGGCATACTTCAGGGCACATTGGCTGGGATATACAGCTTTGGCTGTACTCCGGACATGTTTCATTGCCTTCTTCATGATGATGTTCCTCACGCTCTTCCAATTCACATACACGGCTACTGGAGGTGCTACTGCGGTTGCTGCGATTATGTTCTTGGTCTTCTTTGTCGGAATGCTGGGACTGGCTGGATACGCATGCTTCTACCGCCTACGATTTGGTCATTACGAGACTCGACCCGATAGGTTACATCTCAAGAAGGCCAAGGGATTGGGACCAGTTCCTCTTTACGGCTTTGGGCTCGACAGCAAGCTGTCCGAGAAGTCGGAGCAAAACGCGTCCGCTGCCTCGATACCGTTCATGAGTGTCAATTACATCAGCGAAGACACCCAACGTCTAGAAGTGCATGAAGACGAAGAATACATCAAGAAGTTCGGTTGGTTGGCTTCTCGCTTCCGGCGAACACGATGGTGGTTCTTCGTCGTATGGCTTATCTATGAGTTCGTCCGCGCATGTTTCTATGCTGGTGCTGCTGGACAAGTGATGGCCCAAGTCTTTGGCCTGCTCGTGATCGAGTTTATCGCCTTGGTGGCTTTCTACATCCTCAAACCCTTCGAAGGTGCACGACTTAATGCGATCATGATTTACGCTCTCAGCTTCAGCAAGGTCTCAACTCTCGCTCTATCCGCAGCGTTCGACCACCGCTTCAACCTGCAACGCATCACGACTACAGTCATCGGTATCGTCATCATCGTCATCCAAGGCATCCTCACCATCCTCCTCCTGATCGCCATCGCCATCGGTGCCATCTCGAGCTATATGTCCATCATGCGTAATCACGAAGAGTTCCGGCCCTGCAGCTGGGAGATATATCGGCAGCGCTACTTCGCCCATCTCAACAAAGCCGCTCCCGACGTCCCTCCACCACCTGCCCCACTACCCGAAGAACCCAAAGAACCTTACTTCAGCGTCAATTCCATCCGCCGCGTCGCCAAAATCGAGGACGAAGACGCCGCCAACGACTACGACACCAAGCTTGAGGCCTACGGCTCCCGCACCTCCGTCGTCGCCGGCCCAGCCTCCAATCACAGAAGCCGCGCAGCCAGCGTGAAGTCCCAACACTCTGTCAGCGGTAATCTTCCCTACGGCGCACGCCCCCATCGCCAGAGCTGGAGCAGCCGCGATTTTTCCCATTCCTGGCATGAAGCCGGTAGCCGCGACCCCATGCTTATGAGCCGCACCACCCTGCCGATGCACAAGGCGAGTGATGGCAGCTTGAGAGAGAACGTTCAATCCCAGAGATTCGGTACCCCGCAGCGAGGGTTCTCGTCTCCGCAGCGGTCCGGCACGCCTCAAGGCCTACCGCTGAGCGCACGGAACTCGAGCATGTCGCCTACGCCAAGAGAGGGCGTTGCGCAGCAGTTGGACGCCAAGAAAAGCCGTAACGGCAAAGAGCGCGCTGTGGAATTTGCGGATGACATCAGGCCAGCGACTGAACGAGTTAACTCGAATGGAGGGGGCGAGTTGAGTGGAAGGTCATAGATTGCATTACGTTCACGACCTTATGTTGCATAGCGACCGGCGGAGGACTCGTGCGAGATACCAAGCTTTTCCTTTCCCCCTTACTCTATTTCTGAGGAGGCGGGGCTTTCTTTTACTCTATCCAGGAGGACACACAGAACATGGATCGATAGATACTTTTCTTCTACCTCCTTCATTCATGACGCTGCCTTTGAGGAGGAGTCGCTGTCTCGGTGATCATCGATGCGATCGAGAGCCAGCCCTGAGTATTCGTCTTTGCAAAGGTCATCGTACCCAGATAGACAGCTACCAATCCAACCAAATCCAAATAGACTCACTGCTATGAAGCCATTCCTCACAGCATCTCGACACCGGACTCCTGATTCCTACTCTTCCCAAGTCACGAAATGTCTCCTCGTTTGTCTGCCCTTCATCATGCTCCTCTCTGAACGTCCACCATCGCTCTGAAAGCGCCTTCTCCTGCAAAGAGCAAGCTCATAGTAATGGACGTTTACCCGTCTTCGCAAACGTACATTTTGTACCCAAATAGACATCTACCAATCCAGCCAAATCCAACCAAACCCACAGCCATAAAGTTCATCTCTCGCGGCCTATCTCGATACCGCTCCCTGATTAGCACATCTCCAGCGTCCCACTCCACTAAAGTCAGGGATTCTTCTCGTCCGTCTGCCCCTATCATGCCCCCCTCTCACTGTCCTTACCCCTTGAGACTGTCTTCTCCAGCATTCATCCGCAAGTGGTTGTCTTGTTTGCGTGTCTGCGTCAACTCGCAGTCCTACCGCCAATCGCCACATCTTCAAATCTGCACATCTCCACATCTCCACATCTTCCACATCTCCGCCTCTCCACCTCTTTATCTCTTCACCTCTCCACCTCTCCACCTCTCCACCTCTCCACCTCTCCACCTCTCCACCTCTCCATCTCTCCATCTCTCCATCTCTTTATCTCTCCACCTCTTCGTCTCTCTATCTCTTCATCTCTTCAGATTTCCATCTTCCCACATCTCTATCTCTCTAGATCTCCACTCTCTCTTTCTCCAATCCTATTCTCATCTCCACATCTCCAACGACCCTAGCCTCCAAGCCAACCAACCCTAAGCTAGCACACCCACCACTCCCCCCTCCCTCGCCCCTATCTTATCTCAACAACAACAACAACAACAACAAACAAGAATAAGTCGAAGCATCAACGCAAGCAAGTAAGCAAGCCACGACAAGAGAGCACAGAGATTGCAAGCCCTCGAGCATACGCTCTGAGCATAAGCCCTCTGAGAAGGTGCAGGGTAGAGGGAGGGACGAGAAGGCGAGAACGACTCGGTGGCTGTTCAGTGGTGTCGTTGAATTCTGGGATTTGGGTTATCCGGAAGACCAAGCGTGAAAATAGTGGGGCTACGTAGAAGAAGATAAGGAGAGCAACGGAGAGAAAACAAACAACTTTGGGAACAAGAACAGCGAGTAGAGTACATGTCGGGTGTAAGATAAGGTACATCTAGACCTCCACCATTCTGGCCACCTCAAATCAAAACCGCTTCCCAACTCACAACCTCAATAACCCTTCTCGAAGGATCTCCCGAATCGAATCCTGAAAGGCACGCTCTTTCCCGTTCTAAAGACTGGTAGGTTTAGGATTGGTGTGTTTGTGTTTGGTGCTTGTAGGAGAGGGGTTTTTGGGGGGTGCTGGGTGATGGGTGATGGATGATGGGTGGGTTAAGATGGGGGGGGGAGGGATGGGATTGGAGTGGG
>JAABUO010000328.1_pt1 | contig 103648 bp, 114 predicted proteins | sample 5559291 | NCBI WGS metagenome assembly JAABUO01 (sample SAMN10711878, study PRJNA513372) | rock metagenome | isolation source: Antarctica rocks | place: Antarctica: Victoria Land, Finger Mt sud
TGCCTGCGCCTTCCCCCTTCCCCCCCCCCCCCCCCCTTTTCCGAACTTTCGTGCCCGGCAAAGAATCCTGATTGAGATTTGCTTGTGATTGGCAGAAATTGGAGAAGACGATACCGGGGACTCCGGAGAATGAGACGCCGGTTCATTTGCGGAAACGGCAGATTTATGCGCAGAATTTGTAGGGGGTTGTTTGATGGGGGCGGGCGTGGGGTGGGCGTTTTGCTGTGGTGTACATACCGGGTGTCGAGCTTGGCACTATAGGAATGGAGAATGAAGGGTGGCTACTGAGATATCACAAATTCACAAGTCACGAATCATTCTGCACTTGTGCACTCGTCAGAGCGCTGGATTATGTCTAAATACACGATGTGTGCATGGCCAAGCGACAGACCATGTACCACTGGAAACAACAGATAGAAGTTGATGAGAGCCGTAATCGCCAACTCAGGCGAAGAATACAAAAGCGCCCTGAATCTTGCGACCTGCCTTATAAAGCAAAGCGCTGACCATAATAACAGTGATGAGAGTATTTCCGGCCTTGTTCGCAGATGCTTTTTTGAGTATCGCAGCAACTCCGAGTACCACCGTCCAATGATATCGGCGGTATCATTCGGACGTAAAAGAGGTAGGAAGTCGCATAGGGATTGCCGAAATAGAGATAAAAGCGTACCGAGATCTTGAATGGAACCGATATCATCGGCTGTGGATGTGACCATCGTAAAGGCTCCGAGAATGCTAGTTGTACAGTACAGATCGAGAGATGACAAAGCAAGTGGTGGACGATATTGGTGGGCATACATTGCAGCTGGACGCCGAATTTTATCCGATAAATGCCTTCAGCTCTCGTGCTTGCCTGGCCAAGGGCGGTATCTTGCGTAGGACTGGATCCTGAGGGTCGGCCTCTGCGATGAGCATATACTGACTCTCCAGACGTTGACTTAGCACGTCCAAGATCCTCGGAGCAACATCTTGAATTTCAGGGTCCTGAGTAATGTTAGGCTTAATGAAAGAAGGATTAGGAGGAAAGCACTGACCTTTGGATTCAATGTTGCTAAAACATTCTCGAGCCAAGTCAAGCGCTCCGATACATTATTCTCCAACGAAGAAGTGACAGCTGCACCCACCGAGATACTCACGAGAGGTGAGAGTTGCTGGACAAAGGCTGGATCGCAGTGGGCAAGGTAGTCATCAAATATAGCAACTTGCCGGTCAGATTGGAGCCACTGCTTAAGGATTAGTACTGTTCCACACTAAGGGACCACGTTCGCCTGTACCTGTATGGTGCACTCTTCAAATCGGCCCTGGTTCATCAAACCACTCAACAATTCGAACTCTTCCTGCTCGGGGGATTTCTGTACCGGTTGAGACTCGGTCGAGGCGTGCGAAGCATGCGCATGATCTACCGAACGACCGCGGCTAGAGCTGGCTTTACGCTCTTGCTGTAGCTTAAGAATCTCTTGTTGGAATTGAGATTGTGCAGCCGCCATGGTATGGACTGTTTCAGAGAGTCCACGGAGAAGGTTTGTCAATTGATCAATCTTAGCAGTGTCTTCACGATGTTGTACCTCGGCTTTCTGCAACTGTTCCCGGACTCGACGCTCTGTTTCACCACTTACCTTTGTGGCTACTTCGACGGCAAGGCTTTTGAAGGCTGGTGCGATATGGGTATGCAGTGTAGAAGAGAACTCTCTCTCGACATGGCCTGCGAGCTTGCCCGTAATTTGATCCGAAATAACACGGAGGACGTCTCGGTTTTGGATACCACGGCTAACCGCTTCCGGCAAAGCAAGCTTCAGAAGCGGAGGAATCGCATGATGTAGCTGTTGTGTCAAAACCTCTGTAATTCTCTTGTCCAGAGTGGACGCCGTCACTTCCGTAATGGAAGGGAGGACAATCTGCTGGAGTTTGGCTTGAATAATGCGGTTAAGGGCCTTCTCGACGTTATCTCCAAGGGTGCTTGAAACAAGACGAAGCATTGCATCTTGCTTTGCTGCTCCGGCAGCATCCTGAATTCGCTTGTCTTCATCTAAGCGGCGGTAAAGCGCCTCGAGCTCTTTGCCCAGGACATTGTTGAATTCGGTCGACACGCCTTTCTCAATCTTCTTCAGCTCTTTGTCCAGAAAGTCACCCGAGATACCGAGATTGATGGAATTTCCGTTTGTAATTGACCGAGCAGAGTGATCGCTCGAAGAAGAAGGCAAGCTCTCGGCAGCAGCTTTGGGAGCGGTATTTTGTGTCACGTCTGATGATGGAAGGGGGCCTCGCTGTGCTGCAATGGCATATGTGCCGGAACTTGGCGCCAATGAATGGACACTGGTAGCGTCTGTTGCAGGGCGAGCCGAAATATCTGACGCCGCTGTACGCTTCTTCTTTTTCTTGTCTAGCCTATCCGTGTTACCGGTACCGGATGCTGTGCGGTCTGACTTTGACGTGGCTACTTCCTTGGCTGGGATATCACCAGCTTTGGCTGACGACATTTTACCACTATCGCTTGCCTCAATGGGAAGGTTACTTGATGCTGGTGCTGCTGATGTACTATGAGGCAAGGCTTCACCGTTTGCAGATGATGGCTCGCTGGAAGACACCGCTCGGGACTGAGGAAGCTCTCTAACGATAATGTAGCCTTCTTTCTCGGAATCTACTGGGTGAATGACTCTGCTGTCCGGTGACCAGCCAAGATCTTCTTTTTTGACGCCCAAGCAGGTGACACCCTTGGAGTGCATGATATACAATTCGAATTGATTGGGATCCTCGTCGTCTTCTGTTGGCCTTGTCTGTTCTCCATTCGGAGGTACTAACTCAACACTACGAAGATCACCCTTATTAGCAAACGAATACTCTCTTATCCCAGACATGATCGCAGTAGCTTCCGGTTTGGGAAGAGTCGCGTCGTTATTGGCCCGGCGCTGCACGAATTTGGCCTGCGACATCCCCGGCAGGTTGTACCTCGGGGCTGACAAGTGGATGAAGTAGATCGAATTGCGGGTTGGATGGCCAACAACGATAATGCCAGAGCTAGGATGATATGCGATGCTGCAAATGGCATCTGATTCCTTCTCGTGTGGGAAATTGAGCTCTTGCACAGCCTTGCCCAGACAAAGATCCCACAGCTGAAGAGTATGATTCTGCTTCATACCAACGATAACATACCGCTGCGCGATACCTTTCGTATAGGGTCTCACTTTATCCACGAACAAGACCGATGTTGGCCAAGCCTTTTCAGATGCGGGAATCGTGGCGAAGCTCAGTAAAGGAGTCTTAACCTCAATTGGTGCAACTGTTGACGCCGAAGCGTTGGCTTCATGGACCAATTCTCTAATATCCCAGAATCGAAGTCGCCCAGCTTTGTCCAAAGACACGATGACGGTGTCATCCTCGCTGAACGTGAAATCTTTCCCCGCTTTCCCTGTAGTGATTTTCAAACTACGGTCCCTGAAGTAATTCTCAGTGTCGACAGTAGATCCTTTCTCCAAAAAATTCGACTTGCGAGCTTGAGCAGGGAATATGATCTGTATTGATTTACCACGACCAATAGCGAAGTACTCTGGATGACGGCTGCTCTTCTTCGCACGAGTTTTGAGTTGGCCACCGGAAGAATTATCCGATTGTGCCGGCGAAGGTGGGAAAATGAGCCCTTGTTCCTCCATATCAGTTTGGAACATGTCTTCTTCGGGTCTGGAGATTGGGACCCAATATACGGTCCCACTCAGGCCAGTGGCAATAATGGTCTGGGTGCCACGTAAAGGACTTGCTGGATAGGCTGTCGATATCGACACATTGAATATCCGATCACGCGTATCAGCAAACAAATGCTTGGCCAAACCATCATCTTGCCGGATCACTCGAAGGCCTCCAGTCTTGGGTGAGCCATATACGATGAATTCATTCGTCGCTGTTGCCAGCGTGCGGTCGGTCTGATCGAACTCCTTCTTCAGCCGTGCAATATTAATAAGAGAGTCGTCACGAACGGTCAGTTTGGACGTATCTTTGTGCTGTATGTCAATTGACACGAATGGCCTCATTGGAAATTGATAGACTGGAATGACGCGATCATCCGTACGGGTATCTTCACCGTTTGCACTCTCCCAATCATCGCCTCTCGTACCTTGAGCGGCATCATCGATAATATCTTTGACTGCCTCAGCCACGGGTGCCGAAAATGTTTCTTCAAGGACACCCTTGTTCTCCTCTTTGTCAAGCTCATGCTTCACTTGGACAGCTGCGTCATGGACCTTCTCCTCCAGCACATCCAGAGTTTCCTCTTTGGCAAGCTCTAGCTCCTTCCTCTTGAGATCCGCCTGTTTCTCTTTCTCTTCTGCTATAGCAAGGGCGTCTTCAACTTCGCGGTCTACCTGGCCTCCCATTACATTTAAAGCCTCGGCAACCGTGTCAGTGTTACGGCTAGGGGCACCAATTCCCATCACTGCTTCGACCTGGCTAGGTCCCTCGCCAATAGTAGTATGTCCAGGTGATTCAACACTTTGCCGGATTTTATTACCAGTAGGTGTGAGCTTTCTCCTCAGACTATTTTGCGAAGGGCCGGGCGAAGGCTCATCAACCTTGCGTTTGTGGCCGTCTCCATTCGCCGACCGGGGTGGCGCGTTCCGTGGTGAGGAAGCAGCAAGTTGCTCAAACGGATTGACATATGTGAAGATTGAATCCTTCTTTGGCTGAGCTTGGCTCGACGGCAAGTCTCCCGGAGCGAAGGGTGTTGGTTGCGCCTCGTCATTGCTACCGAAAACGCGAATAGGCGAATCCCCGCGAGTGTCGCGCGACACTGCAGGAGAGCGAGTCCCCAGAGATGCGTCTGCAAGCTTTTGGGAAATCTGATCGGCTGTGGTGTCCTGCTCTTGAGACGGCGGAGATGCTCCAGCGGCTGCATTACTCTCCTTGCTAATTGGCTGCGGTGGGTTTGATTGGTTGAGGAGCTTCAGCAAAAAGTCTTGGTGGTTGGAAGACGATGGAGATGGCACATTCTCACGTGACGTAGGAGAAGAGATCTTGCCCATGGAAGACCCAATTAGATCTGAAGCAGATATCCCCCGTCCGTGTACACTATGAGAGCTCGAGCTACCGTAGCCCGGTCGTAGCATGCTTGGAGGCTGCGGTTGAGCAGTAGGCGGAGGAGATGCAACTGGCTGACTGAATTTCAAGAGATTTAGGAGACTAGCTGTGCGATCGGTACTGGCGTCGCCAGCTGGCGTTGGGGTGCCGGTCTTGCTCTTACTCATGTTACCAGAAAATTCCCTTGACTGTGAGCCATTCAATGGTGAAAAACTTGGCGACATCGTAGCGGAAGCTTGGCGCTCATGATGGTAAGGCTGAGGTGAATCGGAGCTGCGATTGAAATCGTACGACTGGCGATTGGTGCTCTGAGCTGGGCTTTGATCGCCACGGTTGTCTGTTTGATAGCTCTGCCTGCTGGTTGACCGTAGACTGGCAAAGAGACCTTGGAGGTTCGATGGAGGGTCTCCCGTAGGGTTAGACATGATTAAGAGCGCTGTACGCGCCAGACAGTAGATGACACAATGAATACCAGATGTGAATGAAAAGACTCTTCACCTCCCAGTCTACTCTCTATACTGTAGATGAAGTTCAGTGTGAAGCTCGGGTGGTTAGATGCGTTGACAGGACTCTCCCACCAACGGAGGGTCCAGTCGGTGACGCTAGCAAGCGAAGCAGGCTAAAGAGAATCTACAAGGGTCATCATGCGCCGCCAAAAACAGGCCGGAGGATTGAGACAGATGAGATCCGTGTAGATGGTTTGATCGGGCAGAGACGAATGGTGATTTCAGGCTTCATGTATCTATGCTACGAAATATGGAAATCCTGATTCTTGTCAGTTGGCCAAAAGCGCAAGAGAAGGTCAAGCGAGAGGCTTTGCCCATCCACGCCATCATGGTGAAGCCTTTAGAATGTTCCATCGGCTGATCTTCGGCGCCTTGTTTACAAATCGTCATTGTTGCTTCGTACGAGTAAAGGCAATATAATATCAGTGCCGAACTTCTGTCGCCCCCAAAGAGAACACCTTATTGCTCCATCTACCATGGCTGTAATCGACGAAACCCCAACGCAGTCTTCGAACCTTCAAGTCCTATCAGAAGAAGCGTCTATCAATATCACCATAACCCACCATGGAACGCCCCACACCTTCGCCTTCACCCCTTCATCAACCATCATCGACCTCTCCAGCACCGTCCATAACAACCTCTCCATCCCCCCGGAAAATCAAAAGTTTATGATAACCCCTAAGCTCGGCATCCTCAAATCCCCTTTCTCCCCGTCCCTCCATCTCACAACCCTCCAATCCAAGAAAATCCTTCTCCTCGCCCCAACGCCCGCTGAACTCTCCTCCCTCCAAACCGCCTCCTCGTCCCGCTCTACTCCCCGCCCCTCGGCCCTCAAACCCGCCGCTGCATCCCGCACCCGCGACTGGCGCAAAACTCAAGACGAAGCCACCTACACCTTCCACACCATCCTCCCCCTCGCCTACCTCCCGCAGCCCGAACGCTCCCGCCGCTTCTTGGAGCGCCTAAGAGATGACGCAGGCATCAAAGCAAGCATGCGCAAGCACAAATTCTCAGTCGGCGTCCTGACCGAGATGAACCCGGCCGACCACACCACGCACGAGAGCCGAACACTAGGTTTAAACCGCAACAGAGGCGAAGTCATCGAGCTGCGTCTGCGCACGGACGCGTACGACGGCTACCGCGATTACAAAGTCATACGCAACACCCTCTGCCACGAGCTCGCGCACAACGTTTTCGGCGAACACGACAAGCATTTCTGGGCCTTGACGCGGGACGTCGAGAAAGAAGTCGCGGCGAATGATTGGCGCAGTGGTGGCCATGCGCTCACGAATCAAGAATTCTACAACCCGGACGACCATGGGGCTGATGAGGAGCATATGGACGGTGGGGGATGGACTGGAGGCGAATCCGTGCTTGGGGGCGTTGTTGGTGGGGCGCCGGTGCACGGGAGTAGCCGGAGGGAGGCGATGGCGAAGGCAGCGGAGGAGAGGGTGAGGAAGCAGAGGGAGGTGGGGAAGGGAGGCGGAGGAGGCGGAGGACGAGCATAGGAGGGTTCAATCAGGGGGTAATTAGACGGGAGATGGAATCATGGATATATGACTTGATGGGCTTAGATTATATGGTGCGAAACAGGGTTGTTTGACAGCAATCAGATGTATAGAACAGTGAGATATACGCCTGCAAATCTAGCTTGCAAAGCCCAAAAATAAAAAGATGCAAGTCAATATGATGTTTAAGACATGATATCTATACACAATATATACCTACCTGATCATCCCGATGCTATGCAACCCCCCCTCCCACCCATCCCCAGAGAAGTAAACCTCATACAACTCCACTAGATATACTCCACATCCCCCCGGCTATGCATATTCCCGTGACCTAAAAACACGTATCGCACCCAGACCGCCTATCAAACATGCCGAGACTCCCTCACACTGCGTAGCCCATCTCAAGAAAATCCGTTCGCTTGTCAGGCCGTTGGATAGGTTCCTGGACACGCCGGATCATCGCTGGCTAGGTTGTAGAGACGTCTACGCCGCTGCGTCGAACCCGCAGTACCCAGTCTAGCGAACTCCTGCTCTCCGGGTTCAAGTGCATGGTGAAGAGCGCCAGGGTCCGACAAAAGTCTGATGACCATAAGCGACAGAAGTATCTCCAGGAATTTACCACTTGTGGAGGAGCCCCTAGGGTCACGAACAAGATCTCCAAAACCGAACAAACTCCCGCTCTAGAAATCCTGCGTCCTTTGCGCTGGAAGTCTCATAAGCCGCGGCACCCTCGCCTGCCTGATCTGTTCCCCTATAAGCCTTAGCAACAACTTTAACCCCTGCTCGAGCCTCCTATCATCTTTCCTCCGTGCCCACAGCAGCGCTATACCTAATAACAGCGCATCCACAACCACATGCTTCGCCGCCGCACACGTCAGCCAGAGCACCCAGGCCCAGAGTCCTCTCCTTCGTCGGTGTGGAGCGCCGACGAAGCGCTTGGCTTCGAGTTGCTCGCGTAGGGCGGCGATTTCGGTTGTCATTTTGAAGAGGGCGAGCGAGATGCGCTTTCGCCATTTGCGGTTACGGAGTTCGTAGTCGCGGGTGCGTGCTGCGTTTGTGCGCGCGGGAACGAGCTCGCTGTCGTCGTTGCCGTCTCTAAGGTCGGCTGCGTCGTCGAAATCATCAAGGTCCTCATCCTCGTCGTCTGGCTCGCTGACGGGCCTTATCATACGCAACGCTCCGCCTCCTTCATCTCTCGCTCTTTCAGGCCCTATACTCGCGTAGCTGGGAGGTTGTTGCTGGGATTGTGATTGTGAGAGCCCTAATGCTTTTTGATGGGGAGAGGAAGAGGAGCTAGAGGCCGGGTTGGATTTGATTTGGTCCCAGACGAATTCGAGCTCGGCGACGAGCTCGCGGGCTTCGGGGGTGGTGGAGGCGTATTTGTGCATGGTGGAGATGAGCGTGGAGATGTAGCGGCGCTTGGCTTCGGTGCGGGAGAGGCTATGTTGGGAGGACCAGGCGTCCCTGTGGGTTTGAAGGGTTGGGTTAGCATGGGCTTGAGGGACGAAAGCGAAGAAGCCCAGCTGTTTCCATGGAAGTGCATATCGCCTTCAAATACGGCAGTCAGATATCGATGAAATCTCCCCTACCATTTTTCCCTCTCCGCCTCCTCTTCCACCCCCTGCCCCTCAGGTCTTCTCATGACCCCCTTCACATTCCCCTCCATACTCTGCTTGTACAATCCATACAGCTTAAGGCGATCCTCGGACGGAGGACGCGCAGACCCGGTTCGAGGAATCCTTTTCACGGTGTTGAGGGCGTGGACAAACACCCTGTCTAGATCACTGTTTCGTTAGCCTTGCACGTGCGTAGTCTCGATACATTGGTAAATACTTGCCGACGGAGTCAGACATTGTGAGGGAAAGGTGGAATATGAGGGGCGAGGGAGGGAGTGGAGCGGATTATCTTCGCGGCATACGGTTGTTTCGAATCATCAAAGTGTGAAGTGACAGAATCGAGTCGTCGACATTGAATGGTCCCTTGGCTGACCGATAGATACATGACCTCGGCTCGCGGCTGTGGATATACGCTAAAACTTCTTTGCCGATTGTCCGCCTACGGGAACAAGCGCTCCCGAAACTCCCCTAGCCTACCATAATACATAAGTGGATCACTCCAATGGATGGGACACCTTCAAGTATATTTAGAAGTACAGGTATAAGCAATGTTTGCTCGGAGTTATATGCTATCTCTTGGAAATCGGTGATAGCTTTTGCGGGAGTTTCTCGATAATTTTCTCACTCAGTCGTATTTTTTTTATTCATGGATTTGTTTGCTCACAAAATATTTAGCTTAGAGACTTAGTTAGTGACCATCGTTATGCCTCATATTTCAGCCATCAATATGACATTCATGACTCCCGGTGGAGAACTCGGTATGCCTATAAAGCTGGCTCCATGGCAGACATGTTCTCTACTTTCCAAAACTTCCGGTCCCAAACTCCTTAGCACAGCTTCTACTAGCTTGAGAACTCGATTTCTGCATCTTCCAGCAGCACTCGTTCCGTCTCCAGACTTTTGTCTCCCTTATCTCCCCGCTAGAATATCATGCCCTCCCTTTATGACCGTATTTCACGCCGCTTGGAGGATGGGAGGGATGAGTATTATGAATTCGAGTCCGACCTCGAGAATGGCCGGCGGAATATGTTTGGGTTAAAGACCGAGAAATGGCATGATCGTGAGAAGGAACGCCAACGTCAAAGAGATAAACGTAGACATGGAAGGGACGATCCCAAGCATCGTGCGCAGGCGAACCGAACTCATGATCGAGCCCGTGCTGAGAGTAGGAACACAGGCCATGATCGAGCCCGTTCCACAGACAGGGATAGAGGGCACGGTCGAAGCAGGCATGCGGATGACAAGGATAAAGGACGCGGCTCCGATCGCCCCGAGGACAGAGATAGAAGACAGCATGTTAGTCACCGTGGTAGCTCGAGAGGCATAGATGCAAGCAATGCCGGAGCAGAAAGAAGGAAGAAACCATCGAAACAGTCTAATACTACGCATCCGCATCTCAGAGTCAGAGACGTTCTCGTCGATGTCGCGGGGAAGGTCATTGAGGATCTGCTTGGCGGTTCTGCTCCGAAGCCAGAGAAACATCGCAAGCATCGCCGCAGACATCGCCCCGAAACAAACAGAGAAAACGGTGGTGAAGATGGTGAACGGCAACATAAAGATCGAGCAAGGACACCTGAGAGGAAGCCAGTCGAGCCGGCGCAACAACATGGTGGTCCGTCTGGGCCTCTTCAGGATCATGGTGAAGCTGGAAGCTACTATCAAGGTCATCCATTAAAGCATCAGCAACCCTCTGGTGGCCGGCCTCAAGGTCCACCATCTCAACGGCAACCCAATAATGCACCTCTTCAAAGCCATAGCCGCGCACCAGAGAAAAATGGTCCGGCCCCGCCTAGATCTTCGCAAGGGCTAAGGTCAGGAGAAAACCCGCCGTATGGGAACAGCAGGTCGCCAAAGCGGGATGAGGAGAGACAACAGAAGACAGGGCCTGAAACACGAGAGGCTAGGCTAAGGCGATTTAAACCACAGCCACGGGATTTAGAGGAAGAACAATTTGGGGATTCAGAGGAAGCCCGAGAGAATAGTGAAAGACCGCGGAGCCAGGGAGCAGCAGCACATGAGGCTCCTGGCAAGTCATCGACGAGGGACTTTGGACAATCTCCAAGGACTGGAAAATCCCCACAGGATACTGTGACCTCAACCAGCATTAATGGAGATTCCGATCGAGAAGATGAAACGGACGGATCGACGGCAGGCTCGAGACGCTCTTCCTTATTGACTGAGCAGCCCACGAAGAAGTGCGGACAACACCCAAAGAACGGGAAATCCCAAAGAGGTGGAGAACACCATCACGACTATGCCGAGGATAGTAATGAAGGTCGTTCAGAGGCAGAAGAGTTGCACGTGAGAGGAGGAGGCCAATACGACGACAACGAAGACGTTGATTCCGATGCACAATACAGCGAATACGAGGAGTTCGATGACGAATACCTAGGTGAGGTTCACGTTCTAAGAGACGACCTGTGCCAGACGCGCACAGCGCCTGTTGTGAATAAGCAAGAAGGTTATAGTCCCTTGTCATATGTCGCTGCGAAGATGAAGAGTGGAGCCTACAGTTCCAACTTGTATGACCATGCGGAACCTAAGACAGGGGGGTACAGTCCACTCTCATACTCGTATGCTGCCGCAAAGGCCAAGACTGTGCATATAGATTATACTTCAGAGATCCATCTCGGTAACTCTAGTAAAGCGTTTTATGAACATTGCGGACGACCTGATAGATTAGGCCCAAATCCATCGTCTAAAGGAATTTCAGCCTCGGAACGACTTGCAAGTCATAGCCCTGACTATATGCCGAAGTATGGGTATGAACAAAAGGAGTACTCACATACCCCACTAAGGAAAGCGCCCGAGCCACATGGCGCTTTTATCGATAGCGAGAGTGAGCGTCCACGAAGCTCTGAGAGCAAGAACAAATCCGGTAAATCCAACGTCAGTAGTAGCGATTATGAACGGTCAAGAGATCCAGAGCCATCCCAGAGCAAGTCGAAGCCTGGAAAATTCAACGTCAGGTTCGAGGATCGATCAGAGAGCAGCTCTCCTAGGCCGAAGCATGCCCCAAAGTCAAAGCGTCCTTCTCGGGAAATAGGATGCGATACCGCTGGAAAATTCGAAGAGCCACCTCCAAACCATTACGCAACTCTGGAAATTTCCCCGTCGACTAATCCCGAAACGTCTGTAGATATTCTCCTACTGGAAGTTGCATTGCTGACCTCTAGACCAGAATTGCAATCTTGGCAAAGAAAATGCGTATTAAGGTTCATCCCGACGTGTTAAAGAGGAAGAATCCCAGCATGTCAGAGACGGAGAAGACTGCCATTGACGAGCACGCCAAGAAGGTCGGCGGGGCTGCCGAGATCCTACTGGATTCTACCAAGGTAAGTTTTAGCTTCAGCCCCAGGAGTTTTGAATTAGTATTAACAAAAAGATATAGCGCGTAGATTACCACCAAGAGATCCGCAACTGGGAAGCAAAGTATGGCAAACTTTTGTGGGCCCGTTCCTTGAAGTCATGAAAGGAAGTACACGGTTCACTTTCATTACCCATTATATGGAAGGTTAGGTAGCGAGCATGCCCTAGTTACGCTTCAGTTGACAGAACAAGCGGTCGTTGCTTAAAGGAGTAGAAATTGACTTACACCACAACATCTATACATGCGTACACGAACGAAGGTTCTGGTTAAAGGACATTGCATGAGTGATGGATGTAGGCAAAGCAACAGCCAACCAGGTCAAGTCGTATCGTCAAGTGCACAAGCCCCGCAAGCATTATTGGGCGCATAGACACTGCGTGATTGAAGGCGATTGCAGAAGTAGTGATAGAAGTTTGACAGGACCATGTCTAATTCTCTCAGACCCCTGGGCTCACTGTGGTATCATTCTGGTTGTTTCTCTCTGCCGTGCGCTTGACGTCAAATTCGCGTTTCACCGCCTCAATTTTCTCCGTCAAAGGGTTTGCAAGTGCCTGTGTTGCGGCCTTGCTCCCCGCCTCGTTCTTATTTAGTCCTGTGCCAGAACCCAAATGCACGTCTTCCCATCCCCACCCCGTGAGGTATGCACCAACTTGAAATACTACCTTGCCTTCCTTCCTGATCACGTTGGGCTGAGCTTCGTCTCGATATTGAATCTTGATCCCCTTTCCCATGATTCTTGAGGCTAGTTGTACCTTCGCATTGGAGTCCCACGTCGCGATGTTGTCAGACATGCAGAGTTTTGGTTCCCACAACTCAGTCAGCCAAGCTTCTGCAACGGCAAACCCATTTACGGGATCGGAGAGAATGACAGCAGCAACGTAAGCTTCGAATACGTCTCCCATGGTCTTGGTCCAGAGTTTGTTCTGCTCCTGACCTTGGAAATAAGACTTCGGTAGATTTACTCTTTTATCAAAACCATAAGCAAGAGAAAACTCTGCAAGAGTTTCGTTCTTAACAAGCGACTCCCGTTTTTGTGATAATCTACCTGCAGGTAGATCTGGAAAGCGAGGGAAAATAAGACGCGTTGCTATCAGCTCGATGTACGCATCACCAACGAACTCAAACCGATCGTAGCTCAAATTGACGACATCTGAAGCTGTACGACCGCCTAGTACACCCTGATGAGTGAAGGGCACATCTGCAAGAAGCCTATTAAGGATAAGGGGTAGTTCAGGCAATGTCTTTTGATGCCTATTGAAATTCTTGGATGGCTTAGGCACCTTTTGATGACTTGCACTTGGGTCTGGATTAGTAGATGGTACCCCAGGGTTTGAAGGTTGAGGTAGTGAGAAGTTCAAAGACTTTTGGAATTTGTTTTCGGCGATTGGCACAGCATTTTTAAGACCATCGAAGTCATGTTTGGTGTACTTGCCTTTGTCGTTAGGCTTTAGATTTCCATGGCCAGAGGATGCAGGCTGAATGGGCATACGCACTTGCTTACCAGACACCTCTGAACCATCAAGGCGTCGGGCCGGTTTGGCTGGATCACACAAATCTGGTGAAGACTGCCCTGTCTTCTCACACTTTTCCTGTTATGCAGTCAATAGACAGTCTTGAACCTATTTGGGTGGAGTTATCACACAGCAGCTGTAGTTTTTTGTTTCTTCTGAGGTCGCACTGCATTTCGGTCACAGACATCATAACTTCTCTTTTTCGTCATGTCTAGATTGTTGGCTTGAAGTCTGATATCATAATAACAGTTGAGTTGACGGGACTCATCAGTTGATTTCCAGATAGTTTGAGCCTCTGGTTTGCAAGGCTGTAGGGCTGCTAGCGTGGTTAAATCATTTCACTCCATTCTCCAGTCTTGCCTTTCTAATATGTATAACACATCATGATTTCCAACCCCGGAACGACGTTGGTCGCAAGATCGCGCATACTTGATCTGCTGAAGGTGCTCTTCTAATGGCTGCTTTTCCTGTGCTCAATGCTTATCTACACAGACGCAATGCCGCATATTCTCCCTCACCTACAATCCAGAGCGTCTACGAACTGGGAACAAAGTCCTCCGCCAAAGATTAAAAGGGCCTTCAGTAGCTGCATACTACCCCAGACGGGTGGCGACATTGAAGGATCTGAGAGCCTTGTATCCAGACCTTGAGACATGGGATGAAGACGAGGAAGACCGACTTGAATTCATCGAGCTGTATGAGCACTGGATTTACTCTTAGGAGCTGCGCAGCCAACTAATTATCTCTCTAATAGGGCGAAACAAAGAGGGAAGGGTGCTCCAAAAAAGAAGAGAACGGCGGAAGGTAAGCGCACATCACGGCCAGCCTTGAATGCAATAGCGCTAATTATCTCGACTATAGAGTCGAAAAAATTCAAGGGCAAGAAGAAGGCTACTACTCCGGCCATACCCAAGGCTTGATTCTTAGCAATACTTTCTCGCATTGCATGATACCGGAGTTTTAGGATTATTGGATGGGGCATTGCATATTGTGGCCTTGGTCGGCGTTGCTCTTCAGGAGTTTTAACAATCTTGGCTGGTGTCGGAAGATCAGACGGCGAGACATCGTATTCGATTCCATGCGAAGTCAAGCTTCAAATAGGTTGTCTATGTCGTCTATGGCCAGAGGCATTGGTCACTTCGAACATTATCTACACAATTCAAGTTACTTCTTGCAGCTTTTCCGAAGCTCGAAAGATGCCATATAGGCCTTTTTAGCTGTACTTATCTAATTTGAGACAAAGAACGTAGCATGATTGTATTACAATGTGTGAACAGCAATACAACTGATGATATGTCGTGAATCTGTGCCATAGTGAGGTTCGATAGAACTATGGACTAGCGTGACGAGTCCGGCGCAATTTCACTTTGCTTGACATCGAACACCACCAACCATCAACAATAACCCTAGATAACTACGTTCTGTCGCAACAGCCGCCTGACTCTAATCTCGGAATTTTAACTTGCGCATAGCCTTTTGCTACACCGTGGCACTTAGATTACCTACTCTTTAGCAACGATGCCGTCAGCCGTGAAGCCATCGAAGAATCAGATGAGGAGGGCGAAGAAGAAGGCCGCAAAGCAAACTGAAGTAGGTCATATCACTCTAGCAAAAAGGAGCTTTCCTGACTGTTTGCAGGCTACAAGCACACCAACGCCGGAGTCGACTGTGGAATCCGATGATCGACCTATCTCTTCCAGTCCATTAGCAGTAAAGGACGTTGCGAGTATCGATGGAGTCGATGGAATCGATGGAATGGACGAAGCGGACCCGTTGTACGAAATGTACAAAGATGTCATGGAGAAATTCGAGCAAGGTGATAAAGAGGATTTATCAACAAAAGATCTTGATAAACCCGAGATATATTTCGATGAGGACGATGAGATACCCGACGAGGACGAGGAGCAAGGAGTGCCAAAGATGTCGAAAAAGAAGCGAAAAGAGCAGAACAAGCTCTCCGTCGCAGAATTGAAAGCCTTAGTCCAGAAACCAGAAACTGTGGACTGGACTGACACCTCAGCATCAGATCCTCGTTTATTAGTACACATTAAAGCATACCGGAATGTTGTTCCAGTACCTACGCATTGGTCGTTAAAACGCGAGTACCTCTCCTCGAAACGTGGTGTAGAGAAACCTCCTTTCGCCTTACCCAAATTCATCCAAGAGACCGGCATTGCAGAAATGCGGGATGCAGTACTTGAGAAGCAAGATCAGGCAAGCCTGAAGCAGAAGCAGCGTGAAAGAGTCCAGCCAAAGATGGGCAAACTTGACATTGACTATCAGAAACTATACGAAGCTTTCTTTCGATTCCAAACAAAGCCAGAGCTTACGCGCTATGGGGAAGTTTACTACGAGGGGAAGGAGTATGAGACAAACCTCAAACATCTTCGACCTGGTGAGCTCAGCGAAGAGTTGAAAGAAGCTCTGAGTATTCCACCCGGCGCCCCGCCGCCATGGCTGATTAATCAACAGCGCTTCGGTCCTCCGCCGTCATATCCTGCGCTTAAGATCCCAGGGCTTAATGCCCCCCCTCCACCAGGAGGCCAATGGGGTTTCCACCCTGGCGGATACGGCAAGCCACCTGTAGATGAGTACAACCGACCTCTTTACGGCGGTGATATCTTTGGTGTGCTACAGCCGCAGCAGAATGCTCAATTAGGTGAACCGGTAGAAAAGACCTTATGGGGAGAATTGCAAGAGCCTGAAGAAGAGTCCGAAGAGGATGAGAGCGATGAAGAAGATGAAGATGCCGATGCCGACGATGTGGGTGCAGGTTTACAGACACCAAGCGGCCTTGAAACGCCAGGAGGCATGGCATCTACGGTACCATCGGAGTACGGTGGGGCTGAGAGCGTGGCTGGTGAGTTTGACCTACGGAAGCAAAGACGGGGTACAGATACGGAAGAGTCCATACACCCTCGGACTGCGTATCAGGTAATCCCAGAACAGCAAGCCAAGGTAACGGGTTTCTTTGGAGGTGATCGGACTTATGATCTCAAGGCTGCTCAAAGCAGTCTACCAATATTAGGCCAAGAAGACACCAGAAAGCGTAAGAAGCCGGGTGATGTGGAAGTTGCCATGGATCCTGATGCTTTACAAGCAAAGGACGGGATGGACAAAGAAGACATGAAGAGGTTGTATGAAGCGCAAAAGAAAGAAGAGCAGGGCCAGTGGGGTATTCAAGAAGATCTAAGTGATATGATAGCTAGAGAAAGTCGTAAGAGGCAGAAGCAAGATGAAGGGAGAAAGGCCAAACGCTAGTAAGGGAAGATTGAAAGACATGCACGTCCTCGCCCTCAAAAGATCCTATCTCAAGATTGAATGCGCTGTGAATACGTATATGAATGTGAATGGTATTCATGTTTAAAGCCCACCATTGGCTGGCTTCACATATCGATCCATGTGAAGTATAAGATAGGAGAAGGCATACCAACTGGGGATGTATCAGCATACAAGACTAAATGCGGGTTATTCCACCTCTCAGAGCCCTACTGCACACACTGTACGGGTTTTAGGGTTTGTGTCGAAATATTTCAGCCTTTGGTCCCTAATCCGGCTTAGTGCGCCAAATTTTAGAAATATTCTGAGGGAGCCAAGAACATAAACTCACGCGCCATCACAACATCTAAACCCACATCCACCACTCACTCTCGGTAGAAACTGTATCTCGTTCACAGCTTAATCCGTGGGCTATACAGTAGTCAGATACTGGTTTGCAGCTCTCATTTGATTCTATAACACTGTTAGATTGAAACACGATGGACAGAGGCCGAAGGTAAATTCAAATCCAGCCCTCTATTCCCAGATCTACCTTACAGTGGCGTTTGATCATGCGAGGGCGGAATACAATGAAGCCACCCATATAATCATTATAGCTGATGCCCATGCCAAATAGGTACAACGATGGCGATAGGCCTTTGGGTGGAGAAACCTACCGACCGGCTGAGCGAAATGGTCGTTCTCCACCACGACCGAACAGCTATCGTGTGGATCGTTCGCCTCCTCGACGAGGTCGTACACCACCATCGTACACCGACACTTATGCTCCTACAAGCAATCGAGGTGACAGACCCCGGAGCCGCTCAAATCGACGTCGCTCGCGAAGCCCTGCTTTTAGAGGAAGAGACCGAGGCGGCGGCGGCTACAGAGGGCGACCTAGATCACCTCCCCGCACATTCTCGTCTGGAAGAGATGCATATCCAAGATCACCTCCGAGGGCACGTCGATATTCGAGATCTCCCGTCAATGGTTCAGGACGTGGAAGGTCGCCTGTGCCTCTGAAGAGAGTTAGAGATCCGTCGCCAATCGTGAACCGCCGCCTACGTTCTCCCCCGATGGCAAAAGAGAGAGCGGTTTCTCCACCACGAGACAGGTATGAGAGACGCGACTATTCGCCTCCAAGGGATTCTAGATTTCCGAGGGAAAATAACTACAGACCAGCACAAAGAGAGCGTTCTCGCTCGTTAGTTCGACGCTCTGAGCATGTTTCCCGTGTTGGCTCTCCTCTCTCCTCTCACCGTTCTTCACCCCATGTTCACACTGAACGGATGGCGATGGCTGGATCTGGCACACATTCTCCGGCTTATCCTAGCTTACGTGGGCCGCCCGTTCCAAGATCTCCACTTCACCGTGAGAGATCGCCTCCTCGAAGAATCTACTCTCCTGCTACGCGTTCTCCACCCCGCGACGCGCTAGCTTACCGTCAACGCTCTCCGCTTCCAAGAAGACGTGACTCGCCGCCTCCCACCAACCGGCAAGAGGAGTTCCGCAATGGCACAACGCCCAGCACTTGGTCCAATGCACAATTGGGTGCTCCCCACGGACCAGGTTACCGTAACGGTGACGCTCGCGGTCCTCCGAGTGGTCCAGGATCTCACTACAACGAGCCTCACCATCGCGACTCACCATCTGGCCCACCATCAGCTCCGATCTCCATGTCCGCTCATAACCGACCAAGTAGCGCCTCCCTACTTTCCGCCCCCACTCGCCCACGTGGTGGCCCGGCTTTCGGTAGAGATGGTCCCAGAGATGCACCTTACGGTCCTCCACGCCGCGGTGGATACCCATCATCCCAAAATCACGGCCCACCTCAGCGCCAGCAGAACTACGACACTCGTGATGGTCCACCGGCTGGCCCACGCGGCTCTCATGCCCCTGATGGCCCAGCGCCTTTCAACTCCCGACCCCACCACGAGTCCCGCCCACCTTACGACTCACGACCACCATACCATGACTCCCGGGCCCCTTTTGACTCCGGTCGCCCGCCCTTCCGCTCGAACAACAGCTCCTCAACCACCTATCCCCGTACGCAGCGCTTCTCGCAACATCTCGCCTCCATCCCAGCAATCGTCCCTGGCGGCAAATTAGCACCTAGCGGCCTTGATCCAGCAGCGGAGAAGCGCTTACAGCAGATAGAAGAAGACAAGAAGAAGTTGTTGGAACAGATTGAAGAAAAGCAGAAGATCAAGAGGCAGGGCTTGAGGGACTGGGAGAAGGCAGAGAGGGAGAGTAGGCGGGAGGGGTTGAAGAGTGAGTTGGCGGAAGGGCATTTAGAGAAATTGACAGGTGAAGGTGTTGGCGGGACTGCTTTTTGAATGGGAAGCGAGCGTATGGCAGAGATTCCGATAGCCACCTAGGAATCCTCAGCGATGGCTTATTTGGTCCGACCAAGCAAACGAGCGAAATAGCGAGGATGGTTCGACGTTGCTTGACACGGCACAGTTCTTCGGCTTTTAGCAGTTTCAACGGTCATCAGAAAGGACTTTCTATTTCACAATAGACTGGAGAATGCAGCATGTAACCTTTAAATATCCTTGCTAAGGACGAGCTGCAAGTCAATTCAAACATGGATAAAAAGACGGGCCTGGCAGTCCGAACACAAGATATGCAACACTCATCAACAGATCGACTGGAAGTTTTAGGTGCTTGTCCTACGACGTTCCAGACCCTCAATGAACGATACTAATCAGCTATTTGAAATACAATATGGTTTTCTAATTCGAGAATCAGATGTTGCAATTTTGAGCTGCATCACCCCTACAGCCTCCCTCAACATTTGCTATTATCTTAGTTGTCAATGTAGAGATTTCTGTTTGAACCTCCCCCACGCTAAATTATCACCTACACATGGGGTCTACACTATTCTATTGGTCAGCACTCTCTAGCGTCTAGTGAGAACTTCGAGTTATAACAAGGTGTTCGAGTTGATAAAATCAAGACTCTCTTTCTCACACAATGGGTTTTAAAAAATATTTCAACACTCGTTTTCAGCCGTACGGCTTTAGCCGCTCGAATTGCGCCGTTATACACTGAACAAGCACTTTGTAAATACGCACGACACAGCAATCTTCAACCATGTCTTGTTTCTTAAATAGTTTGACTGCGGAGTTGCAGCTAGTAACTGTCGAGCTCCTAAGCCAAGGTGGAGATCAAGAAGCTCTCCGCTCTTGGAGTTGCACTTGCTCCTCTTACCGTTGTTTACTTACTCCCTATATCTTCAAAACCATCGTGTTGGACAACAGTGAGAAGAGTTCGTCTTCTGTGCTTGCTCTGGCCGACAGCCGATAGAGCGAGAACGTCCAAAATCTGTTCTATACCGGCTCGACGGCAGTTGACTCTAGGGGGGAAAGCGCGAAGTGAAAAAAGGAGACGGAATCGAAGAAAACGATACGAAGGCGGGCTCTTCGAATATTTCTACCTTCTTTCCTTCCAACGTCCGTACAATTCTGTCTAATCTTCGACGCTTCTTCCCTCGTCTACAATCTCTGCGCATCAAGTTCAAACCAATTGACTGGGAGGATTTCTGGAACGATGAGAACTTCGATTATAGCGATGGAGAGACTGCAGAGCAGATCTCATCTGCAGAAGACGATCGAGCTTGGAGAGCATTGATGGCTAAAACATACAAATTGCCAGCCCAGAACCAGCAACCGTGCATCAAGGCCCTGGAAATTCAAGAGCTCATGCCGAAAGAAGTTTCTATGTTCAGCAATCGAGCTTTCCATGATTTCCTGGGCATGCTAGAGCGATTCACTCTCTCGATATATGGGAACCATAATGGCGCCCGGTGGAACATCAACACCATTCACGGCTATCCGGCCTTTTTAACTAAATTTGACAAGATCTTCTTCGATCATTTGCAGAACGTGACGTATTTTGATCCTAAAACCGATCGGACGGGTCCTATTCGGTTGGAGGGTTAAGACATGCACGGCTCGCGCTCCGTGGGGACCAAATGCCACTGCTCAAGTACCTTTACCTGAAATAAATTTTCGTGTGTCCCCAGCTCTTGGACTTCCTCGTTTGGCATGCCGGCACTCTGGAGAGCGTTTCATTTAGTGACTGGTATGGCAGGACCAGCGACCGTGGGCCGACCGAGCACAGCACTACTTGGTACGCACTCTTTATAGCCTTTTCAGATGCCGAACCCAGGAAGCTACGCCAATTCGAAATATTACCTGTTAATGTTCCTTATCATATGCCACCCTGCCAAATCCCCCCGCCGCAACCCAGCAGGGCCGAGGAGGTCCGCTTACCTCTCGAGGAAAACCCAAAGAGAAGATTATTTCCATATGCAGTGCTAGACGACAAGTACGGCATGCTGTTAGAAGACGAGTACGAAAACCCGGCGAGTTTTTTTAAGGGAGATGATCAGAAAATTTGGGAGAGATCGATGGAGATTGTGGAGGGGAACAGGGGAACAGGGGTTTCCTAGGGGGTCGTGGGGGTTTGTGACGGAAATTTTGCCACATAATCTCGCAGGCCTTTTGTGCCTCTGTGCCCAAGATATTCGTTTCATCGATGCGACTTATTCGGCAAGCATGCTACAAGCATCTAGAGCGCGTGATTTGCGAAGTATCCACCCAACCCAAATCTTCCGCTCACGTGAAATAGAGTCACTGGGCCCGCTCTACTTCCTTTCTCATTATTGTCCATCATCAAGGCGGACAAACTTCCACAAACACTTCGAAAAAGGGCCGGTATACTTACGCCACCGCCATCCATCACGTATACCACCGTCAACCACCCTCCAACACCCACATTAAACCCCCTCGCCTGCAGACCAACCCCGAAGCTATTTCCCAGAACATCGAAAACGCGAAGCCATCGCAATTGACCACATACTTCACGTCCACACTCCTTCGAACCTTCCTATGGCTCTTCTCACTGCCCTTCACACCACCCAACCATATCACACACATATCAAACCTCAACCACCAATAACCCCCAATCAACCGTCAAACTCTTCTCTTCCCTCTTCCTTCATCTTATTCTAATTTAACCTTCAGCAAAAAACATCATTCTACCGGTATTTCCTTATTGTCTATCCTTTATTCCTAAATTACAGTTCTAGCTGAGAGACGTGGCTACGAGCGATGCTGGGAAAGTGCAGAAAATCTACCGACGACTGCGAAGGTTTAGGATTTGGGGGAAAAAGTGAAAAGCGGGGTTGAAAGATTTGGTCTAGAGGGGGGGTTGGGGCGAAGAAAGGGGCTGAGACAAGAGAGAACGAAGAAGATGGAAAGTAAAAGGGAAGACGATAAGAGACCGCACTGAAAAGGAAGAAAAAGAAGAAAGAAAAATAGAAAGGGGTAATAAGATAGGGAACAGAAACCATAAAAATCGAGAAGTGTCAAAGCCATCAAAAACCCCGTAAAGCCAAAAAAAGGAAATCCAAATCAAAAATAAATAAAAAAGCCCATATTCCCATCCTCCCCCCACGTCCCCCCCTCCCTTTTCCACCAACCAAAAAAAGAAAGAAAAAAACAAGCAGCCAAAAGCCCCCGAAACTAGAAACTAGAAACGAAATTCAACAATACCACGAATCCCCCCCCCCCCAAAAAACAATCCAAAAAACAACAGCGAAAGGAATTACAACCCCATAACCCACCTTTCCCTCACCAACCCCCCCCCCTTTCCCATCCCATCCCTTTCAGTCCCATTCCACCACTTTAATTCCTCCTCAAACACCAGAAAAATCCCCCTTTCCTTTGCCAAAAAGAAAAGACGGGAAACACACACCTTTCCACACAAAGTACAAACCGAACCGAAATAATATATCCCCCACAGACCCAAAAAACCAAATTTAAAACATCTTGCACCTTTTTTACCGTTTACTGTACTAGGCGTTTGCATTATTCCCCCTCGGTTTATTCTCAATCCCCCCCCCCCCCCCAACCAGCTTTCTCATCAATCAATCCCCTTCGCACACCAACCCCCCCCTTCCTCTCCCTCCTCCACCCCCTTCGTCACGTCTCTCTCTCCTCTACAACAACTCGCTGCTGGAGAAAAGTTTTCTAAAACGGAGAGGAATGCTGCGGATGTCTCGAGCACGGCACATAAAGATCAAAGCAGAGCGGGGTGAGGGGATTTTGGGTGTGTGTAGATGGCTGTGGTGACGCCAGGGGAGCGCTTCAAGCTCGTGGCTGAGTGGCATACTGTATGTGGGTTTGGTTTTGGAAAACACTCTCGAAGCCATTGGCTCACAATGGTCTACATGAATATCATAAAAAAACCTTGGCATTCTCTAAAACATGCCAAGTTTCTAGATACATCCATCCAAAGACTTTCGTTTGAATGATTCTGGCTATCGATCATGAATATCTCCGTCTCGCTGATCAAAGGCCAGCAAGTTGCTTTTACGTGCAAATGTATGAAGATGGTATGGATCTGCCACAAGAAAATGAAAACGCAACAAGTATGAAAATCGTGATATGGCTGATGCCAGGCTGCTAAAGTATCTGCCGAAAGATTGCAGGTAGAGCCAGGCGAAATAGCTGTTTTCGGGTCGGCAAGGCTAGATGCTGCACCGGTAGCAGAAATAGCCACGTAAGATGATGGCTGGCTGCTCTTAGGACTAGAGTCCGCAGAAGCAGGAAACAGCCAGGTAAAAAGGGAATTTTGGGCAAGTGTTGATCTTGAAAACATAATGGGGCCGTAATGCAAAAAGAAAAAAACCACGGGGTAGTCTATGCGTAAAGATACAGAAAGAAACAAAACACCTTCTCGGTATGTCGTCGTTACCAAACCCGCTAGAGAAGCAAATGCCCTCGTGAGATCAAGCAATACTGGATATCGAACACCAAGTAAAGCGCAAAGACTGCAGATACGCCCAATGGTACAGCAAGTGCTCAAGGCGCCACACCTGGTATTGAGTTGTTCAACCTCCAAAGCTATGTGCAAATCGTAATGCTTCGTAAAGGTAGAAGATAATGTGACATTTGCAAGTCAATCCTGGGCCGTATTTGCGTAATATTCGTTTCGTCGTTCGTTGTACAACATGGTAAGTCTGCAACTAGTATAAAGCTCAGAAGTAGTTGAACCCGTTGAGTTGGGGAGCGCGGGCGTATGGTGTGGGCTGATGTACAGAGTTTGCGCTAGCGTCAGAACCGAACTGGGTGAAGGTGTTAGATCCGTTGCTGAAGGTCTGCGAATGTGCTGCTGATCCGGCTGTGCTGGATGGCGAATAGGATGCCAAGTTGTTCAAGTTACCATTGGCCAGATAGGCGCCGTGTGTGGGCGAGACGTATGCACCATTCATACCCTGGAAACCATTAACAGCTGGTGCTGGATAAGAGTTGGGTACTGTTTTGGTGTTCATCTGTCGTGGTAATGGGATCTGTCCTGGCGAAGACGCATCATTGGGAGTGGCACCACCACTGAGGCGGCCCTGGCCTTCATTTCCAGATATGCGACCATGGATGCGGCGTCCGTAAGGGGTTGAACGAACAGCTGGCAGAATCGGACGGATAGCCTCAACCAAGCGAGACTTGGTCTCTGGGTCGGCGTAGTCTAGAGCTGTCTGGACAACGTAGTTGGCGAAAGAATCGCGGAGCATCTTTTCAAGCTCGTTGGCGTTCAACATCTCCTCGATCATCATACGGGTAACGCTCGATTGGGCTCCACGGAGACATTTTTCCATAACGTTGGAGCTAAACTTCTGCTTCGACAACAAGGGAATGCTGCCTTGGAAGCTGTAACACAGTGGGTCGGTAAAAGCAGGCTCGGCGAGGTCTACAATGTATTGTAACACGTAATTTCCAAAGGGGTCCTGAACAAGGGAAAAGGCATTGGCGGTGATTTGACTAATGAGGTGTGCTTTTTGATGACCAGATGCATGATCGATACAACGCTGCAAAACGCAGCAACCGTGGCGATGAGTACCGACGACGACGCAGTTGATGCCAACAGCGTCAAAAATGAACTACACCCGATTACTTATAGTCAAATAGATCAACATGTTGAGACCATACCTGAGCGTCTTCCGGAGAGAGACGGTTAAGACACTTTTGAATTACATGGTTGCCATTCAGATCCTGAATCAACTCAACTACTCTATCTTTCAAAGCTTCGATAATGGTTTGAATCTAATCCAGAGTCAGCGAAGACAAACGATCAAAGAGAAATTGAAGTCATACCTGCTCTCGTGTAGAGATGAACTCGATCATCTTCTGCAATGCACGAGTCCCATGTTGATTAAGAGCAATCTTGACCATCTGTGGTGCAGCGTTGTTGATCAATACTGTGCGTTGATCGTCGTTTGAGAACTCAAGTAGCTTCTGGCACAAGTAGTTGCCGAAAGGATCTGACAAGGTCAGCTAAGTCATCTTTGTTTAAGGTTCTCAACGTACCAGTCATCAGCTCTACAACATGCTGGTTTGTTTCAACGAAAATCAAATGCACATGCTCAGGATCGCGTTCTTCTAACTTCTTTTGTAAATAACGGCATCCATGCTGATCTTTGCACAGCCCATAAATCTCGCCCTGAAGATGCTCCAACTTGACGTTGGTAAAACGAGCATTCTCTTCTCCATTCTGTAGACGACGCTGCTGGATGACCCTAGCTTGGCTATCGCCGAAGCGACCTGGGGGTCCATAGTTGGGGTATTGAGAGAAAGAAGAATGAGATTGATATGCCTGCATCGGATTGTTGAAAGGTATAGGACTCGCCATGTGCATCGGGCTCATTCCCATATTCATTAGTTGCATCCCGTATCCACCATAGTAAGCAGGGCTCGGATACTGAGCCGCGTTGTTCATGTGGGTCACAGCGCTGGGAGCCGATTCAGTCGGCGACGGCGCCGTTGTAGACGGACCAAAGGGTGCTGCACTAGCTTGTAGACCTGACTGGAAGTAGCCATAGCCACTACTTGGCTCTTCGCGACGCCCTTCACCTCCTGAAAACTCGCGGCTGTGGCGATTGTTGACGGCATTGTTGACGGAGTTATTAATGGCGTTGTTGTTAACAGCATGTGGGGGGATACGACCAAGGCTGGCATTGTGATTATGAAAGTGTTGCTGCGCATGTGTCTTTGGAGGCGTGATCGTTGTTCCGAGGCCATTTGTGGTCTTCATGGTGGGAATATCGTTCGTAGAGTACGATGACTGGATGTTGGCCAAAGTAGGTCTACCCGATGTCGTATCATCAGACAGGGCCAATCCCGCCAGACTCGATTGAGCGTACGATGCCAATGTTGCCTCCATCGAGTGCCGATTGGGTTGACGTGAGCTACCGATAGCTTCAGGAGACTTTTGTGATCCGCTCTGCGAAGTACCATTGCTGGGATTCCCATTCGGAACAGAATTGAAGGTATTCTGAGGGAGACTGGGCTGAGAAGAGCGGTGACGGGCAAACGGTGTCCACCCATTGGGCTGCGAGTCTGGACCAGGGGATTGAGAAAGCGCTAGGTCTAGCGCAGCTGAAGACGCCGATAGCTGTAGAGATCCGTTAGTACGACCAAAAGCTGAAGTAAAGGCGTTACTTACGAGGCCGGGATACTCGTCTCGGCGGACGAGGATCGGAAATTTGTCGTCGGTAGCGTTCATTTGAAGGTAGCTCTTCACATCTGGCGAAGTCGCGGATTCTTTCTTTGACGCTTCGTCATCGTCTGTAAAAAGAAAGCTTGTTGTATTGATCTGACCCAATCCCACGGCTGGGGAGTACTCAGTGTTGGCTCCGTTGATACGACCTCTGGACCCAGTTACCGGCATCGAGTATCGGTTTTTCCTAAGGCCTGAGTTAGCACAATATCAAGGGAGCAGTTCCACTCGAGGGCGTTGGTTGGCCCCATGAGCGTCAAAAATGGCAGAGCAAACGGAAACCCAGGCTACGCTTACGACGAGGATAAACGATGCAAATGATCGATATAATGAATGCAAAATAGGTCAACAAGGTGAAGGTGACTTACGCTGCTCCGCCACGTTGTGTTGTCGAACTAATCTCAGGAACATAACCTGCAATCCTATCGCTCGAGCCCCGCCTAGAGCCCGGCACAGATTTCGATGGCAATGTATCCGAATTGATATGATTATGAAGAGTCTGTGCTAATTCCGAAGGTGGAGATGTCAATTGAGAACCCGAACGACTGGTACGGTTCAACCCTGGGGGCGATGTCAAACTCGAGGATGAGTAACGATTGGTTCGTGAAAAGACCGAAGGATAGCCATGGTCACGATACTCTGGAGGTGTGGTTGGTTCGCTCTGATGTCCAGTAGACAAGTTAACACGATGTAGTTCTTGTGCCATTTGGTCCAACTCTTGTTTCTCCTTTGCCTGCTGCATGTTGAATATTTCGAGCTCTGCATCAAATCTTCTACGCTGCTCGCGTAACATTTCGTACTCTTGACGCTTCTTCTCAAGCTGTTATTTATCAGCGACAAGTCCTACAATCGGCAATGCAGATGTAAAGGCTTCAATCTGACATGTTTTGGGAGAAAGGTGAGGTGGGGGAGGAGGGGTGAAGCTTACTAGCTGGACCTTGTGAAGAGTCTAAGGGAAAGGAATGTCAGCAATTGTTCGTGAATGCTAGCTTCAAGCAAGGACCAACGAGTGATGGAAGTAAGTGATGTGTTCAGAGTTACACGAAAAGGGTGCGATTGCGAGCGGGGAAGTGACGAACTCACCGTTGATGATATTTCTATCGGCTCCAGCGCTTGCCCCGGTTGTTGCCCAATTGGTGTCAACGTTGACATCTTGCTCAAATCCGTGGTGAAGCGGCGTTGTAGACTTGCTCGAGCGTCATTGGAGGGTTGAGAGTGACTGGTCATGAAGCTTCCGCTGTATCGCGAAGGGGTTGTGTAACCGCTGTTGGTCTCACTTGATGTTGCTTGCGGATTCTTGGATCGCAAGTCGTCAAGACGACTGGTGAGGGAGTTGTTGAATGCCATGCTGGTCTATGATCACCTCAGTAAGTACGAGCCTCTAGCACATCGGTGCATGTTCATGTCAAGAATGAAGATTCAAGATGAAGATGCTTGGCGGCGAGGATGAAGCAAGGAGCAAGGGGGTGAATAAGGGACTACACGATTGATTGAATGAGGGGTGAATGATGGCAACGGAAGGCTTTGAGCTCACCGTAAATGATGTCAATCTGGGGCCGGCTGTATCTCAATCGGACAGACAAGTGAATGAAATTGCGTGCAGTGGGTCGGCCTGCGAAGCCCCTGCTGTCTTTTGATTCTTGGGCCCGGCACAGCTTTCCAAGAGAGTACCAATGATGATATGAAGAGGCCCTTAGTACAAGTACAACAGAAATGATGGGGGGGGGAGGGGGGAAGGTCGAGGTTGAGGGTAAAAATAGGGAATTGAATGGTTGAGGGGAGTTGCCAGTGAGAGTTCAAGATGGGGGTTCTCCGCTAGCGGCACTGGTAAATGCTGGTAAATTACCCCTGTCACTACTAGAGCAGAACAGACATGAGGGAGACGACAAACCACTTGATTTTGACTTGTCTATCAACGCCACTTCAGAGAAGCTGTCAGAGGCAATCTGTCGTAGGGTTGATTGACTTGAATCCTACACGGAGTACTGTTCAGAGTGCTGTGCTTGCATGCGTGATGGCTACATCTGGCGACTTTCTCCCTACTTATTCTGCATGGAAGCTGTCGTTGGTGGCACAGAAGCCAGCACATGTACATTAAATCGAATATCCGCAGATCAATCAGGTAGGTCCCTTAGGTACTTCTGGAAGCGCCATCCATCTGCACGGTTATATGTAAAGTATTTTCCGGACTCACTCTACTGATACTAGTAATTCTTAATGAATTGTTGTGGGTCTGCGAGTGATACTGTACTACCGTACGGAATACCTTACCTCTCATACAGTTTCTTTCAGCGGGAGGAAGCGAATTGGTTTCCTTCCAGTAAGATCCCTTAGGTACCGTATGTATGATAGAACAACACACGCTCGGAAGAGGCTCTTTGACGTTGTACCAAATCAGATGTGGGGGAAGGATGAAGGAAGGCCGTTCTCCCCCGGGCTTCTTGCCGTGCCGGCGTGTGGAGAGTTTCAGAGCTTCGACGATTGATTGACCAATGGGTGTTGTACTGATCACATGCATGCATGAACTTGCTCATGTCGATGAGCGGCCTCGGCCTCGATTGTTACTTGTATCTTTTGCCTCCAGGTTGCACAAGCAGATGATGGTCGTGGTTGTTGCTGGCCAACCCCACATCTTGAAGTTGCTTTGAATCCTCTGGACCAACAGGGGACTACAAATGTACGTTGACTACCTCACCTTCTGCAGTTGGGACTCGGAGGAGAGAAGCGGTGAGCGTTGAGCTAACTGTCTTGGTGTTAGCCGCCACTACGACACACTCCAATCCAGGGTCCAGTAGATTTGCGCTTGATCGACAGAATCCTTCTATTCCTCTTTGGGCTTGCTCGCTGTCGATGGAGGAGCGACGCACGAGCGACGCACGAACATCAAACTGTTATTGTCATGGCTCCTGCAACTGCACGCAAGAGACCGCCAGAACCGGTAGAAACTACGGAAGTCATCGTAGAAGGCCAGGATCTGGTTCAGGTATGTCCTTCTCAAGCCTGCTAACGAAACCCGACGATGCTGAGAATATTCAGCCAGCAGCTAAACCTCCAGCAAAAAAAGGAAGAAAGCCAAGCCAACCCAAAAAAGCAGTTCATCATGATGAGGCACAAGATGTTCCTGCGGCAGACCAGCAAAAAGCCAAGAGAGCTGGTCAAGAAGATGTAGCTAACCCTGTGGGATTTCATTTCCTTTCGGCAAGTCTAACCCGACTTAGGGCTTTGATTCTCTCCTCGAACCGTTTTATCAAGGCAAATCACTCACTGCACCCATTGATACGGCAAAGGTACGTGGATGCTCTCGATTCATGCTCTCTCTCGCACTTTTGCACTTTACTCAACGCTTTCAGGACAAATGGAATCTTCTTCCGGCCTTTCTGAAAGTAAAAGGGCTTGTCAAGCAGCACATTGACTCGTTCAACTTCTTCATGGAAGTGGAGCTGAAGAAGATCGTTGAAGCAAATCGGACCGTCGTTAGCGATGTGGATCCGAAGTTCTTCCTCACCTTTACCGACATCTACATTGGGAAACCGAATCGCCTTGACGAGGAGCAGTCCGATTATTCAAGGTCGGAATGGAATTCAACTGTGACGCCGAATGAGTGTAGGTTACGGGATTCAACCTACGCAGCCCCGATCCTTGTCAACATCTCCTACTGGCGTGGAGTTCGTGAGGTTCGGAGGAAGGCAGTCTCGATTGGCCGGCTACCGATGATGCTCCGGAGTTCTAGATGCGTTCTCACGGACAAGGCCGAGAAGGATATGAGTCTCCTTCATGAATGTCCGCTGGATCCTGGTGGCTACTTTATTGTCAACGGCACCGAAAAGGTCATCTTAGTCCAAGAGCAACTTAGCAAAAACCGAGTTATCGTAGAACGGGAGTCTCGGAAAGATACGGTTCAAGCATCCGTCACAAGGTAGACGTCCCCGTGAATTGCGATCTTCCGACACTAATCTGGACAGTTCAACGCATGAGCGCAAGTCAAAGAGCTACGTTGTCATGAAGAATGACCGGATGTTTTTGAAGCATAACGTTCTCAACGAAGATATCCCCGTTGTGCTTATCTTCAAGGCCATGGGCGTACACTCCGACAACGAAATTTTCCTTATGGTTGCAGGAAAAGACGCCACGTACCAAGATCTTTTCTTGGCCAACTTCGAAGAATGTGCAAAGCTCGGGGTTTATACCCAGCATGAAGCCCTGGAATATTTAGGCGCCCGTATAAAACTCGTCCGGAAGAATGTCGCTGGGATGCCGCGAAGAATGTACGCTCAGGATGCCTTGGAGGCTTTGCGTTCCGTTATCATAACGCATGTCCCGGTGGAAGGCTTAAATTTCCGGCCCAAAGCCCTGTACGTGGCCTTCATGGTGCGAAGAGTATTGATGGCACTCCATGACCCCAGCTTGGTGGATGATCGAGACTATGTTGGGAACAAAAGACTTGAGCTAGCCGGTCAGCTCTTGTCATTGCTTTTTGAGGACTTGTTTAAGAAATTCAATCGTGATGTCAAGATGACTATTGACAAAACTCTGAAAAAGCCGGCCAGGACAGAAGCATTTGATGCTTTTAACATCTTGCAGGTGCACGCTAACCACATCACACAAGGTATGAACCGGGCAATTTCAACAGGCAATTGGGACTTGAAACGTTTCCGAATGAAGCGAGCCGGTGTCACACATGTTCTGAGCCGTTTGAGCTACATCAGCGCATTGGGTATGATGACGAGGATTACCAGTCAATTTGAGAAAACGAGAAAGATTAGTGGGCCTCGAGCTTTGCAGCCTTCTCAATTTGGAATGCTGTGTCCGTCTGACACACCTGAAGGAGAGGCCTGCGGCTTGGTGAAAAATTTGGCCTTGATGACGCATATCACTACCGACGACGAGGAAGATCCTGTCCGAAGACTAGTTTTCATACTTGGAGCTCAGGACATTGCCGCTGTCGATGGTAAAGACTTGTATGCCAGAGGCGCATATATCATCTTTATCAATGGTACACCAATTGCATTGACCCGTCTGCCAAAACAATTCCTTGACGCTTTCCGGAGACTTCGTCGTCTAGGGCGGATTTCAGAATTCGTAAGTATCTTCATCAACCATCATCACAATGCAGTCCACATTGCTACCGATGAAGGTCGAATATGCCGTCCACTGATCATCGTCGAGAAACGCAAATCAAAAGTTACTGTGAATTTCTTACGGATGTTGCGAAAAGGCAAGATTGATTTCGACGGGTTTCTTTCTCGTGGACTTGTCGAATACCTTGATGTTAACGAAGAGAATGACTCCAATATTGCTATGTACGAGAACGACGTCAACGATGCTACGACCCACCTCGAAATCGAGCCATTTACAATCTTAGGAGCAGTTGCTGGCCTCATTCCATATCCCCACCATAATCAATCACCCAGAAATACCTATCAATGCGCCATGGGTAAACAAGCCATTGGTGCCATTGCACATAATCAGTTCCTACGTATCGATAGCCTACTCTACCTTATGGTCTACCCGCAGAAGCCTATGGTAAAGACACGAGCCATAGAGCTGATTAAATATGACAAATTACCTGCAGGCCAAAATGCCACTGTGGCCGTCATGAGTTACTCTGGCTACGATATCGAGGATGCGCTGGTTTTGAACAAGGCGTCATGTGATCGAGGCTTTGGGCGCTGCCAAGTCTTCCGGAAATATGCCACTACCCTGCGGAAATACCCCAACGGAACAGAAGACCGTGTAGGTGACCGTTACATCGAGAATGGAGCTCCGATACGGAAACATGCTCTTCTCGATGAGCATGGGCTGGCGCAGGTTGGAGAGAAAGTTAGTTCAGGGGAAGTCTATATTATGAAGCAAGTCCCTCTGAATGCCAATGCCACCGGACTCGGATCGGATTACGGGACGAACGAGTACAGAGATACACCGATGACCTACCGCCTTCCTGACCCAAGCTACATCGATAAGGTCATGATATCCGTAACCGAAGCCGATCATCGATTGATAAAGGTCCAGACCCGGCAGACAAGACGGCCAGAAGTTGGCGACAAATTCTCTTCTCGTCATGGGCAGAAAGGGGTCGTTGGCATTATTGCAGAGCAAGTAGACATGCCTTTCAACGACGACGGTATTGTGCCAGACATAATCATGAATCCCCACGGTTTCCCGTCACGTATGACGGTGGGAAAGATGCTCGAGCTTGTTTCTGGAAAAGCAGGCGTCATGTCCGGCGACTTGCAATACGGTACGGCTTTTGGTGGCAGTAAAGTTGAAGACATGGGGAACATCCTCATCAGAAATGGATTCAGCTACTCGGGCAAAGATTTTCTTACCAGTGGAATCACAGGCGAGGGCCTCCCCGCCTATGTCTTCTTCGGTCCTATCTATTACCAGAAGCTCAAGCACATGGTTCAAGACAAAATGCACTCTCGAGCCCGCGGACCCAGAGCCACTCTGACGCGTCAACCTACCGAAGGACGATCGAGAGATGGAGGACTTCGTCTCGGGGAGATGGAACGTGATTGTCTCATTGCTTACGGGGCTTCGCAATTACTCCTTGAAAGATTAATGATATCTAGTGATGCGCATCAAGTCGACATCTGCGGCACCTGCGGGCTGATGGGTTATCAAGGGTATTGTCAGACCTGCAAAAAGTCGGAAGGGATGGCAAAAATGATCATACCGTACGCGGCGAAGTTGTTGATACAGGAATTGCTGAGTATGAATGTCATGGCGAGACTGACGCTCGAGGATGAGTTTCCGGCTTGAGGGTTGATGAAGATATGATAGATGGGATATGAGCGGCTTTTACAGGTGCATGGGATAGCGATATGAGCGAAGCATTAGCATAGTGTTGCTACATACCCAAGCACTGTAGATCGTGATTATATTAGATATTGTCAACAAGTCCTTTTTCCATTGTGTATGGAATTATGTATCCCAGTGGGTTTTCGAGCGAGAAGAATCCTATTCCGCTCCGCTCCGCTCCCCATGTTCCTACTTACTCTTGACGTCACTTCCGCAGCTTTCCCCACCACCCCTCCTCCCAATCCTCCCCGGGACATCCACCACCACACAAGTATGCCTCTTGTCATACCCCAAACAATGCTAGCATCCACAGACTCTACAGAACCGCCCACCTCGATTCCCTCTCATTACTCCGCTCTCCCCTCCGCCCAAAACCCATCCCCGAATCCACCCAATGCAGCCAGTACTAGCAATGCAGCCAGTCCAATGCACACTCCAGAAATCATCGCCTTTGCGACTCGCATGTACGATGCCGCACGCCAAGGCCGCCTCGATGTCTTCCAGCAAGCACTTCCCGCGGGGCTACCGGCAAACATGACGAATGACAAGGGTGATAGCCTGGTGTGTCTCCCTCTTCCATCCCTTCCCCCTAAACTCCATCGCCTCAACTACCCCAACCCCCCATCCTCCACCCTACCGCGCAAACTCCAAAACCTCCCAACTAACCCCCTCCCCTCACCCCCAGCTCATGCTCTCCGCCTACCACGGCCACACCCCCCTCGTCCGCCTCCTCCTCCAGCATAACGCCAACCCGAACCAGCTCAACGACCGCGGACAGTCGCCGCTCGCGGGTGCGGTGTTCAAGAACGAGGAAGGGGTTATTGAGGCGCTGCTAGAGGGAGGGGCGGATCCGGATGTTGGGAGGCCGAGTGCGATGGAGGCGGTGGGCTTGTTTGGGGCGGAGGAGAGGTGGGGGGAGAGGTTTATGGGGGCGAGGGGGAAGGGGGGGACAGGGGAACCGGGGGTGGGGGATGGGGGGGCGAGGGAGTTGAAGTAATCAGAGAGGAGTGGGAGGAGGGGCGAGTGGGGTGATGGCGGGGAGGATAAGTGGTGGGAGGGGAGGGTAAGATGAAGATGGGTGACCTATCAGTGCACAAGGGAACGAGTATATATGTCTATGTGGAACGAGAGGTTTGGGAAACACTGATCTCAACGATGCTAGGTACGGCCTTTGGAGGATCAGTGCCGGATATTTACGTACGCAACAAACGCATTCGAACGATCGATTGAACTAAGGACTGTTGCCCATTCATCTAAAAGATTGTTGCAGGTCCTTAAGCCTCTACGGAAGCTATAATCTCGCCGGAAGAAAGCATGAGGATCCAGCCATTATTGGACTGTCTCAACTCGGCATTTTGGCTTCTAGAAATTTTCCTTGGCTTGGGAAGGAATATGCAGATGTACACGCCACAGACTTCATAATCGCTACAGGAGAGAACCTATGGAGACCGCCCGGAATGGATCCTCAATGAGGGGATCAGCACGTTTCAGTGGTTCGACAACGGGGTTGATTACTTTGTCCGTGATAATAAGGCATCCAATTATCGGGAGGTGTAGAAAATACTTACTGTTCTCCGTTAAGATGTTCAAATGGACAACCCGACTCAACATTTCTTGGAAGAATACAAGCGTTGGCTGGGTTTCTATCTCAAAGCACAAAGAACGATTGGACAAAGCAAAGAAAGGTACTGATCAATATCTGATCTTTATGTTTTGAACTGCTGCTAGTTGACCCGGCGAGTTTGGCCCTGTTTCTTGTTTTACTGGTTTTCTGCACGGCCTGGTGCGTAGCATGAAAGGACAAAGACCACGGCTTTCATGAAAGTGCTTTTCCCATTCGACATGACTGCTGCTCTATGTTTGTCATCCACTGTCATTCAATTTGCCGTTACATTCTTTTACCCTCTCTAAAGCCGACGCTTGTGGCGATGTATAGGAGCAATGACAATCAGGAGATTTGCCAACAGGCATTCTGCATTTTATGCTCTGTGGGGATCCGCTGAAGCTGGCTGCTCTAATGTTTGCTAAATTGGGAATATATAGCGTCTGGACCTATATCGGGACTATGATGGCTGTCAGGAAAGACAGCTTCATCTTACATTATGAAAACACGGAGCGCTAAAGGAAAAGAGAAGACTTTCTCCGACTTGGACGAGGATACTTTGTACGTCGTAGCAGAAATGGTAAGCAGAAAGAGACTCGTTGATTTGCTGTCTAGCTGCTTGTACTAGCTCACACCCTTTCGCTCGGTGTTAGCTGTACCGGAATGGAGCGAAACAAGATCTCGCTTCTTTATGTAGAGTGCGGAAGATAGCCAAGAAACCAGGGCTCAAGTGGCTGTATCGTGATATAGTTCTCGATTTCTCGGGTATGGAGGCACCATGGACTTCACTACTCCTGAGCGTGCTCATGCACATCACACCCGGACACCGGTCGTATGTTCAAAGCCTAACGGTGACCATGGGATCCAAGCTTTACAGTTATTCGATGACGCTCGCACGCCGTTATATGGTGGATGTGCTTAGTCTTCTACCTCTGTTGCCAATGGTCAAATTTTTCTGGTACGTACGAGGACGCTTCTCATTTTGAGGTAACTTGAGCGCCACCTAACCACGCTTCATTCAGCTGGGATGCACTAGAACCTTTAAGCGATCGGCTCACGAGAGCTATTGAAGCTCATCCGAATATTGAAGAACTCCATATAACAATATTGGACGCGGGCTACGGAAAATTCGGATATCTCCCATCCTTTCCTTACATGAGCCACAACCCAAGGTCAGTCAAGTTGACTGTGGCTTATTGCAATATTGGCTCTGCAAGATGCTTTGGATTCCGAGGTAATATCAGAAAATACGTCGATCGTTATAAGCCTGATGGTATAATGGAAATCGAGAATTGTCAGACGTTACCGAATTTGGAGACGCTCTGCTTAGAGTACTACACTTTCCGTCGTAGAACATTAAACATGGTCCAGCAACAAGTGCGCTTTTCCATGCTGAAATCTCTTGAATTGAGGGCATGCTATCATGTTAATAACCTGCTACAATCAATCTCTGATGCACCAGAAGGCATTCGGCTTAAAACATTGAAGATCGTTGGCGTTGCGGAGGATTACGATGATGCCACCAGTATTCACTACAGATTCCAACAGCAACATTGTTACTCGGACTTTCTTGAATCATTTGAAGGATTGGAAGAGCTCGTCCTCGACGATTATGGACTTGATCAAGACTTCGTGAGATCTATTGCCTCTCATGGAACTACACTTCGGAAACTTGAGATACATGAATACGGCAGTACCAGTCGCAGTACCAGTCGCAGCCGAGAACTGCTAAGATTTGATGGTTACTCAGAGCCTAGTCTGCTGAGCCTTCTGGAACTTCGAGACAGTTGTCCCGACCTGCAAGTCCTCCACCTGGACTTGCCCCGCGCTGAGAGCAATGTTAAAGTCGGTAAGTCTTATCTTCGAAGCTGTTCACTAGCTTATTAGAAATCCTTAGTCGCCTGACGTGGCTAGACTCCTTCGCTCTTTCACCAACCTCATTCAACTTACAATAACTTTAATTTGCGACGATTATGTCCGCCACCTGCTTAGTTTTGGAGTCGCCCCCACAACCAAGCTGACGAAAAAGCAAGCCGAGCGCATGTCAAACCTCGTTTGGGGTCCGAAGCTCGAAAGATGTGACCTCATCACCTGCGACTCCTATGGAGCACAATATGAATATTGGCCAGAACACAGTGTCAACAAGTGGGGTCGGTGGACAAAGCACCATGAAGAATATCATCGAATGCACTGGCGCATTACACATGAGGGAAATAAGTCTAGAGCTACAGACTTGCTACTTAGGACTGACACGCCGGAGGAGAAATATATCAAGAGGCTAGCAAGATCCCTTGAAGAATCCTACGAACTTCCTCAACCTCCAGGTGGCAGAGCAGCAAGGCTCAAGTGGAAAAATGACCTGTCTCTCCGAGCCGAAAGTAGGAGGGTGACCTGCGATGAGAACTTGACTACAGTATGGGATCGGTCATCACGGTTTCACCCTTTGGACACTAATAATCACCCTGCTGGCTAGCTTGGATTTCTTCGAGTAGGACTACACTATACCATACGGGACACTCTCTTTGCAATATAAGGCAAGTAAATGTAAGAAATGACTGAAGATCAGTCTCTGTGCCTGTTCCGTTCCAATTATAGGGGCGTTTGGCACCACAGGCTGCATCTATATAGTGGCGCTCCTGGGCTGTATTTGAGTGTGCAGGGGCAGCTCGTTTTTGAAGCTTTTTGACTGAGTCTCGCGTCCAATATGACTTTTCTACGTCTGTTCTGCACATACCTTTAGTCATTTTTATCTTGTCTTCTCTGATATCTGACGATGGGCTAACGACGTGAATCGAGTACTCAATGAAATGGATACTTATCGAAATTTTGAGTCTGACGAACCACATCTAGACAAAAACTCTCTTCATCTGTTGATCTACATGATGCATGGTCTACATGATGAAACTCCTAATTGGTCGCCTCAGTGGGCGAATCCAACCTGATCAGAAGAGACTGGTCGAGGGCTTGATTGCTGTAGGTTCCTTGTTTTCTATCGTACGGTTTGCTGATTTCTGTAGAGTAATTCTTGTGGCTTTCTATTGGGGTGAGGGCTGTTACTCAATGCTAGGCTAAGTGTTGTTACTTCACATGGGAGATTCGTTATAACCATGGCCACCTCAACATCACTTTCTCGTCATACTTGCATCAGCTCTAACTCACATCTTAATTACACCTTGAATTCTGTAAACAGCAACACACCCTAGGCAGCAACGACACAATCTCAACAATATTCTACGTAACACTAAGTTTGAGAGTGCAATCACAACATCTACACCACTGCTCTTCCAATATACTCTACTTTAGATGTACATTCGAGCACAACTTATTTATAGATCCGCTGACCGTCATTGATCAAACATCAACGCAGCTCCAGAGAAACCCAGCTCGAATCAAACTCTGCTTTGGGTTCATCATGCCTTTTCATGATATCAACGAAGATGTTCTTACCATGATCGCAGAAGCTCTCTATAAAGTTGGCAAGAAACAGGATCTTGCATCTTTCAGCATAGCGTTGGGCAAAACCAGTACAGCAACTGTAAGATGGCTATATCGAGATATCGAGCTCGATTTCTCTGCTGTTGAAGCTCCGCGAACGTCTGCAATTTTGAACGTTCTGTTACGGAAACCTGAATATGGGCCATTTGTGCATAAGCTTACAGTAACAATGGAACCTGCCTTGTTCAGCGTGGATGGCAGACTCCAATCTCGCTATTCGGATTACATTTTATGGCTTCTGCCTTTGCTGCCCGGTCTTCAAAGCTTCAGGTACCTTCTAGTATCTAACGCTGAGTTTGCAATAACTGACCTCCATAGCTGGAATTCCTGGGAACCAATAAGCAACCCGCTCATGGACATCGTTCGATCGGCTAAAAATCTCAAACATTTTCACGTGCAGCTACTTCATGGAAAATCCCGTGCTCTACCCATATTCCCCGATCTGCAACACCGTTCTGGGGAAGTCGAACAAACGGTGTCAATCTGCGACATTCAAAACTTGCATGGAATGCAGTTTCCTCAACATATCATTCAACGCCTGAAAGGAGATGACCCCAGTGTGCTCTCAATCCCTGAAGCTCCTTACGACGAGCTCATTACAACCTCATATCAGCCACCACTCTATCAGAAAATGTGGTTGGAGGGCTATGATTGGTCTTCCGGCAAGCGTTCTACCTGCATGTTTGAAAGAATGTTCGCCAAGCTTGATTTTCTTGAAACCAAATCGTGCAAAAATACCGATGCCATGATCAATGCGACAATGAAAGGACACGATTTTACTCGACTGAAGACCTTCAAAGTCGTCAACAGCTTTGGCTCTGGAGCATACCACAAAGAGGACTTTAGCGAATTTTTGGCATCGTTTGACGGGCTAGAAGATTTATCTTTGGGAGATCGGGGACTAGGGACTCATACTACGGACACAATATCAGCGCACACTGGTAGTCTTGAGACTTTGGAATTGCACGACCAGCTCTACGAGGATGATCTCTTTCCAGGATTGAATTTGAGTGGTTGGTTTTCAGAGTGGCACTCAAGTGGAAGAGTTCAAAGGCTTTCGAGTATTCTACGAAACTACTCGCAGCTGCGATCCTTGCATGTTGACATGCTTGCAAAGGAAATACAACATCAGGTCGGTTTCCATACTTCAATCCAATCACGCACTGACTTGTCGCACAGTCCTCTCCAATGGTCGAAGCCCTTCGTTCGTTTGGCCAACTGAGCCATCTGACGATCTCTATCCCTTATATCGTTTGTCGTATTAGTGCAAACCAGCACGACTCGTCTGGGCCCGTCCTCACTCTTCAGGAGGCCATCAAGGTCGCCAAATTACTATTCTCACCATCGCTTCAGGAGCTGGATCTTCTATCGTGGACCCGCCACAACCCACGACAACTTCCGCCTTGGTCCACTGAAGCGGGAGAAGAACGTAAGATGCATTACTCCATAACGCGTTCCGGACAAGGTGTCAACATCGTCGATAGGCTAGCTCTGACCAACACCCCGGAAGAGAAGATCTTACAGAGATTGGCCGAATCCCTTGGTGAGCTATACTGGCCACCCGCGGAGCCGGGCTGCAGGAATCTGAGGCTGAAATGGAAGAAGGATCTTTATCGAAACGTCCGGAAGCGCCACATTATCTATGAAGAGGGAAAAGGGTTCAGAACTAAGGGGGCAATTCGATATAAAGTCGTCCAGCTGCCGGATGACTATAGAGTGGCGAGGCAAACGGGCGGTGACTGAGATCTACGGATCCAATCCTCCAAGGCAACGGCCGTTTGTTCAAAATGCGGAGAGCGAGCAGCGCAAGCTATCCCAATCAGGTAGCAGGGATACCACAACTCGAATGCCACCTGGGTATCCTGTGACAAGGAGGCTTTCATGTTCTTAGGTTTAGATAGGTCTATCTCACGCAGTTGCCCTGGATACGTTTGTTCTTAGGAGGGATGTCCCAACTATTTAGCTCCATCAGAAGTTTCTGCTTTCATTCTGCCAGGTGGCGAACAGAAAGAGATCTGAGCGGTAGTAAAGGATAAGGAAATACTGCCATTCTAGTATTGTAAGATATTGACCCGCAGAGAGAAATTGCGACTAGCTGTTGTCTACGATAGCTGTCAGTCTACCATGCCAATTTCGGCGAGTACATTTGCAGTCAGAGTGTTCTCGGCTAAGTCGAGAAATATAGTTTGATTGAGAAAGTGTGTGAAGATTTTAGGCAACTGCAGTCACGTGAATCTTAGGAATGTACCTCAGATGAGGAATAACTCTCTATGGAATTATTAAGTTATATTCACCAAATTATTCCTGCCCAGATCCATGGAACGTCATCTGCCGTCTTTCCATACCTGAAGTACTGAGAGGTGAGACTTGGAAGCTGCATTTTTTCCCTGACCCTTCGCGTTAAACCACAACAGCCCAGCTACTAGACATCTACTGGCAGACATGGAAGCGCGAGAAGTCGATCTCGTGGTGGTAAGTGCAGGTAGGACCGCTTAACGGCTACTAAGACCTTCATATTAATCACTGCTACTGGCTCGAGCGTTTCAACAGATATCTATGGCATTGCTGCATCCAAAATTTTACCTGGATGCTTATCCTAAATGTCGCCTGGCAGTGTTAGAGCGAGACACCTGTCCTGGTGGATCATGGGGTCTAAGTAAAGGGTTTAGCGATATGGGCCCTGTATGAGGAAGGCAGTGGCTTATTGTATTTTTCTAAATGAGGACAGTTGTATTCGACTTTCTGGTCACAGATTGGCCTAGGAATGGCGGAGTTCTCAGACCTCCCAATGGATTGTCCTCCCGAGACTTTACACAGCCTTTACGAAGCAAGATATGTTGCGAGATATTTGGAAAAATACGTTGATAAGTTCGACTACGAAGGCCGAAGCTTGCGGGATCGGATGGTCTTTGGTTTCACCGTGACCAAGATTGAAAAGCAGAACGGAAGGGTGGGCTGTCCAAGGTGAATGCAACGAGGCCAAATCCACTGTCGTATACCATACACCAAAACCAATGGTCGCGAGTGGCTTAACTTCCACGCCAAATATGCCCGTCTTTGCAAAACAAGATTGCTTCAAAGGACTGATATTACATCAGAGGGATTTCGGACAGTCCTCCGTGCTCTCTCCAATTGACAAATACATCACCGTTCTTGGAGGAGCTAAATCGGCCGCAGATATGGCATACGCGTGCGCGAAAGCAGGGAAGTCGGTATCGTGGATAATCCGAAGCTCCGGAAATGGTCTGGCCGCTTTTCTGGGTTCGTAGGGTAGAGGTCCTTATAAGAACTCTGCTGAACTTGGGTTCACTAGAATCATGGGCACTTTCATACCGTCCTACTTCACTCCGCAGACCTGGTGGGCCAGTTTTCTTCATGGGACCGAACTCGGTAATTGGGTAGTGAACCAGATATCGAACACTGCTGACAAAGTAAGCCGCGATGGGGCTGATTTCGACGGAAGAACAAATGCGAAGGAAAGCTTCAAGATGTTGAAGCTCAGTACAATGTTCTTCTCCCAATCCCGTCTAAACGTTGCGCTGTAAACTCACATACTTTGGCGTCTTCTGGTCGAATGATACCCTGGGCCTCATCCAACACCCCGACTTTTGGGAAGCAGTCGCACAGAACATTCAGATCTACCGTAACAATATCCTCGTTATTAACTTTCCGAAGCACGAGCAAGAGCTTGAGGAAGAAAATCGAACCTGGAAACGACGGCAAGGGAATATGATGAAGCGATACGTCGGAGAGTAACTGCGATGATCGATATCTTCTGATCCTAATTGACTAGATGCTTGAGTACCCATCAAACCCCTCGTCAAACAATCCTGACCCCCTCATAAAAACAGCTGAAACACTAAAAAAACCCTCATCCCAACCGCCCATGAAATTGAATGCATCCCCAGCCATATCCCCAACCGTATTTCAATGCAACAAACTCACTTACTCAATATCCCGGCTATCCAGCAAGCCAAGCTGACGAGGTTATTTCGATAAACCGTGGAGAAGACATGGCTATCTTGACAAAAACCGGAGGACAATGGGGCGTTTTACCATGAAAGGGGGGTGGTGATTAGAAAGATTGAGGTGGGATAGGGAGTGGAGAGATGGACAGGGCGTAAGTGGTTAAAGAGGAATGGAGTAGGTGCGTTTTTATCCACAAAAACTGCCCACACCTCTCTTCCAATCCGCCCCACATCTCCCATCCATCCTTCTTATTCTCCCCCCCCACTCTCCACAACCTCCTCTTTTCCCCCCTTCCTCTCTTCATTCTCCATCAGCTCCTCCACTCTCCCCTCCTCCCACGTCTTCTTTCCAATCCTTTCCACAAAATCTCCAAATCTCTTTGAATCGCAACCAAAATCAAATCTTTTGCGATTAAAACCTCGTTCTTTTTTTGGGGATTTGCGAAGATGACAAGAAGAAGAAGAAAAACACGCGCGAACGTAAAGTTGTTTTTTTAAGGGGTGGGTGGGTGAATGAGATGAGAAATTAAGACGGGGAGAGAGGAAGGGGAGAGAGGGAGGAGAGGAAGGAAGGAAGGAAGAAAGGAGAAGAAAGGGATTGGTGATTTATTTGCAAGGTAAGGAGGTGAGAGAAATGAGAAGAGAAAGAGTAGAGGATGAAAATGTCAAAGGACTGAAAAGGTAGAGTTTCGAAAAAGTCAAAGCAGGAAGCCGACAGTTGGAAACGATGATCTGGAAGTTTTTAGTCGGGAAGAGAAGGGAGACAGACGTGAGAGTTGAGAGTTTCAATGTTTGCCGAAAAAGTGGAGATGGTGGAAATGTGCTGTGCTATGAAAGGGAAAGAAAGGGTTTCAGTTGCTTTGTAATGGAAGCGGAACTCAACCGAGAGTACATACATAGATAGTCATTGTACAGTACACAAATCTCATTATCCAAAGGTCTAGCTAAAAAAAACCACCCCATGCTCGCCCAATCATCTATGCAGCTTCATCATCCCACACCGACATCAATTCCATATATACATCCTTCACCCCACAAACCTTCCATCGCTATCCACACACTTCAATTCCCACTCCTCATCTACTCCTCCCCCTCATCCACATCCGTCCCCTTCGACAGCTTCTCAAACTTGGTATAATTCTCGCGATACGTATCCAATTTCGTCATAACGCCCTAATTCACCCCCCCAAAATTAGCCCCACTCCACAACCCCCTTTCCCCTTCACACTCAAACAACCGCAACCAACCCCAGAAAAAGGGGGGAAAATATCAAACTCACCTTGTAAGCATCACTCCCGATAACCACCCTCAACGGCGGAGCCTCCATAACCGCCAACTCATACATCGCCTTGGCCCCCTTGACCGGATCCCCGACCTGCTTCCCATGCCGCGCCCCCATCGCCTCCTTCGCGTTGATATGATCATATGCCGGAAGTCTCTGCTCCGCAAACGCCATGCTGCGGCCCGCCCAATCGGTTCTGAACCCGCCGGGCTCCACGCACGTGAACTTGATGCCCCACTCGGGTTTTACTTCTTGCGAAACGGCTTCGGTGAAGCCCTCGACGGCCCACTTGGACGCGCAGTAGATGGAGAACATGGGCACGCCACGCTGGCCGCCGATGGAGGTGACTTGCTGGATGACGCCGCCGGAGGGCTGCTGTTCACGCATGACTTGCATGGCTTTGCGGGTGACGGCGATGAGGCCGAAGAAATTGACGTCCATTTGCTTGTGGATCTGGGCGTCTTCGAGCTCTTCAAAGGGACCGCTGAGGCCGTAGCCGGCGTTGTTGACCACGACGTCGACGCGGCCAAATTGCTTGAGGGCGGCGTCGAAGGCGGAGGTGATGGTGGAGTGGTCGGTGACGTCGAGTTTGATGGCAAGGTAGTTTTTCTCCGAGGTGTTTTTGAAGGAGAGGGTGGAGGGGTTGCGGGCGGTGGCGATGGCGATGTCGCCCTTGTCGAGGACTTCTTGGACGAGGTGTTGGCCGAAGCCGGTGGAGGTGCCGGTGATAAGGAAGACGCGAGGCATCTTGTATCAATTTGTGAGTGAAATCAAATAATAACAAAACCCAAGGTTTGTACGAAGACTAAATATGTACAGGTGCAAGGAGGAATATGGAAGATTTGAAGAGAGCGACCTACTCATGCATATTAAAGATAGAAAGATCGAAACATTTTCCTGCCATGACGTCGACAACGACGGCACGGACGGCTATGACGGTACTTTATTTTAGCACGCCGATAAATAGAATTGAGTTTATCCAGATCGTCGGATTAGGGTTTGCGATTGCAATAACCCTAATCTTCTGCTCGCAGAGTAATAGCAAAAGAATAGCAGAAGAGTAGCAGTACCAAGAGATGGCGTTGGACACTGGAGAAGCGTGTTTGTATCACAGAAGGACATGTAGGAAGTAGGAGATTTTGTATTAGAGAGGAACGCGTGTAGTGTGGGAATTGGGAAACTGTTCTAATCAAAGCTTCTTGAGATTACAATCATCAGATGGGAAAAGTGTGCAACACCGGGGAAAAGGCCCCATAAAAATACGAAACCTAAAGGATTGATTGACAACATCAACAGGCCTTACTGTTTTGAATAAAGGGCCTCTTGCTGTTACGCAGCCGAGGGACGGTATGTTGACCACTTGGTAGGCATATTCGCCCAAACGCGGTCTTCCGTACTCAAGAGCTTGATATCCTGAGCGGCTTCTTCCAGCCCAAGCCATGCATTGAAAACTTGATCGCTTGATCCAGCTGTCATTTGCCAACAACTGTGGCTGTGCTTGAAGCCGCATTCGTAGGTATTAGCGTGCATGTTCAATCTCAATCTGGCCGAATATGACTGTGATGTTCTGCAAGAACATGGTTTTCAATAATCAAATAAGCCATCCCAAGTACCACCATATATACGACCTGAGAAGTTGGTGAGCTGAAGGTTGAATTTCTCTCGTGGTTGCGGCGTTTTCCTTTTCGTCAATTCCCAACTCTGGCGGCTTAGGCGTACATAGTAGGGAGAAGAAATTCAATTTCTCTCTTCTACTGCCTTGATGATTGGTCCGAAGTATGACCTTAAATAGCAACGAATAGCCCGCCCCAAGCAATTGTCTTGATCTTCCGAAGTATAAGGTGGTAAGCAGTCTTTCGAAGGCACCTTAAACACCCGAGATCGGCGGGAAATGATAGGCCACGATAAGTCCTGGTTTCGTCCCATAAATATGGCTTCCAGTTTGCCCATTACTCAACCTCTTCCTATCCAAGGCACATATCGCAGATTTGACCACCCTCTTCAACATGTCAATAAGATGTGCCATCTCCTTGATTAGATGTCTTTCTCGCGGATACACGGCCATCTCAAACGGCACCCCCCAATACTGACAGCCTCCCCTAGAAGGACCGCCTGTGTCCGTGGTACTCTCTCGTCCTTCTCTCCGTGCATTATCAAAGTTGGAGGAATATCTTGGCCTTCCATTTCCCAAATGGCACTCCCCTGTCCAGCAGTCAGATCAGCTTTTCCGATGCCTCGTCCAACCAGCCAAGGAGCCACGCCGGCCAGCTCTGCCTCCAATGCCGGCATGTCGCTTGTCATGGACATCATGTCCCAATCAGTGACTCCGGCGCCATAAATTGCGCCTTTGATTCTCCAGCTGCTGTCTGGGCTACTTTGACTGTTACCGTCGAACGGCTAGTAAGTAGGGGGGAAAGCCACCTTGGCTCTAGCCCCCAACGATGATTTGCTCTGGATCAACGAAGCTACGCTTAATGCCTTCATCCACAAGCGCTATAACGTCGTCGTAATCCGCCGTTCCCATCCCTTTTCGGGCATGACCGGCGAATCCTTCGCCATGGGAGCTGCCTCCACGATAGTTTGGGAGAAGAATACCGTATTTACCAGCGGAAAGGAGAAGTGGCGGCCAATGGTACAAATATGTTATTGAAGCAATCCGTAACGTGAGAATAAGGGCCACCATGTATGAAAACAGATGTAGGAAGAGATTTCCGAGCGGAGCCTATGACGGGTGGAAAGCCAGTGGAGACAGGAACAGACCGTCGAGTTCAGTTGTGCCATCGGAGGAATTGCAGTGCAGATCTTCAGAGCCGCTAATATTACGCGAGCTGATGGATTGGCCGTGATTGGAAAGCCGGATGTAGGCTTGATGTGCTTGCCTTCGCTTGCTAGTCACCTGGATAGATTACAGCTCCCGAGGTGAGGAGACTTTGACGGTTGGATAAGCGTCCAACGCCGAAATCTTGTGGTTGTCTGCGAAAACGAGTACGTTCATGTGAATGGCTTCGTCGTTGAACAAATATATCTTGTCAAATAAGCCCGACTCTACCTTGATTGTGACCAGTCGTCCGTTCTGGCATACACCTCCAACACAGCTTTCTCCATTAATATCATGTGGGTATTCGCAACAGTTCTCGCTTTTTAAAGAAATTCGGTAGACCACCACGGAAGTGCTGCACTTATTGGGCTCGGTACCAGCCAAGAAAAACAAATTACTATTCATCCACAACAAAGGGCCTTTTATCGCTCGGGGGAATCCCATTATTCAAATCTTAGTATTGTCAACAATAGAAAGAGTCTCAAGGTGACACCTTTCATATACGCAGAATAGTCCTCGGGAGGTTCCTGTAGAACGTAGGCGATCTGCTTCGAGTTGTCACTCCATGCAAACATTTTTACATGAGCGTCCTCTCCATATAAGACCGTCACCTCTCGTGTTGCCAAACATATCAGTCGTAGCCGGTTGTATTCCCAATCTAGCCCGTATATTAGGGATCTTGAAGTCGACAAGCTCTTCCGGAGTAAGCCCCGACCTAGAAGTAGTTTTCGTGGATGCCATAATCAGAGACCCCGGATTCTACGATCAACGGCCTCCCCTTGACTCCTCTTTCAACCTCTTTAAGCTGACTCCTCACTTCCGTTTGCCCTTGGGGGTTTCTCCCAGATTCTTCTTTGGACCGTAGTTATTATATCTCCAAAACCACCACTGTTCCCTTTCTCGATTTCCTCTCTTCGGATCCTGAAGAAAGCGGCGGATGTGCCAATCAGGAGGGCAAATATGGGGTCCAATGACCTGTAGAGAGATTCGGGGATTAGCTGTAAGATCCCAGTTGGAATGATTCATGAACGATACAGCAGGGATGGGTTCTGCTGGAAAGGAGAATCTTGGAAGAAGATGGATCACAGGTGAGAGTTACTTACCGGGAGATGATGTAGTTATAGCGAGGCAAGCTGGCGGACATGGTTGCGTTGGCTATTCTGCCGGGACGTGGAGAGGAGTGAAGTTGAAGACTGCGAAGGGTGGGGCGGAATATTCCGCGCTCAATGACTTTGCACGATATGGGGTATTTATGATCTCTTGGAGCTTTGCTAGAGGACATCTGTTTGGGCTACGTAACTCTTTAGAAAATTTGATATTTGAGATGCAAGTTATTTCAAATGAGTTGTTTGGATCTACGGAGAACACCTTAAAGCACTTGCAAATTGCCACGAGCACTAAGCTCAGGTTAAGGCCCTAATTGGTTGGCCTCTCCTTCTTTCTTATTTCCAGATCCTACCTCCTCCAGCTCTGAAGCTCAGGGACAGATCACGTCCAGATAGGAGTCATTGAACTTCAACCATCCCCTATAGTTGCCTAGTATGCATACGTCCACCAACTGGATTCCACATCTTGCGTCTTCTCCCAAGCATGAAGTCTCGCATCATAATTCTCTTTTAGTACGAAATCAGATAAGATATCCGCTGCCCAGCCCACCTTCTTCGCCTCTTCCTCAAGCCGGTCTACTTCTTCCTGTGCCAACTCTCCGCCGCGCCGCTTGAAGCTATCAGGATGTGTCTCTATCCGTCTTCTCTTTGCCGCGACCAGGATCTCTTCATGCGTGCTGTGACGTAGGATGTTGAGGGTGGCATAGTGGTCTGGTGGCTTTTCTCCTGGAGCCAACACTTCCGCACGGCGTGGTTTAGATTTCGGTTTAGGGTGCGCGTTCGCAGTGTGAACTCTCAGGTAAGCCGGATGCGCAAAGTTACTCTGGCATTCATGACAAAAAATGTCTCTGGTGTGCGGGGCTTGTTGCAAAGTGGCTCTCGCGAAGCGACGAAGAGGCGAAGTGCATTTGGCATGAATGGCAGGGGAAATGCTCTTCTTCGTCATGGTTCGCCTTTTTTTCGGGCGTCTTGAAATGTAAGGTGCAGTCGGTGCAGTAGGTTTTGCGGTGATTCGTTTCGTAATGGGATATGAGGCGATCAGGAGTGGAGAAGTCGACAGGGCTGAGGCAGTGCATGCACATAAGATGTTTGGATGGAGTTGAGCGCTTGTGTTTGGTTACGGCTTCAAAAGAGGGGAAGGCAAGAGAGCATTTGGGGCACCCGAAGGTTTTTGGCTGGTGGTAGCCAGTATCATGAAAGCCCTCGAGGATGTCGTCCGCCTCGAACCCGGAGGACCTAGGGTCATCGTAGAAGTCTTCAAGCCAGTCTTCGGCCATGTAATCCAGTGGTCCGAATTCGAGGGATAGACACCTTTGGAGAGACGAGCTGTGTGATGTGGCGATCTTGTTTGTACTTGAAGCCTGCAATGGTGTTTGCTATCAGTTTTTGTCGGTGACAGAAATTCGGTAAATCTTCAAAGCGGCGACGCCGGCGAGGAGCAGAATCAGAAAGAAACGAACAAAAGTGAATCTTTGGAGAAGTTTGTGACAGACATGATGACTGTAATGTTTTGAATATACATGTGTAATTACGAGACAATGAGCTAGTCTTTCAATGAAAGCTGAATTGCTTTGTACTGAGCCAGGACTAAGAAGATTGTTTATTCACAAAACTTAGTAGCAAGCAAACATGTAATTATCATAGTTACAGCGACTAACGTGAAGAGGAATACGTTTCGTGGCCATAAGGGAGTACTGGAATCTATCGAGGACTTAGTAATAGAGACAGGTCCATCAAGTATTTAGAGTCGCCATGTCTCTCTGACTGGATGAACACGAGTTCCATTAGTGATCATGAGGTCGAGATCACGTTGGCTATAGCTTGTTATTCCGCTCCAGGAACTGCCGCCTCTTTCTATCATAAAGCAGATCTTGATCTAACTTACACCTAAACTGGAATACAAGCGCTGGTCCCATGACCAGCGTTTTGGTTTCTTTTACACCCACTCTACCGGCTCCTTCAGGATCCTTAGTAACCTCTCTTCCCTACTACCTTCCTGTGGCTCATGCATATACATCCACCTTGCTGTTAATGGCAAACTCATTAGCACACTTTCAATCCTCGCGCCGGGCGTCGCAAGCCCAAAAGCCGTTCCCCGATCGTTTACGAGGTTAAATTCCACATATCTTCCCCTTCTCAGCTGCTGCCACTCCTTCTCGACGTCTCGAAATGTCGTGTCTTTCCTTCTCTCGATGATCGGCATATAGCCTGGCAGAAAAGCGCCAAGGCAGTCTTTAATAAAGCTGAAGAGCTGCTCCTGGTCCTTTTCGAAAACATCCAGGTCGTCGAAAAAGATGCCGCCCACGCCACGAGACTCGTTGCGATGCGGAATTCGGAAATATTTGTCGCACCAGGCTTTGAAGCGTGGGTAGTAAGCACGGTCGTGCTTGTCACAGGCGTCTTTGATAGTTTTATGGAAGTGGATGGCGTCCTCGTCAAAGAGATAGCTGGGGGTTAGGTCTGTGCCGCCACCAAACCACCATGCATTGCAGTTGCCGTCTACGTCCATGGTTTCAAAGTAGCGGTAGTTTAAATGCACCGTAGGGGCCATGGGGTTGTGAGGGTGGAGGACGAGACTTAGGCCAGCAGCGAAGAACTCGAGGCTTGAGACATCAGGGTCAAGGGCTTTGTGGTCGACTCGCATTTTCTCAATGGCAGGGCGTGGGAGCGTACCATATACGATCGAAGTATTCACGCCGGCTTTTTCGAAAACGTCCCCACCTTGTAGAACACATGAAACACCGCCACCACCTTTGGGGCGTGTCCATGTGTCTATGCGGAATTCATGAGACGGATCGAGGGATTCCAGAGCTGAGACTATCTCTTTTTGTTTGGCCTCGATTAAAGCTTCCATGCGGAGGCGCATGGGGGAAGAGTCGCTTATGCCTGATTCCCGTTTGTTGAGTTCGTCGCGGTCGGCGATGGAGGGGGAGTCGTTGACTTGGAGTGGAGAGGTGAGCTGGCATGTGTGATGGTCAGCTAGGAGAAAGAAAGGGAGGGTTTGGGGCGCAAACCATGGAATAGACGAGTGAGCCGATCAAGACAACGCCCAATGAAATACGCAGGTAAGGAGCATAAACGCCCTTTGGCTCTTGCTGAGCATTTGGACGTGACGAAGATATTCCCGTTGGGTTCAAGGGCGATTGTTGGGGGTTTGGTTGGGTGGTGGGCTTGACTTGCACAAGGGGCTTGGGCTTGAATGGTAACGGCTTTGGCGCCGGTGCTGATGGCCTGCCGTTGGAGTAATAACGAGCTTCGGGTATTTTGGAAAGCAAAGGTCTCGGGCCAGATCCTGTCTCTCGAAGGCATAAAGCCCCCGTCCATTGAATGCCATGTCTGCAATGTCTGATGGATGTCATCCTTTCAATTGATATAGCGACTTATTAAACACATGAGTATAGGCTTATAATAAAGTCGGTAATTGAAAAAGGTCTCATCGGGAGAGAACCGTATGGATTTTATTCCCCGATCATGCCTAGATTTGTGACAAAATGGTACGGAGTACTCCCGTACTCCACAGCGAATTTGGATTGAAGGCGTCACTGCCGGGACAAAGTATTGCCGGACCGCACAGCAAGGCTGAGCTAAAGCACATGACTGAGGTATCAGCTATCACGAGTGGTGTCTTAACTGCAATGCTCAGGGTTGAAGACAAAGAACCAATCATTATCACCAGTAAAGGCAAGTCGACTCCATGAGTGACACTTACTTGTGACTGCCATCAGGAACACAGCCTTCACCGTGTCTCGACACTCTCAGGTCATCCCACATCCAGATTAAGCTAGCCGCCCGCAGAGAGTTACTCATTCGCGGGGGCCTAAATCCTACCGCTCTTCCTACCACTTACCTACCTTACTCGTACCTACCTCACCTCAACCATCTACTGTTATCTCTTAATCCATCCACGCTTCCATTGATTACACAAAACCCTACCTGTACCAACAAAGCCATCAGCCAATATGCGCTCCAAGTTCAAGGACGAGCACCCCTTCGAGAAGCGCAAAGCCGAAGCTGAACGCATCCGCCAGAAGTACGCAGATCGTATCCCAGTAAGCTTTCTCTCCATCATCTCACAGTTCCTCTTCCAACGAAATCAAAATCCTAACCCGCTCGCTCAAGGTAATCTGCGAAAAAGTCGAGAAATCCGACATCGCCACCATCGACAAGAAGAAGTACCTAGTCCCCGCCGACCTTACCGTCGGCCAGTTCGTCTACGTCATCCGCAAGCGCATCAAGCTCAGCCCAGAGAAGGCGATTTTCATCTTCGTCGATGAGGTACTACCGCCTACGGCGGCGCTGATGAGTAGTATTTACGAAGAACACAAAGACGAAGACGGGTTTCTGTACATCACGTGCGTCCCTTCCCACCTTTGATTCACCTCTTCCACAATATCAACCCAAGCCATACTGACTTCTGAAAAGATATTCTGGCGAAAACACCTTCGGCTCCGCCACCGCTTAGACATTCACTCAACCTACGACCGTGCATGCTTGGAACGATGTCTGGGCGTTCAGGCTAGTGTAGTCGGCTTTTTCCCTGTTCACATGCGTGTATGCTTTTCTGGAAACAAGGAGGAATCACAGACAGACAAGGGGCGGCAGATAAGAGGACCCAGAGAAGGCTAAGCCTTGCCGCTTTAATACTGGGCGTGGGGAGATAGCGATGGTTTGCGTACCGGACTGTTGCTAGATGACAACGAACTCCTTGGCTATTGCCGTCTTGTCGAGTGCGTTCCTTCAAGTATCCGAGCCCTTGAGTCTCATCAAGTCTAGTCCCCCTGCTATTGAGTCATCGAGGGTAATACATTGTGTTTAAATATCATATTTTGCGCAAGGCCTTTCCACTCTAATCATCACAGTGCTCGAAACCTCCAACATGCACTTTGATCAACATGTCGAAAAGCTTTGCTCCAAAGCCACTATTTTTCCCCCTTACTATAAGAATTGGGCAACCATGGCTAATCTCACAAGCTTTTCCACTCCTCCAGCCTCCAACGCACCTTTCCCCAGCCCCCTAATAATCTCCCATCTTTCCCCCCCCCGTCCTCCTCTTTTTTCCCCTTTTCCTACAAGCATGCGAGATATCTATCTGTTCTAAACTAGTTTGAGAGGGATCGGGGTATTTGGTGAGATGATGAGGGGAGACGGGGAGAATGGTGAAGGGAGGAAGGGGATGAGAGGGAGGGAAGGGGATGAGAGGGAGCGAGGGTGGAGAAGAAGAAGGAAGGGGAATAGGCCGATTGTTGTTATCACTAAACCTACCTCCATAGTAGGATGATGTGGATATTTTGGGAAGTTAAAACCAGAATTACTAAACCTACCTCAGTAGGACGATGTGGATATTTTGAGAAGTTAAACCAGAATTGCAAAGGAAAACAATATATCAAATATAGTCGAGGAGTGTGATGTGATATGATGTGATGCACGGACGTGACTGTGAAGAAATACTTGAAGGTAATAGACGCAGGATGTGAAGATGGAGTATATTGCGAAATATAGGTTCCCATAGCTGAAGGGGGTGAGAGTGAGGTTGGAGTACGTGAGGTAAGTAAAATAGTTACTAGTTTATACTAGCTAACCCAAAAACCTGAGATATATAGATGACAAAAGAGACGAAATCACAACTTCAAGTAGGGGTATAACCATCCAAAACCCAGATCCGAAAACCCAAACTCCCATCGCTATGCCCTCGTCTCCACCATCCTTTACCCACAGAGGGGTATTTCAGAATTAACATTGTACCAAAGGGTCCAGCCCTTCCTGCTCCATCTACTTTATACAGACTTACCAGGCATCGTCTGCTCCACCAACTGGCGCTGCTTGTTCAACCAACTGGTGTCCATATCGTTCCTCCGCAGCATCACCACGTTTGTCATTTGAAGTCGGCTGGCTAGAGTGTGGTACGCGGACGCCATTAGTTTGGTTTCGCGCTCGAGGTTTGCGATGTAGGATTGTTGGTTTGCGTCGACGGGCGTCTTTTCACACGGCGGGGGTTCTGCGTTGGCTTGTTGTTGAAGTTGGGCTTCAAGGTCTCCGATGCGCGCGTCTCGTTCTTCGATTTGCTATCAGGTTTTATTTGAGTTAGCGTTGTCCTTGGCTTTGAACCTGCCAACCCATGATGAAGCGTGTGAAGAGGGCGGACGATTTGCAGAAGACGGACGGCTTGTAGAAGGTGGGCGGTTTGAAGAAGACGGACGGATGGATGAAAATAGACGGTTTGTGGAAGACGGACGGTTTGAAGATGTACGTGGAGAAGGTTGTGCTGCAGTGGGGTTTCGCAAAGAGCTAAACTCGTAGTCGGCTTCGGGCAAAATGACTTTGTTTACCTCTCTGGCTTTAGCGACGCCTTCCCTGTCCCTTGTAATTATGTCTGTCAACGATTCGAATCTCTGGACGATGGCTTCTTGGCCAGCCGAGTTGGCAGGCCGTTCGGCTGTGGCGGCCCTGACGATTTCGAGAATGTTTTGCAGTTCTTGTTCGGATGAGGCGGTGCCTTGCTTGGACGCTCTGGCGTCTGTTGAATTTTGGAGCATGACTTTGTGATCGTCGAGGTCGCTTTCCATCTCTCTGTAATCGCCTTGAAGGATCTTGTGCTGCTTCTGGAGTTGGGTCAGTGCTGCAGAATTGTGCTTCTTTACCTCTTCCAGCATTTTGAGTTTGTCCACGTCCACAAGCGCGACTGAGAGATGATTAGTGTGTTGCTCAACGACCATCCAGAAGAGATCCTCAAGTGACATACGATCATTCTGAGATGTATCGAGCTGTCTGATGGCTTCGCGCAATTGCCCCTCAATTTCTGCCCGTTTCTTCTTTTCGGCTTCGAGCTGTGCGGTTCTCTTCTGGAAACTTTCGGTGCTGTTAGATGTGTGAGTGACATTTCTGAACTCTGGACTAGTAGACTTAGACCATTCCATAGATGCCCCTTGCTGGATTTGGTTCAAGGACGCCTCGAGTTGAAGTTTCTCCTGATAGGTCTCGAGATATTTTTCGTTCCGAGTCTTTTGTCGTTCGTTGGCGTCATCGAGCATCGACTGCAGAGCGCTGACATGGGCATCCCGGATCGATTGCGTCTCTCGGTGTTCGGCTTCAACTATGGCTAATTTGTCCCTCCTGCTTAGACTTATTAGTCGCGTCCATGTCAAGAGCATACTAGCTAACCGGAGTTCTTCAGTGGTCCCAAGTTCTGTCAAGAGAGTCTGTTCTGCAGTGGTATTTGGAGGTTGATCGGCCACAAACCCGCGTCGATCTTCTCCGAGCTCTCGCTGTAGCGCTTGTTCCCGTTGCTCGCTTGCATGAAGTCGTTGAGCAAGTTCAGTATTATCGAATTCAAGTCGCTTTTTGGCCTTTTGTAGATCATGATTGTGCTGTTCGCTCCTGGACAAAGCAGGTCGGTATTCATCGTTTTCCAATTGCAATTTGGTGTTCTCCTTTCGCATTTCATCGATGGTATCGGAGTGGTGCTTCAGGGCGTCGCTTGCAGCATCATTCTCCTTGCGCAACTGACCTATTTCCTTGCGCAATTGGTCAGTGTCCTGCTGGGCCGATTGTATCTTCTGTCTGTATTTTTCCAACGTGTTAGCTTTCTTGGCAAAACTATCTCGCTCGCTTCTCATCACATCCAGCTCGTCTTTGAATTCTTGAACTTTGGCTCGCTCTGCCTTAAGATCTCGACCGTTCTTCTGCACCTTTTCCTTTAATGCGAATGTTTCGTGGTCTTTATCGCTGATAATCTCGTCCTTCTCTTGGATCTTTGCCTGTAGAAGCTTCGTAATCGGGTTTATATCTTTTTTAGATGCGGAGATACTCGTTTGAAGGTTATCTTGCGTTTTGGCAAGCTCTTCTTTAAGGAGTTCCTGGAACACTATATCAGCATTTTCTTTACCAGCGCTCGAGATGTACATACGTAGTTATCCTGCAATCGCGAGTATTTGTTCTGGTCTTCCTGATGCACTTTCCGTAGACCGTTAATATCGTGTCTTAGCTTACTATTCTCGGCTCTGAGTTCGGCAGCCTGTGCTTCATAGAACAAGTCTGAGTCCATCGCTGTTGCCGGAGGTTTAGGTACGTCATCTTGATGTTCTTCTTGTGGTTGAGGACTTTCCGTTCCTGATTTATCTGCTGGCATGGCCCAACGTGGAACGTCTGCCATTATGCTTCCTAGCCCAAGCATTGTTGATTCCTCCAGAGTGGCCATCCTCCGCTGGCACTCATCTTTCCTTGGACCCAAAGGGCAGACGGCTACCCCCAGGAAAACGAGCTTCATGAACTGTACAATGTAGTCAGCATATGCAATACTGGGAAGATCCCACTCCACTCACCTTGACCATCTCTTGGATGTTGCCGTCTTGCGCAACTCTTCTGAGATCTGGTATGTCGCATTTCGGGGGATTACATTGGCCGCTATGCGTTGTAATGTAGGAGAACAGGGAATCAGATATGTGCTCTACTGTTGGAATGTTAGCCTTACCATAGCTCGACCCACTCGTCATTGCCCACTTACATGTCTGCTCCCGCAATGACCACTCTTCCGGATTCTCTGGGTTTTCTGAAGGGGCACCAGTAAAATACTCTGGGTCCAATTCGCCTGTAATATCTTGATCAGCATGTCTATTTCCATATTGTGTCCTCGGTATCGAAATACGTACGCAGTGCCGCCCAGATTGTGGACCCATCATTCAATTCCCTTAGGGTAGTGGCCTTTTCTTCGAGAGGAAACGTGTTGATCTAAAAGGCTTAATATTAGCTATATGAGTTCACGCCATTCCAGACATATGCGACTTACCCATGCTAGTAGCACGTCTTCAACCGCTTCAATTGTCAGTTCGTGATCCATTCTTGGTATAATAGGAACAGAACGGTCTGCGTCTAGAAGCACGGTATAGTAGATCAGACGGCAAGCTTAAGAGCATTTTGGCGACGCAGTTGTTGCATGGGGGATGAATAAGTATATTGAGACGCGTTCTTTGGTGACAGCGATCTTTGTCCTCGTCAACCCCCCCTTGTCCTCCAAGATCAAGGCGGACGCTAGTGCGGACTCGACAAAGACAGCTTTCTTCCGCGATTGGGATTGTACTCTTCTTTTCTTTCAGCAATAACCACTCCTTTGTACTAGCATAATAGAACAGAGAGCATTACAACAGATTTTGGGTATGCTAAGAATTTGGGTGTGGTAGCGCTAAGGCATGCGAGTATGTCAACTCAAGCGCGTGCTCCAGCCTGGATACATCAAAGCTATGATCCTAAATTTCAGATAGGAGAATAACTTAACGCCTTAGCAGGCATCTACATACTCTACATAAATGTTCAGACCCAGACAATAAACGTCCCCCACGCTGCATGCTGGCTTCGGCCCGTTGCGACACCTGCGACGCGTCCCTGCATGAACATGATAGCTCGGGACCTAGGTAGGTATACTGTTTTCCAGTCATGGGCCTTTCGGTGCCATCCCATCATTGCGATCATTAACGCATCCATTCCATGTTGTTACACCACGTAATCCGGCAACGCCAGCAACAATGTATTCTGTCTATCCAACAACAACAATAAGGCAAGCTCTCTCGACCCTAAACTTGCTAGCTGGCTAGCTGTCTGTCTGTCTTTCTCACTCATTTTGGGTGCTGACGATGTTGTCGTCTTCAACTGTTGGGACGTATTTCATTGATAATGTATGGATAGCTGCCAGAGCCTGGGTCGACGCCTTGGCCGCGAAACCCCTTCTCCAATGATTAGTATTGCATATTACTGTTCCCTCTGATCAGGGATAATACTTGATGAGATCTATTACGAGTATGTGTTAGCAAATCTGATAAGATACTTTATGAGTAGGTCTGGACTCACTGAACTCTGCTGTAATTTGCCCACCCTTCAAAGCCGTGTTAACGATGATCTTTCAGTGTTGCGCATAGTACCTACAGCAGCTCTGATGGATTCTTTTGCATTGTCGATAGTAGACTCCGGCGTATCTTTGGGATAAGTGACCAGAACCTGTCTTTGAGGCGCAAGCCCACTGACACCAACAGCCACGGCGGCGAATAAGACGGATACCGTTGTTAGTCTCATGATTCTTAATAGTGATGGTGGTCGGCGAGTTGAGAAGCCAATATTCAAGCTTGAGAGTAGAGCTTTACTCAAGAGTTGAATGCAAGAGAGATAGAAAGTATGGGATTCACCTTGGTGGTTTGGTGATGAATGACGTTGTGTTTGACTCATCAGCGCTAGTGCACAACACGCTAAGCGTCCGCGGCCTTTTGCGCTAATTATGGAATATCCATTCCCCTGCCACCAGCTTCATTGCTCGCACTCACTTCTTTCCCAGCGTTAACTTCCACCCCTCCGTCAACCATCCACCGCCTACTTCTATCCGTCCTTGCTACCTTATTAGCGATCATAATCAGCTGTGAGAACCTGGTCTGCGCCCTTCAACCTGCTGATCACCCATCCAGTCGCTTGTTAGTGGAGGTTTGTTGGTCTGGGCTACAACACTATTCTAGAAGCTCTTGGTTAGGAAGGCAGTTTTGGTTGGAGGAAAACGTTGCGGTGTTGAGCCAGCACTTGCTCATATCAGCCATGCATGCTCCATATTGAAGACTAGCTAGCAGTGATTCAAACAACTCTCTGCATCTGTTTTGCAGGAACATCCTATTGAGACAGCCCGGTTTTCCCTTTCTGGCAAAGAAGCATACATCAATAGCAATTGTTGCGAAGGGCTACCATCAGTGTTACTGTCATCTGACTGAAGCGGCCTTAAACTCTATCCACTGTGTCTACCTATACAGATACCTAATCTCGCAGCCTAAAATTCCCATCACCACCAGAACCCATCATGTCTGTCGGACTTCTTTCAGACGAGGTCGCTGAAGATTATAAGAACTCCCTTGAAGATCTCACTTTGAATTCAAGATACGAGATCAGCAATCTAACAGTCATAGCGAAAGAGAACACAGAGCATGCTATGCAGATATCGCGAGTCTTGGAGAACCACATTCGCAATGTAAGTATTGGAACGAGGGACCGAAGCACCATCATCGCTCGGTCGAGGAAACCCCGTTCTGAGACAGCTGTGAGCAATTCGGGAAGATTTGCTAATCGTGTCTCAGGCTTCCCCAGATCGTAAACTCCCAGCACTCTATGTTCTTGATTCTGTAGTCAAGAATGTCGGCACCCCATATACGCTCTTTCTGGGGCGTAACCTCTATCAGACCTTCATGCATGCATATAGCCAGGTCAATACCCAGGTACGCAACAAACTGAACGAGATGCTCAAGACTTGGAAGGAACCAGTACCCGGGTCGCAGGACCCAAGGCCTGTGTTTCCCCAGGACACTACTAGACCAATAGAGAATGCTCTCATCAAATTGAAAACGATGGACTTGGCGAAACAGCAACAAGAAACAAGAAACCAGCAGGCATTGCTAAGCCGAGCACGACCTGTGCCTAGTCCTGCTACTGCGCCTCCTGTCCGATGGCCCAACTCTCCTGCTCCTCCTCCGGTTGGAAGTACTGTGGGCTACCCACCTGCGTCCTCCTTCGCTTCGAGATATCCTCAGCAAAACGGACAGAATAATTATGTCCAGGTACGGTGATCTGACCCTGGGCTAAGGACAGTAACTGATGATTAGGAAAAGCCACGGGCACCATATCCCCAGTACAACCAACAGCCTCCTCAGCATACAGTACCACCGCAGTTCCAACAGCCTCTGCAGCAACCGTATCAACAGCCACCTATACATCCCCAACAGCCACCAGCCTACCACCAAAATACACCGCCTATTCAGAATTTGGATCCGCTACATCAAGACATAGAAGATTTGATTGTTACAACTAAGCGCGAATTCGCTTCCGCACCGTTTGACACTTCAACACAAGCGCGCTTGAAAGCTTTACTCGATCTCCAGACTATACTCAGAACAACTGTAGTGTCTCCTATGGAGATGCAGCAGATCCGAAACCAAGTCGCTCAGCTTTCTCTCCCAAGAGCCCCAGTGGTAGCGCCTGTACTCACACCTGTTCCTCTGGCTCCTACGCCTTACCTCGCTCCTCCACCTCCTCAACAGACTCCACAACCAACACCCGATCTCCAAGCTCTACTATCATCAAATGCTTTGGCGGATATACTCGCAAAAGCTACCAAAGCCCAGCAACCATCGACACCAGCTTATTCGCAGGCGCCTTTACCGCAGCCTCAAATTCCTCCAGCGCAACCATATACCCCACCTACTCCAGTGCCAGCTACGGGTGGAAGCTCCCTAATTGAATCTCTCCGAGCAGCAGGCATGTTACCTCGTCAGCCATCCCAAGTAAACGGCTCTATTTCTTCTCATTTATCTCATGGATACCCACCTCCGCCTTTCTTACACACGCCATCAACACCTCCCTCTATCCTTTTGCGGCCGGCTGTCTCAGAAATTCAGAACGATGTTCAGCTTACCACAGCCTCTCTAAAGATGTAGGTTTGCTTTGCCAACGGTATTTATGCATTTGCTGACATGATGCAGACCACGGCCACATCTAATCTCGAGAATGTATGAAGCGCGGCCTAATCAATGTTCGACTTGCGGTAGACGTTTCCTTGCCACTGAGGACGGAAGGACAAAGAAAGCTCGACATCTGGATTGGCATTTCCGAACGAATCAGCGTATAGCCGACTCTGTCAAGCGAGGACAAAGCCGAAGCTGGTATGTGGATGAGCTTGTAAGTATTTGGATTGTCCACCACCATGAGAATAGAATCTTACCACTGGCCACAGGAATGGATCAAGAACAGAGAAACCAATGAAGAAGATATTTCTACCACCCCCAATGGTTCAGAATCTTCACAAGCCCAAGCAGCCGCCAAGGCTGCGAAAGAAGATCCTCAAAACAAATATATCCCCGTCCCAACTGATGCCGCCCTCGCTAACTTGCCTTGTCCAATTTGCCAAGAGAAATTTGTCATGTCGTGGAATGATGAAGCGCAGGACTTTGTATGGATGGATGCTGTTAAGATAGGAGCGAGGGTGTACCATGCTAGTTGTCATGCGGAGGTACAGAAAGATGGGGGAAGTACGCCGTTGAGGACGAGTACGCCGGATAGTGTGCTTGGAAAGAGGAAAGCCGGGGTTAGTAGTTAATGACGCTCTGCATATCAACTTGAACGGAGGCTGACATGTGAGATAGGGCACGGATACCAACGTTATACGTTCAAAAGTCCAGAGGGCCACTCCATGAGCTTGTGATTGAGGCATGCTGCACTACTCATCCCGTAGTATCGCTCACATTTGAGCGATACGTCCTTTCTATTTTGGTTATTCATCACGTTACATGCTGGCTTACAGGAATTTATTTCTCATCCTATCCGCCTTGAAGCCAAGAGCCCCCCCTAAGGTGTCATTTCTGTTTTTGTTTTTTTCTACGTTCCTAGAAAGTGTACTCAACTGTTGCATCTGGCGTTCTAGTTTATGCATGCCAGTTTCGGAGTATCAATTCAATCTATTCAATCAGTGCATGCCTTAATTGACCATTCAACGATGCGTGTAAGACCTTTTAGACAGGGCAATCCACAAGTGTAGGGGACTGGACTTCTGTAATCTTCGTACCTACACACACTCACATAAGCCAATCTATTCACTCGACCCCTGAAAAAATCATCCACCAAACACCACCTCTGAAAAATCTCCTCCAAACTCCCCAATCCAAAATTCCAAGCATGCCACTACCCACCCAACCTCCACGAACCCTTCCCCCCAAAAGAACCCCATCACAGCCACTGCCAGCTTATCCGACCCCTTCACCATCCACAAAGACGTATTCCTTTACTTCGCTACCTCTCTTCCCAGCCAGGATACAAACATACCTGCGGAACTACCCCCTTAACTATGCTAATCTTATAGTAATCTCTGTTTCTAATCATGCAATTTAATGGTAAGGCGAGTGAGTGAGTGAGTGAGTGAGCGGAGGATAAGATGTCCGAATAGAGATAAAAGGCAATGAAGGGGGTGGGAGTTTGGGCTCGGGGAGGGAAGGTTTTGTAAGGGTTGGAGGTTAGAAGTTGGAGAGGGTGGAGGGGGTGGAGGAGGAGGAGATGGAGGTTGTGGTTGGGATAAAGGAGGGCTGAAGAGATATGTAGATGACGGGAGAGATTATATTGGTAAAACCCCCACCTCATCTCTTTCAATCACCAAATCCACATCATCTCCTCGAACCTCTCCCACCCAATTCTATCGCATCAACAAAACCCCAAGAACGAGACGCAGGCAATAATAGTAGGGGACAAGGACGTAAAGCTGCTTGCTTTGCAAATTAAGCGCGGATTTAGATACAGACTAGAAAAATTCATGGTGGCGCTTGCGTTGACGGAAAATGTTTTCGTGCCTTTTGTTCAGGCGGATGGGGATGTGGGGTTGATTTAAGAGGGGGGGGGGGAAGCTGGGAACTGGAATAGTGTGTGGGTGGGTATGGATTTGTCGGGTGGGAAGAGGGTATGGTGGATGTGGCGATTGAGGGATAGATTTTGCTGATAGGGGCTTCGGTTCTGAAGGGGGGTGGATTGGATTGAGGTGTGATGGCTGGGTATCTTGTGTGGGAGTGAGATAAAGTGATGCGACAGAGTAGTGTTTTTGAGATAGAAACACGAGGGTAAGGACTCCGGGCGGCAGATGTTGTAAATTCATGGAATAACGAGTTGGGAGGAGATGATTGTAGTAGGAAAATGCGTGGATAAGAACTTTGTGTTAGGCTTCAGACGAACTGTACTAGAAAGCGTCTTCCATGCTTCCCTTTTCCCTCACAGCTATGCCCCGCTGTGTACCATCCGGCACCACAACCGACAACCCCCAGTGAACCAAAAGCGCCATAAGAAACCCGAAAAAATACGAAAGATCGTACAAATGATCCCAGCCGCTGCCATTGGATGTGGCGCGGATCTGCCGCACAAAGCCAGGAAGAAGCGGCCAAATGCCCATCACCCACGCAGCAAATGCCCGCCAGTTGAAGCCTCTCCAGTACCAATACTCGGAATCGCTGTCGCCGATGTAGAGGTGTTGGATGCGGATGTCTTGATAGCGGACGAGGAAGTAATCGCTGATGAGGATGCCGGTCATGGGGCTAAGAAATACGGACCAGCCGGAGAGGACAGTGATGAAGGTTGTGGCTTGAGTTACAAAATTCCATGGGCAGGTGGCTACGGCGAGGATGGCCAACAAGCAACTTCCCCGCCGGATGTTGATGTATCTGGGGCATAGGGCAGCGATATCCATGCCGCCGGAGACGCAATTAAGGACGATGCAAAGCGCCAATTGGCTGGTAAGAAACCCGAGACCGGCGAAGAATGTGCCCGCTCTTGCAGCCGCGGACATGGGCCGCTCTTGAATGGCGAGAAGCAGGACCAGCGGGTTCCATAAAATTTCGCCGTAGAGGGTTGCGGTTGCGGAGGTGATCAGGAGGCCGCAGAGGGCAGTAAGGCAGATAGTCAGGGGGGCTGCGACGGCTTGGCCGAAGAGGGCGGCGTTGGGGCTGCAGGCGTAGCGAGTCCAGTCTGATTGGCCTAGACAGCCACTACCGTAGCTTCCAAGGATGGCTTGAAGACCGTAGACGATGTTCCAGCTCAATCGACTTCCGGACTGAGAAGATCCAGTATGAATGAGAGGCCCCGCACCGTGAGCCGCACAAAGCGTCCAGATTAGCATGCCGATCATGGTGCTGGTAATCATGATGAAAGTAACTCTGAACGGGATCTGCAACCTCTCGGGGGATACCATCAACGTTGGGGCGAAGATCGCCAGGAACACGAAAAAGCTGACAAGCGAAGAAGTATCGACATGCGCTCCCAAAGGCAGAGTATTCCTCATGCCCACAAATCTAGGCCCAATCAAAGCCCCCAGGACAATTTTCACAGATTGACCTCCCCAGTACGCTTGGATACCCAACCAAATGCTAGCCGTCATAATGCGGTTCAATACCGGCCAAAACCCTCCTCTCATCCCCCACGAGCTCCTCGATAGCACAGTAAATCCAATGTACTTGTGACTTCCCATCCATCCAGCTGCAACAGCAAGCATGCCGGTTATTAGAGCGACTCCGACAATTACTCCCATCGCTTGGCCTACCGACAGGCCTAAGGCTAATAGGCTGGAGCCCGAAGTCCATGCGGTAGTATTGATGCCGGTGATAATCCAGTACCCGGCGAAACCTTGCCAGGTCCAGGTTCGCCGGTCATAGGGTATGGGAATTAGATCACGATTGCACCAGAACGTATTTTGATACTCGGCATTCTCATCAACGGGACATTCGAGGTTCTTGGCCCAGCGGCGGGCTCGTTCTTTAGATTGGGACGAAAGCATGACTCGAAGGTAAAGGTATAAGAACAAAGGCAAAGGCGAGGATATAATGATATAGATAGTAGTACCGCAATCGAGCTTACAACAGGAAAATAATGGATTCTTGGGGTTTAAGCGATGAGAGTGACAAGTACATAAGACACTCACAACTTAAGAGATAGACAAGGGACGGAGGCTTGTACGTATATGTACTTACCTTATATTTCATACAAGCAAAACGAGCAGTTCTCGGTCAGCAGTCCAGAACTCACATGCGCTTGGACATTAGTTGGACATGAGGGCCAATACATGATCACCTCTTACATAACTTCGACTGAACTCTGTAGCACCTTGAATAAGCATGCATAATCTTGCATGGAGTTTCCTAGATGTTTTTGGTTGGTAAGCTCAAAGTCATGCAATGTTTGCGGCAGTCAGCAAGAAGCCCCAGAAGTACGGTCACTGGCACGTAGTTTGACTTGGTCGTTCAATTCTCCAACGTCAATGGCCATGTCATTTGAAGAGGGGAGAAAGCGAAGCGTGGGATGCTAGCAGACTATCTGAAGTGACAAGCACACAAGCTCTCAACTTCTCGAAGGAGTTGTTGCTCGAGCTTAAGATGCACTAGACCTAATTAAGCCTAGTCGATATAGAGCTTCACCTGCTTTCCATCTCTAAGCTCTGATGAGCTCTTGAAATTATAACAGTTATCCGATCTCGCCTCCAAACCCATATAGTCCGCCGTAATGCCTGCTACTACAGCGGAAACTCTTTCCCTTGTCACCCGAAACGTTTCTGTTGCGCCTCTCGTTCTCCTCTCTGCAGCAGATCACTTTGGCCGGTCAGGCAAAGGTCTACGAAAACGAGTCGTCGGGGTTCTGCTGGGACAGAACGATGGTAAGAACGTAAGAGTGTCAAACAGCTTCGCAGGTTAGATTGGATCGATAACCCTGCTTCGGTGGGAATCACTAACGGTAGCCTTCCAGTGCCTTTCGAGGAAGACGACAAAGACCCTTCAGTATGGTTCCTGGATCACAACTATGTGGAGTCGATGAACGACATGTTCAAGAAGGTCAATGCTAGGGAAAAGCTGATAGGGTGGTACCACTCTGGGCCGAAATTGCGGGCGTCCGACTTGGAGATCAACGAGCTCTTCAAGAGATATACCCCGAATCCGCTTCTGGTCATCATAGATGTCCAACCTAAAGAAGTTGGCGTACCTACGGACGCATATTTCGCGGTTGAAGAGATCAAAGATGTAATTAGACCCATCCTATTCCATAAACGCCAGGCTAATACACGCTCTAGGACGGCACAACCACAACCAAGACATTCGTACACACCCCCTCAATCATCGAAGCCGAAGAAGCCGAAGAGATAGGGGTCGAACATCTCCTACGAGATATCCGAGATGTCGCAGTTGGCACTCTCTCCACCCGTATAACCGCTCAACTCCAATCATTACAAGGCCTTCATCTCCGCTTACGAGACATTGGCCAATATTTACAAAAAGTCCTCTCCGGTGAGCTTCCAGTCAACCACGCCATCCTTGGCAATCTTCAAGATGTATTCAACCTTCTCCCCAATTTATCAAATCCTACCGCCACACCTCAGATCAATGGCTCCGAGAGTCAGACACAAAGCGATAATACTGAATTAGCAAGAGCGATGAGTATCAAGACCAACGATCAGCTTATGGCCATATACTTGAGCAGTCTTATACGGGCAATAACAGCCTTCCATGATCTCATCGAGAACAAGATACAGAACCGGCAGCAACAGGAAGAGAAGGACGCAAAGAAGGAAGAGGGTAAGGAAGATAAGGATGGAAAGAAGACGAATGGCGTTGCGAACGGTGACGCGAAGGAGAGCAAAGAAGACGAGAAGAGCGGGAAAGAGAAGGGCAAGGACAGTGAGAAGAAGAGATGATGCGATTTGATATAGAAGGGTGTTGAAATTTAGCGCTTGGGTGTGCCTGCGCGCCAGGAGTTCCATGTACCATAGGACGCATTACCCGGAGCCAGAGGGGGCACAAGTAATCATAAAGCGAATGCCTAACTTCTCGTTTTGGCATCTTTGGGATTTTGGGCTCTAGAAGAGAGCTACCGCCGACAATGAAGCTGGTTTTACACCAGTGTCAATTTTCCATCAGCTCCTATGCTCTCTACACTTAGGGCTAATCGACCCGGCTGGGTACTGGAGTAAAACCGAAGGCCATGACGTCTTGCCGTTCTTCGGTCCATCATCGTCGCGGTTTGTCGGACACCACTACCCCACATGCCCGGCCATTTTCTATTTATTCCATTCGTTATTGAAGACCCAGCTCTATCGCTCTCTCACAATTATCATTAACATAGTTTCTAGTATTCTATTGCTCTATTGCTCTATCTCTAACGCTGTCACCATGTCTTCACCCCACTCAGTTCGTTGGGGTATATTAGGTGAGAACATAAATACTTTCTCTCGAGTTGACCGAGAATGCCTCTCAAGATATCCCTTAATGGGGGCTTGCTCAATTGGATGCAAACATTACTGATCGCCTCGCAGCCACCGGAGGAATCGCGGAGAGTAAGTTACTTCTTTGCCCACACCATCTGGTCCTGGCCTGGATCAGATAGAATCTTACTTTTCTCCTTTCTGTGCAGAGTTCACCAAAGACCTCATGATCGATCCATCCACCCGAGACGTCTCCGACATCAAGCACACTGTCGTAGCTGCTGCCTCCCCATCTTCCGCAGACCGCGCCAAGAAATTTCTTGAAGAATGCAAATGTTCCCCTTCAGCCAAGGCATACGGATCATATGAAGAGCTTGTGAAAGACAAGGATGTAGATATTATTTACGTAGCCACCCCTCATTCTCACCATTACCAGAACACTATGCTCTGCCTATTAGCGGGCAAGAACGTGCTGTGCGAGAAGGCGTTTACAACAAATGCGACGCAAGCGAAAAAGCTCGTTGAGATGGCGAAGGAGAAGAAGCTATTTATGATGGAGGCGGTTTGGACGAGGTTCTTCCCACTAAGTATGAAAGTCCGGGAAATAATTGAGTCCGGCAAGTTGGGTTCTGTACATCGAGTCATTGCAGATCTTAGTTTTGGCGAGGATGTCGAAAAAGAATGGGGCACGAAGCACCGCATGGTCAATAAAGACCTTGCCGGTGGCGCTCTCCTTGACCGTAAGTGACCCCTTTTTCCCCGGAACCAGTCACAAGAAGTGTGATCTAACGCCCACTTCTTACAGTCGGCATCTACTCCCTAACCTGGGTCTTCCAGACCCTTTACCACACTCTTCCACCGCAGCAGCGTAAACCCCCGACCGTCGCCTCCCAAATGATCCATTACGATCAAACAGGCGCCGATGAATCAACCTCCATCCTCCTCACATTCCACAGCGCCCCTCACAACCCAAAACCGGCTATGGGTATCGCTCTGACAAACCTGCGCGTCGCGACTGACCCCGACGGCAAAGGCACGGCTGGACCCGCTATCCGCATCCAAGGCACCAAGGGCGAGCTTCAAGTCGATGGGCCTGCTTACAGACCCACGCACTGGCGTGTCATTTTCCGTGATGGGAAGGTGGAAGAACACGACGAGAAGATTCCAGGACACGGTATGTTCTGGGAGGCGGATGCTTGTGCGAGGGCTCTGAGAGATGGAAAGCTGGAGAGCGAGGTGATGGGGTGGGAGGAGAGTGTGGTGATTATGGAGGTCATGGATGAGGTCAGGACGCAAGGGAAACTAACGTATCCCGAGAAGGTTGAGACTTTCGATTATCCTGTAAGTCTGTGATGAGCGTGCCAGATCAGAAATCGCGTGAGAAACCTCACCTCACTTGGCCTCCATTTCTTCACCACACATTCCACCTCGCCGATTCGGAATTCACTACATACGTGCATGTCTTATCTACGCCTGCCGTGGTGAAAACCTCATTCATTACTTCTTCCCTCTTCGTATCAACTGCCCCCCCCCCGCTGATAACAGCCGCCTTCACCACTTCTTCCATCGAAAAAATCCCCCTGGCTCGTCTATAAGAACCGTAACTTTCCCGCCCCAATTTTTCCATCTCTTCTACATACTTGTTCCCTCTTCAGGACATGCAAGCACACGCAACCTCCACCTTTCCTAAATACTTTTCCTTTTCAGGACTACCTACCTACATAGTTTGATCTGTTATATAGATACCGGTCTTTTGCTATATAGAACGAGCGGGTTTTCTTCACGTGTATTACGGTTGTTGATAGATGTGCCTGGCTTAGGATTTTTGAGAGGGTTTTACGATATCCATTGTCTATGTATGTCTTGGAGTCTAGGGACCTACAACTTGTACTCAGTATATCCTAAATACCACGCTCAAAACCCTCCATGTGACTCTTTACCTTCTTGGAGCTGATGCTCACATACGCTTGACTCACCGTTCCCGTTATCCCCTCATAATTCCATTTCCCCCTTCGATAACTAGAGAAAATCAAAACCTCACTTTCCCCCCTTGTAATTTTTGACCAATCAAAAAATTCCAAAAAAACCTTAAACAGGGTCAACACAAAGTCAAACCAAAATTCACGTTTAAAAAACAAAACATAACAAAGTGCGGCCACCGGTTTCGAACACACCTCACTTTCGTATTCGCAAAACCCTACTTAAGCGAACACGTGATGTTGGGCTGTCGTTTACCAGAAATGATGGCAGTTACCAGGAGCTTGTCTATGTATTGAGATGTGACAGGTTGGCTATGCAGAGAGTGAGATACCTGATGATGTTGTCCATGGCGTTGGTCTAGGTGAGCTGGCGACAAGAGCTTCTTTTGGGTTGAAGAGGAATGGCCTACCCCAAGAGTGGGAGCGATTATCAGCACAAGGAAGGAAGGACGATGCTGCTTCTACGTTTGACGGATACCTTGACGGAAGCTCGGGAGCAGAAGCTGGCACTTGGTCTGCGGCCTGTGTTCGTACTCTGAGGTTTGGAAGACGAATACCTCGACATGGAGAGAGGATTGGAAGAAGCCCAAGGCCCGCGTGCTCGCCCACGGATCTGGAGGAGATTTAGGTTATGATCAGCTGTATCTGCATCTGCAAGGCATTTGTCCAACACCAGAACCCCCGTTCCGGCAAAGAAATACAAGCTGGCATAGGTCTGGAGACGCTAGCTCTACCCAGAAGACAAAAGTGAGATCCGGAGATCCGGAAGACTCTATCCTGGAATTTCGATGGAGGATAGCAGAAGCGTAATATTGCCAAGGTAGTGCTGCACGCTTTTGGAAGCTCGGAAGCTCGGAAGCTTCACGAGATGAATGCCAGATCACCGCCAGTAGCTGTGAGAGATGGTGCCAGCTTTGGGATTTGATAAAGCCAGAGTAGGATAGCGACTGCCTCTTACGGAAGAGTCCATGGCATTTATCATAATCATCGATGAGGGATATCACAGGCGTGACATCGCTAAGGTATTGTTGCACGCTTTTGGAAGCTCAGAAGCGTCACAAGATGAATGTCAGATCACCGCCAGTAGCTGTGAGAGATGATGTCAGCTTTGGGATTTGATAAAGCCAGGAAAGAGGTAGCGACTGCCTCTTACGGAAGAGTCCATGGCATTTATCTTAATCATCGATGGAGGATATCACAGGCGTGACATCGCTAAGGCATTGCTGCACGCTTTTGGAAGCTCAGAAGCGTCACGAGATGAATGCCAGATCACCGTCAGTGGCTGTGAGAGATGGTGCCAACTTTGGGATTTCATAGGGATGGATAACTTGACCGGATCTGACTTGCTCGAGCTCAGCGACGTGCTCGGAGCTTCCCAGGAGCAAACAGCAGAGCTTTTCGTGAAAGGCAAGGCACTCAAGCCTTTCCAGGATCTCCCGAACATCGAACGGTTCAGCTTTGCATACAGAAAATAATACCATAGCAAAGAGAACGGGCTCAGCGCGACACCCACCGATACGGTAGAAGACCCCAAGCGTCAGATCGAGGAAAACTGGGTTGTCAACGCAAGTGCGAGCCATAAACATTAGATCATGGCAAGCGAGCCTGGCCCTAGGAAAATAAGGGTATCCTTCTTGACCCAATGCAGCAAATGAAAGTAGAACATCGCTACTAAGCATTCTACGATCAAATGATCTGGCGGCCTTTTGCATTTCATGCCAGGGGGAGATAGAGAGCAGCTCAGCTTAGGCGGCTTACCACCACCGCGGTATTTCATCGCCTTGGACAGCTTCAGTACATCGAAGGGGATATCAGCAACGACACCGTTAGGGGTGAATAAATGTTTGGCATTCACTACTCACAAATGTGTGCTCATTCAATTATCCTTCTCAAAAACAGTACACAGCCGCTTCTTTTTAAAAGACACTAAGCTGTGAGCGAAACCTTTGAATGTGTTTTTCCAACGCGGAGTCTCCATGGGTCAAGAACACTCAACTCCGCCGAGAACAAACCTTTTAACGTCGAAGCTCGGGTGTTGCGCATCGCATGAAGCACTTACCACAGTGACTTTATCGTATCGATTCAGGTCTTCAGCTCGAAGCAGCAAATGGCCCATCTATATGTATCTTTTCATAAGGAACTTCCAGTTAGGAGATATATTCAAGATATTTTGCCGAGATAGCATTCTTGCGGACTCAAAGATTGATCTTCGGTGTCGGAAGCTCCAGGTCTTCGAACCATATTAGAAACGTACCACGGTGGCTTCTGAAGCATTGTTTTTGTTCCGGCTCAAAACAGCTTATAGCCCTTTTGCACATCTCTCTCGACAGAAGTCTCAGCTATGGACAAGACGCTTGAGAGATCCTTCAGAGACGTCTACAGACATAGATTTTGTAAAAGCCGGAGTCCAAAAGAACGTTAAGTTGAGAAGATGGCTACCTGCTGAAGCTTTACAGCCTGAAGCTTTACCGACTGAAGGTTCATTAACTGAAAGCACTAGTCTTCGGTGTCAAAAGCTTCGAATCTTCCAACAGTATTAGAAATATACCGCTATGACTTCTATTGCATCAATCTTGATCTAGCTCCAAAACAGCGAATGGCCCATCTGCGTTTCTCTTACTAGAAGGTTCCGGCTTCCGACAAAGCCTTTAAAAGATAAACTCACTCCCGAGATACGAAATAAAGACTATCGCTACCTACCTAGCCGGACGTCTGCTATTCATGACAGAGACTTCGTGGACTTGATAGAAGCTTGGAACCTTGAACCGTGTAAGAACATGTCCACGATGGCTTCTATTGCATGTGTTTCAAAGCAGTTAAAGAACAGGAAAAAGCTTACCTACATGGCTCTAACGAGAATTTTAGCTTCTGACAAAAGATTTTCAGCTTTAAAACGGCACACTCTTCATTCTGAGATGAGAAACGAAATCTACTGCTATCTACTTCTCCGAACGTCTGCTATTCACGTCAGGCACTTCATGAACTTGACAAATCGACATCGAAGCTTTGAATCACGTTAAAAGCCATGCTCACAGTAGTTTCTATTGCTTATGTTCCAATGCAATTAAAGAAATAGAAGATAGCTCACCTGATGGCTCTTCCACACAATTTTCAGCTTTTGACAAAATATTCAAGAGATACACTCTTCATCCCGATATACGAAACGAAGTTTACCGCTACCTACTTTTCCGAACGTCTGCTGTTCATGGTAGAAGCTCCACAGAGACAGGCAGCTCTTTCTGGACGTCGAAGCCATGGTGTAAGCACCTACCACGAAAGCTATTATTGCCTAGATTTTAGCTCAGCCCAAGAACGGAAGATAGCTCATCTGCGGGGTTATTTTGACAGAATCCTCAGCTATGGCGAAGATACGAACATAAAGTCGGATACAGCTGCTTCGTAGAATCGAAACACTGACGTCTGACGTCGAAAGCTTCGGATTTTTGAACCGTACCGCGGTAAGCAAAAGCTAAAGGCAGCGCATCTTCATGGCTCTCCCAAGTCATAGCTCTCTTCGCAAGAGTTTCAGTCGTCGGCGATTTTTGAGATGTCTTCGAAACGCAGAGGCTTCGAAATCTCCTCACTACCGCCGGATCTTTGATAACGGCGGATAATTCAACTGCATACCTTTTCTTACAGGATCACCCGCTACGAATCTTTTAGGACCTTGCCAACGCAGAAGCTGCATGGAACACGTGCCCAAACCTTCGACATCCAAAGCTGCCGGCCTTCGCAGCCTAGTGAAGAGTTAGCATATGTTCACGTACTGCGTATATGGTCTCATTGACTCTCGACTCTTTCCGTCCTGTTCTAGAGGAGATGAACAAGTAGCTACATGTCGAAATGTCACAGCGACGATGCCTATATGGTCGGAGTACTGCGGCAGCAACGATTCCTGATCAGAATGATACAAGCAAGCCTTACTAGTTCAAATGTTGAAGACAAAGATCGGGAGGCTATAAAGCAGCTAAAGAGATACATTCCGAAACGAGTCTATGCGGTCATGGTGGTAGTATACTTCTACAGGATCTACCGATCGGCAAGCCGGGATAATGGAACTCTAGCAAAGAAAACATGCGAGACAGACAACAACCGTGAATCAAGAGCGGTATGCCCCAACTCAAGCCCACTTACGTTTAAGTTAAGAAAATTGAGCATAGCTAGAGCTTGAAGGCGGGATACATGGCCAGAGCATGGCATTATCAGCAAGGAAATCCAGAAAGGGAATGTAGTAATCAAGTCGTCAGAGAAAAGGCGCGTCCGGCCGGTTTCGGTTTAAGCTAAGAGCTTAAAGAAGATACACGAAGGACCAAAAAAGTAGCTCGAATTTCGCGGAAAGACACACCAGCTAGCAAAATGCTATAGAAAGAGTGGGTATTGCTGGTTTTTGATTGGGCTGAGCGGATTGAGAAGAAAACCATAGCCCGAATGGCACTTGGAGCATGTGAATATCGAAGGAAACTTTAACGAGCAGAGTTTCACAATGTGAGCAGATACAGTTTGTCCCGGACGAGAATGACGGAGCATACTCTTTTGGCATCCCTTAAGAATGTGTACCGCCCAGTAAAGGAAGTGGCAGCCAAAGAGACAAAGACGACTCTAATCCGTGTCAACCTTACCGATCCAATGCTTGCCGCTGAGGAAGAGCTAACGAAGAAAGAGCATCCTATCGAGCTTCCAAACGATCGAATCACCTTTGCTCGTGCTTTTGTTATTGGCGTGGGGTCGGAAGGCACCACAATCTGGATGACTGGCGGAAGTCTTGGCGGGGACAGCATTCATGAATACTGCAAGCAAAGCCGTGACCGGGTGATAACAGATATTGAAGCAAGTCGGCTCGTGTCTGGCAACGAAGAAAGTCTTAGGGAGGAGATCGTCGGAGAAACAGTAGGCTCAGCCGGTTTTGATTCGAGCAAAGCGAATCAGGGGAACATACACCGTCACGGTATGGCAAGTCTGATTTCTCATTGTGGCAATATGCCTTTGACATGGCTATCATAGAGAGCTTAGGTATCAGTTAGTGAAAGTAACTCTTGGAGATACATTGTAAGCTAGAGCAAGCAGCTGTTGACGCTGAATGCTTCTCCTGGAACAATGTCTGGGTCATGTGTCGTCCTCTCAGGAATGGCTGCTTTGATTGAACATCGGTAGCCCATAGCCAATGAAGACTTTCAACAATTTACTCCTGCAGTCTTGTCTTTCGAAGTAGGCGCGGATCGTCCTCCGTAATGTCGGAGCCTCGGTAGTCTGCGGGCAAAAGGGCTTTCCGGCTCGCTTACAACCTCGCCCGCCAGTTCCCTCCTCACACCTTTGCCTTTCCAGCTCCTAACGGTGGGTTTGAGCTCTCAGACTCCTCCTTCCGCCTTGGTCAGGCATAATCTTGTAACCAGTCCTCGCCGATGGCTCCCATTATAGACGAGACAGTAGATGCCCTGCGGGAGCTGGTCCACAAGCTCGAGTCGCGGGTGCAGCAACTGGAAGCAAAGTTGGAACAAGCCGATGGAGCTCCCGCCCGGACAAGCACCCAGTCGGTACGGATGATTTTGATGGGACCTCCTGGGGCAGGTACGCGTGCAAATCGCTCTAGAGTTGTTATGATACACGACTGATACTTTTTGCAGGCAAAGGCACCCAAGCACCGAAAATCAAGGACAAATTCTGTGCTTGTCATCTTGTAAACTCGATGACGGCGTACCCATAAATTCCGTTAGACCAGTAAAAACTGACGTGCACCTCTCAGGCTACTGGGGACATGCTTCGATCACAGGTTGCCAAGAAAACAGCTCTCGGAAGGGAAGCGAAGAAGATCATGGATCAAGGTGGCCTTGTCAGCGACTCTATAATGATTGGCATGATCAAAGCGGAACTCGAGAACAATCCTGAATGCAAGCAGGGGTATGAAAGCCGTCAGGATTACATGATTAAGAGCTGAATATTAGGTCTTTAGCTTCATTCTCGACGGTTTCCCACGGACGGTTGTACAAGCCGAGAAGCTAGACGAGATGCTTAAGAGCAAGCAGCAGAAATTACAGCACACGGTTGAGCTACAGATTGACGATGGTCTTCTTGTCTCTCGCATTACAGGCCGCCTCATCCACCCAGCTTCAGGACGATCTTACCACAAGATCTTCAACCCACCTAGGGCAACAATGACGGACGATATTACTGGTGAACCTTTGATTCAGAGATCGGACGACAACGCTGAGACGCTCAAGAAGCGATTGGCTACCTACCATGAGCAGACCACTCCGGTGGTAGCATATTACCAAAAGACGGGGATCTGGAAGCCAATTGATGCCAGTCAAGAACCAGGTCAGGTATGGAAGAGTTTACTGGGCGTGTTTGAGCATGACAAGTCATCAAGTCAAAGTACGACCGGGAGTCTACTAAGTAGGATTGGGCTGAGAAGCTAGGCTTCACCTCCGCGTTCCTCGATTTGTGGCGGAGCAGGTAAAGGTTACAAGCATCAAGGGCATGCTTTGTTGGATGAATCGACGAAAGAAATGGCAAAAGCTGTGTACTTTGCAGGTGAGCCACGCTCGAAGATTATAATACTTCGAGCGGATCTTGTAAAATACTTGTGCCTTTTTGATAGACCCTTCATATTGTCAGCTTGAGTATCGTCTTTACTATCCCTATGTATCTCTCAACCTTAAAAATCGGTCCGCGTAGCAGCAGCTCTCCCACGGTAATTTCTGTTGTAAAAGCAAGATTCAACTCTAATGTGAATTCATTGACAAGCTGATAGTAGATACTATTGCCTCCTTTGGAGCTTCACTATAACTAAGCACCTCAGTAGGTGTGAGACTACGTCCTGTACACGTCTGGTTCGAAGGGCTGGCTCGAGAGAGACTCCGCAGTCGCGCCTTCCGTTCACTCTTTGACCTCAGACGCGACTCAACACTCACTAGGCTCGTTCATAAATCCTAGCCCAACCCACAAAAACCTCACCACTCTCGGATATTCTTTCATCCATCACCACCTACCTCCCTTTTCTTCCACCATCACCAATTAAGCGACTCACACTACTAAGCGACAATGTAAGTCTAACGCCTTTAGGACAACACCTGTGCTGCCATCCCTTCTTAACAGTCAAAACAATCATTTGTGTCCTCACCTCAACACCTCATGTCATCCTACATCATCTACCTCCATCATCTTCCTTACAACCTCTACATTCCGATCACTCTAATTTCTTCACTTGGCTATCAAAACATTTTGTAGGACAAGCTCACCAGATATCAACAGGTTACAGAACAAATCCAAAGCCGGTTTGAGGAGAGCTGCAGCGGCCGCCGAGCCATCTGTGGCAGTCGCCCGAAGAGTTGCTTTGGAAGACAAGAAAGCTGCGAAAGTTGAAGCATCAACCAACAAGAAAGCTGCTAAAGCTGCAGCATCCGCCAGTAAGAAAGCTACAGCGGCAGACAAGAAAGCTACGAAAGCTGAAGCATCAACCAACAAGAAAGCTGCTGAAGCTGACGCATCCGCCAACAAGAAAGCTGCAGCTGCTGCAAAGAAAGCAGCCAAGAAAGGGGCAGCTTCTACCAACGAACCTTTAGCCACCAGCCACCAAGCCGTATCTTCTAGCAATCAAGCCGCAGCTACGACCAACCAAGCTGCAGATACGATCAACCAAGCTGTAGCTTCCACCAGCCAAGCCGCAGCTACGAACAACCAAGCCGCAGCTACGATCAACCAAGCCGCTGCTACGATCAACCAAGCTGTAGCTTCCACCAGCCAAGCCGCAGCTACGAACAACCAAGCCGCAGCTACGATCAACCAAGCCGCTGCTACGATCAACCAAGCTGTAGCTTCCACCAGCCAAGCCGCAGCTACGAACAACCAAGCCGCAGCTACGATCAACCAAGCTGTAACTTCCACCAACCAAGCTGTAGCTTCCACCAGCCAAGCCGCAGCTACGAACAACCAAGCCGCAGCTACGAACAACCAAGCTGTAACTTCCACCAACCAAGCCGCAGCTACGAGCAACCAAGCTGCCGCCACGATCAACCAAGCTGTAGCTTCCACCAACCAAGTTGTAACTTTCGCCAACCAGCCCGCAGCTCCGCGGCTCATTCCACGCCCCGCCGGTATGACCAAAACTCTGCCATCAGCTTCCGGGCTCCCGGCATGCTGGGTTCAGGATATGGACCGATTTATCTGCCAATGCGAATCACTTATGGGAATTGACACTGCTACTGCGATTCGTGGGTTGAGGAGAAAATTCCCGGAGTTGTCTTATGTAAGTCAAATGTCCTTTCCTCGAAGCATGTGAAAGGTGGAGAGCCGAGCTCTGGTGATCCTGGCACGTAGTCTATGGCCATGACTCACTGAGCTTCATGTCTCTTGGGGCATGAGGTTGCCTGAGGTATCATAGAGTTGTGAGGACCGCTGACGCGTTGGGATTGGCCTCTAGTTGATCCTCAGCGAGCTAGCCATTGAGCGTCGCGTCATGTGTCTTGAGTTGATGGACAATGACTACTTCAAGAAAGGCAATGAAATCACCATTGCACGCTATGAGGCGCGTGGGAACCCGCTGCCTCCTATGAATTTGGAGAAGTATTCTCCGGAGAATATAGCGGCGACTCTGGCCGATGAGGTCAGTTGCTTGAGCTCCTCAATGATGAATGTGTGGCGGCTAATCTAAAGCAGGATGATGATGTTCAGGATGGGGATATTGAGATTGTAGAGTGTGAAGTGGGCATGGCTGGAGTGAAGATTGTTGATGGCGAAGCCGAAGCCGAAGCTGGGCCGAGTACGCGTGGGGAGAGTGAGGAATCGCGTGAGGCATTCAAGGTATGTCCATCTTCTGCGTTGAGGTCTCACATTCTCCATGCACACTTTGTCCAGACACAAATCACCATATAATCACCCATTGCAGCTCTCAGTTCTCCATACATTAACCAGATAACTAATCATCACCACAGGATAACTACCTCCCCACCACCACCGGCACTCCAGGGGCCATGACCCTTGCCACCTCCGTCTCTACCGGCACTTTCGGCCACGAGTACAACCACGACGATCACCCCAACTACAATGCCACCTCTTTCGACAACGCTGAATACAGCGAGAGCCCCAAAGTCTTCTCCCACAAGACTAGGCAATCCTACGACAACGCCAATTATCTCGACTCCGCCAAAGCTGGGCCCGTCACCCCCAAGCATTCCTCCGACACCCGTAGGCACTCTTCCGACAACGCTAACACCTCTCCCGTCACCCCCAACTACAGCTACGGTGGCATGGGCACCTTGGATACGTCCAACCACTCCCTCACTGCCCCTCGTACTCTCACTGGGCCGTATGCAAAGAACACGGCGCGCGATCGTCGTGAAATTGCTCAGGAGAACTCCCTTGCAAGCGAGAGACTTGCGGTTGAAAACGCGTTCGGTACCCTTCCGCGTGAGGCGACTCCGCGTTCTCCTGACAAGTAAGGATGTAGGATATGGTGTCCGTGGTTTGATACCAGCTCTTAGTGGTTGGTATGGCTACGCAGGCGTCGATATTTGTTTTGTGGCTTGTACAGTGCCCGAAAGCTGTACATCTAGGTCTATGGAAATTTGAGTGCTATGCTGGACAGCTTGTGGTAACTATGTGTAGCTACTAGCTGATAGATGAGCAAAAAGTAAATGATTTGAGAATGCGATGTTGCAATGATGTGATAGTATTTCGACTGACAAGTAATATTACTGAGATACCGCCTGGAGTACATAGTTGCCATCCACTATAATCTATTAATTTCCGTCGAGAGCTACGAGGGTAGTCCCCCAAGCAACATCTGCAGGTGACTATGCCTGACGAGTTGAAGCTGTCTTTCTTGAAGCGTGACCAAGACACGCAAGGTTATATCTCATTGAAACGCATCCTTCGAATTGGCCAGTCCTTTCCAACTCTTAAACTCATCTGATCATCACTTGATTTTCTCATGGGTACAGAGTTGGCAGCTAATCACGAATCCAGACCTCCTTTCTTAGGCTCGAAGCCCCAAGCCTGCCTCCTACTCTCGCTCTCTCGCTTCCTCGGCCACCTGTATTACTTCCACATGGTGACATCTTCCTTACCTCGACGGAATATGGGCGTAGGTATTCTGATTCCCCGAGGGCCTATCTCCCACCCCATCATCCACCCCACCCAGCCGCCCACCCCGCCATCTCCTCCCTCCCAACCACCTTCTCCTCCACATACCCACCCATCCTCTCCGCAAGCACACAAGCAAGAAAGTGCTTGCAAACCGGCACCTCCTCCCCTCGCAGCAATCCCCCAAACCTCATCTCATCACCTCCCTTCTCCGCCCCTTCATCCTGCGCAAGACGCGGAGCACTGGAGTTGAAAGCCGCAAACGCAAAAGCCGCACATGTGCAATTCCAGGCTTTTAGACGGACTTCATAGCTCGTGCTCCCCTCCAAGCCCTCATTATTTCCGCGTTTGTAACCGCGCGGGCGCTGCGAGGAGCGCACGTAGTATACCACGTTCGCTTCGGCGGGCTCGTGGTCAAGGACGAAACGGGTGATGAGGCCGCGGTCTAGTAAGTCGAGAGCGGGGAGGAGGTCGGTGGGGAACAGGCAGTGGAGGGTTAGGAGGAGGGGTTTTAGGGATGAGGGGGCGGAGGGGGAGGTTAGAGGGTTGGTGGTTGTAGAGGGTGAGGTGGTGTCTTTGGGTGAGTGGGGAACAGAGGGGAGCTGGGAGAGGATGGATGCGATGAAGGCGCGTTGAGATGGGAGGGAAGTCGAGGTTGAGGTTGGAGGAGGCATTGTGATTGGTGGGGGGGAAGCGACTGGGGTGTCACTACTTTGCCGTTCGTGTTCCTCTTCTTATTTTGTGATTCGCAACTTTTCCCAATGCGTATATTCTAATTGATCCTGCTTCAGGCTCTCCATTGGCTGTGCATCCTGATTCTACCAAGACAGGCCTGAAACTTTATTCTCAATGTACATTCGCCATCTGGAGAAACTACGCACTCCGTACCTCCAAGGCACCATATTTGGCTAGAGAGTACAACGCGCGCACAATGAAATATATATCGAGAATCTATGCGAAGACGCCATTGGAATCTCAGCTGTGACTGGGCGAACAGACGCTCGTTTTGGCTTAGGTGAAACGAATACTATTTGTGAGGCCGCAGATCTGGAAGCTATCCTATCTCAAGATTTGCTAGTCACACGGTTCCATGGCATCGGTAATGGATTTTGATCTCAATTTCTTATCTCAATATACTACTATTCACTATATTTTCAGCTACGCGGTGTAACAGGCGGCTCCTGGCCAAAACATTACCCTTGCTCCCTGCTTGTGGACTGAGATATTACCAGCTTTCCATGTCAGGAATTGCTACTGCTCTGGAACCACGCCACACAATGTACTCAAAAATTTTATACAGGCGTGTGGTATTGTTTTAGCACCTCATTGGTCAAGATATTCTCTCAGCCAACCGCCTGGGTGGTAAATCCTTCTTTATTTTTGCGTATATAGTTTGGTTCTGTGCAGCCCTCTTTTTATATCTCAGTGTTCTTCTCTGAATAAATGATGCCAGCGTTCAACTGAACTGTGACCACTTACCGGTGAAGTTTAGCTAAACTCTGTTCAAACTTTACTGTTTGTTGCACTTTTAGCCTGCCTCTCGATCGCCATGCTGTTCTTCAGTCTGTCCGTCTTCCGGCTCATGGTGCTCTTTGCAACGTTCCTTTCTGTGGCCTACTCATCGCCAACCATTCGGACCCGCTGCTTCATCTTCGGATGCGATGACCCAAGTCCGCATGATACACACAACGGCGTTTCAGAGTCCACATTGGGAGAATTTGCTCTCTTCTCGCAATACGCAGCTGCAGCCTACTGCGAGGAAAATAACAACTCTTCTGGAACTAAGATTACTTGTGCTACAAAAAATTGCCCTGATGTCGAAGCTGCCAATGTCACCTCACACAACGAATTCGAAAACTCTCCCATTGCTGACACTACTGGATTCATTGCTATAGACTACACAAGAAAAATCGTCGTTCTGACCTTTCGTGGCTCCGTTTCCGGCGCAAACTGGCAAGAAAATCTCAAGGCTTCAAGAGTTCATACGGATATCTGCCATAAGTGTCACGTTCACAAGGGTTTCTGGCAAGCCTGGGTCGAGGCACGGCCACCGGTCTTAGGTGCTGTCAAAACTGTCATGGATTTATACGCGAACTACCGTTTCGTTGTCACTGGTCACTCCCTTGGTGGCGCCCTCGCCACACTCGCCGCGGGCGATATCCGTAAGATATCTACTAAATTTGCCGACATAACCGAACTTTATACCTATGGCTCCCCTCGCATTGGCAATATCCGTACGGTTGACTTCCTGACCAAGCAGTCAAGTTTATCACACCGTATAACGGCCGTCGACGATCCCGTGCCACGTGTGCCCTGGCACAGAGCGGGTTACTTTCATGTCTCGCCCGAATTTTGGGTTCATACTAATCCCCAGTGTCCAACTACCACAGATATCATGGTTGTAACGGGGTATTACAACAAAGCAGGCAATTCGGGAGCCAATAAAGGCCACACAAAATATAACATGGAGGCTCATAGGCATTATTTCGGAAATATAACGCAATGTAGGCCTGACAAGGATATTTCGGGCTCTAAATCCCGGCGGTCTTTCTAATTTGGGTTGTGAGGCAGACAGAACCTTACGTGTAAGACATTATGGAAAGCTTTAGCGAGTATCGGGACGATTGATCTTGGGATCAGTAGATGGCACTTTCGAACATTGCCGGGGTTGAATGGGGCGAGTTCTCGGGCCTCGTTGCTGTCTTCACGGAAAATCGATCGAACGAGCGATATCTCACTTCATACTCAAAAGATGAGCTTTCACCAAATGTCGTCAAAATTCGTTCTGACACGGCTCAACACAGTCGCAACAGAGAATTTTAGTACAGACTTTTGAGACATATCTTGATACAAGACCAAGGTTCCCCAAGGCTCAAGTTCCGTGAACGGCCTATCTGATTTCTTAGACATCTCACTTCTCTCGCGGTGGACGGACTCAATCGAGAACGCTCCTTCGCATGGTCGCCAAGGCGAATGTCGAAGCAGGCCCCAGAGGGGAGGAGGGAAAGCTTCTGGGTAGACAGGCCGACACTGGGGATCAACCACTACTTAGCAAACAGGATGTCAAACAGAAGTGGGACTGCAGCAGATTCCTCAAGCTACGAGCTGGACGCATTACTGCTCACGCTGGAGATACCGCATCGGATGCCTTGCTGTAGACAGCTAATCATACCACCCACCTTTTGCCCTACGAAGATCTAAAAACTCTTAGTCCGCTATAGGCAGAGGGTTTCGGTAAATGCTTCGTTACCAAATGCTTTCCACTTCTAATCACTATCTCCGGATCGAAGACATGACTGACTATCCATATGAGATCCTGCGCGATTTTGTTCATCAACGACATGTGCAATCCACAGCAAGTAAGGCAAGACGAAGGATTGCGCTAGCTCGTTCTGGCGGCTCGCGACGCCCAATTCAGACTCTTCACAGAAAGGAGCAAAAATCCCGAAAGGACCAAGCGCCAAGGTGCAGACAGCAAAGACCGGATGCTGCACAACGCATTGTAGACTGAGAAGTCAAAAAGACGACCCATTCCGAGTCCTCTCGGACAATGTTATGGCCCTCATACCTCTTGAACTATTGCCGGATGAGGTCTCTTCTCCTTCTTCTCTGATAAGGCTAATTCATATATTGATGAATTGGGGTTCACTTTAGAAATGGGAACAGTTATAGAACATAATCACCACGATTCACTTTATACTTATTTACCATTCAATTAGATATAATATCTTCAATTGCTGCTTACCATTCTACGCTTGCTGCTCAATCATTACCATCTGAGACTGCATACATATCATATACTATTATAAATAAAGTTTAGTATCGTTCATAACTTTTGTAATTAAAGAAAATCAGAAAGATACGCCTTTCAACAGAGACTTTGAACACGAACTCCATCGCTGACCGTGGTTTTGGGAGCCGCCCTGGTATTGAACCCTAATGCGGAAGGTTTGACTTATTGGGTGTCTTTTAAGGTCAAAGATTGTTTTATGTCTACGATGAATGATTTAGAAAACCTCATTCTCGCTGGAGGGCCTGCCTGAGACAAGGAAGACCAAAGACTCGCGGCCGCCTTGCTACAGGGTGACTGTTGGAATATGCTATACATACCTGAATAGAGTTGTTGCAAAGTGTGTTCATATTTTGGCCGATTCGTAAACTAACAGTGGCTAGGCTACTGGGACGCTTGAATGGTATGTCACCTTCGCCATAGGACTGCTCTAATCTTTTTCCTTGTCAGTCTCGACAAATGTCTTGTCCACGCGATTCTATTAAAAAACCTCGCAAAGACCGTACGTTCTCCAAGGGTGGTGGCAGTGCTGAAGAAAGCGACCAGAGTGATTATGAGAAGCATGGAGACGCCAATGGGAACGAAGACGGTGCGGGAACTGGCAGGAGTCCTGCCGAGGGCGTCAGTGAGAATACCAGCATCACAATATCGAAAAGGTGGAGCCAGTCCCGCTTATAAGGTCACCACGCTAGATTTGAAGATGAGTCCTGTGCAGAAATGGATGGAGAGATGGCAGACTCTGCGGAAGAGGGGGCCGATTTCGAGGATATTGATGAAGAGGCTTACATGAGGCTTCAAAGCCACTTTCCCAATGCCAACTGGGAAAGTCAAAGCCAAGGACAGCACAGGAACTGGACTAAGCAGTAAGAAACGATACCAATAGTTGAAAGGCTTTACTAATTCGTACAGCCCCGTCAAAAAAACGCAAAGCCGCGGAAATGGAAGATGACGACCCCGAAAGTATCCCACACCTCTTCAAGGTCCTGTCGGACCAGTACGGCCTTCTCGCAAGCCAGGCACAGGTCAACGCAGTCACTTTCCGAACCATGGAGAGCCTGTACTCAAGCCTCGAATATGCCTTCGAATCTAAGGAAGAAGAGTAAGGGTCTGTACAAAGTTGTACGGATGACTGCGGGGCCGTTTAGATGAATATGGAATGTTGCACATCTGTGCAGGTGGGAACCATCTGTGGCTTGTCTGCGCAGATGGTTGCGTCTATGTGCAGGTGGTTGCGTCTTTGTGCAAGAGAATGTGGCAGATTTCCAATCAATACAGGCGTACGACCTTCGTCTTGTACTGTACTTACCAACGACTCTCAACTTCGAACATGCAAAGGATCACCAAATCCAGACACAGTCTTCATCATAAATAATCATCTGCTAACATATAAGCCTGACAGATAAGAAACTCCACGGCAAGTTTAAGAACACTGGCATACGAACTTCTACTATTCAGCAATATTCTGCGATAAAACCAGGGGGAGAGAAAGTGGTAGTCCTGGTCCACGTGCTTGTCGCTGCTCGTCCCAGGACATTCTCAAGTGCGAATTTCAAGCTGAACTCTCAATACAGTTCAAGATATTATCAGCCATGTATAAAGTGCGCTTACAAATGAGGTTAATCAATAATAAAAAGTAGGGAGCGTCAAATCACGAAAGATATCTGCAATCCTCAGTACTTTTGTTATAGATGACTGCTCAAGACTGCATACAGCCGACAGTGACTACAGTGATACACCAAAAAACCGTACGCAATAGGTAGTAAAGCGAAGCTTGAGCATTACGACAAACCAATACACCGCTTTGGAGAACAAGGCACATGCAGCACTGCAATAGGAAGACCGTCTGTAGAGAAAGCTCAACGTTACGGACGCTCAGCAGCAAGTCAAGGTGATCGCAGAAGCATTGGTCGCGGACAGAATGTACGGCTGGGAAACGGAACCAGAAGCGGAGCAGGAAATGCAACCGACAGACACCTCACCACGCTTGCCGCCGAGGCCGTCGAGTGTCTAAGGAGGAACGTGATGCTGGGCGACAACTCCAAGGCCACGCACACCGTTTGCAGGTAGGAGCACATTGAATACAATACTAACTACCAGGAATTGACGAAGGAAGAAGTCGAAAACGCGATCACGCCTCCTTTGCAGGCAGTCTCGCCCACAGCGTAGGCGGCCGCCTAGTCCGTTCCTCGACCGCGTATATTCGGTCGATGCCAGTCCAACGATCAACAGGCGAGACCACATCTCTCTTCCTCGACCGCAGTTGTGACATAGTGAAGCCGGACACAAAGGGCGCTTACGCGGCCTTTGAAGCTCATATGGAATCTGCTAACCTCGAAAGATACGTGGAATACCACGACAAAACAGCACCTCTGCGACCGCGTGACAAGCACGGTGTGAACATGCGTCGTACAGCCTATATCAAAGAAAAATCACCTAAAAACAGAATGAGAATGATAGTAAGTGAAAGTAGAAGTCCTTCGGCTTACCTCTGTAGCTAATATTCAACGTTTATTCAATGATTTTAAACGTTCAACGTCAGTTAAGGGGGGAGGAGCAAAGGACTGTTCAGAATGTAATCGATGCACATTGACTGGCAATGTGACGGACAGGCATTAGAGCGGTAATGTGAATCTGAGTGGAATACCATATCGGCGCATTAAACCCCATACACGGCAAGGCATGGATAGTGAGCATCAATGCGGTTCGGCCAGAAACGCTATGTCAGGCCCTCAAAGCCTAGTAGTGAGACCTTCTACAAGCCACCGACCGAGTTCTCTAGGACCTTACAGGACTCAGGCAGCAGGAGTACTTCCATTTCCTTTTTTTATACCCTCCACGACTGTTACCCCTGTGTGGTTGGCAATCTCGCTTAGCCCTATAGGGCGCGGGAGTCAGAGTTTACACCTCCTTCCTCCCTTCGTAGTTCCTACTTTCTAAAGTAGTTCAATCAATATATACACATGCACATACTCCTCCTGACCCTCATAAACCAACATAATTTCTGGGATAGAATACCGTTTTGGGAGCTTTAGGTGGGTCGGTGAGCCTTGCTTCCTTGGGCAGCACCAAGGGCTTCTTCCCGCAGTTTATCTGCTTCGCGAATTGGTAGAAGTTGGCTTTTATTATACCACACTAATTCTTCAAATCTCGAAGAACAAACTTCATTCAATTATGTTTCCTGCATTATAGAAGGTACAGATGGAACCTGAATAGATGCAGCGAGAACAGGATCAGGCAGAGAAAAAGGCCAATCTTCTCGGACAAATGGAACAGACGGAAACATACGGTCTCTACTGCGAGGGAGCAGGGAAGCCAACCCTTAGGAAATATATACTTTCGCTCCTGGGGCAGTATGGCTAGCCGCCATGGAGGGTGAGGTGATTAAGTGAAAGGGGGGCTGTAGAATCGCTACTGGCAGGAAGAGCTGAATGTCTTGAGTACAAGACTCGGCAATTCCATCATATTTTCTGCAGCCCAGAATGAAGAAGAGGTTCGGGGAATATCGATTACATGACTGTTTACTCTTTCACACTGTGATCTTCAAGCGACATCATCTCTGTAAATTAGAAAGACACAACCCGACTAGAAAGCTGACGCTTCTGAACTGGACCATTTCGACGAGCTCTTGTATGGCAACAACGCTTTACGTTGACTGACTTTTTCGGCGAACACATCGACAACGTTCCTTCGAAGGCTGAATATAGCCCCAGTGAGAGAAAGGCACAAATTACGAACGTAGCGGAACAGTTGCACTGAGCAATCTGAACACTGTTTTGGGAAGCAAAGGGGATGAAGAAAGACTTGAAGGACGCACAAGAGGAAAGGAGTGGTTGGGAAGAAAACAGAGCTTCAAACTCTTAGGATTACAATGAGCGTCTTTCGGATGAGCATATTAAAGCTGAAGTATAAGCTCTGTAATTTTTCGGTGTTCGTACCTTCCGATCAGGTACTGTAAACACAACGCGTGAAGGCCCTTCCAGCACAATCCTCTGACTTGACCTTCGCCATCTCAAAGCAACTTTTCGCGCATCACTCATAATCTTTAACTGCAGTCTATGAAAACATGAAGCAACTCAATCTCCGAATTCTTTCGAAGTCTATTGCCTCAGCTTCGCATGAAATATCACGACTTTCTAGTCTTTCAACTTTGAATCAGAACAGAACTCTTATCATGAAAGTTGAAGAACTGAAAATCACGATTCAAGAAATGCTGACGAAAATGAGACAAGACTACAATTTTTTCTAATAACGTCAACAACTTCGCTAGACTTTGCAATTCAATCATCACGAATTCAGAAACTTCATTTCAGTCTCTAAGAACTCGAAAGAATGAGCAGATTGCTCAATTTTCAAAAAATGACGAAGCATTGTCTGAACTCTTCAGTGAGAGATACGAATTCATTTTCTGAACGCAATCACGCTAATATAAGCCAGACGTTGATCTCTTCAACCTTCTTCGAGTATATGACTTACTCATCAACGGTGATATCACGGCTAGAAGTAGAAGATTCGGGAATTTCATTGGGATCGTGGCGAAGGTCTAAAGCTTGGTGGTTTACGGCTTTGAAGGTTACGACGGCTGGGATGTCTACTTTTGGAGGTCAAGACACCATAAGATAGATTTTATCTGTTATCTATTAACTTACGAGCACGTTCTTGAACAGACAGAAAAAAATAACGCAAGAATGACCAAGAGAGAATTGAATGATCTCTTTTTCGCAGCACTTGACTATCCCGAGATCAGAAACAAAGATGAAACGCCCCGGAAGAACTGGAATGAATTAGACCTACAGTCTACTCAATTTCTCAATCACGAGAGTCACCAACGATGTACACATTTACAGCTTTGCAAAGCATCAAAGGTCAAACAAATTTTCAAAAAGCGGCTTCAAAAGCACTAATACCGGTTCGTACCAAAAACGTGAAGAAGTTTCTAATAATTCTTGAACCTAAACATTTGAATATTTTGTCCGGCATGTAGTACAAGATTGTTGAAGAATGATTAAACTTCACTGACGATTCAGTGCTGCAAGAAAAAATTATCTTAGTTCATGAAAAGATTAAGATGACTCTGCTGTCTTTGACCAAACAGCTACACTTTATACAACGAGCTGTGGAAGAAGGACGATTATTTGATCAACGAGGCCGAATTTCCGGATGATAGTTTAGCGCTTCAACAATTCTGGGTATGGGAATTGATCCCTCTCAATGTATCAATTCGTTCTTCATCCATGCTACAGCACCGACTTTGGCGTAACGAGGAGTTCTTTACCAGCGGAAGTTGGCCAGCAGACGGACCTGATGTCGCTTTTGGTCGAAGAGAATGGGACAGAATTGTACAGATACGTCGTTAGTGTGGGGAAACTAATTTGGAAACTAGGTACATTTGCCATCAATTTGATTTTCCTGCATCTACGATATTCAAGGGAGGTTTCACAAACTACCGAATATGACATGGATTTGGCTGATGCATGGAAACTATCTATCTCCAACCTACTTTTCAAATAGAATCCTCAACGTATGATTTAAACGCTACAATTCTTCTTATCGCGATCTTCACCGGTCTTCAGCGTATTCAGAAAAATTTTCTCCACATTCATCAAACAAAATTCCATCGAAAAGCCTCAAAGATATCATTGCCGCCATCGTACCTAAGGACCCCAAGCCAGGTTCTACATCAGAGCCAGAGGTAGAGAGGCAGGCCCTAGCACCTTATGAATATTTTCCTCGAGCACTTGAAAATTATATCAACTTTTCAACAGAGCAGATCAAGCATCCCAGTCCAAAGCAAAAGAGCACAAAAGGATTGTTGTTGCAATCCTTACAATGTATCTATAACGGCGTTTCAGCACTGTGGTTCCATCGGGGGTGGCAAGAAGGCGAGCGAAGAAGACGCTGGGTCTGCGTTTCTCTCACTGGCTGCTTACTTAGTTGGTGCTCTAGAATAACCTGCTAGGTACATATCTCGTTAGTACTTCCCGCATCACAAGCAATATAAACACTCAATGCTCCTCCCACCACGGCGTACATCTTTTGAAAGACCTACCCTGTACAGACCTTATTACCCACAGGGTGCGCATAGCTGAAGGGACTAAACCAGCTTCGAACCTAGCTCAAAAAAGATGGCCAGTTCATTCGGAATGGTGGTTACGAAAGATAATTCAGGACGGCATTGACGGTGGCATATATGAACTTACAGAACCAGCCAACGGTCGTTTGTCTCGTTGGAACGCAAGAGCAGTCATAGTAGACAAAGTCGCGAGTCCTACGCCTGAGGATGAACCAAGGATCACCTTCGATTATTCCAGGGTAACGGAGGACCTACCTGGCACGTTTATGTATATGATTGAATTATAGTAGGAAGCTAGGAAGGTGGGAAGGAGGTGAAAACTCTGGACCTCGTAGCGCCAGCCCTATAGGGCTCGGAGCGGAGATTACTGACCACAGGGGTAGCAGTACTGTTCCCTATTTCCAACAAGGGGTGTGCATAGCGGGAAGGAAAGATACTTTACAAAGGTGGGTTTAAGAGGCTCGGAAAAGATAGCAACCATACCTTGCAAAACAATGTCTAAGTATATTACTCCCCTTCTACAACGATATAGACCGTCAACACCACTCCTTTCTAGACACGTAAAAATACAAAGCCATCCACCCACGACCTTCGCAAGAGTACCTCTAATAACCGTACAAGGACCCCTCCGCCTACACCTTCCTAGTGTAGTTAGCAAAAGCGACCCCTTCACTCCCTCTTCATCTCGCGCTTGATCTCGTGCCTGAAACCCCCAACATCTTCCTCCTCATCGTCGTCGTCGTCGTCATCGTCGTCATCCTCCTCCTCTTCTTCTTCCTCCTCCTCCTCCTCCTCCTCCTCCTCCTCATCCTCATACCCCATCCTCCCACCCCCAAACCCCGCAAAGGCCGGCACGCTCCCCACCATTTCCGCCAGACTCGGCAGTCCCGCTTGCCCGCCCAAGCTGTCTCCGTGTCTTCGTCTGGGCCTCCTCCCATGTCTCCCCATCGGCGCCAACCCGCCTCCGGCTTCCAGGCCGCCATACTCGAGCTCGCGTTCTAGGTCTGTGTCCACGTCGGCGGCTAGCCTGCCAGCGCTGCTCGGGCCGGCAGCGGGATTTTTGCTGAAAGGGCGCACGCCGGCTCGGCGGGCCATTTCTACCTCGCCAATCTGCCAGTGCATGGCTTCGACGGTGCGCCACGGGACTTCGAGCTCTTTGGCTATGCCGCCCCAGAGGTCCGATTTAAGGCTGTGGGAGGGAGGGTGAGTTTGGGTTTTGATAGGATGATTCTATTGATATGGGGCAGTAGGATGCGACTGAAAATAACAGAAGGGAGAACAATAAATGCAAGGCGGCTTCTGGGAAGGATAGACACATACCGCTCATACAATCGCGCCAGCTTATCCTTCTTCTCATCCGTCCAGGCGGTGTCTTTCTCTACGTAGTTTTGATAGCGCAGGCGGCAGCTGGTATTACTACGGCCAGGGATTTGTTTGGAAATGTCGCCCCATTTCACATTTGCGCCGCGGAGGGAAACAAGGAGGGCGTTTTCTCGGGCGGTCCATTTCTTTTGCCTTTTCTGATCAGGAGAGACCAAGGGGTCAGGGTTGATCGGGGGTCCACGTTTGCTGGACGCTCCTGAAGCTGGTTGGCGGCCACCCAAAGGCGCCGTTTGAATTTGGCTGTAGCCTTGAGGCGGTGCAGTGGATGTGGAGTAGTGAGATGCGGACGATGTAGAAGGGGAGGCCACTATAGGGAACTGTACGGTGGAAGATGGAACAGAGGTGGAGCGCGAGAAAGGCGGAGGTCGGGTTGTTGGAGTCGGATTTTGACGGGGAGGAGAAGGGTTGGACGTGAGGAGAGACCCGATGTCCAGTTTGGCGGTTGAGATGACAAGGGGTGCGTGGAGCATGTGGGCGATAGTTGCGGGAGGGTGTTAGGTAATGGATCGGGAAGGATGATGTTCTGGAACAAGGTAGCTAAACCCGGAGAATTTGCCGGACGCTGAAGCCTAGATTTCGAGAAGGTAGTCTGGAAATCTCGCTACTGGGAAGCGAAGGTTCCACGATGTCAAAGACCACGCTTTCGGAAACAGTTGTATAGAGACAGTACAGTACGGTGAAAGACCTAAGGAAGGGGTTGTACAATGCTCTATAAAGAGCAAGGAGAAAAGTCGGTCTAACCATGCCTTGATTTGGCGAGGAGCAGCAGAGCCACTTGCGAACTTGGGCGAAAAGGGAGGCGGAGCTGTAGCCAATGGTATTCGCGAGAAGCTCCTGACATCTGGCATTGGTCAGACCATCACAGAAACCTGACCCATGATTTGGAAGTAATCAAAATATGAAAATGCTCAGTGTGTGCCTACGGAAATGCACTGCTAGAAGTGAGTTGTATGATATGGCGATGGAGCTGCTTTGACAAGGATTAGTCGTATGCAGATAGCAAGCATAGACCCAGTTCAGCTAGTGCAACAGTATCAGGAAAGGGGCGACATATGTCAGGTTGCGTCAGAAGAGTTCGCAGCGGGATGCAGACCTGGGCAGCATTGAGGAAGAAGCTATGGTACCTTGGGCAAGCCCGGTTTTATGATATTAGTGTCGTTGCCCTGAAGATGCTGCTGCAAGCGAGAACGAGGCGAATCCGGGGAGTGTGCCGAAAATAGCAAGGCGTTCGGACGAGACAGGACGAACAAATGTGACGGAATATGAGATGCTGGAGAGCTTTAGTGGTTAAGGCGAATTCGGAAGATCCCCATTGGTGGTAGGCTATAGTTTGCGCTTAATTGTGGTGAGAAGACAGATACCTGTCATCTTATAGGCCATGCATCGGGAACAGGTACCGTGTGACACGAACCATGATCTCCAACTTAAACGATCGCTTCGACCTCCAGAGCCCGGTGTTTCTGGACAAGACTCTCAACGCCTTGCGGCCTGAAGAATGTTATAGCACCACGCACCAACTCATTACGATGAAGTGTCAATCGCATCATCCGGGTCTTTGATCATTGAGCGGTGAGCACACGATCTAGTGACGCGAAACAAGATAAACATCCTTGGAGAAAGTGTGGAGCCATTGCAGAGGCTGGCTTGCAACGCGTAATGTCTGATGGTTACGCAGGTGCTGCTTCTTACAAGGGATCTTAGGAAGTCGATTCGAGAGAAGGAGGACCAACAGATCCCTGCCTGGCAGGACAGATCCAGATGACCCGTTCCGTTTGTATTCGGGCAGGTAACCGTTTGGCCAAGGGTGTGTTTAGGTAGAAAACGCTCCTCTCAACCTGTGAGGCGGTGTAGCACACACTATTGTTCTGCTCCCTCATTGTTGGCATTGTCCACCAAGGTGCAGCTCGAAATAGGAAGATGGTTGTCCCAATGCGCTGGCGCCCGAGCCGCGCCAGGATGAGCAGGGAGCTGTGCAGCATCGTCTGGAGTCCTACATGCCTCAAGAATGACCTGAGAGGCTGAGACTGAATGTGAGCATGCAGTATATCATATCACAAAAGATCTGAACCAAAAATTCCTTCGAACGCAGGCTACAGTTGTCACACAGGATCCCCCAATCTGGTTCAACGTCCTTGGATCATATGCAGCATCATGGAGAAGTGCGGTCGGACCAATGAGCGGTCATTGCCTCGCTTAATCTGCCAAGGCCCCGACGGTCATCATGGGTCGAACCCTAAAGTTGCCTTCACAACAACGCATCGACACAGCGGTGCAGGAGGAGGAAGAAACACGCCTTGGGCTACTTGGGAAGGATCGATCCTGGTCTCGGACTTGACGACCATACCTCATCACTGCGCATCATACATACTTGGGAAGCTCAGGAGAAGCCTCCGGAAACCACCGTTATAGCTTTATCATCGTCTCCCAAAAACACACAATCCTCTCAAGTACGCCATCATGGCCCAAACCCTCACTACCAGCCGTGACATTCCCCTCATCATCATCTCTACCGCTTCTTCCTCAGAACGTCGCATCACACCCTCTTGGACAATCGCCCACTTGAAAACGAAGCTAGAGCCTATAACTGGGATCCCGCCATCTTCTCAAAAACTCACTCTTCGATTGCCGGAGCAACACCAAGAGATTGCGATTGACGCGCAAGATGAGGAGACTACGCAGATTGGAGGGTGGCCCCTGGTAGCTTATGCAGAGATTCATGTATGTTCATCGTTGATCTTGTTATGATATGAACTTTTGGCCCTGCATGAACACTCATCTCCCACGGAGCCACGTTTGTTTCGGAGAATTCTCCCTCTGTACGTGGCGATTTATGACTCCATTCTTAATCCTTCGCAGTTCCATGTTTCAGAGCGGACTTGGTTCCGGCACTATCTCACATTGCTCTGTTCCCTGCAGCCTTAATATCAGATACTTCCTACTATATTGCCCTCCCCCCAACAACCTTGCGATTTGTCATCTAGCTCAGGCATGTCCTGTGAGAAACAAATCGAACAGCTCGGGGATGTCAATCACTAGTTGCTGCCTAGTAACAATAATTATCCTGCTCTACCGATAACCTTGCAGACTTTGTCCTGAGTCCACGAACCTCTATATGACAGCATCGTGGTGCTAACGGGCTTCTTTTTCTATAGGCGTAGCGGTTTGCTCGTCCAATTGCTCTACAATCTCTCCCCTAGCTACGAAGTCTTTTAATTTGCAACTTCTTGAACTCATCGTATCAATTCCTGACTTGAATCTACTTTCCAAGCCTCCACGTGTCTCTCGAATCTTTCCAATCATTTTTCACTATCCCTTGACCTCCCATATCTCTCTTTTCACTCATCTCTTCCACACCCTCGCCAACCCCCACCCAGCACCCCCCGCCTCACTCCACTAACGCTCCTCTCACAGGTCACATCCACTAACCCCCACCCCCCCACTCTCCCCCCACTCTCCTCCGTCCCCAAATACGAAATGCCGACTTCCACCTACGAGACCCTCCCCTCCAGTGTTCTTGCTTTTAAAAAATCCCACAAACTCGGCCGTTTCGATCCTTCGGCGCCAGAGATCCAGGCCCAGAAAGTCAAGGACGCGTGGCGGGAGGTTGAGGAGAGGAGTAAGTTTTTTTTTTAGGTTCTTTTGTACTACTTGGGACCTGGCCGTGGTTTTAGGACGGTCATAATCCCTTTTTAAACTCACACAAGCCGCCCTCTCGACCGCCTAATATACTAACTCCACTCCGTCAGCCATGAGCCCAGGGTCCCGCTGCCGCCTCGGCGCCTCTTCCACCCGCCGTGGCACGGTCCGCTACGTCGGCCCCATCCCCGAGCTCCCCGGCCTACCCGAGCTCCCCTGGATCGGCATCGAGCTCGACGAGCCCATGGGCAAGAACGACGGCCGCGTCGGAGGGGCTGGGAAGAGGTATTTCGAGTGTGGGAGGAACCAAGGGGTTTTTGTGAGGGCGGATAAGGTGGAGGTAGGGGAATTTGGGGTATTGGGGATGGATGAGGACGTGGATGAGGAGATGGAGGAAATTTAGAGCGAAGGGGGTGGATGATGTTAAGCGCACGGAGTTGGTATTGTTATGTTAGGCAGGTATGTGTCCCGTATGCCCAAGTAGTCGTGCAAAGGGGAACGCCGGCAAGAATTGCCGGCGCACATATGGGCGGTGCAAAGGTGACACATTCGCTTTGTCAGTAGTACGTCTTGGGTTTTTGTTGATGTTGGCCCGCCGGACGTGGTATTACGAGTCTGGAAAGGTCACGTGGTCCAGTAACACTGGTGTGATTCGAATGCGAAACATGTTTTTAATTACTTTATGGGGGCGACGAGTCGTTAAGGACACGACTCGGTGGCAAATCCCTACTAGTGGCCTACAGTACTAGCTAAAAATACACACTGGTGAAGGGTCTGCCAAACCTGAACCTCTAGTACGGACTCTCGGACCATTACATTTCTCTTTGACGGGCCAGTGACTTCATATGTATTTTTACTGTAAGAAGGAATCCAACTGGACAGCATCTGGCCTGCATTCAAAGAGACCTCATCGTCATCCTCGGCTGGTGTTGCAACTACAGTCTCTTGAGAGACATCGTCTGCTGCCAATTCATCTTCATCAGGTTCGATATCTTCAGCCGCTCAAGGTTCTGATCTTCCTCTGGGTCATCCGAAGCTTATAAAGGTTTTGAACCGTAATCTGATGGGCTTGGAATATCCAATGCTTCAAATGGGTCAAATGTATACTTGATACTGGGCGCCTGTTGTCGACCGGATCTTCGTACAAGAGTTAGGTCAGTCATCGGAGCGTCTTGACTGATGTACAGTCACGCATGATGTGGTGTTGTTACCATTTCATCAATTGCCTGGACTGTGGTACGGTGTTGAGTCGAGAGTAAGAATGTCCGAAGCTTTCAACACATTGTTATCAATCAATGTAAAGTGTTACAAATAACCGTTGGTCTTATTGGCTCTTTTTACGATCGGAACTAGATCAGGGGAATGTCAAGTACTTCAATGGCGAGGTATTTTCTTTCCTCTTACGTGGTCGCGCTTGAAGAGGCATGTAGACACTGGTTTTTTGAAGTTTTGGCTAAACGTGGGGGTTTCCTGGAGCAATGACGACGGAAGGGCTTCAACCGTTGTCGAGAAACGCACGCTCAAGACATGTACAAGCGCTCATAGGAGGTCCGATACAGACGAGGAATGGTTTGGATTGAGAAAGTTTTCCGCAGGACGGTCACTTGATAGTGTAGACCAAGAAAAGCTAACTATAGATTGCTCTGATCAAGAACGCATCCTGCGCCTGGAAATCGCAGCTGAGGGACGCTGACATAAGACCTCGCGTAGTCGAGGATGATCGGGCGAGACATCTATATGATGGACTCTTACGTGCCTGAGATGATTATTTAGGTAACATCAACTTAACTCAATAATTTCTACAGAGCTCTGAAGGTTATCTGGTCGAGGATAGTTGTGCTCAGGGTCTGGGCAGAATGGACACACATAGCCGGGCAACCGATGCACCAAACCATGTCTGATCATCTCGTTCTTCCTCTTGAAGACTTTACCCCTCCACTTCGAGGGCAGCTCTCAACTGGGCAGTAGTGTGAACAATACTGGAAATGTACGTTCGCATGAGAGCTAAGGAAAGGAGTCAGATCATGCTTGAATGCTTCCGGTCCTAGTTGCTTTGTTGATCACTTACTTGAGCAGATATTGGGTTTGAAAAGTTTCGGAACATCCTTCATGCTTACATGAGAAGAGGTCAGCGCCCGAATGCCCCAAGCTTGGAAGCACAGGCTCAGGAATTGGTGTCCCGGGCTCTGGGCTTAATCTCACTGAACCTGCATTTGGTACCCCAGACTCTGCTGGACTTGATCCTATAGGATAGGCACTCGATACTCCAGGCTCTACAACCAATGAGGCCGATATTTGAGCCTTGCCGGCTTTCTTCTCTTCGTAGGCATCTATGGTCTTCTGCTCGTCCAGACAAGCTGCCCTTACTGCTTGGGGACGTTTGAGGATAGCCTGTTTCGCTAGTTCGCGCCGAAAAATCTCTCGAGCGTCGTGTTCGTCATGAGAATGTTCGCTGGACTCCTGTGTACCAGAAACTCCGCGTTCTCCCTTTGAGTTAAGCCATCGCGAGGCACTCCTTTTGGCAGGGGTTTTGATGTGGGGCTCTCTTCCTCATCCTCCCTCGGACCTAAAAATCCACTAGTTAGCTCTATATTCGGTATGCGGAAGTGGAGACTTGAAATACAGCGCCATACAGCGCCATGCAAAACCGCGACAAAATCGACTCTATTGTATTGAGCCACACGATAGCATTTACACCGGACGTGCCATCGCCGTCTTCTACAAAGAATGCTTCTGGATAAGTCTTGAAGGCGTCTGTCTCGTTCAGTACGTCTCCACTAAGGAGAAGATCAGAAATGAGATCTTTGATCACATAGAATGTAATGAAAAATTGGGGACCTTGGGAGTGGCCAATAACGATTGATAAATCTACTTTGCCTTCCAGATGCCCAATGGTACCATCGGCGAACTGAACTCTAGACTCTGCCGTATTGACTTGTCGAACTCTAAAGTTTCTCTTCGCCGCATATTCGGATGATATGAGGTCTACCTCTGACCCAGTATCCGCCGTCGCAAGCATTCGCTGCGACTCTGTGATGCAAATCAGACTGCGTTTCGGATTGTTTAGACTGCAGAGCTGTAAGGGCCCATCCCTTGGGGTGTTACGTAGCTGAAGACGATGCCGATTTTTTGAGAGTGTCTCTGTCTGATCTAAAAAAGCCATTCCCATTATAATGGGGGCTATGAGGAACTTGAAGACGTAAAAAAAACATGTGACCTGGACTGTAGGTTCTTTTGCAAAGGTACATGCAACCAATATTCGTCCAAGGACTTTGAATACCTTTCCATTTGCTATCCGAAAGCCTTTTTGGTGTTCTGGGCTCGTGTCAATGTCCAAGTCAAGCTCTGACACTAGATCAGCTACTATGATGTTTTCTTCCGAGCCAGAGTCCGGACGAAAGTTCAACACCATATTCTGTATTGTCATAGGTGATTCCATTCTCATTCGTTTGGGGCCAAAGCCTTGACGCTCATCAGAAGGAGCCGCAATGTCAGGAATATCGTGACTTGGCTCAGGAGTAATGGGGAGATCAGTCCCAGGGTTCATCGGGTACCCTAAGACCTTCTGGGCCAGATCCCTGTCTATGAATAGGTAAGAGAAGAGAATCTAGCCATGCACGCTACCCACTTGAAAATGCCAGCCAAGTGAAAGTTGAGGAGTTTTTCCCAATCCTGCAAAACAGCCAGCCTCAGAACCGTAACATGAGGCAAAGGCGTAGGACAAGATGTGGGACTCAGTGGGCCCATGACAATCGAAACGTCGCTGAGGTTTAGATACCTGTTGATGATATCAAATCTGTGATTCGAGGAATTACCGACTTCCTTCAGCTTGTAGTTGGCTAGAGTAAAGATGCAGTAGCAAAGAAAGTGAGTGAACAAGAACTAAGGAATTTAGTCGGTCTTCACCATAAGAACATCCCAGGAGATATCTTCACGTTTTCATGACCAGGAAATTCCTTGAAGAAGTCGAATATTTCAGCTCTGTCCACTGACCGTTGCATAGCGTGACAATGTTAGTCAAGGATTTGACAAAGTGCAATTATCTCGCGCTCGGATTAAAATATACGACGATGCCGCAAAGATCTAGATAATCCAATTAGTGCTATGCTCGTTGTAGGAGGAGTGGGCAAAAGGTCACGATTGGAAAAATAATCGTACTCGATACAAGACGCGATGCTCGTTGGGTTGGAGAACCGTCGACAGACACCCTCGGAAATGGAAAGCTAAGACCAGAATGTACGCTTTGAATACCACAAGCCATGGGGGAAGCAGTGAGAGTTGACGGGAAAAGAGGCGTGAGGATCTTCCAGCAAAGCGCGTTTCTCATAGTAGGGCCTCGCGTAAGCAAAGCTTCGTCCTTCACCACTTTCCAGATACTCCCGCACGATCAACTTAACTGGCTCTGCGGCCACTGAGTTGAAAGAAGAGGAAACGAGGATTAGACGTTGATGGTCTTATAAAGCTTTTCGACACCGAAGCAGACTATAAAAGTGCCTGGAACGAGCTCAGCCACCGCATCCTCGAACTCAACAAGCATGCACGACAGCCGGTCCCTTGGTAGATTTTTCACAATAGTTGAATTACTGATAAAAATAGGGGCTAATGTTAATAGCTTACGCCGTCAACGCTCTCTCTTCCTGATGCACGTCAAATCTTCAACTTGCGCCAGGTCAAAGACGTTCTCTGGACTGGCATCAATGAACTACCAGTACCTGACTATCTATCAGACAATATCGACGGAATCTTGGCAGTCACCTCCGAAGACTATCTCACGAACGAAGCATTCTTCTGAATCATTATAGATCAGATTCTAATCTCTGCAGTATACGAAAAAAACCACACGCAGATCACACAGCAGTCAGCCTCATCACAGTCAGAAGATCATGCAGTCTTGAAACTGCAGCACGAGACGCAGTTTCAACATCAGGTAACCTACGAGGGGAAGATCAGGCTGCTAAGCGAATATGCGGACTACAATCCTGCCACCAATTTAATTATCATCGGAGTCAAGAAGATCAACTCCGTCAATACATGCCTTGACCCGTTAACAGCATACATGGGGGTAATGCATGCCTATAGAAAGGACGAGCAAAAAGAAGACTCTGTCATCTATGACGCGGCTTCTGATGATCTTTCATTTCACTTCTGTCGGATCGACAATGAGAGCAATTGAAGCCAAAGCCGTCTAATGGAATGGGAGGAGGGGGACAAGAGCAGGATATTCTCGGTGTTCAGATCATTAATTTGGATAGCGGCATTGTCATCACCGTCCACCTTCCCCATCAAGAACCTCCAGCAGAGAGAGAAGGTCCTTGCGTCCTTTGGCAGCTCAGAGCGTACCACTAAATCCATTATGGTCTCAGTGCGTCAGAAATCCTGGAGGAGGACGATGAAACAGAGATCGTAAGTTGACGAGATCTAGCGCGCGAAGGATGGGGCTGAGTGAGGGAATGATACCCTAAAAAATCAACGGTAGACTTCTGGTGAGGGGCTAAGTCTATTAGGCAGTAGGAGACCTCGGCACCTAGAGGCGAAATATTTCCATTCTCGTTGTCGATCTTGTCACAATTCGACAGACGGTTCCGTGAGCTGAATGCTAAGGCATTCGGACAGTGATTGCCCACCAATTATCCTTCTCGTACCCGGAGTCTAAGACCACACCCCCAGCACTAACAATGTCATGCTCAAGCTCTCCGCGGCGATAAAGGTGGTAGTAGCGATTGAAGGTTTTCTCTTCTACATATATATCATCCTCGGTTTTCTGTTTCATGACCCAGGGCACCATGACATCCTGTTCGTCTCCTTCACCCCAGCCTCTTCTGCTGTGTTTCTGTTCAAGAGCCCATACGTAGATCAAGGCTCTGCCACCGGTCTGATGATCGACAGCATCGCTAGTCCTAGGTACAGTTGAGGGTCGAAGGGTTTCAAGTATTGCAGCAATGGCTTCTATACGCCTGGCCGGGGTGGAAAGGTGATGGATTACTGCGATGGAGATGGCGAAGTCGAAGAAAGAGGGAGGGTGGGGGAGGCATAGATTGTCTGCGACTAGGGCAGTGTGGGGCTGATATCGAAGGGCGAACTTGACCAAGTTCTCCGAACTATTTACTACGTCAGTCTCTCGGGCGGCCTGTTCAAAGAAAAGCGAAGGCTCACCGGTCAGACGCAACGATGAAAATCTTGGGATTGACACCCAGGTACTTTCCATTACCACAACCCACATCTAAGCCAATAGACCCATCATGTAATTCGGTAAGGAAGCGCTCGACAATAGGCCATGGCTGTAGAAAGATAAGCATGTCGCTCTCAAAGACATTTGGAATTCGGTGTTTCAGTTGTAGACCTTGTACCGCGTTGAGGAGAAATGGGATGCTATTTGATCGTACACTTGGTGCACATGGCTGCTTTCATACAGCTCACTATCCTTCAGATGGTCGACAGACTCCATGTGTTAAGGCAGGGGTACTCCCAGGGCCAGCGGCGAGGAGAGAATGGGACTCGCTTTGTCATTGTGTCAACATCGCCTCAGTGAAGATACAGCGACTGGTGTTGAATATCGAGAGGAAGAAGCAAGACCAGCATTGAATATCAATGGCATGCGCAGTGATTGTGTCTTCACAGTCTGTACTATGTAGGTACGATGTACCAGTTGGAGTTGTGACTCGGTATTCCTTGGCAGCGGCAGATCGGCAGCCGTGCATTGAAATAATCATGAGCGAGCTCTTAACTTCTCTGCTAGAAAATATTTTTATATTTATATTGGTCTACATACTCACTTTTGTCTGTATCTAATATCTAACAGTCCGAAGGTACCTTGTATATACCATTGGATTCTTCGGACTAAGGGCAGTCTGTCATCAGCAACATACGACCAGAGCCGTTCAAATGTCTAGGGCACTTGGAATTCCAAAAGTTCTTAATCTCTTGCTACAGGGACCCCTTTACATATTGATCTATAGTATACTGTCACCTTTTGAACACCTATATTTCTATCTCGGTTGAAATACGCGTTTGCCGATCTTGCTATTGTGTTGATGCGGGAAACTGTCTTCCTATTCACATTCTCATTCATCAAAGAAGCTATTTTTGAATTGCCGCCACGAAAAACATCATCCCTTTGTTGTACTTATTGAGACTATTGAGCAAACAATGGCGGTTAAATATAGAAGCCCGCTGGGCCCTGGAAGCCTAGAGGGAGGTTCTTATAAACCTCTTTCCATACTTCCATCCCCTTCTTCTTGTTCCCCGGAACACGCTTTGCAGAAACTCCTGGAAAATCCAATTAGATTTGTGCTGGCCACATCTCTTACGTTTGAAGACGAAGCAAGCATGGCTCCAATCTTGAGACCCCGGAAACACTTGAATGAAAGTCCCGCCCAGCAGGCGAATCGGATGAATGTAAGCGGCCCCGCCGTGTCATTTCCAGCACGATACTGACAGCACAACTAGGTCCAGAATATCTCGTCGCGTTGGGGAACACAACAAGACCGGCCGCATCCATCTCGGGGTTTTTCCAATTGGTCAGGGTCCATTTGCTACCTTAGCAGCGTACTACAGGCTCTACTTCATATTCCGAAATTTGTAAACTGGCTTGAGTTTGAGCACAAGATCTGTACAGCCGTTCCGGCAAGACGTGGGATTTGCGTCGCGTGTACGCTAAGAGCGCTATCCGCATCATACTGGGATTCACACAGTAATCAAGATAACGTCGAAAAAGCAGTTAAGAAGGTTTTCCATATATTAGGCATCGGTAAGCCCTGATCAAGTTCTTTCCGACCTGAATTCAAGATACATGTTATATGGACTGACATTCCTCTGAAGCTGGCTGGCCCGATGACGGAGAACAAGATGCTCATGAACTATACCTGCGTCTTATCGATATTCTTCAAGCTGAACTGCCAAGGTTGGTAAAGTTGCTCGCTTGATCCGATTTTCCATATATCCTAACAACTAAGTTAGTGCCGCCGCTGTTATTAGGGCTCTCTTCGAAACCACTCAATCTGATACCTTGATCTGTCCCGCCTGCAACAAACAATCACCGACCCTCGCTACCAACCCCTCAATTGGCGTTGCCTTCGAAAACGCCGCTCCCTTGGTCGAACTTCTTCGAAGCGAGGGCATGTTTGGAACTGCTTTTAACCCTAGTAGTCCATGCAACGCCTGCACGGTGAAACCTGGTCGACAAGTTCGGAAACGAATTATCACATCGCCTGAGATCTTAGTCATGCAGATCCGTCGCTTCTCCTATGACAAGAGTTACAATGGGCGAGTTGTACATGATCACATACCCTTCACCGAACGTCTTGACCTCTCGGCATTCATTGACGGCCCATCAACTTTGAAGTACCGTCTCGTAGCTGTGGTGAATCACAGGGGTTCTTTAGGATCCGGCCACTACATGACGGTAGCCAGGGGCCCCAGTGGGCATTGGGAAGAAATGAACGATTCCAACGTCAAGACCGTACGTCTCAAAGATGCCTTGAGGCCGAAAACCCCCTTTTCTTCATATCTGCTATTCTATGAGAGAGTAGGAGATGGGGTAGTAGAAGCGCCCACCAGAGAATATGACCCAGCGTTCTGGGATGAAGAGGACAGGAAACGAGATTTGGCGACAATCAGAAGGACAAAGAAAAAGAGTATTATCCACGGTGTTTCACAGAAACCGCAGTTCGTTCGTAAGCCCCAAAAGGGTCGTCGCTAAAGAAACTGCAAGTTCAGACACAAATTTGATGTTTTGTAAGGCGCAGGAAGCGTTAATGATACACCCGAACCGTGGATGTACCCATCCATGGATAAAATTCTTAAATACCATGGATCAAACGATAATTCATGGATCGATTACACCATGCTCCCCATCCATGGATAGGGTGCGAATAAAGACCTTCATTCACGGATCAAATGTTTAATTGATGGATCAGGATTTATATAAATCATGAAGCAACTCTCGAAGTTACTATGGATTTTTAACCGAATGACAATCTCACTGTCGTCTTCTGACTCTATACGCGTCATAATCGCATGACGAGATCAACTTCAAATCTTCATTATCAATCTGAAATGAAGAAAGTCGAGGACAAGGACATGAGGACACAGCCCAATGTCATAACTGTTAAAGATGTAAGCCCTATGTACGATCAAACATCACTGAAAGTAACATTTGATCCATGGACGAAGGCCTAAATTTGCACCTTATCCCTGGATGGGTTGCAACATGAATCTCATGGAGTTGGACCACTAGAAGACTAGAACAATAGGTATTGATACTATTGATAGGAATGGAGATCTTGTCAGGAAAAGAAGGAAACAATACCCATCGCCATTAACAATGGTTTCCCAGAAACGGTTTTCGTCCGTCATGAACAACGGGTTCGGGGCCAATTAGCAACTTCTTTTCTAAATGTAATCTTACACATCATTAGCCGCTATCCCACAAATCTCACAACCACGTTCTCCTTACCACAAGCATTCGTAACTCTTATAACGATCTCCTTCCTCTTATCAGGGCATCCCACCTGATGCACCAGATGCACCAGATGACTCCCCTCCCTAACGGTATTCCACCTTCAATATCTTGAAACCTCCTCCCCCCCGGGCATTCCTTTCCTACCACACCCCCACGTATTATCTCACCCCACCCATCCATCCTCTAACCCCACCACCATCCGCGCCTGCCTCCTTTCCTCCACCCCTGTATTAGCACTCGAGAGTCCTTTCGCATTGACAACGCACACTCTTCCCAGCTGTCCTAAAATCCCCAAATCCCTCGGCCATCCCACGTCTCTGCGACCAATAACCCCCCCCAACATTCTAGCCACCAAGAACCCACCTCTATCCCTGCAAGTCCCTTCAATCCGTGCATGTCCTGTAAACCAAATAGCAGTAAAAGCCAACATGTGTGGGGAAAAAAAGTTTCACTGGTGGGAGATAGACGAGAGAGGAGACAAGGAGGGAGGTGGATTGAAAAGGCAAAGGGATTTGGTGATTTGAGACGTGCTTTTTACATCGCACGTCTTGCCTATCTGCGCAATTGGTTACTTTTTTTTATCGATATAGTCTCATGTGTTTTCTATCTTGGACTCGTCGGAAGTAGTAATGTGAATGAAAGAGGGAAGGGGTTGTGCGTGTTTTTGGCCTTGATCAAATACGCCTTTCACACGCCTCCTCCTTCTCCTCCTCCTCCCCTCAACCCCCCCAATAAATCTCCTAGATTTCTATTCCTGGTCTCGTGAGATGTTGTTTATTTTTTACTGAGTGGATTTGAACACGGAATGGGAAGGGGATATGCTCTACTATAGAAACTGTTAATACAACAGGAGAGGTGAAGGCAGGGGTGAGTGAAACGAAAGGAGAGGGAAGCCGATAAGAGGTTCGTTTATACAAGAATGAGATGCCAGAACTATGTCATGATATCCCCCATTATCCAAAACCACAAAATCACCAGACAAACCCCCTTTCACCCCCATCTCTACATGCCATTCCCTATCCCTTTCCTCCTTTCCTCCTTTCCCCATTCATCAAA